>Ga0164242_10001602_pt1 | contig 26844 bp, 28 predicted proteins | sample OricomgcompostMG_FD_108783 | JGI IMG/M metagenome (GOLD analysis project Ga0164242, IMG submission 108783) | Miracle-Growth compost microbial communities from Emeryville, California, USA - Original compost - Miracle growth compost (MG) ...
CTCTTCGTTATCTTAGACAACACCGACCCCCTCGGTTAGGTTAACGCCGTCGCCTAGGACCAATTCCGGGTCCTCGAATCGACCGTGATCATGAGTTGGCGATGCAAGCAAATCTTGTATGAGACTGCCAAACTGGTCATGAGTAAGCTGGCCTTAAGTAGAAGGATATTCTTCTCCCTGAGCTGGATTATTTGCCAACTTGCCTTCCTTAGGCTGCATCTGGTCCTGCTCGACCTCCTGGGGCTCCTCGTGCAGTTCCTCCTAAGTCATGTCCACCTCCATCGGCTCGGCGAGGCTCTCGCCACCCTCCCTAGCCAGATCAAACATGGTGGCCGCGCTTAGCAGCACGGCCGTGACATCTGCCTTGACGTAGTCGAGCTCATCTCGCGGCATGCGGTTGGCAGGGTCACCCGCGCTAGCGCCAATTATCACTGTCATGTAGTCGCGGAACACCGCTTCGACAATTTCGCGGGTCTTGTCCTCCATCTTACTTTTCACAGTGATGCACATGTCCTCGAGTTTCCCCTGAACAAAGTCAGTGGCTTGACGAAACATGGTACTACGCGACGTCTCGACATGAGACACCATAGTATCCTTCATCCGGGCATACGTTCCGGGTCCTGGGTTATCAGATTAGTACCTGGTGAGCCCCTTGCGTTAGGTTAAATAAGATATGGAGACTTACCACGTTCAAGAACACAGGTTTGATACGCGTCGTTCATGGCCTTGCCTACAACCGGAGCAAACTCCCGGTTAGCATCGCGCTGGAGCTCGGTGATGGTCGCGTTGATGTTCTTCGGCACGTCGTTTAGGGTACGGCAATGGGCTGCAATTTGCTTGGCCAGTATGACTATGCCGGTTCCATTCGCGTCCCACCCCTTGGCCCGATTAACAACCACTCGGTGGAAGGCGTCGAGTAGTTTACGGGATACCTTCGCAAACTCCTTAAGGATTACTGGTACCCTGTTCTGGAATACTCGCTCCCAGCCTGTCGCAAGATGGCGTGGAATCGGTTCGAGAAGCTCCGCGTTGAAGTCGCGCGGCCCGGCTGCACCTGTGTAGGCACCGCCGCGACGGCATGTGGCCTTGTAGGTGGTCCAGGCCATCCCGCCCATGGATTTGTGAGCACCCCAGCCAGAAGCCGTCTCTACTGCACATTCAACCGCCCGCAGGATTGACTGATCGAACCTTTTATAGATATGGTATTGCAGGTCGGCTTGGATATACAAGACTGCATCCTTGATAGCTGTACTGAAAGCCTGAGAGTGCAGTTTAGCTAAGCAACGATGGTATCGAGGCGCGGCAGACGTACCTCCTCGAGCTCGCGGACATCCTGGCGAAGCTGCGCCTCCTCCTGCCGCTTCTCCTTGTCTGTGAGGATAGGTCGGGTGTTGTCGATCACCGCCCAAAGTTTTATAGAGTTGAGCAGCTGATCGAGATCATTCAGAAATTGCCTAGAGTGGCTAATTCGACTGGCCACGGTGAGCATCTTGGCGTGTTCCTGAAGTTGGGGCATTTCCGTATCCTCAACGGTCACATATCCGGAACACTGGAAGTCATCTTTCGAGAGATTGCCGCTCAGTTTTTGATAGGCCCTACTGCTTACGCAGAAGACGGGAAGAGAGGCGGCTACTTGGTCGTAGTCTCGCAGTTCTTGATCGGGATCGAAAGTCTCCTCGTCTTCTTCAGCTGCGTTCTCTTGATCAAGTCTGGATTTGGTCAGTTAGGCCAAATGTTATTCCAAATCAAGATTTGAACGCCTCTTAACTTACTCCTTGATACCCACGGAGAAGTCTTGCTTGATAGCTGCTCTGGAATAGTCGTTGCGGCCGGCGATGCAGAAAGCCTGTATCTCGGCAGCCAAAGCATCTCGCTCGGACCGCAGGCAGTCCAATTCCGCCTGAGCTCCAGAAATCTGTTTGTCTAGTCCACGTCGCTCCTCCCGGATTGTTTTGCGCTTGACCCTGAGCGACGAGAGAGTCTGAGAGATCACATCTTTGGTTAGGGGCACCATGTTCTCAGTCGGTTGGGGGGGTTCCTAATCGCTCCCATCCTCGGAACTAGAGTCGACACTGCCGTTATCAGAATGAGACGATGGCCGCTTGCGGCTTCTAAAAAGGTCGTCCACCCTCTTCCGCTTTCGCCGCTCCTTTGGCTTGTTAGATGGGGCATATACGGTTTCTCCATCCTCAAGCTGTCTCTCCAAGGCCTCCCAGGTTTCACACTCAGCCTCACACTCGTCGAAGGCATCGGAGTAGGTCATCTTGGCCTTCCTCCAGGTTGCCTTATCTCCTTTCAATGTGGAGATTGCGTTGTCCATGGCTTTAATTTCGCTCATGGCCTCCGAGATTTCGTCCTCCATGCCGAGACTTTCAGCAGCTTCCGTAATGGTAATATCGTCGGTTTTGGAGCAGATGAAGGTGACTGCCGAGTAGGTGCCGTCGAACTTTAACTGCCGTTTGAAGGAGTCGCCGAGAAGGGACTTGGCAGTTTTGTCATCAACAGCTCGGGTGATGGGGGCAACAATCCAGAGGCCGGTGCACAATTTCATGTAGTTACGCGCTACAGCTGCCCGGGCAGCGTTTGAGTCTTGAACACCTGGCTGAAAACGGGTAAGTCTGCTGGTCTGTGACTGCGGGAAGGCTACCGCTTACCAGGTCCACTATGACAGCACCAGTTGAGAGAGCGGAAGCTTTAGTGTAGATACGAACGACCTTGATCAAGGGCCAAAATTCCGTGGGATCGTCCCTCAGTCTCGTGTCGGTCAACTTCACCCGGCCGTTGTCGATGGATGACTTCGCTTTGCCTTTGCGACGTGCTGATTTCACCTTCCTCTTGGTTTCGGTGGACTTCTCCTTGCTATCGACGAAGCGCTGGAGTTGGTGGTAAAGACCGTTGGCTGAGTGTGACTGGAGGTATTTGACGGTTCCGAGCATGCATCGTACAGCAGGTTCGTTGGCGAATGCTTCAGGGCTGCCCTGAACCAGCATTGCCTTCGTCTTGCTCGGGTAGACGGCTCTCAGCTTAGCAAGGGCGACACCAGCATCGCTGTCAGCACTATTGCTTTCCCGGAATATCTCGCCGTTTCCGTCGATGAGGTCTGTGAAAAGGACCTGCAGTTCCCGAATCCAATCCTCGGCAGTGATAAACTCGACTTCTGCTCGGTAAAGTGCTGCCGGATCGTCGGAGTGGTTGTACGAAATCTCCGTCGGCGAGGCTGTGCAAGCCCTCAGGCAGTTGGTGGGAAGTAGTCTGTGTGCTGTTAGCCGGGGGGAGGAAGCGGGACTAGTTTTGAATAATTGGAGGGTCCGGAACACTCACCTCTCCTCGTCGAGTAAAGCATTAATAACGGAACTCTTGCCGGCGCCAGTATTGCCTACAACTCCGACGACAGTACGTGGAGTTTTAGCACGGGCTTGGAGTTCTTTGAGGCGCTTCAGCCATGCGGCAGCATCATGATCCGATGCATCCTCCACCAGCGGCACCACGAGGTTATCGATCAGTTGCGTTCCGGTCTCTACAGCGGACTCGAGAACTTCAGGAGAAGTGTTGGCGTCAGTGATAAGTTGTTGGAGATGAACTGATACTTCAGCGTGGTCGTGGTCATCCTCTCCCTGGGAGATAGGGTTGGGCTGATCGTGGGTCACTCCAGCCATGTACTGGGATTCATGGACCCCAAGGCAAGTATCACCGTCTTTATTGTTCGTATGGGGAACTTGTATGGGATAAAATATTAATAACTAAGCCGGGTTATAATGGGCAACTGTATATGGAGCTGGCCGGATTCATATTTGCTAACCGTCTGCGAATTTTCTGGCTTGCAAGGCTTGCTCGGCTCTGCTGACGAGGGTGAAGCGACCTTAGTAGGCGCGTGCTCCATGGCTCCGACGTATCTAAGCGGTCTCCCACGAGAGAATAAATATGTTGTGAGAGGGTTGAATTAGGGTAAGATTTAGGGATTAGGGGTAAAGGGTGAGGTTATGTGGTATGTGGAGGGTGCGGGTATGAAGAATTTGGTGATCGAAGATGGATGTTTTCGGGAGACGCAACTCCGCCAGGACCCAATGCAGGTTGGTGAGGCAACCGTGGGTAGTCCTGGATTGCAAGGGAAGGTGGTGGCCTTCTTACCTTGTCTTCCTTTGCTGGAAGACAAGGCACCCTATGAATCACGTTACGCGCTTATCTCGTTGCCCGCTAGGACGTCACGAGTTTAAAGGATGTCAAAAATGTTACACAACAAACTGGAAGGTATTAAAAGGTTTAATGTCTAAGGCAAAGTTTCCTCTCGCACACGCATTCCAGTTAAGGTTGCTGTATGCAGCCCCCTAAGCCAAGATATCAAAATTATTTCCCAAGGCAGACCTGCTAAGGGACCGTTGACTTGTTGGTAAGTACCACCACTCGTCGGGCGCCACTCTCGTAGGGTCGTACGAAGACAGGAAGCTGTGACAACCCCCCAATGGACGCTCCTCGTCAGGCGCGCCGTTGTGAGTCCAAGGCAGGGCCCCAACCTGACCAGGATTAACTCTCTGGAAGGGTCAAAAGTCGCCACCCCGCGACAACTAGATAGGTAGTATAGTTGGAGACATCTCCCACCGCACCATTTGCCTAGTTGCCGCACATTCGACCCCTACCTACTAATTACCGACTATATAGCACGGTCTGCTGCCATGCAACTGACACGCACCCACACACCCACACGTTACTCCCAAAACAGACCTTCCTCCACCCCACAATGCCACTTTCCTGGCTGCCATTTAGTGCCTCCGAGATTCATTCGTGGGATACCCGTAGACCATATCTAAGACACACCTAGGAAGCAAACATTGGCCTCTAAAGCTGACTACCGTCTACTAATACATCTTCGTCCTCTATACCTCGAGGGTAGTGGTATCCTGTCTAATCCCGCCATGTCCCTCCATTGACCGCAAGCAACTTTGTACTGGTTTATAAGTGCTCAGCAATCTCGTCGATCCACATCTTGACCTTCTCTGCCACTTTTTCGCTATGATCTGCCAGTTCGGTTAGTTATCATTCACAAACTCGTACGTTGCAAATCCGCGGATCGAGAAACACTCACTAATGCAAAATGCGTGCGGGATGCCATCTTCGTCGACCATCATCCTCGTTCTCCCGCGCTTATGCTCCGGCCCCTGCCTCGCGGCATGCTCATTTCTCCTCTGGATAAACTGATCCCGGAGCTCGTTGTCGACCCAGTGATCGTGCTCTCCAAAGTAGAAGAAGAACTTGGGCACGTCATGCTCCTGCGCCTCCACCTCGTCGACGACCTCCCACAGCTCCTCCCCCCATTTTTCCTCGGTGATCAGATTCAACTCATCCTTGCCCAAGTGCACCGCTTGCCAGATGCCGTCCCTACTCCGGACGAACCGCTCCGTCGCCCCAGCCGCGTGCTCGGGGAACCCCATCGCGCTCCGCAGCAGCCACGAGAGGGTCCAATCTGGTAACAGGTAAGTAGCCGTCTTGGCGATGGAGTGGATACCGCGCTCGACGGCCGCGGGCGCGACGGCCTTTAGGCGCGAGATGCGAAGCCCGCTAGGTGAGAGTGCGATGTGCGCAACCGTCGGGAATAGGAGAATCCCGGATGTGAGGGACCGGTCGCCGAGACGCCGGTGGAAGGCTTCAAGAGTGATGAATGCGCCTACAGAGTGACCCACAAGGATGACGCGGTCGAACGGGGTGCCGTGCCGGGGACCTGCCGCCTCGACGGTGAGGGCGTCAAGAGCGGAGAGTACGTGCTGGATCTGGAATTCTAGATCGTGCGGTGGCCGGTCTGCGCTGAAGGGCTCGTGGTCCGCGTCGTCGAAGCCGGCGAGATTACGGCCGTAGACGTGGAAAGAGACGGGCTGGGGACGGGGGCGGGGGTTCTCATCCAGAAGGGTGCGGAGAGTGGAGAGGAAAGGCTCGTAGTAGTCAACTAGGCCGGGATTTCCGGTGATGAAGAAGATGAGGACATGCCGTGTGTCAGGGTCCTCCTTGGGTTCATGAGGTGGATAAGATAGGATTTGAGGCATGTCTTGTGATGTCCTCGGAATGACGAGAGGTCAGTCGAGTCATAAAGATATTGATTAATGCTGTTTGTGGACTTTGTATATGTCCTGGTGATAAGAAAATAGGCAAAGTCGAGGTCAGGAAATTAGGTAGGTTGTTTGGTAGGGTATCGTGCTTAGGCATTGCACAATGGTTGAAGTTGAACGTGAAATGGAAGGAAAGTCTCGATCCGAGCTTGGAGTGGGTCCAATTTTCCGGGCTAGTATAGCGAGAAGGTCGTACCAAGACGGGCAAGTGCTCAAGCCTCGCACTCCTCTACCTTCATTTTCCATGTGTAATAGGTGGGTAGGTAGGTTTTACGCATTTCGTCCCGGGAATAGGTAATTACCTAGTAGTTGAGCTATTTAGAGATGAACCGACAAAGCGCCTACATGGAATTAACTAATTTCAGGATCAGTTGCTAGGTTCTTTTGTACATACAACGTTAACGCCCATCATTCCCATATTGATTGTACTGGAAATGAAAGCCACACATGGGGCTCACGGTCCAGGGCACTACCAGCATGGTAAGAAATAGGTCGTTTAATGTCGTCGCCGCCCTGCTCGAGTAATTCATTTCCAAGCCACACTGGATCATCCTCAAGTCTCGACTCTCCAGATCCGAGGAAGAGAACATCTGACGGCCGTGGACTCCGCTCGAACAACACGTTCAAGTACAACTTGGTAATAGGGGCTGCTGAGCTTGTGCAGTACTCAAAAATTGGCCCAAACGTCCCTGAGGCTAGGCAAACGCGCTCTAGAGACAGTTCGCGAACTCTTGTCCGTTTGATAAAGGCAAGCAAGTCTACCTGCCGAACATAGAACCCCCGCAGCTTGCATTGAACCAGGCTTGGCAGGTTGTCCAGTTTAAGTATATATTGTAGATGCCTTTCATAGCAGGAGTCGAGAGGCTGTCGAAATCTTCGGAAATAGCGCAGTTCAAGGCTCTCAAGCTGTGGTAAGAGCTGAAACAGACTTGTGAGCCCTGCATGGTTGCAATCGTGTTGCTCGAGGGCGTGAGCTTCGTCCTGGTAACTTTGATTATTCTCGTCCGCATTGTTCTTGTCCTCATTATTCTCGACCTGCTCGACCTCGTTGTCCCAGTAGTCTTCGTAGACATCTTCGGTCATGTGGTCTTCCCCGTCCTCATTGTACCAGCCGTCCTCATCGACAGCTTCGCCCACGTAGTTCAAACAGGAGATTCCGTCCGATATACCAATAGAGAGTGACTTTATGGATAATAGCGACTCTGCCATGCCCGGAGCGGCCCAGTCGATCTTGCTGAGTGCATCGCAAGGCATGCAACACCACTGTGTGGGGCCATTAAATATGTTGAGACCCTTGATTTGCAATGAACTTGCCGCTAGGGAGCGACAAACAATGTGAAAGGTTTCTAATGTAGCCCTCCACATGCGCATAAAGACATGTTCCATCAGTGTAGGGGGCGGCCCGACGCCTGCTTTGAGATCAGAAGAATCCTCCGCCAATTCGAGGGATAACGATGCAAACCTCCCAGTTGGACCATTTGTTGCGAGCCAGTTAAACAGCCGGATTAGCTGATGGCTCAATTTATCGGGCTCTTCATATGCCAGTTGGAGTTCTTCAAATGCCAGTTGGTCTTGATCACCGACGACCATGCTCAGGGTCAAGTCTTGGACGAGATACCGGAGCCCCCCCGCCTGCAAATCCTCGGCACAATTGCGAAGTTTCTCTTCATCTAGTTCAATATGTTTCGACCGGAAGAAGGACAAAACATAATGAGACGTGGAGCACTTGGTGGCTAGGATCTGGCAGCTTTCGCGGAGATTGCGGATAGAGTTTAGCTCCAGATATTTGAGGATTTCGTGGACCAGCTCAACTGGGCAGTTTTCAAATGACGAAGACATTATACCCTTGAGCTTGGATAAATAGATATGATAGATTGATGAGAAAGGAGAGGTGGTGTTCAAACGGGAAGTAGTTGGAAAATGGTAGTTAATTTGGGTGAAGGTATGTATATATAGACGTTGACAGAAACAGACTTTGCCAGAACCTTAACCTGGTGGCCTGCCGGGCGTGATGTGGTATATCGCACTTGAAGTGCATACGTATATGCCGGTAAGCAGCGGTTCGTAGCAATCCAAACTCTCTATTACGACGTTGTTGGTTCTCTACCGCATTATATAGGTCGCTAAATCCTACAAAGGTTGTCGCTCTGCTGTTTCCCTGATGCCCGGGTCGGTATACGATTAAACCGGTTGATTGATAATGTGATGGAGAGTCTTATGAGAATCAGCGTCCCCTAATTGCTAATGACTCGTTTAACGCCACTTGGTTGAGAACCTGCCCGAGCCACCAAGCGTGGACTCGAACGTCGTCAGTAAGCTCTGGGTGGAAACTGGTTCCGAAGACATTGCCCTGTCTGACAGCAACAATATCGTTCACATTTCCGTCTGACTGCGCAACGTTTCCGTCGGTTGGACCTCCCTTAGCTCGATCTCTCCGTCCCGGGAGGACAGCTAGGACTTCGACAGGGGTTTTGGGCTGCTCTCCGTCTGCCAACCGTGCCGGTTTGTCATGGGCCAACAACTCCTCAACAATAGGCGCCCTGATAAATACGCCCGGAAACGGTGCTTGGGGATTGGGAACGGCCTCGCCACCAAGATCTGCTAGGAACGGAAGCTCTACGTCCGCTATGAAGCTCTCGATCTGTCTACCGAAGTGGTTTCGTTGGACACGAACGTCGAGGCCACCAATGAGTTCCTGGCCACCCTTCTTCGTTGCGTTTGCCTGCTCTGCGAGTATGATAAGCCCCGCGCATGTGCCCCACACGGGTTTGCAATCGACTCTACAGTGGTTGTTAGCGGGCGAACATGCAAATCGAAGTTATGGTGATCTCGTACTTGACAAACTTCCTCAGGGGTTCGAGAAGGCCCGACCGGGAGGCTGTGAGGGCGATTGTCGTGCTCTCACCGCCCGGGATGACGAGGGCGTCACAGCGCGAGAGGTCATCAGCGTTCCTGACCTCAATGAAGTTGAGCTCCTGATTCTGCCACTTGCTCGATTTAGAGGACCTAAGTTTGGTTGCGGCTTTCTCGAGGAGAGAGAGGTGCTCCTGGAACCCCCCTTGCAGAGCCAAGGCCCCGATAGTCACACCCATCACGACGAACACACAACTGTCGCCGCAACGGTTGAAAGCTTGGCTCTGAGCTTGGCGTCTCTGCTATTTGCGTTGAGTTTGCAGGAGATGAGTAAATACGATAAATAAAGTCTGGCCAGCCTATCAGCTCTGCTGAGGATCTCGATTGGGAAGTCTAGCGATAATTTAGGTACCTGCCTCAAATTCGTGATCTGCTAACTCGCGGGCTAGTAAGGTGATCATAGTGTCACCCAAAAAAAAGGGGGTCCTTGGCCGTTTCTTTCTTCACCGGGACTTTGTCGCTTGGCTGCACCTGACATCCCGCTCGCCGAGGAAGAGGGAAAACTTTGTGTTCCCGATATCGGGCGGATTGAGTCATTTAGCATCTGATATCTCGAGCAGAAAAAAATGGATAGAAGCGGCTTTAGCATCGCCGCGGCTCTTCCGTTTAGCTTGCGAAAGAACCATCTAGATTACTACACACCGAGCGGGAAGCTTGTTGATGTCTTGGTCCCTGAAAATCCCCGCATTTTTTTTCTTCCCCAGGCTCTAATTTTGTGGATTTCAATTGATTCTTATCTCGTGGGTGTTGAGTCACAGCATACGATCTAACAGTTGAGCTTCGCGTCCCACCTTTTCACCATCACCACCCGTTCTCTCACCCCTCCCTTTCCCCATACCCAACCTGCAGAGTCCTGCCCATTTTAGACTTTACACAAAATGGCTACCACAAACGGCTCAGCTACCACCGGCGCGGCGGCACCGGCTGCCCCAGCTACGGACGCCAAAACCTTCACCGTCAAGGCCGGCCTAGCGCAGATGCTCAAGGGTGGCGTGATCATGGACGTGACCAACGCAGAGCAGGCCCGCATCGCCGAGGAGGCCGGTGCATGTGCCGTTATGGCTCTGGAGCGTGTACCCGCCGACATCCGGAAGGACGGTGGCGTGGCGCGTATGTCCGATCCGGAGGTTATTCGCGAGATCATGGAGGCCGTCACCATCCCCGTCATGGCCAAGGCTCGCATCGGCCACTTTGTCGAGTGCCAGATCCTCGAGGCCCTCGGCGTGGATTACATCGACGAGAGCGAGGTGCTCACGCCCGCTGATGAGACCTACCACGTCGAGAAGTCAGGCTTCGGCGTCCCCTTTGTGTGCGGGTGTCGCAACCTCGGCGAGGCGCTCAGGCGCATCGCAGAGGGCGCGGCTATGATCCGCACCAAGGGCGAGGCCGGCACGGGCGACGTTGTCGAGGCCGTCAAGCACATCCGCACCGTCAACCACGATATCGCCCGCGCCAGTGCCGCGCTGCGGGAAGGAGGCGAGGGAGCACTCCGTGCCCTGGCTCGCGAGATTGGCTGCGACGCCACGCTCCTAAGGCAGACGGCCGAGCTGGGCCGGCTCCCTGTCGTCAACTTCGCCGCCGGAGGCGTTGCCACCCCGGCGGACGCGGCCCTGATGATGCAGCTAGGCTGCGACGGTGTTTTCGTCGGGAGTGGGATCTTCAAGTCTGGCGACGCGTCTAAGCGGGCAAAGGCCATTGTTGCGGCCACTACTCACTTCAGAGACGCAAAGGTGTTGGCCGAGGTCAGCGGCGGGCTAGGAGAGGCTATGGTGGGCATCAATGTCGGGACCATGAAGGCCGACGAGAAGTTGGCTGGTCGTGGGTGGTGATCACCTGGCGTTTTGTGTATTCGGCTAGTGCTGCATTTTAATGGGAACCGAACAAAGGGAAGAAAAGGGAGAGGAATGGAGTATGTGTAGGCAAGAGCACCTTATGCGTTTCAACATCTTGGGAAGAGCTCTGGAGAGACACTCGGCCATATATCAGAGAATAGCGGATCGGGAAGCCTAAATACCATACCTACCAGTATAAGTGGTCATACACGCTGACGGAATTCATCATCCATTTGTGGGATGATACGACATCTCCATTCGGAGCCTGATTCAAGTTGGAGCGGAGGAGGATTTGTTGTTCATATTTGCTAATTACGACCTTTGACTCTGGGCCGTCAACGGCCCCCTTATTGAAGTTGGTACCACAGCTAATGCGAATGCTCTCCAACCTTTGACCAATCCTGAATAAACTAAGCCGCTGCGAAGTGAAAATCAACTAGCCCCTTACTCCAGTCCCACGCGCAGCACTAGGTATCACCTCAAACCCCCTACACCGCAACACTCAGGAAGGCAAAATAAATTAACAATTCGCAGCCTTGTTGCCGTAGCACTGGAGCCTTCCGTTGTTGTTGTCGATGATGGTATCTTTCACCAACCAAGGTCAACAAAGTGTTCGGCGTCCCATCGCAGGAAGCAGTCTGCGGAACTTGGGGAGTGAATTACTGGAATAGAGAGACGAAAGACTTACTCATATCGAAGATCGCAGTCGGCCAGCTATCCCTAGCAGCCCCGGTCTTGGGGTCGCACTGGCAGTGGATGAGGGTTGGGTTGTCGATCAGGACACCGCTGGTGGTCTTAGCATTGCTGCAGCCATAGCACTCGTCGCCGATGTTGGGTCTGTTGGTTTCCGTCAGCGCCTGTCACATCTCTCCGTTATACTACGCTCCTAACGGCAGTAATTTTATCCACTCTTCATAGTGGTTGGGGGCCATGGGAGGAAGCGAGGTGGGGTGGAAACCCATGAGGCGTGTTCATGCATTCTCACTCACCCTGAGTCAGTTGGGTCTGCCTGCAGGCTGCCGTAGTTGTTCTTCAGGCACTTGTTCAAGTCTAGCTTCGAGCACGTATACGACCCGCTGATGGTCCGGCACTTGGCCGTAAGGGTCCGGCCGCTGACCGAGACCGAGTCGGCCTGACACGATTGGAAGAAGTTGGCCGCCATAGCCGGGGCGGCGACGGCCAGGAGGAAGGCGCTGGCAATAGTGATCTTCATTCTTGCTATGTTTTGTTGGTTTCGCTTCTTGGGAATGTTGTTTGTTTGGGTCGATCTAATTTGGACGTAGAGAAAAAAATATTGCGGAAGTCCGGTTTGTTGGGAATCTTAGTAGCTGAGATAAGGTGTTCGGGTTCCCTCTTCCTGCCCCTTCGTCGGTACCGCCCGTGATATATAGTCCTCGCGCCTGCGCGGAGGGGCCGGGGTGGAAGTGGCCAGACGCCTCTCGTGCCTCCTCCAATGTGGGAACTTCATCTCCACAATCCTACAATCAGGCCGGTATCAGCTAGGTAAGGTTACAATGGCGCGCGACTCGATAGCATGACAGCAATGTTTCCGCCTCCTATTCCAGGGCCTAGCCTTCTGTTCTTCCCCCAGGGAAACCTGGCTGGCTAATACCCAGGTCGCCAACGGACAGGCTCGCCTCTCCCCTTATAGTGGCCAGGGGCGATAGATGACGATTTGGCGGTCCTGAGTGGCGAGGAGCAGCTGCGCGTGTTCATTACTCAGGATTCGCTACACTGACCGCCATTTAGGCTTTAATATAACGGCCTGCTAATTATAGGTTTAAGCTCCTATAACTCGATGTCGGTTTCCCGGGTAAATACTCCCATCGCGAGCCTGTGGCGACCGCACCGTCGTGGCGATTGGTGGTGAGCCGAGAACCAGAACACGGAAATGCCGTCGTCGCTTTGGCCCCCCTCCGTCTAGCCTGTATCCAAGTCACGGTGCCTTCGTCGAACTATTTAATCTAGCCGATATTGCACTCTGCTACCAACTTGAGGCTTCGAGGCCCTCTTCATGTCCCAAAACCCTAAATCTTGACCAGGTTTGCCCACCCACGCCGCCGTAGTGCTTACTTGGTTTAAAGTCGGTTTTTGTAATGTTCCCCAGTCCATCTGTTGGTCATTAGAGTTATAATCCCTTTCCGTTCGGTACCGGTGTTTCGGCTAGTTGCCCAGGAACCGGGTTGCATCGAGCAGGCTCAACCGTATATGAAGAATGAAAGTACGTGTCGGTAAGTAGGTTTTCATGAGGCCGAGATTACCCAAATTTTGTCTTGTCTTGTCTCCTACACGACTTGGTGGCACGGAAACGGGTTCGCTGCTCGAGTGTAACAAGGGCGTGGAACGACTTGATAAAATCGAGTCTCTAAACTCAAAGTTGAGAGTCAAATTTCACACCTTCGGATCTTTTTTCTTAGTTTCCCTCCGAAACCTACCTTTGTCTCAATTCTTTAGCATCTCTTTGGTACACTTTTATGATGGAATAAGGTGTGAGGGCTAAATTGCGGAGCTATCTCAAGGAAGTCATTTGTTATGTTTCAAGAGAAAAGCAGGAACCAAGTATGTGATATGATTTGGTAAGTAGCAGACAAGAAGTCGAACACTACATTCATTACATAGGTGCGGCGAAACACCCAAATCTTGAGGTCTCTCAGAGCGCCCCAGGGACCGGTGGTTATCTTTCGGAGTAAGCCATTGTCCCTAGGTTGTGTGGGCTAAATAGCTAAGTATATAGGGGTGTGCCTGTATGAGACGGGCGAAGGTAAGCAAAGGCCTGTGCTGCTAGAATTGGTCAAGCCTCATTCAAGCAAGTACGGTGCTATTTCTGGGACGTACCTTCCTCTTCCTGGCCCTTCCGGATCCCACCGACACCAGTGTCCGACGGTCCTATAGCGCCTTGGCTGAGCTTTTACCCAAAACACGAACTACAGCATTCCCCTTTGCCGTCTTCTTCTCCAGCCCTGCTAGCCAGGGCCTCATTGCTCAACATGACGCTATGCTAGCCGTCGGGATGTGGTGGCCGTGCCCCGGCTACGACGGTGGTATGAGAAACAACCACAATAGACCCGCCGTATAAGGGGTTGAGTACTAGGGAGTCACCCCCGGTAATTAGGCTATGAGACGTCGCCGCGTGACGTGAAGTACGGCATATATAATCGAGCACTCGTCGGTCTTCTCCGTCCTCTAGTATGACCCCTCGGCTAGCCTGCAGGTCTTTGCCAGGGAGACTGATTTACATCACAGCGTGGCAAGTGGTTATTTTCCCACATTGGGATTTCTTGAGTAACGGGGATACGACGAACTGTGCACCTTGCTCTGAGATTCGTTAAGATGCGAACAGACAGCCGCGTTGTGAAGCTGCACAGTGTTCCCAGAGGAGATTGCGACCCTAGCTACTATCCGTCCTCCTCCCCTTCGTTGGGCACAACCTAATTTCTCAATTTGGTCATTCCCACATCGTACAGCAGCAAGTAAGAACTTCGTTCATGACCATAGGCGGCACATCATCGCCCGGCGGAGGCGAAAGTCGTCGATAGCGGGACTCTCTGTGACTTTGGAGGTTCTGCTCATCTATCGCCTCGATCAGGTGATATATTTCCAGAAGCCGACCTTTCCATTTTTCCGAGAGACCTCGCGTTTTCAGCCCGTCGTCCTTGTTCTCTACAGTGACCAACTCCATGCCTTCCAGTCCCAAAGTGTGCACCGCGTTCCACCACAGGCTCTGCTGCGACTCGTGCTCGAAATCGGGCCCGACGGCGCGGGTCACAGACTGCCACAAGCGTATCCAGCGGCCGCACCCCAAGATGTGATGCAGCGCGACCTGGTCAGCTGTGTTACCGTCCTCGTTGTTCGGGCCGGTTGCTCGGTTCCGGTTCTCGTACGGGCCGGTATTAATAACCTCGAATCCCTCATAGCTCCTGCAAATCCAGTCCGGGATGCAATATTTGATGTACTCAATACGCACTAGGCGGTTGAGAGTTGGGAGGTTCTTCTCTGGTTCTAAGTGCGCGCGCATCGTGGTGGCAAACAGCTCGCCATAGATGATGAGCTGGAACGTGGCCCGGTGTGCCTCTGTGAAGATCGTGTAGGGCTCACTGACGCCACCATTCCAGAAGTTCGGCGTCTGGTACCACTGATACCCAGCCATCTTGTCGATTGTGTCGGCTAGGGGGTTGAATATATCGAAGCGGGCCCGGTGTAATCGCCGGATGTCTTGGAGCGTGATACCAGCCTTGTCCAGGCATAGATCATAGAGCCCATCGATACCGCCCTGGAATGACTTCTTCAGCTTCTGGGTTCTCTCCTCGTTTCCAATAGCCCAGTTGCTAACTTGGCGAGCCGTGGCTACGACGAGAAAGTGAGGGTGGGGAGAGAAGAAGGTAGGGGCAGAGGCATTCGCTAGGCGGAGGATGGTTTCTGGTCTGGTGTCCTCAAGGATGGAGCGCAGGGTCCGGCACGTCGATCTCAGGTTGTTGAAATCCTCGATGTTCGGCAGATGGGCGGGCAGAGCTGCTATCAGCTCGACTGGAAGGTCAAGTAGATGCATTACGATGATATGGCCGCGGGCTGCTATCGCGGGATTTTGTACCTTCCAAGGACAGAATCCCCACCTCCAGAGCGGCGGCCTGGCTGTGGCAGCAGCGCTGCAGGGTACCGACGTGGGCTGATTTGCTAGAAATATTTGAGCATTACGCCTGGTAGATTGGCGGTTGGAGATAACTTGCCTGGTAGTGCCCGAGTAGTGCTGAATACCTTTCTAGGTGGTAGAAGTAGATTCCCCTTGGGTGCCAGGGTGCCCAAGGCAACAGCAGCATGATCCGAGCGGGGGATCTAATTGGCCAGCATCAGTGGATTGCGGAGGGAACATGGATCAATCCCAACCTATTCCCCTTCTCTCCTGGGTTTGATGCGGAACTCGTCGGACTAGAATTTCTCATTTGGCATCCGTACACTGAATAGGCGATTGATCAGAAGAAATTAGACATCAACGTCGTGGAGATTTCCCGAGAGGCCAAATTTCTGCAGATCATAGGTGCTCTTCAGGCACTTGTAATGGACGTTGATCTTCTCTTCTGTTTCCATGTTGAGGGCAGCTGCTCTACTTTGACAAAACGCGGAAGCATGGTCATCGCCTAAGGACAACCGATCAAGAAAGCCGCGAGGAGTCGATACATATCTTAGGGAAAAGCACCCTTAGTTTGACATGAGGACCAGGAAACGCTGCCTTTTCGCTGCGTGCGCTGCCCAGACGATGCTGTAGTCGTCGAGGATTGGCTAGTAGTCGTCCCGCAGTTCTACGACTTCGCAGCCAAGTTCACGGATTGCCTCATCCAGTTTAGGGTTCTATAAGGCTGAGGCCGATGTTACCTTCTCGAGGACCGACGAAGTTGGATAACATTGTGGAAGTATGCTTGCACCTCCGTTTGTGAACAAACTTCGCGTGGAGACGGTGTAATTCGCTTTCTTCTATTTTTCTTCTGTCGATCCTTGGTATCATATGGAGTTGCCTTCCTGGGAGGTAGAACGCCATGCGAAAATGGCAATTGTTTGGCTACCTAGGTAGGTTATGTACCTTCTGGCTGGCTCCTTCGGACCTGAGGAACTAACGTACAGTTCTTCGGGGAAGAGGGCAGAAGAGTATCTCAAAATAAAAAGCCCAAAGAGGATTCGAGATTTAGAAGATGTAGAATCTCACTACGTTGGATAGCTGAGTCAGTCACGGTCGTCGGTTTGGCCAGTCACATTCCTCCAGGTGACATCATGGTGAGCTCGACTTGAGTTACAGAAAAAGGGACCTCGGCTAGGAAGAAAGGCACACGACAAGTGACAAGTAATCGACAGATCAAAATGATAACCGTCCCTCTCCCATATATGAACCAAAGAGCCAATTTAGCTCTCAAATGAAAGAAGGTTCGCCTATCTGCCTAGATACCTTCCTATTCACTGGTTACCTCGGAACGAGGCACTTCCCCAGACGGCCGATGGCGCCTTGGGAGTGGTTCAAGGCGATGACCTAGTTGGTTCTGTCCTATTCCACAGCTCTAGTATCAAGGGCGGAACATGGCAGTTCCAGTACCACATCTATCGCCCAGGTCAGTTATCCGTTATCTAGGTACCTACCTAGGTAAGGGGGTCGCATCACGTCACGGAGGTCAACATGAGATGGCTGGGAAAGGAAAATCAGCGAGCCAGCTGAACTGATACACGCCAAGGCCTGGGGAATTGATTGCAGTATAAGTAAAAATTAACCAGCCTCGCGGTGAGAAGGTGGGGACGGAAAGTAAAGTGGCCATCCGAGGCGTGGTAATTCCAACCTTCTATCATAATACCCGCATGACTTCTTAATTCCCCGAGGCATTGAGCCTCAAATGTTCGCCATTACAAGGTAGTCTATCGTTCATTGAGGACGGGAGTGAGCGGGAGAGCGAAGGGGGACCCCCTCTTGGCCATGCTTGTTTGGGCGGGTATTGTCCGACAGGCGCAAAATTCTCCGTGAAGGGTCAGGGTTTAGAGCCTTCGCGGGCGACGTTGAAGATCATGAAGGGTTTCCCAAATAGCCCTAATTCTCCGGTTGGGCGGGGATGAAATAGTGTCAGGCCGTATTGGACACTTCACGGATGAGCGGAGAGGATCAACCATGGGATGAGCTTGGCAAGCGGAGTGTATGCGGCATGTGTAACTCTCCGAACCTAATTTATGCCTGCTAAAATCGGGGGGCCCTGATCGTCGGGTCCCAGGAAAGAGGGTGCTACCGTGGGACAGGATCATTCAAAACACATAGGGCTCTTGGCCTGGGGGTAAGAGGGGTTAGCTCGAGGACTCCGTGCAGTCGGGTTTTGGGTCGGAGGACGCACGTGCAGCAACGAACTCTGACGGGGAGATCTGCGATTCGCGACAGCAGATCTACCCACAACCCAACCAATCAAGGGACCAAGAGGGTGCGGCAGCCAGCCTGTAAAGATTGTGTGCTCCGATCGTGGGTAGCAGCCCGCCGAGCCGCCCAGGCAAGGGTGCACCGAAAGCTGCAGCGGGCTAAAAGCGGCCGCGCAAAAGCTTATGGGGGGGGGTTGTCGCTCTTCAGGCTATTTTGGGGATGGAACGGGGCTGGAACATGAACCACACCCAAGCGGGAACACACCCAAGGGGGAGCGCGTTCTACCCTACGCCTACCGAATAGAGGGTAAACATGCGGAGCATTCGAGCCCAGATGGGCGGACAGACAGATTGGATCCGCTGTATAGTCTGTCCCCAGACAAGCTCAAGGATGCGACCGGGGGGGTTCGTCGAGTTGCCAAGGGTTTCCCAGCAAGAAATATCTCCGGCTGTAATGGCGTGGTGGTGTGGCCCCAGGAGTCCGTCTTTGGTCGAGACCACCGCATTGCAAAGGCCTCAAAAGCAGAATTGTTTCTTCATCACCCATGCTTGTCGTCGTCCACTTTTCTCCTCTTCCCTCTCCATCTACACCAACCCGGGCGGTTTCCACTCGTTGCTTTGACTTCGGAGAATAATGTAAACACTCACACCTACAGAGGCCTCGTTCTCGTCTAATCTTTGGGGATCCTTCCCTTTCCTACTTTCCAATCTTTAATACAGCCTTTACACTTCCCCTGCCGGATACGGCGACCGCTCGTTAAGAAAGTTTGCTGCCTTGAAGCAGTCGTTCGTGGTTTCCTCGGTCGCCGAGGAATGGAATAGCAAAGATGGACCAAAGCATATACGACGGGGAGGATTCGACTGCTAGCATCTCGCCCCTCCCCCCAGTTCTCACCCACGGCCTCGCAGCGATGGCCACAATCGGATTCCTTTCTTTCTTTTCATCAGTCACATTGTTCGCCTACCTCACCTACAAGTTATTCGTATGGCAAATACGACCGCGGAAGGAGGAGCGGTGCAGTTCACCAGAACCGACATCGCCCACCACGACAGATAGCAATGGCTTCCTCGTTCCGGGGTCGACCTTCTGTCCGTTGAGGGAGAAGGTCTGGGAGCCACCAAAGGAGTCTTTCTGGGAGCGCCTGACCAAGGATCCGCCGAACCAGTTCCTGATCCTGATCTACAACCTGCTGTTCGCCGACATCCAGCAGGCCATTTCCTTCATGCTCAATGTCACCTGGCTCTCGAGGGACGCCATTGAAGCGGGGACTGCAGTGTGCTGGGCACAAGGCTGGTTTGTGTCGGTCGGGGACTTGGCCTCCAGCGTCTTCATCGCGGCCATCGCGCTGCATACCTATCTCGGAGTCGTCAAGGGCTACCGCGTGTCGACCAGCACGTTTTACACGACTATCGCGGGGCTCTGGACGTTTATATACGGCACGGCCATCCTGGCTGTGGCTATTACGCGGAATGGGGCCGATGTGGGAGGGTTGTTTGTGCGAGCGGGTGCCTGGGTAAGTCAAGAAAAAGAACCCCTACCACCGAGTCTCCTCGCATTGGAGGTCCCTGAGGGACGGTGGACATTGCGACTAACAGACATCAGTGCTGGTTTAACTCCGCTTACCAAGACCTCCGCCTAACCCTGCACTACCTCTGGATCTTCATCGCCCTGGCCTTCACGACAATCATCTATCTCGTAATCTACTTCCACCTCCACTTCCACCGCAAGCACAGCCCAACCTGCTGTCTCGCCTCCGGGTCCGCACACAGCCTTCCCGGCGAGCATTACCCGAACCCTGACCCGAACAGGAAAGGGGGATCCATCGCCTCCAGCGTCCCCGTCTCACCGCGGAGCGCCATCACCGACATGAGCATCAAGCGCCTTCCCGCTATCCCGGAGTCGGCACGCCACCCTACCTTCCTGCTGTACCCGCTCATCTACGTGCTATGCACCTTCCCGCTGGCCGCGGGCCGCATCGCCTCCATGGCAGGCCACAACGTCAGTCTAGGCTATTTCTGCTTCGCGGGGAGCATGATTGCCTCGGCCGGTTGGCTTGACGTGGCCCTGTACAGCACCACGCGCCGCTCTATCGTCTTCAGCGGCGAGGCGCCGCCCTCGCAGGACACCGGGCTGGAGACCTTTGCCTTCATGCGCACACCCGCAGGCCGTCAGTTCGGCAACGTGGTCTACGTCAGCGGCGGCGCCGAACCTGGGGAGAAACGCCGTTGGGCCGGCTGGAACGGCAAGGTCATGCGCGGGGCGAAGCTGGCGACACTAAGCCGTCCAGGCACCGGGAGTGCTTCCGTGGTTGGGAGTAGGAATGCGAGTAAAGAGGCGCTAGGGTCGATGAAGGGCTTCGGCATGGGCGCCGGAGAGGTCATGGGCATGGCGATACAATGCGAGACGGTGACCACGGTGGTCATCGAGGAGGTCGGTGACGAGAGCCTCGGGAAGGGGACCGTGACGAGTACGGCGAGCTCGAGCTCGAGCTCGGTGAGGTCGGTGAAGATGTAATCATGGGAAAATGTGGTTTCACAAAAAGGTAATGAATTATGCGCACGAAACTGGGGGAATGACTGGCGTTGGGCAATAGGGATTTTGGGATCAGGGAAGGGAGGGCACCTCACCAGCGGGCCCCATGGGAAAAAACGTGGCCTTGGGATGGGATTCGATCTGGGATCAATTTTACGGATGGGAAGGCACTGGGACAATGGTTACTAAATGGTGTAAGATATATACCCCTATCTTTTTCTTACTTATTTTCTTATTACGTTTTGCCCCCTTTTTTATTTGGCGATGGACACACTTCTCGCCAGGGGCGGAGGTGGAGGACAACTTTTTTTCTACTTGATATTTTTTTTTTGCTCTTGATTTAGGATGCAGAGGTATAAATTGAAGGTTTTAGACTTTTAAAACAGTTCGCATCGTCTTGCAAGTCTTTACAGTGCGTGCTGGTCATGAATCCACACTAAAACTCAACTACACTGCTGGCGCGATGCAGTAATAACTCCACGGCCATCTACAGTGACAATGGGAGGCGGATACGATGGTAGAGGCCGTCGCTGCCACCAAATCGGGTGCGGACCGCTCAAGGATGTCGAGAGTTTGGTACAGCAATGGATACCAAACTAGACCGAGATCGCCACGATAGACGAGGCGGTTCGGGGAATTTTGCGACAACCCACTTACCCCAGCCGTTCAGGAGCAGGCGGGACAGTGACAAGGTGGAGGGGAGTCGTGCCTCCCAGTTTGCATCCCTGTGCCGCATCGATCGGGCGATAAGAATCCGCATAACATACCTTGTCGCAGATCTCTCAGGTCGAGTGTGTCAAGGGGTTTCCCACAGTCTGTCACGCTTGAACACCACCGCACTCAGGCATCATACCGCAGCGATAAGGAAACAGGTCGTTCACTGGAGAAATTGAGCGCTACGACGAGGAAACCGAAACTCCCTGTCCGTGTGTTTTCTTCGAGTGGTAGGTAAGATTGTCGGCGAGGACAAGGGGCACACGAACGTGGGTTTGGAGATGGGAGATCTTCGGCTCTGTTTCGTTCGCTCAGGACCACTACCGGCCAGGCCAATCCAAGGGATCTTGATGCTATTTAAGGTGATGCCTTTGCGCACCAAGCTTCGCAGTCATGCCAACCTAAATAAATAACCAAGAGACGCGTCGCATCGTACGTACGCACGATGGCTCAGACAGGACTTACCCAGTGTTACTCGGCCCAGAACCCAAAGCCTCAAGACAGTGCCGCCCTGAAGATTGACGAGCCATGGGTAATTGTTGGCATAATCATTTCAAGTAAACCTCCATCCTTGTCTTGGCACTTTCCCTGATTGCCTCAATGATCCGTAAAACCTGCGCCGCCTCGGTGGCGGGAACGGGTACGTCCGCCTCATTCCTGGTCTCCAGGGACCTGGCAAAGAGCTTGTAGAACTCGAGATACGTCTCCGGCGCCACCTCTGGCAGGGGTTCCTCGACCACATTCCCATCCTCCTTGGCGATGCACAGCCTCCCAACCCGCGATGCCTCCTCATGCCCAAAGTCTGCCTCCGACGGCTTGACCCCGGCCTTAAGCTGGTCCTCCTGTGGATCCAGCCCCTCCTTGTGGTAGCTCCCCTTTGTTCCCCGGACCCAGAACCGCAGCTGCCTCGTCTCGACACTCATGACGCTGACACGTACCTGCACGATCGTCCCCGTCTCGGCGTAGTTCAGCACCGCAGTCAAGCTATCGGGCTCCTCGTGGAGACCGCCCACGCCGCTGACGATCCGGCCGTCGCGCTGGTTGACGAACCGCGCGTATACGTCCGAGGGCATGCCGAAGAGCACAAACGCCTGGTCGATCAAGTGCGTGCCTAAGTCGTAGACGACACCCCCGCCGCGGTCCATGGGCAGGGTTCCCTTCCAGTTGGTCGGGCGACCCGGCCGGAGGCGGTCAAAGTGCGTCTCGAACTCGACGGCCCGGCCCAGCTGGCCGCCACCCAGCAGCCGGCGCACCGTCAGGAAGTCGGCATCCCACCGGCGGTTCTGGTACACGCACAGCACGAGGCCGCGCTCGCGGGCTAGGGCGGCCAGCTGGTCGGCCTCGGCGGCGGTCGGCACGAAGGGCTTCTCCACCAGCACGTGCTTGCCGCTCTGGAGGGCCTGGGTGGCGAGGGTGAAGTGCGTGTCGGGCGGGGTGGTGACGACCACGACGTCCACCTCCGGGTCCGCGAGCAGGGGCTCGACGGAGGTGTGGTGCTTGAGCGTCGGGTGGTCCGCGGGCGCGGAGGTTCCGGCCTTGGGGGAGCGCTGGACGATGGAGTGTAGGACCAGGCTAGGGGTCAGGGTGATGAAGGGGATGTGGAAGATGGTCGCGGACATCCTGCGAGTCGATAACAAAAGGGGTCAGCAACAGGTTCCTGGCCTGCGGGGCAGCGTAGTGGTTATGACGTCTTACCCATAGCCAATGATTCCAACATTGAACTTCTTCTGACCTTTAGTTGCCATCTTGAAGCTTTATTTCGGGGGCGCTGACACGGGAAAGGAATTGGCTTTGCGGATGTCAACTGTAAGTTTAGTGACAGCTTGTCTGGGAAGGTAAAAGCTGGATGTGATCGAGGCAACTCCGTGATGGAAGCTCAAGTTCCCTTGTCCCTCATATAGGTCATCGTAGTGGGGTAAGGACCCCGCCGTCGCAATGAAGTTCCTGACTTCAGTTCCACTTTCTGCACTACAACCCAAGCCCACTGAACTAGGTACGCTTAGTGATGCGGGAACCAGGAATCGGCCAGATTATGAATATGTTCTCCACTACAACGCCGACTCATCAAACCTGACAAGCCCGTGTTCTCTTGGCTCTAAAGGGCCTAGATGGGAACCGCCGAATTACCTCAGTTGTACGGACTTCTCTCCGCCACTCTCACTAGGTAGTTCGGTGGTGCCGCCGCTTTTCAGGTTGATATCATGTTGTAGGCTTCACCTCACCAAGTTCTTGGCGGGGTTATATTTGTAATATCTGGAAGACGGACGTCTACGTTTTTGGGAGAGATAGGCTCCAATGCACTAAAAAGGGCCGACTCGACTCACACGAATATCACTCGGATATAGGAGTTATCACAATTGCTGCGAGCTCGAGGTGAGACGGATTTGTCCCGTGCATAGGGTACCCGGGGCTGAGGCTTTTAGGAAACAACTAACACATCGTATGTCCTTATCAGGAGCCCACCATTCGTTACCAGGTAAGGTAGGTAGTGGTGATCTTGGCAGCGCGCTTGGTCTCGACTCTGGGACGGGCATTGCTCACCATGATAGATATGCTGAACCCGCTGAAAAGAGTTAGGAGCATCATTCAGAAACCAGTACCTAGTTTAAATACCGACTAGTTTTATTTTACTTCGTCAGAGACGCAGGGACATGGTTTCTTTTTATCAACTTCACTTCACGCACCAGTGTTGAGGATAGAATGGCGGACTGTAATTACCAGAGTCTCTAATTGCCTATTTGGCGTCTAGAGTATAGTATATATGGGAGGGCAACAACTCACACGAGCCCGAAATCATGCGGCCTTAATCCATATCCCAGAATATACAAGGGGTATAGTGTAGCATTATATAACCTGTCGGTGTCCTAGGTTAACCAGAAGACTCGAGTTTCTCAGGAGCCAACAATGTCTCTCGCTAGGAGGGCTAACGGATACCAACGGGGCTACCCTGGTACTACCGTTTGCCTGAGCTTTGTACCATCTCGTCATGGAAAGGCGAGGTCTGATTCTCTCTGCCATTAATTAGAAGATTGCGTAAGTTCAACTTGAGGATTCTTAACACTGAACGAGTTGTACTTAACTCTCGCGAAGTTTGTTTTCTTGATACCAACCTAAAATAGAGGCAAATTAAAGCTGATACTTCCCATGCCAATTGGCCATGTATATGCCCCCTACATGTGTTCATTGTTAGATGTGAATCTCACCATTTACAGTTCTTGCTGTTTTGTGGTGACTAAGCAGCCTTTGCTGCCTGCCTCTTGATGATATCTTGAATCCCGCCCACCTCCAAACTCTCACCATTCCTCCACAATACCCCACAAACCTTTCCCACCCACCGTTCCGCACTTGCCACATTCCTGGTCGTCAAGGATAACAATTTGGGAGCTGCCCTGGGAGGATGCGATGCCTTCCACCCACCGCCTTTCAGGCGACGAACCTAGGGTTAAGGAGGATGGGAATTTAGTGGTCGTCTCTCGCCGCACCCAACGCCAGCAGCGGAAGAAGCATCTCAAATCGCTGCACAAAGGCCCCGGCACCGAGAGGCGCGGTATCTTGGACCTCCCGTATGAACTCATGACTGCCACCCTTATTTACCTCTGTCCGAGCGACTTGTTCAGGCTAGCCCGGACCAACACCCTCTTTCACGCGCTCATCATGGAGCACCAAGTCCAGGAGGAATTAGCCAAAGGCATCATCAAATGGCGTTACCCGACCCTCGAGAAATGCTTCGGCGTACCAGCGCTGCTCAGCAACATCGACCCGGATACCCGATCCATCCTCCAAAGCGAGGAGTGTTGGACGATGGTTGCTCCCCACACAGTGCGATACTCTCACATCAAAGAACCCGACCGGAACATCATCTGCAGTTGTATAACCTGCCGGCGCCGGTGGGATGCACTTTGTGTGGTTGTCGACTTTGCCCACTGGCAGTCGTACCTCGAAGATGGAGAGCCTTTACCAATGATTCTCCCGGGCCGGAACCCGAAATGGAACCTGAAGTTAGTTGAAGCCAATGCTGCCATCGTCACAAAGGCCCTCTACAGCCCCCTGTGGTACGCCTGCATCCTCGAGGGTCACCTCAGGGCCAGTTCTGCCGCCATCATCCGCCACAGTCAGAATAAAGGCAATAAGAGGCTTCACTTCAAGCTGAGCATTTTAGACTACCGAAAGGAGACCGACATGTTCCTGGACGGGTATGGGCCTCAATGGCTGGATTTCCCGTATAACAGGGATCAATATTACATGTTGGAGGCATACATGCCGAACCGCTCCTGGAAGGATGTGGAGCACCACTGGATCTACTTACCCATCGACCAGCACGTTTCCGATGTGAAGTTTTTGGTGTCGAATGTGGAGCGGAAGCGGGAGGAGCGAGCACAGGCAGAGAAGGCTGCAGAGGAACAGAGAACAGTGGACGAGAAAGTAGCGAGGAAAGAAGTGGAGGAGGAAGAAAGGGAGGAAGCGGACGACGAAGAATCAGAGGACGAGAACGAGATACCGGACTTCACTAAGCTCATCGGAGTGGCCAAAGGATGGATGTGGGCTTTGATAGGCCCTGATTCTCCTTGAGTTAGCCCTGGCCAATAATATGGGAGAGGACGGCGAGCCTACCTATTCAAAGCAAGGCAGGTATTGTGAACTAGTAGCATCTGCACATTAGATGTGGTGGCTTCTGGTGTCTCACAACCTGCCACTGCTTCTGGTTGCCTGCTGCTGTGCTTGCAACTCAACTGCTAGACGCGGGCTACCTTGCTGGATGGAGCACATTTATCTTAGAGCACATACATACCGTCCTTTTGGACCGGCAAACGTGGACATAGCGATGGTGGTCGCCAAGAGAGCCAAGTTGCCGTTGCTGTTTGCGCCGGGGGGGATGTCATGCCATGCTATGCGACTGCCTCCCTTCGCATGGAATGATGAAGGAACGGGTGAAACCAAAGCTGGGAGGGTAGCAAAGCTCTATTATCAATGGGTAATGTGGGTAGAGTGGGTAGCATATATCAACAAGGAGGCGTAATGCCTGAATGATCTATTATCACGCTCCCTGCCTCAAGTTTTAAATCCTGTCTTCGCTATTACAGTGATCATACACCAAGTCCAATCTACAAGTACAGGCCCTCGGGCTCGCCCTCCTGCTTCGTACGCAGCACCCTCTCGCGCGCGGCGCGGAAGTCGGCCATCTGGACGCGCATCCGCCGCTCGCGCAGGGCCATCAGGCCGGCCTCGGAGCAGATGGCCTTGATGTCGGCGCCGGAGAGGTCGTCCTTCTGGGCGATGAACTCCTCGAGGTCGACGTCCTCGTTGAGCGACATCTTGCTCGTGTGCAGGGTGAAGATCTTGCGCTTGGTGTTCTGGTCTGGGTTCTCGAAGAGGATCTTCCGGTCGATACGGCCCGGCCGGATCAGCGCAGGGTCGAGCGTCTCGATCTTGTTGGTGGCCATGATGACCTTGACGTCGCCGCGGTCGTCGAAGCCGTCGAGCTGATTGAGCAGTTCCAGCATGGTTCGCTGGACTTCGCGTTCACCCCCGGACGTGGACTCGTAACGTTTCGTGCCAATAGCATCGATCTCGTCAATGAAGACAATGGAAGGGGCGTTCTCCGCAGCGACCTTTTCTCATAGTTAGCGGTAACTCCCCCGAAGCGTGTCACAATAGAAATCTTACCTGGAAGAGCTGTCGAACCAATCGAGGACCGTCTCCGAGGTATTTCTGAATCAGCTCGCTTCCCACAATACGCAAGAAGGTGGCAGAGGTTTGGTTCGCCACGGCCTTTGCCAGCAGTGTCTTTCCGGTCCCTGGAGCGCCGTAGAGAATGACACCCTTGGGCGGTTTGATACCCATTTCCTCGTAGAGCTCGGGATGTAGGAGAGGCAACTCGACCGAC
>Ga0164242_10001603_pt1 | contig 26840 bp, 25 predicted proteins | sample OricomgcompostMG_FD_108783 | JGI IMG/M metagenome (GOLD analysis project Ga0164242, IMG submission 108783) | Miracle-Growth compost microbial communities from Emeryville, California, USA - Original compost - Miracle growth compost (MG) ...
AAAGCAGCAGCTAAGAAAAAAACTGCAAAGAAAAAAACTGCTAAGAAAAAATCTAAAAAATAGTTTTTTCTTGCAACGATATTGCAAATGACCCCGGACGCAAGTCTGGGGTTTTTTTTTGCCCAAAAACCTCGAAAAACACGGCAAAAATTGCGTAGGGCAATTTCTGCCGATCTTGCCGGCGTCCGACTCCCGGCTGTTTAATGAAACGATAGCGAGTCAGCCAACGAACGGGCGAAGAACGGACCCCGATAGATCCATCCGGTATAAATTTGAATCGCGGTCGCTCCCGCTTCCATTCTTGCTTTCGCATCTTCGATCGTCATGATCCCGCCGACTGAGACGATCGGTAATGAAGTGTAGGTCTTTGCCTCTTTCAGCCGCTCCAAGGCGATCGAACTTAAGATTTTGCCGCTGTACCCGCCAGAGAGGGTGCGCCCTCTATATATATGTTCGCCACCCAGGGTGTTGGTCAGTACCCAACCGTCAATTTTCAAGACTTCCAAGCGTTGAAGCAGATTCTTGAGCGCTTCGCCCGTCAGTTCGGGCGCTAATTTCACCCGAAGCGGAATCCGGCGGCCGGAGCGGGTGATTTCTTGTTGTACCGCCTTAACAATTTCGCTTAAGGCTTCGGGTGTTTGAAGCGCTCGAAGGCCCGGAGTATTGGGCGAGCTGACGTTAATGACGAATTCGTCGGCGCAATCGGCGAATGCGCGGGCGACTTTCGCGTAATCCAGCGCCGCTTCCGAGTCGGGCGTCGATTTGTTCTTCCCTAAATTGACCGCGACCGTGAAGCAGGGGGGGAGTTTCGGTTTGATCGCGCGCAAACGATCGGAAATCACGCCCGCGCCGAGGTTATTGAACCCCATCCGGTTAAACAGCGCCTCGCGGGCGGGTTCGCGAAACAGTCGCGGACGATCGTTTCCGCCCTGGGGTTTGGGCGTGACGGTTCCGATTTCGGCCGAGCCGAAGCCGAAGTACGGAAGCAGATCGAGGATTTCGCAGTTTTTGTCGAACCCCGCCGCCAATCCGACCGGATTCGGGCGATCGATTGGCCTTAAGCGCAGAATCTTCACCATCAGGCGCATGCCGAACTTCGAAATTTCGTGAGTCAGCTCGGCGGGAAACAAAAAAAGAAGTTTTCGGATCAATGCCCAGATCATGGACTTCAGTTTTCCCGAGAATCGGGGCGGGCGCAAGCAACTTGGTGTTTTCGGATTCTTCCGATACACTTGAGCTCTATGGGAAAAGTTTTCTATGACCGCTCGGGCAAGGCCCACGTGATCGGCGAGAAGAAAACCGAGTCGAAATCGGGCGGCGGTCGGAAATCTTCCAAACAGCACAAGTCCGAGGGGCGCGGTTCGAGCGCTCAGCCTCAAGGCCGTGACGCTCGCAGTGCCTCACATGATCGAGATTCACGCGATCAGCGTCGATCCGGTCGCCCGGGCCGCAACGACCGCGGACCATCGCAGGGGCGCGATCGTCAGGATCGTCATCCACGCCAGCAGCGCGATTCTTCACGCCGGGGCCGCTCGCGCGGACCGCAAAAAGCACCCGAGATTCAACCCGATTGGACCCGCTTAAAGGGGGTGATCGACAAAAACAAAAGAGGCTCGGCCTTTTTGGTCTTCGACCGCCGCGATCTCGAAGATCTGTTCATCCCCCGTTTTTACGTCGAGCAGCTTTTTCACGGCGACCGGGTCGAGGTTTACGTCAATCGCCAGGGCGAAATCGAAACGCTCAAGGTGGTCGAACACCGGTTTAAGGAAATTTTCGGAAGGGTCTATCGCAATCCCAAAACTCGCGACGGAGTCTTGGTCTATGAAAGAAAAAAGGCGAAAGAGGAAATCCTCTTGCCTTCCGTCCCGCATGAAGTAAAAGAAGGAGATTGGGTCAAGGCAGAACTCGTTTTCGGTGAAGACGGAGGCGTATCGGCCGAGATCCGCGAGGTGATCGGACCCACCTTGCCCGCAAGCTTCGACATTCAGATGGTGGCGGGCGAATACAACCTGACCGAGCATCATTCGTTCGATGCCGTCAAACAGGCCGAGAGTTACACACTGGAAATCCCAGGGAAGGACGAATTGGGGCGCACGGATTTGCGCCATCTTCCTTTCATGACCATCGACGGCGAGCGCGCCCGCGATTTCGACGACGCCGTTTACGTCGAACGGACCCCGAACCAAGGGTTCAAGCTTTGGGTCGCCATCGCCGACGTTTCTCATTACGTCAAAACCGCAACTGCGCTCGATCGCGAAGCTTACGCGCGCGGTACGAGCGTGTACTTTCCCGAGCGCGCCTTCCACATGCTTCCGCGCGCGCTTTCGGAAGAGCTTTGTAGCTTAAAGCCCAACGTTCCGCGCCTTTCGATGGCGGTTTCGATCGAATACTCGCGTGACGGCGAAAAGGGCAAGATCGAGCTTTTCGATACGATCATTCAGTCCCATCGTCGAGCGACCTATACCGAAATCGAAGCCGAAAAGGAAGATCCCAAGCACGCCGATTTGTTCGCGCTCTACCGCATTCTGCGCGAGCAACGCTCGCTTCGAGGGTCGATCGACTTTGACTTCCCGGAGGCCGAAATCATCCTCGACGAAAAAACGGGCGAGCCGAGCGATATCGTCGTGCGCGGACGAAACGACGCTCACCGCCTGATTGAGGAATTCATGATCGCGGCCAACGAGGCCGTGACGGAATGGATGGTCGAGCAAAAGCTTCCGTTCATTTACCGCGTCCACGAAGAGCCTTCGGCCGAGGCCATGATGAAGTTCCGCAAGCTTGCCAAGAACATGGGCGTTCAGCTCGCCGATCGGGGTGGGATTCCGCGCCCGAAGGTGCTGGCCGAATTCATTCGCACCTTAAAAGAGCATCCGGCCGAGGTGGTCCTGGCCACGGCCTTGTTGCGGTCGATGCGGCAGGCGATTTACAGCGCCACCTATGGCGAGCATTACGGCTTGGCCTCGACGGCATACACCCATTTTACCTCGCCGATCCGCCGTTATCCCGATCTGGTCGTCCATCGGCAGCTTCGGGCGGCGCTGCATCGCAAACAAAAATTATCGTCGAATGAACTCGATTCGCTTCAAACCGAACTCGAAGAAATCGCCGAGCATTGCAGTTACCGCGAACGCATCGCTTCTGAAGCCGAGCGCGAGTCGATTCGCTTTAAGCAGGTTCGCCTCATGGCGAAACATCTCGGCGAAGAATTCGAAGGTAAGGTGAACGGCCTGAGCGAGCGGGGGATGTACATCCAGCTTGACCACCCGTATTGCGAGGGCATGGTCACGGTCGACAGCTTAAAAGACGACTTTTATCAGTTTCACGAAGAGCGCATGATGCTGGTCGGCCGAAAAAAGAAACGGATCTTTCAGATCGGCCAACGGGTGAAGATTCAGGTCGTTCGGGTCGATCTTGATTCAAGACAGATCGAGTTTGAGCTAAGGTAAAGATATGGGTCTGGTAAAGCGCGGCATTCAAATCACTCGGGCGGTTAAAAGCGCGGGACGCCTGCGCCAAATCGTGGCCGTTTTGACCCGGCACGGGTTCGGCGACGTCATCGAACGTCTTGGTTTAGGGAGCTACATCCCGAATCGGATTTTGAACTGGCTGGAAGCGGGAAGCGGAAAGAGCTTTGGCGTCCGCCTTCGCGAAGCATTCGAAGAATTGGGTCCGACTTTCGTGAAATTGGGGCAGGTCCTGTCGATGCGTCCCGATCTGGTTCCGGAAAGCGTGGTCGAAGAGCTGACGAAGCTTCAGGATCACGTGCATCCGCTTTCTTACGATTTGATTCGCGCTCAGGTCGAGACCGAACTCGGCCGTTCGATCGACGATGCCTTTGCATCGTTCGATCCCGAGCCGCTCGCTTCGGCCAGCATCGGTCAGGTGCACTTGGCGAAATTGAAGACTGGTGAAGAGGTCGTGGTCAAGGTCTTGCGTCCCGACATTCACCGCGTGATCGAAACCGATATTTCGCTTTTGTCGTTTTTGGCCGAGATGTTCGAAAAATACTTCCCCGAGCTTCGGGTCTTAAACCCGCGCGTGTTCGTCGAAGAGTTCTTCAAGACCCTGAAGCACGAGCTCGATTTCAAGATCGAGGCGAATAATATCGCTAAAATTTCAGCCAACCTTGCCGATTTCGAAGACATTCGCATTCCGAAGGTCTATCAAGAATTCAGTAGCCACGGAGTGCTGACGCTCGAACGGTTCGAGGGTATCCGTTTAAATGATAAAAACGCGATCTTAAATTCGAACATCGACCGCAAAAAGCTTGTCAGCGTGGGTTCGCGCGCGTTTTTGTATTCCGTTCTGAAGTACGGAATGTTTCACGGCGATCTGCACGGGGGGAACTTGTTCGTCCTGCCGGGCGATAAGCTCGGCATCATCGATTTCGGCATCGTGGGGCGCTTGTCCCGCAAATCGCGCGGGCAGCTCGCCGTGATGATGTGGGCGCTCGTTCAAGAAGATTACGAGACGCTGTGTTACACTTACGCCGAGCTGGGTTCGGCCGATACCTCGGTTGATTTTGATTCGTTTCAGCGCGAAGTCAGAAACGTGCTTTCACCGCATTTGGGCTTGAACATCAACGACGTCAATACCGGTGTGGTGCTGATCGAGGCCACCAAGGTCGCGGCGAAGTACAACATTCGGATTCCGGGCGACTGGATGCTCGTCTTTCGTGCCATCTTTACGATGGAAGGCTTGGGCCGCATGCTCGATCCGAATTTCGACATGCTGGCCGAGGGCGAATCGCTCGTCAAAGACCTGGTTCGGATTCAGCTTTCGCCCGATCGCTTGAAAGAAGACGCTTACAAAATTTCGAAAGAAATGGTCGCCTTGCTTGAAATCTTGCCCCGGACCTTGCGCTGGGCGCTTCGGAAGCTTGCGCGGAACGACTATGCCTTAGAGTTGAAATCGCCCGAACTGGCGCGCCTCGGCGTTCACGTCGATCGGAGTTCGCGGCGGATTTCGCGCGCGATCAGTGGCTCGGGTCTTTTGATCGCCGGAGCCTTGGTTCTTCAATCCGATCGCGGGCAGCACTGGGGCGAGTACCCCGCGCTGTCGCTCGTTTTGATCGTTCTGGGTCTGTTTATTCTGCTGAGGCCTGCGCGATAGCGCTGATTTTTCGGCGATCGCCGACGACCCAAAGCAAATCGCCTGCCTTTAAAATCTCGGTCGAGTCCGGGTTCAGAATCCGACGACCTTCGCGTTCAATCCCGACGATCAGGCCGTTGATCGTTTCGCGCAATCCGCAGGTGCGGATCGTCTTGCCGACATAGGGCGAGGCCTCTTTCAGGCGAAGCGGCTCCAGGCCGATGGTCTTCAGCTCGTCATGCGCAACGGCGTCCTCTTCGGGGGGAGTGATGAAATCGTGAATGCGGCTCAGCTGTTCGTCGGTTCCGATCAAATAAAGCACGTCGTACGGAAGCAACAGATCGCCGCGACCCGGCGTGATGATCTTGCGATTCCCGCGTTCGATCAAGGCGACGGTGACTCCGAAGCGCTCGCGAATCATGCACTCGCTCAAGCTTTTGGCGACAAACGGAGACTCGGGCGAAAGTTCGTATTGAACGAGCGAGGCGTCCCAGGGAGCGAGCTCGGGCAGATCGTGGCGGCCTTCGTTTTCATGCGAATGTTCTTCCAGATTCGATAAAAAACGCCGCTCGATCCGGCGGTAAAGACGGTTCAGTTTATTCTTAGGCGGCGCTTCGGGCACGTTGTTGCCGCTGAACATGCCGACCAGAAAGGGCGAAGAAAGGGCGATCGCGATCAGTCCCACGGCCAGGCGAAGCTCCAGGGTATTTCCGAATTGATGCGCCAAGAATGGAAACAAAAGCCTGCGCGACGCAAGCCCGATGGCGATGACGACGACGAGATTCAGTACGAGCTTCGGGCCGTAGGTTTCCCACAGGGTTTTTAAGATCCCGTTCCCCGAGGCGCGGTTGATCCGGTTTTGATAGCGCTGGATTCCACTCATCAGACGCGCCGGGAAATGCTTTTCCATCATCAGGTAAATCTTTTCAGAGTGCTGGATCAGGTAAGGTGTCGTGAAGGTCGTCACGGCCGAGACCGCGACTGCGATCGGATAAAGAAACCCGCTCGTCACTTTGAGCGTCAACCCCAGGGTCGCGATGATGAACGAAAATTCGCCGATCTGGGCCAGGCTAAACCCCGATTGAACGGAGTGCCTTAAGCTTTGGCCCGAAAGCAGCGCCCCGAACCCCGTTCCGAACAGCTTTCCGAAAATAGTCACGACCGAAATCAGCACGATGATTCCGAAATGAGTGACCAGAACGTGCGGGTCGATCATCATGCCGACCGAGACGAAAAACACGGCGGCAAAGAGATTCTTTACGGGCTCAATCAAATGCTCGACCCGTTTGCCTTCGCGGGTTTCGGCCAGGATCGAGCCCATGACGAAAGCACCCAAGGCCGGCGAAAAGCCGACCTCGGTTGCGATGATCACCATTAAAAAGCAAAGTCCGATGGCGATGACGAGCGTGGTTTCGTCGTTGAGCAATTTTCGAACCCACCGAAGCCCGCTTGGGAGCAGATAAATTCCGATCGCAAACCAAAGGACGAGAAAAAACCCCAGACGAAAAGTCGAGGCAATCAGCTCGGACCCCGAGAGCCCCTGAGTCGCAACCACCGTCGAAAGCAGCACCAGAAGCAGGATCGCCACCAAATCTTCAATGATCAGCACCCCGAAAACGAGCGAGGCGAACGATCGTCCCTTCATGCCCAATTCGTCGAAGGCGCGCACGATGATGGTCGTCGAAGAGATCGAAAGGATGCCGCCTAAGAATAGGCTATCCATCTTCGACCACGAAAGCAGGCGACCGAGCCCGTAGCCCGCGCCCAGCATGACGAGCACTTCGCTGATGGCAGTGACGGATGCGGGTTTTCCGACTTGGGCCAGTTTTTTGAAGCTGAACTCCAGGCCCAATCCGAACAGCAGAAAGATCACGCCGATTTCGGCCCAAATCTGGATGCTCTGTTGATCCTGGACGGTGGGTATGAACGAAACATGACGGCTGACGATCAGGCCCGCGATGATGTAGCCCAAGACGACGGGCTGCTTCAGTTTTTTAAAAATCAGGCTGACGACGGCCGCGGCCGCAAGGATGATTCCCAGGTCTTGGATGAGTTCCGGTAGGTGGAGCATGGAAAAAGAGTAGCATTCCCTAACAGGCGTTTAAACCTGAAATCCAAAATCGCTCGTCCCATAGCGCGCTCGGCTGGCAGGGCCGCGCCAAACACAAAAACTCCTCGATCAGGTTCGACGGTTCGGCGCCCAGCCGGATCAGATCGTCATGGGTACCCAGCAATTGGGCCTGGGGATCAAAACTTAAAACGTGCGACAGCAAAGTTTTCAGCTGGGCGGGGTCGCCGCCCCATTCATGAACGAGGTGAGGCAGATCCATGCCGCGCTCGAACGCGACAAAGGCGAACGGATTTTCCAGGTAAAACCATTTCACGGTGGAGTGCGAAAAATACCATTCCCGGTCGGCGTCCTTTAAGACGACGCCGGTCTCGCGATTTTTTAAAAACTCGAAAATCGTTTCGGTTAGCCCGGTTTTGATTTGGACATGACGATGCGTCTCGACCTCGGGGAGTGAGGCCAAGAGCACCCGCGACTGACTTCCGGCAAGCAGAAACCCGAGCTTTTCATAAAACTCGTGTTCCGATCCCCAAAGAAAGATCCACTCACAGCCTTTTTCTTCGATCTGTCGGATGGCTTCTTTCATCAAGGTCGAGCTGTAGCCGTGGCCCCGGTGGTTTTCGTCGGTCGCGACCGCGCCGATCAACGCGACTGGAACCGTTCCCGACGTTCCGCGAATCTCGGCGAAGTGAATCCCCACGTGGCTGATGAGCGTTTGCTCGTGAAGGATGCCCAAACGAACGACTTGGTGCGATTTCCAGATCGGAAAATCGTCGAAGTAGGTATGGGAGCCGGAATAACCGAAAGCACGCGAAACGAGTCGGTTGACGTCGGAAAGGTGCTGATCGGTCAATTCCTGCGTTTTGATCATGAAATCCAGGTTTTTAGTTTCTGCGCGATCGCGGACGAAGTGAGTCCGAATTTTTCGAAAATCTTCGCGGCAGGCGCCGACTCGCCGAACGAGTCGACTCCGAAGCGAAGCCCGTCCCGGCCGGTGATCTGGGCCCAGCCCAGCGTGATTCCGGCTTCGATCGACGCGATTTTTTTACAGCTCGAAGGAAGGATCTTTTCTTGAGCCGATTGAGGTTGCTTCAAAAAAAGCTCCATCGACGGCATCGACACGATTCGAACCGGAGTGTTCGCCGTATCGAGTGTGGCTTGAACGTCGAGGGCTAACCCGACTTCCGATCCGGTGGCGACGACGATTGCCTTGAAGTTCGGACGATCCGAAAGCACGTAAGCGCCTTCCTGCAGTCCTTTTTCGGATCCGGCGGTACCGCCCGTGATCGCGCCGCGATCGAGGGTCTTGAGTTTTTGGCGGCTCAAGACCAGCGCCACCGGGCCGTCCTTCTTTTTCATCGCGAATTTCCAGGCCTCTTTGGCTTCGAACGCATCGGCCGGACGCAAGGTCGTCAGGTTCGGAATCCCGCGAAGGCTCATCAAGTGTTCGACCGGTTCGTGGGTGGGGCCATCCTCGCCGAGCCCGATCGAATCGTGGGTAAAGACGAACACCACTGGAAGGTGGTTCATCGCAGCCAGGCGAAGTGCAGGCTTCATGTAATCCGAAAAGCAGAAAAACGTCGCGGTAAAGGTCTTGAGCCCGCCGTGATAGGCGATGCCGTTCGCGATCGCCCCCATCGCATGCTCGCGCACACCGTAATGGATGTTACGACCCGAACCGTCGCGCCCCTCGAACGAGCCGCCGTCTTTGATGAGCGTGTTCGTCGAGCCCGAAAGATCGGCATCGCCGCCGAAGAAGTAAGGAGTCTGAGCCGCAATCGCATTCAGGCATTTTCCGGCCGATTCGCGGGTCGCGAAATCCTCGCCCGCTTTGAACGAAGGCAGTTTCGATTCGAAATCGGCGGGGAGTGAAAGATCGTTTCCGTTTTGATAAATCGCGTATTTTTCGGGGGATTTGGCTTTCCACGCCGAAATTCGTTCGTTCCAGGCTTTCTCGACGGTGGCACCCGTTTCGGCGGCTTTGGCAAAATGCGCTTTCGCGGCTTCGGGGATGAAAAACGGCTCGGCCGCTTCCCAGTTCAGCGCTTTTTTGGTGAGCGCGATCTCGTCCGCCCCGAGCGGGCTTCCATGCGCGGCACTCTTACCGGCTTTGTTGGGTGAGCCGTAACCGATCGTGGTTTTTAAAATAATCAGCGACGGTTTTTGAGTCTCGCTCTTGGCCTGAGCAATGGCAGCATCGATCGCGTTCAAGTCGGTGTTGCCGTCGGCAACGGTAACGACCTGCCAGCCGTAGCTTTCGTAGCGTTTTGCGACGTCTTCGGTAAACGAAAGCGACGTCGGGCCATCGAGCGAAATATCGTTCGAGTCGTATAAGTAAATTAACTTTCCGAGTTTCAAATGGCCCGCCAGCGATGCGGCTTCGGCCGAGATGCCTTCCATCAGATCGCCGTCGCCGACCAAACAATAAGTATGATGATCGACGACCGTGTGCTCGGCGGTGTTCAGTAAATTCGCCAGTTTTCGTTCGGCCATCGCCATGCCCACTGCGTTCGCAGAGCCTTGTCCGAGCGGGCCCGTCGTCGCTTCGACACCGGGGGTGAGACCGAACTCGGGGTGGCCCGGAGTTTTGCTCCCCAGTTGCCGAAAACTTTTCAGATCATCGAGCGAAAGCGGATACCCGTACAGGTGCAAAAGACTGTAGAGCAACATCGAACCGTGACCTGCCGAAAGGACGAAGCGGTCGCGATCGAAGAAATCGGGATTCTTCGGGTTGAACTTCAGGTGCTTTTGGAACAGCACATAAGCGAACGGTGCGGCACCCAGCGGCAAGCCGGGATGGCCGGAGTTCGCCTTTTGAACGGCATCGATCGATAAGGTCCGGATGGTGTTGATACAAAGCCAGTCAATTTTTTGATCCGGGTTCGGGTCAGTGTTTGAAGCGGAAATCCGTGGGTTTTGCATATACGACGAGCCTATCATCATTTACACTGATTTTACTATGGCGAACTGGGTGGAATTGATGGGTTGGGGAGCACGCGCGGTGCTGATCGTTTTGTTGCTGCTTTCGGTTTGGTCGGTTGCGATCATGCTCGATCGCAGACGGGTTTTCAAAACCGAAATCGGCGGCGCGAAACTGACCGACGCCAAGAAATACATCCAGAACAAAGATTGGCCGGGGCTGAAAAGCTGGGCCGAGTTGAATCCGTCGGTGATTTCAGGCGTCGTCCTCGCGGCACTTTCGGCCGAGAAATCGGAAAGCGAATCGGTCGACCGAGCCGTGCAGAGCTTCTTGTCGGATCAAAAATTGAAAATGGAAAAAGGCTTGAACGTTTTGGCCACGCTGGGGGCCAATGCCCCGTTTATCGGCCTTTTCGGAACCGTCATGGGGATCATCAAAAGTTTTGGTATCCTTTCGAGCCAGCAAGGCTCGGCGATGACGGCCGTGATGATGGGCTTGGCCGAGGCCTTGATCGCCACCGCCGTCGGTCTGTTCGTCGCAATTCCCGCGGTCGTGGCCTACAACTATTTTAACCAACGCATGCGAAACGTCACCCTCGAAGCTCAATCGGTTCGGGATCTGATCGTTTCGAAACACTAGGAAGCATTTTATGGCGGCAAAATTGGGCGGCGGAAACAACGACGAAATGCCGGCGATCTCGGACATCAACGTTACGCCGTTCGTCGACGTCGTGCTCGTGTTGCTCGTCATTTTCATGGTGACGGCGCCGATGCTCGTGCGCCAGCAGATGAGCGTTAATCTGCCGAAAGCTCAAAGCGGCGAAAAATCCGCTTCGCAGTCGATCTCGATCGTCATCGACAAGGACGGAAACGTGCGGATGGCGCAAAAACCGATCGCGATGGATCAGATCAAGGGCGCGATCAAAGAATTGATTGCTAAAAACCCGAACGCGCAAGCGGTGATCAGCGCCGACGAAGACACGCATCACGGCGTGGTTGTTCATGTCATGGATCTCGTCAAGCAGGCGGGGCTCAGCCACTTTGCGATTCAGATCGAACGGCGATAAGGTTATCGGTTCGGTTCGGCCATTCGTGTCACCGAAAAAATCGAATTGGCGAGCGTATCGGCATCGACCCAAACTTGGCTCGTTCTGGCGATGCAGCTCCAGTCTTTGGCGTAGCAGCTGCTACTCCCCCAGCTGTTTCGGACGAGGAATTCGCAGGCATGCGTTTTCGGGTTTTTTCGACGTCCGATGACGGTCGAGGCATGTCTGCCGCAACCGGTATCATCGCCCGAGACGATTTCTTCGAAGCTTTTCCCGGCATAGAGCACGCTTGAGCAATACGAAATCCCGACGGGCATGGCATCTCGCAGACCTTGATCGAGCTCGGCGTTGATTTCCTTTTTTACGCCGTTCGATTCGTGCCATTTGAAGCCGAAAATCCTTTTGCTGTAATCGTGATTGAGCACCCGATAAGGATGGTAGGTGTACAGCCGATGGTCCTGACGGCAGGTCGGCGGGATCGTTTCGGCGATGAATGAAATAAAATTCTTTCGAACGATGCTTTGCTGCAAAATCGACGCATTCGGCGAAGGATTCAGTCGATAAAGGAAGGTGTTTTTCGCCAACTTGTGTTCGAAAGCGAGCGCGTCGCTCGCGTTGCTTTCCCAGGCGAAGTCTTTCGCGAGATCCCGATAAAAAATTTCGTCCGCATCGGTTCCGTCCGTTGAATTGAAATAACTGCGGGGACAAGCACCATTTGCCAGGAGTTCTTTCAGATTTTTGTGAATAAAGCCTCCGTCGAGGCTGAGGCCCCCGGTTTTTCGCTGAATCCGATAATCGAGTTCGACCGGTGAACTGTACTGAGCGGGCGAAAAGTTCTCGTGTCGAATCCTCCAGGCGTCGTACATCTGGACGGCGGTTTGAAACGAACAACTGCCCGTAACCTGACGCACGGACGGCATGTCGTGAATGATTTGCGCCATCGATCCGCCCGGTTGGTCGAGCCGCACGGTCGAACAGTCGTCTTCGGCGGTTCTGGCGCGAAGCTCTCCGCGAAGCGAAAGGGTCACCGTGCGGGCTTTCGGGGGCCGACCCGAAAGAAGCGTCATTTGCGCCGAACGGTAGAAATATCCGGGTTCGTTCAGGGTGCAACTGATCACGATCGATCCGTTCCGGCCCGGAAGAATCGGTTTTTGAGTAAAGCGAGCATGGCAGTGCGGGCCGGACAGCGCGACGTTTTGAATGATGATCGGTTCCGGGTTCGCGTTCTGAAAGCGGTATTCCGCGCTCAAAGCTTGACCGATGACTCCGCCCACGGTTTGCTCCACGGGGGTCGTGAAACTTTGGGCGAACGCCGTGCTTCCGTAGATGATAGGGATCCAGGCCGAAATGGCCGCGATCGCGCGAATGCGCCGAATTTGAAACATGAAAGCTCTCCCTCTCTCTGTTTTCTGAAGGGGTATTACATAAAATTTAGATAAAAGTCAACGAACAAAGTTTAATAAATCGCACCGCCAAACGAAAGAGCTTGTGATTACAGGGGGTTTTGGGGTAAACAGAGGAGATGAAAACCCAGATCATCAGCGGAAGCCATCGGTTGAACTCTCAAAGTATGAAGGTCGCGCGCTATTTGAAAGCGCTCGTCGAAAAACGCGGGGGTCAGGCCGGCATCACCGATTTGTCGAGAAACGCTCTGCCGCTTTGGGATGAACGGGTGTGGGATTCGGACCCGGAATGGATGAAGATCTGGAGCCCGATTGCAGACGAGCTTTCGAAGGCCGATTCGCTGATCGTGGTCGTGCCCGAGTATCACGGCATGGCGGGCCCCGCGATGAAGAACTTCTTTCTGTTTTGCACGCCTCAGCTTTTGGCGCACAAGCCTGCGATGCTGGTCGGCGTCTCGGCCGGAATGGGCGGAAGCTATCCCATCGCCGAGATGCGGGCGTCGAGCTATAAAAACTGTCGGCTGAATTACATTCCCGATCACGTCATCGTTCGCGAAGCACCGAAGTACCTGAACGACGAATCGGCGGCGCCGGGATCGATCGACGAGATGATCCGAAAGCGGCTCGAATATTCGGTTTCGATGCTCGAGCAATACGCGAAGGCCCTGACCCTCGTGCGCGAAAGCGGAGCGGTCAATCTGAAGGATTTTCCGAACGGGATGTAGCCGCGATCTTGACGACCGCATCGACGAAACGGTCGCTTGAATTCGGACAAGGGGCGTATTCGAAGGCTTCTCCGCCGCTTTTCAAAAACAGTTCGCGATAACGGATGTCGATTTCTTCGAGCGTTTCCAGACAATCGGACGTAAACGAAGGCGAGGCCACGACCAGGCGTTTGACCCCATGGGCGGGAAGCTCTTTTAACACGTGATCGGTAAACGGCCGGATCCACTCGGTCGGCCCCAGGCGCGATTGAAACGTGGTCCGAATTTTTTCTTTCGGAAGCGCCAATGCGTCGGCAAGCAAATCCGAAGTTTTCAGGCAGTCGTCGCGGTAGTTTTTGCGGTTTCGTGTTTTCTTCAGGTGTTTCTGCGGAATGCCGTGATACGAAAGCATCAGCAAATCGGGCTGAACGCGTTCGAGACTCGGACGGATCGTCGCCGCGAAGGATTCGATGAAGCCCGGGTGATCGAAAAAGTCTTCGACGACGGTGTGAGAAATTCGGCCTTCGTAGTTCTTAAGAACACGCTCGAATTCGGCAAGCGCCGTCTCGGACGCCGCGAATGAGTATTGCGGATAGAGCGGAAGCATCACGATGTGATTCACCCCTCGGTGGATCAGGTTTTTCACCGCCGTTTCGATGTTCGGTTCGCCGTAGCGCATGCCGAATTCGACCGGATAGGGGAGTTTACGGCCGGCTTTTTCGGCCAAAAGCCGCGTGTGGTACAGCAGCGGCGAGCCCTCTTTCATCCAAATTTTTTGATAAGCATCGGCCGATTTTTGGGGACGGGTGTTCAAGATCAGTCCGTTGACGAGCAACCAGCGAAAAGGAGCGGGAAGGTCGATCACATACGGGTCAGTCAGAAATTCCTTGAGGTAAACGCGAACGTCCTCTTTCGAGGGAGAGCGCGGACTTCCCAGGTTGACGAGTAAGAGGCCTGGCCGTTTTTGCATGGAATTTTTTTATCATGAAATGAGGGACAAATGAAAAATAAGCGCGAACGGCCTTGCGCCACAGTTACAATGCTCGTCCGCGCCTACTTTCTTCAGGTTCATCACGCTGAAAAATGAGTTGGATCCGGGTATTGGGATCGCCCCCACTTGCGGAAAGAGCAAAAAGCTTGCCAAATAAACTGATTTCATTTCAAAGGGTTAATCGAACGAGAGTGAAAACGGGGACGAAATGCGTCTGTAATTTCGATTAAAAGGAAACCGCTTGGCCGTCTTGATCGACGATGTCGTACGGAGCGCTCAGAATTCCGGGTGCGCGGTTGGCTTGGACGTAATCCGAAAGAGCGGGATCGGCGATGAGATTTCCGTTTGCCGGGTCGTCACTGTTGTAGACCCAGTTCGTTTGCGCAAAGGAAGAACCCTGAGCCAGCAAAAGCGTGAAAACGAAAAAACCGAAAAAACGTCGCATACGTACTACTTTCTGCAAAAGTGAAGTTCACCTTCGCCCGTAGATTTAATTTTACCCAGCGCAGCAAACGGCTGCAACTGAAATCCTGGGTGTTAAAACACATTCAACGGGAGTTGTTAAGCGGCGCGTTTTTTTTGCGACGGAGAAGCGGGTGTGTCTAGCCAACCCTCGAAAATCTTTGCAGCTTTTTTGGGGTCTTTTTCGATGACCTGCGTTATATGGCGAATGCAGGCGTCAACTTCCTGGCGTAATTGGGTGGGATTCGAAGGGGTCTTAAGCGGCTTGATTTCGTGGCGCTTCATGGTGGGCTCCTTTGATTTCCAGAATTTCATCTTCGCTGACCGGGGCCATGAAGACCTCGTCGTCGATGATTGAAAAGGCGAACCAGGTATTGCCGAGTCGTTGATAAAGAACGTCGACGTCTTGTTCTGAGTTCGGGTTATTTTTTTGAGATTGAGCTGCCATGATTGTTCCCTCCTGGAATCGGGTTTTTGAGTTAAAGCGTGTGCCCCTCACACAAACTCTTTTCGGCGCGGGTGCGCGATTCTGAAGATAAAATTTTTGCCTACGGCGCTTTCCGGAACAGGGCTTTGAGCGCCCGGAACGGATGCAGCAGATTCGAGCAAGGCGACAGGCGTTCGTCGCGGTAATTCCGCATGAAATCCTTCAGCGGGCCTGCGCCCAGCGTTTGTTTGACCTTCGCCAATTGTTTGGCGAAGAATTCGTCGAAGCGAAAAACATCGATCTGCTCGCGGGCCGGATACGCTTCGGCAAACAGCGAGGCAGTCTGGCGAACGGTTTCGGCATCGGTTTCAATACCGGGTTTCAGGTTGGTGACTGCACTTTGAAGGAGCTTGCGATAAGCGACCGCGTGCCCCGCCTGCGTTTCGAGCGAACGATCGAACTCGCGATTGAGCCGGGTCGCGATTTCGGTGGCGACGGTCAGGCCTGATTTCCCGCTCTTTCGCGCGTATTCCGAATGCTCCAGCGCATCCAGCAGATTGTTCGAGCCGTCTTTCTCGAACGCGGATTTGACCACCGGAAATTCTGCGCAAATCGCCGAATAGACTTGAAGCACGCGCGTGACTTCGTCCAGATCGACGCAATTTTCGAAGCTTGGATTCAAAAAATCGTGCAGAGCCTGCGTGTGATCGACCGAAACCGCCGTGATCCGCGAGCGCGAAATTTCAAGATCGACGAAGGGCTCGGTCTCGCGTTCGTTCAGCAAGCCATGCCCCCCGATGTCGGTCACGATTCGCGAATGAGAGGGATATTGGCGCCGAAACTGGATGATCCGATCGCTGACGGGATCGTGAAAGGCCGAATCCCCGAAGCGAAGGCGGTTCAGCAGGTCCGAGTCTTCTTGCACGAGCGCTTCGGTCCAGGCGTTCCAGTGCTCGACCGCATCGGGGTCTTTTCGAATCAGCGAATCCGAATGTCCCCATTCCTCCCAGGCCGCCTTCAAGAGCGTCGCCCGAAAGAATCGCTCCGAAAAGAAATAAGAAAACAGGTCTTGGCGATCGAAAAGCAAGTTCAGCTCGGGGTAAGGCGAGAGGGCGCGATTGAACTTCCCGCGCAGATCCGAAAGTTCGTCCGCGAATTCGGATTCGGTCGCGGCGAGCGCCTTTTGAAAGGCTTTTTCGGGTAAATGCCGCATCACTTCGGACTCGAAGTTCGCCTGAAAAAAAGCCGCCCAGACCTTCCGGTCCTTGATCCATCGCGATTTCGGATACTCGGTTTTAAAAAAATCCATCAGCGCCGACACGGCCACGTCCGTCTCGGTCGTATAGCGCTTCGCCACGGGCGAGGCTTGATCGAAAAACTCTTCCAGCTGCGGGTGATACGCCTTCAAGTCTTCCAGGTCCTGCCGGCTGATACCCTTAAAAACCGGCCGCTTTTCGGCCTGATACACGGGCGCGCGATTGAGCCCGCGAGGATAGGCGTGAAGTTTGAACTCCAAAAGATCGTAAGGGTCGGAAGGCGCTTTTTCTACAAAAGAGCGGGCACCGCCCGAATTCGTCTTTTCGTTGTAGCACTCTAAAATACGGTCGATGATTTTTTGATAATGCACTTCGGACGAAGTCTGGGCCGAGGCTTCGAGGCGTTTTTGATAAAAGGCCATGACTTGCTGGAAGTCGGCTTTCCATCCCGTGGGTTTCATGAAAAATCCGAAGGCGCGGCACGGGTTCATTTCAGCCGATGCGGGCGGGGTCGCCGCCAGACCGAGGACGACTGCAAAAATCAAAGTAAGAGACATCCTCATGATCAGACTAATCGGCATTTTTTGCCGTGAAGTTGAATCAAAGGTCGGGCCCACCGTTTGGTAGCAAGACTGCGTCATCAGAATGACGCAGTCTTGCTACCAAACGGTGGGCCCGACTCTTGGGTTAAAGCTTGTGCCCCGTCGCTCCGATAGGTATTTGAAAAGGAGACCGCCCATGAAGGACACCAACGGCGTGGTCAGTTTGGACCAGTTTCGCAACCGCAAGCAGGAAGAGAAAAAGCGCAAAACCGAGCGTCTGTTCTTCCATCATCTCGTCGGCATCTACAGCGTGGTGAATCCGAACAAAATGGTTCCGATCGACATCATCGATATCAGCGAAGAGGGATTGGCCGTTCAGGTGCCTTACGAGTCCCAATCCTCTTGGCCGAAAGACAGCGCGAATCTTCCGATTCGTTTCTACTTCAGCGCCGACAGTTTCATGGAGATCGCCGTGGACGTGAAAAATTCGCGTCCGACGATCGAAGGTGGCGTGAAATACTTGCGTTACGGCTGTGCCGTCAAGACCGAGCACCGCTCGTTCGAGGCTTGGAAAAAATTCGTCGACTTCCTTCGCGTCTATGCCGACGTTTCCGAAAAAGACACCGGCAACATCGGAATGGGCACGCTCTGATTCCGCTTTAAAGCGATCATTCGAGGCGGATCAGGCGATTTGGCCGGATTCGCTCAGCTGATCCAAAAATTTCACGAGAGTCAAAAACGTTTCGTATTGCTCGGAGGTCGTGTCGAGAAAGATCGCGCCGATCTCCTGAGTCTGTTCTTGATCCTGTTGGCGCACGACTTGAATGTCGAGCGGCAGATAAAGCGACTGATTCATATAGAAATGAAGCTGGCATTGCTCGTCTTTTTTCAGCTTGAATTCGCCGAGCGAATTGAGGGTGAATCCGATTCCGAGTTCGCTCACGTCGTTTACGGAATGTCGGCTGAACCCCAGCTTGGGGATGCAAATGTAAAACGAGAATTTTTCGAGAATCTCGCGGCGTTTTGCCTTTCGTCGTTCGCTGCTCATAATCCCTCCCGGGTCGGAAGACCGCTCGTGGTTTTCGGTGCTTTTAAAATCAAATCCACTTTGTTTCGTAAAAGATCGATCGCATCCCGCGTTTCGCTCAAAGTTTTTCCGTACTGAATGTCGAACGCGCCCGGGTTGAGCGGCGGCTTGGATTCAAAATACGAGTTTTCGAGCGCGAAAAGGCTTTTGACCGATCCGTAGGCCGATTTGACGAGGCCGTATATTTTTCCGTAAAAAAATTCGTTCTGTAAGGTTTCGTCGCTCCAGGTCTGGATAGTCTGATCGAGTTGGGCGTTGATCTGTTCCCAGGTTTCGGTCGATTTCTTCCAGGCTTGACGGTTCCTTGGGGTGGGTTTTTTGCCTTTGAGCTTGCTAAATCCGTTCGTCAGCGTCGCAAGTTGGAGCTGAAGCGTATCGGAGTATTGTTTCAGCTCGACGACTTCCTTTTCGGCGTTTTGGGCGACCTTTTCGTGAAAGGCTTTCAGGCGGGTGAGGTAAGTCTCGTCTCTCGCGCCCCCGAGGAAAACCGTCTTCGCGAACAAAAAGCGATGGTCGGAAGGAATGCCTTCGGGAAGCTTCATCTGAATCTTGTTGGGCGGGAATTGCTCGAGTTTCGACTGGAGCGCCGGAATTTGATCGGCCGATTCGGTGACGAATACCCGGTATTCGCCTTTCGGAAGCGGTTGGCCGCCGTCGGCCGAGAACACGTCGGTCTTCGCGAAACCGTGGTGGGTAACGACCGTGGCGTGAGTCGAAAATTGAAGCCGGTTCAAAAGGGTTTCGCCGTTTCCGATCAGGTAAAAATCGATTTTCGCGCGATCAGGAAGATTCGTGCTGATGTAAAAAAACGGGCGGCTCGGATCGGACTGCGAAAGCGCGAATGCGAGTTTAACCCCGGTGTCGGGAAGCCCGACTTGGGCGTCTTCGAGTTCGACCTGTTGCTCGGGCCGGATGTCGCTTAAATTCGGTACCAATTTGAAGAGCCCCGACAACATCGGAAAGCGATCGACTGCGTTCACGATCAGCGGGCGAATGGCGGCATGGATGTCGTCCGAGCCGAAGCGGCTCAGAACGCTCAATCCTCCGATGGACAGAACGCCGATTGCGATCAAGACCCCGATGCCAGTCAAAGCGCGCTTGGCGCGATTTTTCGGTTTCGAATCCGAAACGGAAGCGGACGAAGTCTGAGTCGCGGTCTTGGATTTTTCGGGCGCAGTCTGTTCACGTTTTTTCAACTCCAGATCGAGTTCGGTCACGCTGGAAAGCACCTGCCAATCGGCCATGCCTTCGCACCAGACGTAACTTTCGGACTTCACCTGACCCGCCTTCTGGCGCGCGCTCATCTCTTCGATGCTGAAAGGGCCTTCATGGTGATCGCCGATGTAGATAAACCACTTTTTTTGAATTTCAGGATTCATTTTTCCAAAGTTTCCGTTCATTGTGATTTTAATGGAAAAGAAAAAGTTAGGCAATTTTTGCCCCGATTCTTTTGTCGTTTTAGGTTTCCCTGACGACCTGGGGGTGAAAAACGTCAATGGTAGGGCGGGAGCTAAAGACGGCCCACGTGCTTTCCTGGAGGCGTTCCTGAAACTGAACGGAAAAAGCCCGATCCAGAAAAAAATGCTGAGCCCGGTCATGGTGTCGATGGGTCAGCAGCTCGAAAAGAATTACCAAGAATCCGTCAGCGAAGCCGTTCGCGTGCGCTCGCAAGTGTTGCCCACGCCTTCTCCGTGGATCGTCGTGGGTGGGGGGCATGATTACGCTTATCCGTGGATTCAAGGCGCGGTGAAAGCCGCAAAAAAAGGCAAACGTTTGGGCTGTCTCAACATCGACGCGCATTTTGATCTGCGCTCGTATGATCCGGTGATGACGAGCGGTTCGCCTTTTCGTCGCTTAATCGAAGAAAAATGGCTTGATCCGAAGCGACTCGTCGAATTCGGGATTCAAGAGCATTGCAATGCCGCCGAGTTATGGGATTACGCTCGCAAGAAAGGGATCAAAACCTATCCCTTTGAATCGCTTCGAAACGGAAAGGCCGTCGCTGAATTCAAAAAAGCGTTGGCGTTTTTAAAGGCTCGGTGCGACGAGGTGATGCTTTCGGTCGATCTCGATGCGATGAGTTTCGCTTTTTGCCCCGGCGTTTCGGCCCCCCAAGCGGAAGGGTTTACCGCAAGCGAACTGTTTCAGATGATGGAAATCGCCGGAGCCGACAAAAAAGTGACGTCGCTCGGTTGGTTTGAGCTTTCGCCGCCGCTCGATCTGCACAATTACACCGCGCGCGTCGCTGCGCAGGCGACTTGGCACTTCTTGGCTCGCAAGCTTCAGTGCTAAAATCAGAGCATGAAATTCATTCTTGCCATCGACCAGGGGACGACCGGTACGAAGGTGCTCGTGATGGATCACGCCTTGAATCCGGTCGCCGAAAAATCCACGCCGTTCGAACAGCATTTCCCGCAGCCGGGGTGGGTCGAGCACGACCTTGATCAGATTTGGCAAAGTGTCGCGGCCGGGATCTCGGCCGTTGTCCAAAAGGTGAATCCGAAAGAAATCGCCGCGATCGGCATCACGAACCAGCGCGAGACGGTTTGTTTCTGGGATCGCAAGACGCTGAAGCCCTTGCATCGGGCGCTCGTCTGGCAAGACCGCCGCACGTCTGCGCGCTGTCAGGAATTATTGAAGCAAGGATTCGAATCGCAAGTTCAGCAAAAAACGGGGCTTTTGATCGATCCCTACTTTTCGTCGACGAAAATCGAGTGGGCGCTTAAAAACGTTCCCGCGATTCAAGCGGCGGCAAAATCGGGAACGCTTGCGATCGGCACGATCGATTCGTTTTTGGTCGCGCGCCTGACTGCGGGCGATGCGCACGTGACGGAAGCCTCGAATGCTTCGCGGACGATGCTTTTCGATATCGAAAAACGAGCTTGGGACGCCGATCTGCTTCGCACGTTCGGTGTCAGCGAATCCATGCTGCCGAAGGTCTTGCCCTCGTTCGGCGAATTCGGCCGGACGCGCGGGGTGACTGGTCTGCCCGACGGAATCGTCATCAGCGGAATTTTGGGCGACCAGCAAAGCGCGCTCATGGGACAAGCTTGCTTGAAAGAAGGCCAGGCCAAGTGCACTTACGGCACCGGGGCTTTTCTTTTGATGAACACTGGACGCACACTGAAGCGCAGTCATCATCGCCTGCTGTCGACGATTGCCTGGACTGAGGCCAACGGCCAGACGACTTATGCGCTTGAAGGAAGCGCTTTCATGGCGGGCGCGACTGTTCAGTGGTTGCGCGACGGTTTAAAAATGATTTCCTCATCCAGCGAAGTCGAGGCATTGGCCCGCGAGGTGGATTCGACCGACGGAGTAATGCTCGTTCCGGCCTTCACGGGCTTGGGCGCCCCGTATTGGAACCCGAACGCACGGGCCGTGATCTCGGGCCTTACGCGTGGAAGCACTCGCGCCCATATCGCGCGCGCGGCCCTCGAAGGCATTGCGCTTCAGAACGTCGATTTGTTGCTCGCGATGGAAAAAGATTCGGGCGCGGAATTCTCGGCCTTGAATGTGGACGGCGGCGCTTGCAAAAACGATTTGCTGATGCAGATGCAGTCGGATTTTCTAGGCCGTGCGCTCAAGCGTCCGGTCTTTACTGAAACGACTTCGCTCGGCGCGGTCTTCGCCGCCGGCATTGGCGCAGGGATCTGGACGTCCTTGAACGAAATCGAAAAAGTCTGGAAGCTGGAGCGCGAGTTCCGTTCGCAAATGAACGCCGACGCCCGCGCGGCGAAGCTCAACGATTGGGCCAGAGCCGTCAAGGCTGCGCAGATTTAGCACTTCAATCGATAAAATCTCCGGCGGCCCTCATGAACGATTTCAAAGGCGTCGTGGTGCTGGGCTAAGAGGTTTTGAACCTGACGTTTTTTGAGCCCGATGGCATGGGCCGCGTCTTCGCTGCTGAAGGTTTGGTCGCCGATCGAGTTTTTCCACATCCGAACAAAGGGCGCGACGGCGTCAGGATTCGTCAGGCGTTCGAAGCCGCGAATTTCAAGGCTGGGCGCGAGAAAAAGAGCGTAACGATCTTGCAGGGAATGAACCCGAAGTGGCAGCTTTTCCCGGACAAGTATCTGATTGAGGCGTTGAACGCCCTGGTGGATGAGATTGGGCGAAAGGGTCGGGTGAAAATGATTTCGTTCCGGAAAGACTTTTTGAAAAAGTGCTGGAACGCTGAAGGATTGATAGAAATCGGAAAGAAAGGATTCCAAGATCCGATGTGGCAGCTGTCCGATCTTCAAAAATCGCCGGGGTTCCTGGAGATCGAAAACCTGCGGACGCTTCAATCCGTTCAGACCGCTGGGCAGAGGTCGTCCCGAGAGTCGCTGTACTTCGAAATAATCCCGTCCGTCTGCTAAGTTGACCGGACGTTTTAAAATGCGATCGCGTTCTTGAAAAAATCGAATCGAGGGGCTTAAGGGCGCCTGCTCGCGAAGAGTCAAATAACAAAACTCCGAAAAAGCGTAATCGTCGAAAAGGCTCCAGGCCAATCGGGCCATGCGTGCATGCGGAATCTCGGCGGCTTCTCCCAGATAAAAACTTCCGACGGCACGGCCACGATAAAACTCGAAATGGTCGGCCTGAGTCGGAATCTGCTTCGGGCTCAACTCTAGTTGGCGAAATGCCGAATCCGAAAACGACTGAAATTTCGAGCGATCGCCAAGAAAGGCGTAGGCCTGCGAAAGGTAATGACGAGTATAAGCCGCGAGGAACGAAAACTCTTCGCGATCGAGGCACACGACGAGCTTACTTCCCATTTGAGTCACTTTTTCGTAATCAAAAACCCCTAAGAGCGCATTCAATTGGTTCACTTGGGCGATGCGAACTTGATAAGGGCTCGCGTCCGGGGTCGCTTGAGCACGCGCGAAGTTTGCGTAAGCCGATCGAAAGTCGAGCGTTTTCAAATTCAAAAATCCGCGCAGTTGATGAGCGGCGTAGGTTTCGCCGGGGGTGCGATCGAGAATCCAGCGCGCCTCGTGTACGAGCCCCAGTTGAGAAAGATTCAACGCGTACTCCAGCGCTAGTTCGGCATTCGGCTTCTTTGGAAAATCGCCTTGCTGAAAAAGATGCGGACGCAAAAGGCCGAGGCCTCGCGAGTAATGCCCTAAGCGCCGCAAAAATCGTGCGGCTTCGAGGGGGGCGATCGAGGAGGACGCATGGACCTTCTTCAGCAGCGAAAATGCCTGAAAGGGTTTGCCTTGGCGGATGAGGAGATCGATTTGGTCAAGAAAATCGGCAGACTTCATAAGTGCAATTTATTTCAGTGTTTGTTTAATCGGGGCTTTTGTATAACCCATTTCAGTTCGAACGGAAAATAAATTGATGAAATAAAAATCAATCGCTATAAGGAGGCGACATGAAAATGAAGTACATGAAAAGAGCAGTGGTTTTAACGGGAATGCTGGCGGCCATGAGTTGCTTCGCTCAAAGCGGGCACGGCGTTTCAGGCCCCGACACGGGCGGCTCGAAAGTAAATACCGACGAGAAGCTGCTGACCCGAAGCGAGTTCAAGACGATCGTCCAAGGGTGTCTGGATAACGAAATGTTGGATCTGGCCCGAACGCTTGGAAAAGATCCGAATCTCGTGCTCAACGGTGCTCAATATCATCAAATGAAAACGTGTGAAGGTTCCGCCGTCCCTGGTCGAGTTGAAAATGGGAAGGCTACGGGATGTCCGACCGTCGTTTATTCCGCCTATTTGAAGAGCGACCAAGAATCGGGACAAATTACTTATGAAGTAAATTTTGGTGGACGAATGGCGGATGAAGCGAGTCTTACGATTTATTTGACCAAAGAGGTCGATGGCCAACCAAAAGATTGGAATTTGGCGATGGACGCATTTCGTGCGGGGACCATGCAATACTCAGAGATGGCGCTTCCGGGAGCCTACGATGAATATGGTAACGTCGTTCAAGACAAAATTTTGGTCAATCCGATCGCTTTTCAATACCTGCATGGCGATCCGGTTGATTTAACTCAGGGGCTGACGCTTTATAATCATCAAACACATCAACCCATCCAAGGTGTCACCTTCAACCAGCCCCGCTACGCAAGTTGCATCGCTTTGCAGGTGGGTAAATACACGCCTTCGAAATAATGAAGTCGTCGATCTTCCTTTCACTCTCGATGCTTGGGGTGCTCCTTTTCGGGGCACCCCGGGCTTTTTCGCAAGATGTCTGTCATTGGCAGACTCTTTCGGAAATGACTTATTCTTCTTCGTCGACGCTCGAAGAAATCGCGCGGCTGAAACAAAAACGCGACGGCGCTTTAAGCTGTCTCGCCAAATCGATGTTTCAAAATTTCTTGCTGAAGAACGTTCGCATTTAATACCGTGATCTGATCCCGGACGCATTGGACCGGTCGATGTTCGAGCTGAAGCTGAAAACCGAAGCGCTTCAACAGACGATCGCCTACCTCGAACAAAGCGGTTCGCCCGTATTACAGAAATTCGCCGACCAGATCGTCCAAAAATCGCAGACGGCGGGCGTGGGTTTCTCGATGGCCGAATCGGGCGCCGCGATCGAAGACCGTCCCGCGGGTTACGTTCGCACCCAAGGCCACATCATCATGGATTACGCCGTCATGAATCGCGATGATTGGCTGTTTTTGTTTCTGCACGAGTTTTCTCATTATGTTGACCCGGATCTAACGGACGCAGTCGCTCAGGCCGTAACTCTAAACGAGCGTTACCCCACGATCGCGAAAGACATCGTCGGTTGGGCGAACTCGGTGTCGCGGTTCGAAGATTTAACGAAAGATCAGCAGTATCTGACCGATGTGTTCCTCACCTTGGCGCTCAGGCGCGGCTGGATCGCCGAGATCACGGCTTGGGCGAGTACGCTCGCGCTTTACGAAGAGCTGAAAACGCGCAAATTGATCGCGCCCATCGACTGGGCCGAGGCCATGGTTCGACAAAAACAAGCCAGCGAAACCTGGTCGCGATTTTTCGCCGATTACCTGGCGTCGCGGTTCATCTATCCCCATGACGGGATTTATTCGAACCCCATTTTACGGGCGCGGTCGGACGGGCTTGAACAATCACTCATCATCGCGATCAAGAAGTGAAAAAAGCATCGAGCGGCAAAATCCTGTGAAAGTAATCCGATGGATCAAGGCCTCGAATTGAAGATCCGTAAAGACATCAAACGAAGGAAGCTTTTCGAATATGTCATCGAAGATTTTTTTGAACTCCGAAAACATGAATCCGTTTTTGTTGAAACAAAGGTGCCGGTAATTTTCTTCGGCTGGAATGGAAAAATCAATCTCTTCGAGATGGCGAGAGATGCAACAAAATGTCGATTCTTAGCTACTTGGAGCCTCTTTCGTAAGTGGCTAAGAATCGACATTTCAGCTAAGTCCTCATTCTGAAACGATTTTTTTCAACTCACTCACGTGCCCGATGCTCGCGAGCGTGATGCCTTTGATCTTTTGTGCGCGCTCTTTTTGTGAGGCGGGGACGACGACGAGTTTGAATCCCAGCTTCTTGGCCTCTTCAACTCGCGTTTCGATCTGCGTGACTTTTCGCACTTCGCCGGTCAGACCCACTTCTCCTAAAAACACGGTCGAAGGCGGGATCGGTGTTTCTTGAATTGCCGAAAGAATCGCGGCCATGGCGGCTAAATCGCACGCGGGCTCGCTCAAGCGTAAGCCGCCTGCGACGTTGAAGAAAAGATCCTGGTTGATCGCGGTGGCGCCGACGTGTTTTTCGAGCACAGCGGTGAGGAGCGCAAGCTTCTGCGAATCCAGTCCCACCGAAGTCCGGCGAGGCGTTCCGTACGGCGAGGGCACGCAAAGTGCCTGAAGTTCGACCATCAGCGGACGCGAGCCTTCGAGGGTCGAGACGATCGCCGTTCCCATGGTCGGCTCTTGCCGTTCGCTCAAAAAAAGTGCTGACGGATTCGCGACGTCGACTAAGCCGTCCGAGGTCATTTCAAAAACGCCCAGTTCGTTCGTGTTTCCGAAGCGGTTCTTCACCGTGCGAAGCAAGCGCATTGTCTGGCCCGAGTCGCCTTCGAAGTAAAGCACGGTATCGACCAGATGCTCGACGATCTTGGGCCCGGCGATCGATCCGTCTTTGGTGACGTGGCCCACGAGCCACACGGCGATTCCGGCCGATTTCGCCAGATTCATCAGTCGCGACGTCACCTCGCGAACTTGCGAGACGGTTCCGGGCGCCGATTCGACGTAGCCGGTAGAAAAAGTTTGCAGCGAATCCATGATCAGCAGTTCGGGCTTCAGTTCTTTCACCAATGAAAGCGCTTTTTCGAACTGCGTTTCGGCTGCCAAAAAAATTGTGTCCATGTTCTTGATCTTGAGTCTTCGCGCGCGTTGCTGAATTTGTTCGAGCGATTCCTCGCCGCTCACGTATAGGACTTTTGAAACGTGTTCGGTCACTCCTTGGGCGACTTGAAGGAGGAGCGTGCTTTTTCCGATGCCCGGGTCGCCGCCAATCAGTACGAAACCATCGCGAACCATTCCGCCGCCTAAAACGCGGTCCAATTCAGCGGATCCCGTTGAATGCCGATGCTTGAGCGCACTCTTCGATCCGCGCGGTTCTTCGCCTAGGCGAATGAACGCTGGCGCCGGAGCGCCTTCGGAGTTGAAATCCGCTTTAAAATCTTCGCGTACGGCCGCGATTGAAGATCCCTTGAGTTGGGACATTTTTTCTTCAACGAACGAATTCCAAGCGCCGCAATCGGGGCAGCGTCCGAGCCACTTCAGGCTTTGATGACCGCAACTTTGACAGGTGTACTGAGTTTTGATTTTCATGGTATACTGGGGATATTGGCAATTGGGGGTCAATGTGGCAAAAAAATTCTGGGATGACGACGAAGAAGATTTGCC
>Ga0164242_10001604_pt1 | contig 26812 bp, 19 predicted proteins | sample OricomgcompostMG_FD_108783 | JGI IMG/M metagenome (GOLD analysis project Ga0164242, IMG submission 108783) | Miracle-Growth compost microbial communities from Emeryville, California, USA - Original compost - Miracle growth compost (MG) ...
CGGTGGTTTCCAAGTGATGTCGCTGTCGTCCCTGCGCAAGATCACGGAAGAGGGCGTACGCTTCCAGTCGCACATCGATGGCCACACCGAATTCCTTTCACCGGAGCGGGCGATGGAGATTCAGCGGTTGCTGGGCTCGACCATCCAGATGGTGTTGGACGAATGTCCGGCGCTGCCCGCCGAGAAGTCTGTGATCGAAAATTCCCTTGCGTTGTCCATGCGCTGGGCGAAGCGATCCAAGGATGCGTTTGGCAATCAGCCGGGTCATGCCTGTTTCGGCATCGTGCAGGGCGGTACCTATGCCGATTTGCGCCAGCGTTCGGCCTTGGCGCTGCGGGAAATCTGCTTTGACGGCTATGCCATCGGGGGGCTAGCCGTGGGTGAGCCCCAGAGCGCCATGTTCGAGACGCTGGACGCAACGGTGCCGCACCTGCCGGCCGATACGCCGCGGTACCTGATGGGCGTGGGCAAGCCTGACGACATTGCAGGTGCGGTACTGCGTGGTATCGACATGTTCGACTGCGTGCTTCCCACACGGTCTGGGCGCAATGGCCAAGCCTTCACTTGGGACGGACCGCTGAACCTGAAGAACGCGCGGCACGCCGAGGACAGTGCGCCCCTCGACTCGGCCTGCCATTGCCCGGCCTGCCGTCAATTCAGCCGTGCCTATCTGCATCATACAGTCAAGGCGAACGAGATCATCGCTGCCATGCTGCTGACCTGGCACAATCTGACCTTCTATCAGGACCTGATGGCGGCATTGCGTCAGGCCATCGCAGAGGGCAAGGCTGCCCCGCTGGCAGCGCGGGTCGCAGCCGCCTATGCCCGCGAAAATTGACGTAATCTGAAATATTTATTGGACTACAAAGGTTTGCGCCCGCCGCAAAGCAATTGTGGGCCGCAAGCCAAACCAGTAAGAAGAAGCACTTTTTTGTAGGAGCGTCCGCCGTGTCCATTCAGTTCATTGATCTTCAGGCCCAGCGCAAGCGCATGGGCGAGGCGCTCGACCAGGTGGTGCTGAACGCGGTTCATGCCGGTCAGTGGATCATGGGTCCGCAGGTAAAGGAGCTAGAAGCCAAGCTGGCGGAATTCGCCGGGGTCAAGCACGCCATCGCCTGCGCCAATGGCACCGATGCGCTGATGATCGTGTTGCGCGCCTGGAATATCGGGCCGGGCGATGCGGTCTTCGTGCCGGCCTTCACTTTCGCGGCGTCCGCTGAGGTGGTGGCGCTGGTCGGCGCCACGCCGGTCTTCGTGGATGTACTGGAAGACACCTACAACATGGACTCGGCCAGCCTGGAAGCCGCCATCGCGCTGGTGAAGCAGGATGACAAGCTGAAGGCCCGCGCCGTGATGGCGGTGGACCTGTTCGGCCAGCCCGCCGATTATGCGCGCATCGAGCCGATTGCGGCGCGCGAAGGCCTGAAACTGCTTTGCGACAGCGCCCAGGGTTTCGGCGGCCGGCTGAATGGCCGCGTGGCGGGCGGAATTGGCGATGCCGCCTCCACCAGCTTCTTCCCCGCCAAGCCGCTGGGCTGTTATGGCGATGGCGGCGCGACCTTCACCAATGATGACGAGCTGGCAGCGCTGCTGCGTTCCATCTGCGTCCACGGCCAGGGCAGCGACAAGTATGCAAATGTGCGCATAGGCGTGAATTCGCGCCTCGATACGTTGCAGGCCGCGATCCTGCTGGAGAAGATCAAGCTCTTCCCGGAAGAGATCGAGTTGCGCGAAAAAGTGGCGCGTCGCTATAACGCGGCGCTGTCCACCTCCAACAAGATCCGTGTGCCCCCTGTGATCGAAGGCGCGCAATCGACCTGGGCGCAATACACGCTGCAGGTGCCAGGTCGCGACAAGCTGGCGGCGGCGCTGAAGGCCAGGGACATCCCCACGGCGGTCTATTATCCGATCCCGCTTTCGCGCCAGAAGGGCTACAGTCATTTCCCCGGCACGCCCATCCCGGTCAGTGAGCGGTTGAGTAAGGCCGTCATCAGCCTGCCCATGCACCCCTATCTGGACGCGGCGGACCAGGACACGATCATCCAGGCGGTGCTTGAGGCGGTTTAAGGCTTCCACCGCGCCATAAATGGACAATAGGCGGCAAGTTCACTATACCTCGCGCGGCTTTTGGGGTGCGCGCGAGCAGCATGTTGGCGCTTTTCCGGCGGTCACCCCTTCCTTCGTTTCTCACCGGGGGCTTCCCTTATGACTGCAAGTCCGTCCCGTCCCAACGTCGCCGTGATCGGCTGCGGTTACTGGGGCAAGAATCTCGTGCGCAACATCGCCTCGCTGGGCGCGCTGGGCGCGGTCAGCGACGCGAACATGGATGCTGCCCGCAAATATGCCGCCGAGTTCGGCGCGCGGGCGTTGTCTTTCGACGAAGCGATCGCCGCGCCAGATATTGAAGGTGTGGTCATCGCCGCCCCTGCCGAACTCCATGCCGATCTGGCTGGGCGGGCGCTGGATGCGGGCAAGCATGTCTATGTCGAAAAGCCCATGGCGCTGACTGTGGCCGATGGCGAGGCGTTGATCGCGCGCGCGCAACAGGCGGGGCGCGTATTGATGGTGGGCCATCTGCTTCAATATCACCCGGCCTTCCTGGCGCTGCTGAAAATGGTGCGCGCGGGCGATCTGGGCCGCATCCAGTATATCTATTCCAACCGGCTGAATCTGGGGAAGATCCGCCGCGAGGAGAATGTGTTCTGGAGCTTCGCGCCCCATGACATCTCGATGATCCTGGCGCTGGTGGGCGAGTTGCCGCAAAAGGTTTTTGCGCGCGGCTCCTATTATCTCAGCAAGGACGTTGCCGACGTCACCACCACGAACATGCAGTTCGCCAACGGCGTCAGTGGCCATATCTTCGTGTCCTGGCTGCATCCGTTCAAGGAGCAGAAACTGGTCGTGGTGGGCGAGAATGCCATGGCGGTGTTCGACGACCGCCTGCCCTGGCACGAGAAGCTGACCCTTTACCGTCACACGCTGAAATGGAAGGAGGGCACCCCGGTGCCCACCGCCGCGCAGGGCGAGAATATCGCGCTGGCCGAAGCCGAGCCGCTGAAACTGGAATGCCGGCATTTCCTCGACTGCATGGCGTCGGGCGCAGCCGCGAACACAGATGGCGCGGAAGGCCTGCGGGTTCTGAAGGTGCTATCGGCAGCCGAAAATTCCATGCGTGAAGGCTGCGAGGTCATACTGTGAGCGCCAAGCCCTATTCGGTCCATGCCACCGCGGTGGTCGATGATGGCGTGACCATCGGGGCGGGTACCAGGATCTGGCATTTCAGCCATATCCTGGGCGGCACGACGATCGGCGAACGCTGCGTCATCAGCCAGAATGTGATGATCGGTCCTGACGTTACGGTCGGCAATGGCTGCAAGATCCAGAACAATGTTAGCCTCTATAAGGGCGTGACCCTAGCCGGTGATGTCTTCTGCGGCCCCTCCTGCGTCTTCACCAACGTGCTGACCCCTCGCGCCTTTGTGGAGCGCAAGAACGAGTTCGGCCCCACCCCGGTAGGCAAGGGCGCAACCATCGGGGCCAATGCCACCATCGTCTGCGGCCACAGCCTGGGCGAATACTGCATGGTGGCGGCGGGCGCCGTGGTAACCAAGGATGTTCCTCCCTTCGCTCTGGTGGCGGGGGTTCCGGCTCGGCAGATCGGCTGGGTCAGCCATGAGGGAGAGCGACTGGGGCCGGATCTGGTCTGCCGCCGCACCGGCCGCCGCTACCGCGAAGAAGCGGGTAATCTCTTTGAAATAACGGCTTAGCGGCCCGCCGGGCGGCTTTATGGCCCTTGCTTTTGGGCGATTGCGGCGGCAAACAATGCCTCTATTGGTGTTGGCGGCGCGTTCCACCCGGCGGGTATATCCGCGAGGCTCAGCCCGCACGGCCGTTCGGCTCAGGTGCAAGGAAAAGACATGGATATTCGCGGCAAAAAACTGGCCGTCATCGGCGGTGCGGGGCTGATCGGTTCGCACACTGTTGACAAGCTGCTTCAGGAAGATGTCGGCGAAATCCTCATTTATGACAATTTCGTCCGGGGCAGCGTCGAGAATCTGGCCAATGCCCTGCGCGATCCGCGCGTGCGCATTTATGATGTGGGCGGCGACATCACCCAGTCCGACATTCTGGAATCGGCGCTGGAAGGGCGTGACGCCGTTCTGCATTTCGCCGCGCTGTGGCTGTTGCAGTGCCACGAATTTCCCCGCACCGCCTTCGAGGTGAATGTGCGCGGCACCTTCAACGTGATGGATGCCTGCGTGAAGAAGGGCGTCAGGCGGCTGGTCTGGTCGTCCTCGGCATCCGTGTATGGCGATGCCGTCACCGAGCCGATGGAAGAGGATCACCCCTTCAACAACAAGAATTTCTACGGCGCCACCAAGATCGCGGGCGAGGCGATGCTGCGCTCTTATCATCACCGCTATGGCCTGGATTATGTCGGCCTGCGTTATATGAATGTCTATGGGCCGCGCCAGGATTATCACGGTGCTTATATCGCCGTGATCATGAAAATGCTGGACGCCATCGATCGCGGCCAGAGCCCCACCATCATGGGTGATGGCAGCGAGGCGTTCGATTTCGTGGCGGTGGAAGATTGCGCCGCCGCCAATGTCTGCGCCGTGAAGGCGGAGGCGACCGACAGCTTCTACAATGTAGGCACCGGCAAACGCACTTCGCTGAAGGATCTGGCCGAGAAGCTGATCAACCTCACCGGCTCCAACCAGCCGATTTCCTATGCGCCGCGCAGCCAGGCCACGCTGGTGCGTAACCGCATCGGTTCGCCCAAGAAAGCCAGCGCCGAGATCGGCTTCACTGCCGGGGTCGATCTGGACGAGGGGCTGCGCCGCCTGATCGAGTGGCGCAAGAACCACAAGGCCCAGGTGGATGCCCGCCGCGAGGGACGCCGGCTGTGAGCGAGCGCAAGATTCAGATTTCGTTGCCCTCCACCGGCGAGGAAGAGTGGCAGGCGACCCGTGAATCCCTGATGTCGGGTTGGCTCACCCAGGGGCCGAAGGTGGCGCAGTTTGAAAAAGCGTTCGCCGCGCGCCATCGGCTTGACCATGCGCTTGCCACTACCTCCTGCACCACGGGGCTGCATTTGATCCTGGCGGGCATGGGCATCGGGCCGGGCGACGAAGTGATCGTACCCGCCTTTACCTGGGTCGCCACCGCCAATGTTGTGCTGTATTGCGGCGCAACTCCGGTTCTGGCCGATGTGGATCGCACCAGCTTCAATATCGATGTCGCCGATGTCGCCCGCCGGGTGACGCCGCGTACCAAGGCGGTGATTGCCGTCCATCTGTTCGGGCTTTGCGCCGATGTGGATGCGTTGCGCGCCGCGCTGCCCGATCATGTGGCGATCATCGAGGATGCGGCCTGCGCCGCAGGAGCGTCCTACAAGGGCAAGCCCGCTGGCGGGTTGGGCATTGCCGCCGCTTTCTCGTTTCATCCGCGCAAGTCCATCACAACGGGCGAAGGCGGCATGGTCACGACCAATGACGCCGATCTAGCACAGACCATGGACATGCTGCGCAACCACGGCGCTTCCGTCTCGGAAGAACAGCGTCATCGCGGCCCGCGCCCCTATCTGCTGCCTGAGTTCAACTTGCTGGGTTTCAACTATCGCATGACCGATCTTCAGGCGTCAGTCGGCAATGTGCAGTTGACCAAGCTGGACAGGTTCATTGCCGAGCGGGCCGAGAAGGCACGCTATTATCGCGAGAAGCTGGCCGATATCGCGTGGCTGCGCACGCCGCAGGAGCCGAACGAGGGCAGTCACGCCTGGCAGGCATTCGTCTGCTATGTAGACCCGGACAAATCACCCATGCCGCGCAATGCCATCATGGAAAAGCTGCAGGTCGAAGGCATCGCTACCCGTCCCGGCACCCATGCAGTGCATATGCTGGGCGTCTATCGCGATCGGCTGGGCGTGACGGCGGATGATTTCCCCGGTGCGCGTGATTGTGACGCCAACACCATGGCCATTCCGCTGCACAACCGGATGACCGACGAGGACTATGAGTATGTCATCGCCCGCCTCAAGCAAATCTGATCCGGCCTGGTTCCAGGCCCTGTTCCCGGCGCCGCTACCGCGGGCGGAGGGCGACAAGGCTGTGATCGCCGGGCGCAACTATGTCCGCAAGAATGGGCTGGTGCGCGAACAGGAACTCGTGTCGTCGGCCCAGAAGCAGACCGAGGAAACCTTCGGCTTCAAGTGGAAGAGGCGCGACACCTTCGAATCCCCGGCTTCGCTGACGCGGATGCGCGAATGGTTGCTGGAACGCTATAGTGATGTCGCCAAGGCGCCATGGCTGAAGGATGGCGCTGTCGTGCTCGACGCCGGCTGCGGCGCGGGCATGTCGGGCCTGGAACTGTTCCGCGAGGCGCTGCCGCGCATCCACTATGTCGGCGCCGATATCTCGGAGGCCGCCGATGTCGCCGCACAACGTTTCCGCGAGGCGGGCGTACCCGGCGCCTTCTTCCAGGCGGATCTGGTCAAGCTGCCGCTAAAGCCGCACTCGCTCGACGCCATCTTCTCCGAAGGCGTACTGCATCACACCGATTCCACTTTCGGCGCCATCAAGGCGCTGGCGCCGCTGCTGAAGCCGGGCGGGCATTTTTGCTTCTATGTCTACAAGAAGAAGGGGCCAATCCGGGAATTCACCGACGACTATATCCGTGATAAGATGCAGGTCGTCTCGCCCCAGGAAGGCTGGGACCTGATGATGCCGCTGACCAAGTTGGGGAAGGTGCTGGGTGATCTTAAACTTGAGATCGAGGTACCCGATGACATCACCCTTCTGGAAATCCCCAAGGGTAAGGTCGATATCCAGCGGCTTTTCTACTGGCACGTCTTCAAGGCGTTCCACCGCCCCGATTTCACGCTGGACGAGATGAACCATATCAATTTCGACTGGTATGCGCCAGCAAACGCCTATCGTCAGACGCCGGAGCAGGTGCGGGCCTGGTGCGCCGAGATCGGCCTGGAGGTCGAGCGCGAAGTCGTGGAGGACGCAGGCATCACGATTGTCGGGCGCCTGCGCGGTTAGGGGGGCGTCATGTGCGGCATTGCCGGATGGCTGAATTTCGACAGGTCACCGGTTTCGCCGGTGATCCTGGAGAAGATGGCGGAGATGATTCGTCATCGCGGACCTGACGGCCAGGGCATCTATTGCGATCACAATCTGGGCTTGGCCCATCGCCGGCTGGCGATCATCGATCTCACCGATGGCGGCCGCCAGCCCATGGCCACGCCCGATGGCCGTTATGTGATGGTCTATAATGGCGAGGTCTATAACTTTCAGGAGTTGCGGATCGAGCTTCAAGCCTTGGGCCGTTTCTTTCATTCGCGTTCCGACAGCGAAGTGGCGCTTGCCGCCTTTGCGCAGTGGGGGCCGGCTTGCGTCAAGCGCTTCAACGGCATGTTCGCGCTGGCGATATGGGACAAGGTCGAGCGCCGCCTGTTCCTGGCGCGTGACCGCTATGGCATCAAGCCGCTTTATTACCTGAAGCAGGACAAGCGGCTGCTGTTCGGCTCCGAGATCAAGGCATTCCTGGCGCATAATGACTATAAGCCCGCGCTCGACCACAAGGCGCTGCTGGAATACTTCACCTTCCAGAATCTTCTGACTAACCGTTCACTGTTCGCAGATGTGCGTATACTGGAGCCCGGTACGTTCTTGCTGATCGAGGATGGTGGCTCCATCCTGCAGGAGCGTTACTGGGACTTCGATTTCCGCGAACCCGCACAGCCGTTGACGGATGAGGAGTACCGCGAGGAACTGGATCGGCTGTTGCACGCCGCCGTGTCGCGGCAACTCATCAGCGATGTGCCGGTGCATTCCTATCTGTCGGGGGGCATGGATTCGGGCACCCTGACGGCGTTGGCCGCGCGCGAAAAGCCTTATATCAAGACCTTCACGGTCGGCTTTGATTTGTCTTCAGCCTCCGGCGTGGAACTGGCCTATGACGAGCGCCAGTCAGCCGAGCGCATGTCCTATGTCTTCAAGACCGAGCATTACGAGATGGTGCTCAAGGCTGGCGACATGGAACGCTGCATGAAAGATCTGGTCTGGCATCTGGAAGATCCGCGCGTGGGCCAGAGCTACCCCAATTTCTATGCCGCCAAGCTGGCCTCGCGCTTCGGCAAGGTGGTGTTGGCGGGCACGGGCGGCGACGAACTGTTCGGTGGCTATCCCTGGCGCTATTACCGTGCGGCGGTGAATGCCGGGTTCGAGGATTATATCGACAAATATTACGCCTTCTGGAGCCGCCTGATCGACAATTCGACGCTGAAGAAAATTTTCTCGCCGATCGCGGGCGATGTGAAGGACGTCTGGACGCGCGACATCATGCGCGATGTCTTTGCTAGCAAGGACGATCTGTCCGGACCGGAAGACTACGTCAACCATTCGCTCTATTTCGAGGGCAAGACCTTCCTGCACGGCCTCTTGGTGGTCGAGGACAAGCTATCCATGGCGCACAGTCTGGAATCGCGCGTGCCGTTCCTTGACAATAACCTGGTGGATTTCGCCATGAAGCTGCCGGTGCGGTTGAAGCTGGGCAATCTCGAAAAGGTCGTGCGCGCCAACGAGAATGATCTTTCCAAATATTATGATTTCCCCAATGATGGGAAATTGCTGCTGCGGCAGGTAATGGGGCGCTATATCCCGCAGGATGTCGCGGAAGGTCGCAAGCAGGGCTTCTCGGCGCCCGATGCATCCTGGTTCCGAGGCGAGAGCATCGACTATGTGCGCGAAACGCTGCTCAAGCCGTCTGCGCGCATCTATGAATATCTGGACTATGACGCAGTCAAGACTAGCATCGAGGAACATCTGAACGGCCGTGTGAATCGCCGCCTCTTCATCTGGTCGCTGTTGAATCTCGAGACTTGGCTTGATCTGTTCCGGGAGGGCCGGTCGTGAATGTCGGCAGATATTCGCGATGCGGTAGAGGGCATGAATGATTGACGGCCTGTTGAACAGCTTGCGCGATTTCTGGGTTGCGCGCCGCCGTCAAGTCAACCAGCAGTACAGAAGGTCGTTGCCTTTCGGAGACTATGTGGTCGATCGCTGGGAAAAGGCGAAGGAATTGGGGTTTGGCGAGGGTTGCTCTATTTATGATAGCGTACTCGTTCTGGGCGATGTCCGGGTCGGTCGAAATACCTGGATTGGGCCGTTCTGCATACTGGATGGGTCAGGCGGTCTACGTGTGGGGGCGAATTGTTCGATCTCCGCCGGCGTTCAGATATACAGTCATGATTCTGTACGCTGGGCGGTGAGCGGTGGAACGGAAGCTTATGCCTACGCACCAACCCGGATCGGCGACAATTGTTATGTCGGGCCTAACACCGTGATCGCCAAGGGCGTGACCATCGGGCACGGCTGCATCATTGGTGCAAACAGCCTGGTTCTGGAAAGCGTGCCTGATGGAACGAAGGCCGCCGGGTCGCCCTGCCGGCCGATTGGCAGGGTTAGCCCCGATAGGGGGTCATAATCCGGTACGCCCCCGTTGGAGATTGGGCGCCGGCGATGGGCTTGTTGTTCTTGCAATCTCGGCAAGGAGCGATACAGAGGTATCGATCTGACGCGCGAGCCACTGTTGTGCCTCCAGCCCCATTTTTTTCCATGCGGCAGGGTTTTCGACATATGCTTCGAATGCCTCGGCCAGCGCTTCCGCGCTGCCGGCGCTCACCATCGGATAGCTGCCGGCGACGTTTGCCAACGCCCCCTCGCGGCGGCCGATGAACGGAATGCCTGACGCCAGGATCTCCATCATCACGCCATAGGAGAACCAGCTTTCATGCAGCGCGCCGATGCCGATATCCGCTTCAGCCAGGCCCATCATGATCTCTTTACGCTGAGATAATGGGTGCCACGATACAAGCGGTTCAATCCCAAGGTCTCGTATCAACTGCTTGGACGCCGCCACGTCTGGTCCATACTCAAACGTCGCCAAATGAACATTGACGGCCGGGTTTCTGCGCGCGAACAGAGCAAGGCCCCGGATGAGCTTGTCGCTTCCTTTCATGATCCAGTCTTCGACGCCGGGCCGGGATATCCAGTGATGCCGGGTATGGCTGAATAGAAGCAGATCATGGGCTTCGCGCGCGGCCCGGATGGCCGAATAAAGGCGGCTTTGGCTCCTGTGCCGGGTGAGATTCTCACGCGAATATGCCGGCAGATACAGCGCCGGGGGGGTATTGCGATGCCATATCCCGCCGGGTGACAGCTTGTTCAGGCAGGAAACAAACTCGGGCGCGGCGTCATCCATCAGGATATGACGTGTGTTCTTGATACCGCGCCTTTGCAGAGCGCGCAGCTGCTGTCGCGCGAGAAGCTGACGCGGGCGAGCTAGTCTGCGATAGGGTAGGGTCTGGATGTCATCGCCATAGGGGATGAACGCGTCCAGCCGGCGGCCGGCGCGGGTGACATAGGCCGGCGCGGTCCCCGCACCAAACAGGACGGTGTAGGGGGCGAGTTGTTCTGCCAGATCGTCAGCGGTAAACTTGCCGATATCGTAGACATTTCCCCACCGAGCCGAGTGGGAAAATTCATGAATGTCCTGTCTGAAACTGTCCGCCTCGGGACTGAAATGTGCATGCTCATAGGGGAATCGAAAAACATGAGCATCAATCCCTCGGTCCCGGAGATATTGAACGGCACTGAAGCCATTATTGTTCATGTTTGAAAGATAGGCGACACGATGGAGCATGGGGTTGTGTATCATGCTCCAGCTACCCGCAGCGCAGGAATTATGCTTGATGCATTGCGACGCATGTTCAATCATCCTCCGGCACTGATGGTTTCAACGTATCGGTTGCGTTGGTGACCGATACGGGCATGTGAAAGGAAGGGCACCACGCTCCTCTCGCGCTTTGAAGACGTAGCTGCGGCTTGGCTTCAGGAAACTGTGGTCAAATCCGCCAAGCGAACCATATCGCGGAATTCCGAATTACGGGCTACGAGCATGTTGAATGATCCTTCATCCACGACGGTGCCTGCTCTCATCAGGATCAGTCGATCGCATTTTTTCACGGTCGAGAGCCGGTGGGCCACAATGACCATCGTTAGAGTTCCCTGCAACCCCTCGATGGCGCGGGTGATTTCGTACTCGCTTTCATTATCGAGTGACGAAGTGGCCTCATCCATGATGAGAATCCGAGGCGCATGATACAGTGCGCGTGCGATGCCGATGCGCTGTTTCTGGCCGCCGGACAGGCGCACGCCCCGCTCGCCAACAGACGTGCTCAACCCATCGGGCAGCGACCGGCAGAATTCGGCAAGATGGGCCATCCGCAAGACATGCCAGATTTTCTGGTCATCTATCTCTTTTGATTCGACGCCCAGGGCAATATTGTTACGCAGAGTATCGTCGATCAACGAAATGGTTTGAGGCACATAGCCGATGGCGCGCCGCCATGGCCGGGTGTCGTTTAGCACGTTCACGCCATCGATCAAAACGGTACCGGCATCGGGCTGCAACAGACCCAAGATGACATCCGCCAGCGTCGTTTTTCCTGCGCCGGACGTTCCGACAAGCCCGATCGATTCTCCTTTGGCGATGGCAAGCGAAACATTATGCAAGGCTCGGCCTCGGCCGCCTTCATAGGAGAAAGACAGGTTTTTCAGCTCGATGCCGGAATTCAGTGTCAGCGGTTCCGGCAGCGTGGTGGCTTCGCTGGGTTCCATTGCCGGGTCTGTGAGTTCTTTCCACAATTGGTCCGCGACCGCTTTTCCGTTTTTGATCTCATTATAGGAGACAAGGATACGATAAAGTGCCGGCATCATGCGAAAGGCCGCGACCGCGAACAGGCCTAATACGGTGATGACGTCGGACGTCGCTCTGCCTTGTAGAAGAATAACCAGGATGACCAGCAGAAGGCCGCCGATAATAATCGCTTCCAGAACTTGGCGCGGCGTCTGGGTGAGAGAAATAATGTGCGATTGCAGTCCGGCGTAGGTCTGTCGCAGCGTATCGAACGTCGAGATAAAATACTGCTCTCTGTCAAGAACCTTGATTTCCTTCACGCTGCTCAGCGATTGCTGGAGGTTTTGCAAGCGTTTCATTCGCGTGTCGAGCGCAGCTTTTCCCAAGCTCGTCAAGCGAGGTCGCAGTAACGCGACGAGTATCGCAGAGGCGCCGCCTAATACTATGGCCAGGACCAAGGTGAGGAGTGGCTCAGTCACCAGCATCAGTACCACCAAGCTGATGACAACCGCCATTTCTGTGGTCATGAAAAGCGTCGTCTGAATTACTTGCAGGAAAGCCTGGTCCACCGCGTAGTCGGCGGTGCTGATCAATTCTGCAGAGTTGCGGTAGATGTGAAACCGGTAAGGGGCTGCCATGTAGCGGGTCAGCAGCTTTTTGGCGATGCGTGCAATCTGGAATTGGACGAAACGAGCCTGGCGATAGGTGAGCCAATGCAGATAGATGTTCTTGGTCACAATCAGCACCAGGATGATGCCGCCGGCCAGGATCAGGAACTCGTTGCGTGTATGCATGCCGCTTTTAAGGAAGGCGGCATGGGCGACGGCATTTGTGGTGAGAAGGTCTGGCTGGTTTATTAGGGCGATAAACGGCATGAACATGCCAATGCCTAGCGTCTCCAGAAGCGTGTTGATGAGGATGAAAAGACCCAGCCAGCCCAGTTGTCGGCGGGCCGCGGTATCAAGTAAGGAGTAGCAGCGTCGCAATTGTTCCATGTCAGATATCCGCCATCGGTTTGTGCGAGGCGCCTTTCGCTAGGCCGGCGCAATTAACGTCTGTAATTTCGAATTCGTCCCACGCCGACAGTTTGAGACGGTACGGATAGGTGCTCTGCCAAGATAATTTCCTTGTACGGACTCATGAGGAAGCTGGCGCTTCCGCATCGCGGATGATCTTGAGCAGTTTCGGTAACAATATCCGGTCGTTGCCAAAAACGGTCCTGGCGTTCTCATAAATGTTTTGAGGCCGTTGAAGATCGGTGACCATTAGTGCGTCGACGATTGTGTCTAAGCCATCGAAACCGGTTCGGACGGGGATGCCAAAAAAGGACCCGCCATTCCGATCCACGATCGCAGAAATCTCAACATGGTATTCTCTGGCGCAGATCATTGCGATTTCGGCTAGGTCGGATTGTCCAGCAAGCGCAACCTGCTTCCAGCCGCGCCGTTCGGCCTCGCGTAACTGCTGGCCGCATTCGTTGCGTGCCTGACGAAAGAAGGAGAATGCGTGGGTAAGATATCGCGCGGTCAGGCGCGATTTTTCGCTGAAGCCCTTAGGAGTGACAAAATAGGCATACCGGGATGCCGGTGTTCTCTTGACCTTGATGAATCCCTTCTTGACGCAACGCCTCAGATAGGCGTTTGCTAGCCCCAACGCGATGCCCAGGTCTGAGGCAAGGCGTCGGTTCGTTTGCGTCTTGTCGCGCTGGACCGATTCCAGTAATCCCAACACAATGCGAATTTCTTCAATATTTTCACCGTTGCGGACAGCCATGAAATTTGCACTTCTTACCCATGCGCTGTATAGATCGTTCATGGCGTGAACGTCAATGTATCCGTGCCGACTGCCTGTATCAGCCAGCGCTAGAATGTTGCATGCGCCACGCTTGGTACATAAGCGCCGACCAGATTCGGGGTTCTGTGACGGATGCGGGATTGTCGGATTGCAGATTTTTCCATAATCCCGAGACGACTTCGGGATCGAGACCGGAGCGCAGCAGGCTGTCCTTGGCCAGCAGGTCGCCGGACCATTCGCGAAGAGGCCCGCGCAGCCATGCCGTGATCGGCACACCGAAGCCTTTTTTGGGGCGATCGGTCAGGGCGCGCGGCACATATTTTTCCAGAATACGCTGCAACGGCCACTTGGCTTGCCCATCCCGCATCTTGTGACCGATCGGCAGGGCGTAAGCGAACTCGACCACATGGTGGTCCAGCAACGGAACGCGGGTTTCTAGGCTGACGGCCATGGCGGCGCGATCCACTTTCGTCAGAATGTCATTGGGCAGATAGGTCACCGCGTCCAGCGCCGAAATCGCCGTTATGTCATCGCGCTCCGTCGGGACATGGAAGTCCGTGACTGTGTCGGCCGGCCGCCGGGCGCCGGGAACGATACGGTCCGGGTGAGGCCAATAGGCCAGCTTGTTGAGATAGCGCTTTTCCCTGGATACGGCTTTCAGAATGGAAGCGAGGCGGCGCATCCGATGTTCGGTAATACCCTTCGTTGCGGGCAAGCGTTGCGTCACGGCGGCAATCGCTCCCAGCGGGGCTACGTCCAGCAGTCTGCTCAGGATTGCTTTGGCCGGCAGGCGCTCGAATACGCGCCCTGCGGTGTAGCGGTGGTAGCCGGCAAACAATTCGTCGCCTCCGTCGCCCGAAAGGCAGACAGTTACCCTGCTGCGTGCCAGTGCGGCTACGCAGGCGGTGGGAATTTGCGAGGAGTCCGCGAAGGGTTCGTCCCATATGGCGGGAATATTGGGGATGATGTCCAGCGCCTCGCCGGGCGCCAGAATATGCTCGACGTGATCGGTGCCGAGATGCCGCGCGATGGCGGCGGCATGGGGCGCCTCATCGAATTCCTTTTCGTGAAACCCGATGGCGAAGGTCCGCACGGGATGGCTTGAATGGGCCTGCATGAGGGATGTGATGACGGAAGAATCGATGCCTCCCGACAGGAAGCAGCCCAATGGCACATCGGCGATGCTCTGTTGGCTTATCGCCCGAGAAAGCAGCCGTTCCAATTCAGCGGCAGCTTCCTCCGGTGTGCCCGCGAAGCGCGGCTCCCGAATTTTATCCGCAAGCGACCAATAGGCGGTCTCTTGTAAGACATCGGCGGAGTTTCTGCCGCTCGCAATGGAGACGATGTGGCCCGGCATCAGTTTGCGTATGCCCCGGTATATGGACCAAGGGGCGGGCACGCAGTTGAACGCCATGTATAGCCCAAGCGCATCCTGGTCTATGTCCGGCATGAAGCCGGGAAAGATACGAAGCGCTTTCAGTTCGGAGGCAAAAACGAATGACCCGTTCGACCAGCCGTAATAGAGCGGCTTCTCTCCCATGCGATCGCGCGCCAGATGCAAAAGACGCTCTTGCCGGTCCCAGATCGCGATCGCGAACATGCCGGTGCTGCGTTCCAGCGCCGTTTGCAATCCCCAGGCCTCTATCGCGGCCAAAAGGGTTTCCGTATCAGAATGTCCCCGCCAGGGAATCGCGCCGCTATGTTCCAGCATCTGGCGGATTTCGAGATGGTTGTATATTTCCCCGTTGAAAACCAGGGTGTAGCGGCCGGAGGCCGGCCGCATGGGCTGATGCCCCGCTTCGGAGAGGTCGAGGATGCTCAGCCGCCGATGACCCAGGCCGACACGGGCCTCGCTGTCATACCAAGTGCCTTCGTCATCGGGGCCCCGGTGGCGAATGGCCGTAGTCATGCGGGTTAACGCCCTGAGGGCTGCATCCGGTTCGGATTGGGGCGCCAGAATGAACCCCGCTATGCCGCACATTATGGCTCGCCGAAAAGACCACGCCGGTATATAGACATGAGTTGGAAAATAGCAAGGCAACCCCGCCATCGGTAGAAAGTCCGTACACCGGCGGACGATCTGGGTCGGCAAGCGGGCATGCTTGAATGCTTATCGTTTTGGATATGCACGACATCCGGTGTACGCTTTCGCGGCATACCGGCGGCATTCGAATGGCACCTGATGAAGCTGGTTTATATCATAGTCGGTCTCGATGTTGGGGGCGCTGAAAGCTTCCTGGTCAAGCTGGGCCGTGAACTGTTGCATCGTCACACGATCGAGGTGATTTCGCTTTCCTCCGAAGGCCAGCTTGCAAGCCAGTTGCGGGATGCGGGCGTGAGCGTCACCGCGCTGGGCATGCGCCCCGGCCGCTTCAGTCTGTCCGGTTTTTTGCGCCTGGTTGCGATCCTGAAGCGGAGCCGCCCCGATCTCGTCCATGCTTGGATGTATCACGCCGCGATGATCGGCGGCTTGGCGGCTCGTATTGCGGGCGTGCCCAGGCTGGTCTGGAGCATTCATCACTCCAACCTCTCGCGCGGGGCGAACAAGCTTTCGACATTGGCGGTGATACGGAGCGCCGCGCTGCTGTCGCACATCCTGCCGGCCCGGATCGTCTATGTCGCCCATACCGCGCGCGATGTGCATGAACGCATCTGCTTTTCCCGGTCCAAGGGCGTGGTCATCCATGACGGTTTTGATGTCTCGAAATTTCGCCCCGATCCGCTGGCGCGTGCTAGCGTTCGAGCTGAACTGGGTGTTTCTGACGATGTCGCCTTGATCGGTGTCGTGGCTCGTTTCGACCCCCAAAAGGGCCATGCCATTTTTGTGGACGCTGCGGCCAAGCTGCGCACTCTGGTGCCGGAGGCGCGTTTTGTCCTGGCGGGCCGTGGCGTGGACGCCAAAAACAAAGTGTTGGTGCGTTGGATCGAGAAGGCGGGAATTGCCGACAATGTTTTTCTCCTGGGGCATAGGAGTGATGTGAACTGGCTGATGGCAAGCCTTGATATTCTGCTCCTGCCGTCCGTCGGTGAGGCATTCCCCAATGTCGTAGGTGAGGCGATGGCCTGCGGTGTGCCCTGTGTCGCAACCGATGTGGGCGATACGGCCGTGTTGATCGGCGATACCGGACTTGTCAGTCCGCCGCAGGATTCTACCTGTCTTGCGGATCAGATTGCCGAACTATTACGACGGTCGCGTCAGGAGCGGGAAGCGCTGGGCGCGCTAGCGCGGCAACGGGTCGTGCAGGAGTTCCGGTTGGCGATCGCCGCCCGGAAATATGACGAACTGTATACAGGTACATAGTGAGGCGGACGTGAGGCGCGTGAATCATTCATGTGTGCGGGCGTGGCGCCAGGTTTGTATGGATGCTGAGGTGTTCGTCCATTATGGAGGCGGATGCAGTTGTGGCGCGGTTCAACTTCGGCGGCGCCTGTATGCGAGTTGGACGGTGAACAATGACGGGCAAAAAAATTCTTTTTCTTGTCAGCAGCATGGGGGCTGGCGGCGCGGAACGGGTTGCTGCATCTCTTTGCAGTGATTGGGCGGGCCAAGGGCATGACGTCGTCCTGATGCCGACTTTTTCGGGGCGCGGAGAATGCCTCTATCAGATCGATTCCCGTGTGCGCATCGAATATCTCGCCGACAAGGTCGGCACGACGCGCAAGACATTTATGTCGGGTCTCCGGCGATTTTCCACCTTGCGACGGTTTATACGGGAGTTCAAGCCGCATGTCGTGGTTTCCTTCCTGCCCAATGTCAATGTGGCGGCTTTGCTTGCCGCGTATGGGATGGGAATTCCCGTTGTCGTTTCGGAGCGCAATTACCCTCCATTAGAGAACTTGGGAGCCATTCTGCGTCTGCTGCGCTGGCTCTGCTATCGCACGGCCGAATATGTGGTCGCCCAGACCCAGGACATGGCGGAATGGATCGCGCATCACTGCCCGGGCAGCCGCGTTGTGGTTATTCCCAATCCGGTGGTGTGGCCGTTGAGCGATGGTTTGCCCGCACTTGCGCCGGCCGACATCGTTGGCGAAGACCGGCGGATTTTGTTGGCGGTTGGACGACTTTCCAAACAAAAGGGGTTCGATAACCTCTTTGCCGCGTTTGCGCGGGTTGCGGTCTTGCATCCACAGTGGGATTTGGCGATTTTGGGCGAAGGCAAGGAGCGCGGATCGCTTGAAATGCTGCGCGATGAGCTTGGCCTGGCCGACCGTGTCTTTATGCCCGGCCGTTTGGGGAATATGAGCACATGGTATGAACGGGCGGATATTTTCGTTCTGGCTTCCCGGTATGAAGGGTTTCCGAATGTTCTGGCTGAGGCTATGGCGGCCGGTGTGCCTGTGGTCGCCATGGATTGCTTAACCGGGCCTCGCGATATCGTGCGGCATCGTTCGGATGGTTTGCTGATTGCGCCGGAATCCGGTATTTCCGGGCTATCCCAAGGGCTCAAAATGCTAATGGACGACGATAAATTGCGGCAAAATTTAGGGTTTTGTGCTGTAGACGTGCGGGAGCGATTTTCGCTCGCCCGTGTGAGCGGTCTCTGGAGAGATGTTATGGGGATCGGCTCATGACCGGTGGAACGGCTTTGCCGGATATGGCGGCGGGGATAAGCCCGAAGGAAGTTCTGCTCTGGTTTTATCCGCGTTGGAAAACGCTGCTGGCGAGTACAGTCTGTGCTGCGCTTCTTGCTGCGGGGATATCGCTACTCATTCCTCGTTCTTATCAAGCGGATTCGGTGTTGCGTCCTATTATGGTGGACGATTCCGGTGCGCTGCTCCAGGGCTCATTCGGAAGCTCCTTTGGGGGCAGTGTGGCCAGTTCTCTTTTGGGGGGGCAGCGCCAGGCGGACGACGCTTCGGTGATCATGGCGATGATGGGGAGCCCGGATTTTTTACGGAGCTTCATCGCGAAATTTGGGCTGGCTAGTGAATTGCGCCCGGATGATCCCAATGCTGCCGTCGGATGGAAGAATATTTCGCCGAGTCTGGCGGAACGGATTCTGGGGGATTTTCAGGATCGAGTTACAGTCATCCAAAGAGAGGATGGGCTGCTTGACCTTAAATTGCGATGGGCCAGTCCCGCGCGTGCCGAACAGATAGAACGTCTTTTGATCACGGAAGTGAATAAAAGAAAGCGGGATCTGACGCTGTCCCGAACGAAGGCTAACCTGGACTATTTGGAAAAGCGTTTACAGAAGGAGCCCTCTGTGGAAATGCGCATGACGACGGCCAATCTTGCAGGCAAGCAATTGGCTCAGATCATGCTCACACAAGGCCCCGGGGAGTATGCTGTCGAAATTGTTGCGCCACCATATGCGTCGCAGTTTCCAGTCGCGCCGCCGCGCAAGCTCATCGCTGTTATGGGGGCGATTATAGGTTTCGTTGGTGCTGCTTTGTATCTTCTGGCTGCTCAGGCGTGGAAAAATTCAGTGATCGCCCCGGCTAACGGAGATTGATGGGGGTGGTCTTACAACCGTCTCTTCTTTCGGATCTGTTTGCGCCGACGGCGATGATATTTTTCGGCACACTGGCGATTGCGTTGTTTATGACGCGCGCCGTAGCCATGTCCATGGTTGCCGCCACTCTAAAAGCAGGCTGTTTCCTTGTTTATTTCGGATACTTTTTCCACGGCGACTTTACGTTCCTGGATGATATTACGTATTTAAGCCAAGCGGCGCTGTTTTCTGCTCATGGCGTGACGATCTGGAATCTTTTCCAGCATTTACCATTGATCTTAAGCACGGCGGGAAATCATTTCGTCTATCAAATTTTTTGTACCTACGCGCTTTATTTTTTCGGCCCGGGCTACTTTGCGCCTGTCTCCATAAATATTCTGCTCACAGCGGTTATTGCGGCTCTCGGTTGCAAGGTTGCGGAACTCGAATTTGGCTTGGCTGGCCAGTGGCGCACTGTGACCTTCTTTGTCATTTTGTTTGATCCATCCATTTTCGTGTGGGGTGGCTTCACCAACGGCAAAGACGTTCTGGTTCTGCTGGGCCATGTCATAACGCTTTATGGCTTTATGTTCGTGTATCGGGGGCAAGGGTGGCGTGCGGCGGCGGTCATTTTGCCGACTGGTTCGGTGTTGTTCTTCCTGCGCTTTTACGTTCCCCTCCTGTTCGCCGTCGTTTTCATGCTGTCCGTCTTTATGGGTGCTGGGCGGCGCTGGATTGGCCGTCTGCTTCTGCTCTCCGCAGCCGGCGTCGGCGGGGTGATTGCGGTACTCGGGCCCGGAAGATTGCTTTCGGCGCTAGAGCAATTGCGAAGTGACTTTGTCAATCCGGTTTACGGAATTGCTCGGTTTCTCCTGACGCCGATCCCGTTCAATACCGATATCAACTATCGGTTTCTCGAGATACCGGCTGTCTTGTGCTGGGCACTTTTACCTTTTCTGGCATGGGGAGTTGTGCTTGTCGCGCGCTTGCGTACACCATTTTCGAAATTCTTTATATTATATTGCGCAACGTTCATTGTGCTTTACTCAACTTACGCTGAGCTACAGGGTCCACGTCACCGAGTACAGTTAGAGTTTGCGGTTGTTGTTTTCGAATTGCTTGCGTTGCGCGTTCTCATGCGAAGCGCTGTGAAGGGGGCTACGGCGAGTTCTTCCGAGGGGCGGATAGCTGCCCACGGCGGCGGGTAAATCGTTGCCTTCTCGTTTTCTAGGCATACGGCCCCAATGCTACGCATTGCTGCGATTCTGTCGTGTTCGTAAGTGTTTCACATACCGGAGGGCGAGTGTTCCGCGATTGCGACCAGACTCTTCCTGGTTGAAGGCGGGAATTATGGCCAGTATCCAGGACTTGCGGCCAGAAGTGAGGGCGTCGAAAGCGAACCTCGGTGATCACGGCACAGCATCTGCGCTCCAAGCCTCGATTGATGCTGCTAAAAATTTCAATGATCTTCGTGCTTCGTTATACTAGCCGCTTTTCATCGTAGGCTCTCTCAAGAGCGGGCGCTCCTTATGCAACGGTATTCGTTTCGATGCGCAGCGCTTCCAATGTGTTGCGATCAAACGAATGCGATGGCGCGATAAACCATCCGGGAAATATGTCATGACTGTGAAATATCTCCCATGCCTTTCGTAGGGTGGTGCACAGTTCCGCCAATGGGCGCCTCATAGGCGCCAGATGTGTGTCGTGGATTGAAACCGTAGCGCTTTTGCAGCCGCCGATAACGCTGCTTGCATAGGATGCAAGCCAGTAAGCGTTGTGTACCGAACGATAGAATAAAGTCTACTGTAGAGCTCACCTTTTTATGCAGCCTTGGTGATGGCGGCGTAATGTCTAGGTGCGTCGTGGAATTCATGCCGGTGGGGACTTCTCGTGGCCCGCCTTCCTGCCGCGTCCCACTTACATAGTCTCCAGAAAACCTGACGGCCTTCTCTCGGTGCTTATGACTTAGTCATCCAGGGGGCGGCCTTGAATTGTGCCTGCCTAGGAGGCGTGTTTGCGGTCATAAAATTCGTGAGCGATGGTCAGGCTCAGGGCGCGGCCAGCTAGGCGATCGGAAAAAATCCGGTTTCGGGTAGCCGCTGTGTATCGAAAACCGTATCGGCGCAGAACGTCTGCGCACCCTGAACGTTGACGTCGTGATAGAGCGGCATGGGACGTACGTCGTTGCGACGCGCTGCTGCCAGATTGATTATGGCCGCGGATCGCAGCCGTGAGAGCCGGAGGGTTGCGCACGTCGCAATTTTTTTATACGCGACATTGGAGCGCGATGCCAGCGGCACGGCAATGCCGATGATTTTGACAACGTGTCCAACCGTTGTTAGGTAATGCACCGTACGTTGGCCGATGAACCCGCTGCCGCCGATAAGTGCGATTTTCATATCCGACGCTTCCGAATCCATTTTCCTGCTTTCCTGGACAATCTCAGAAATGAAAATCGCCTATGTGATCACGTTGATGGATGACCTGGGCGGGGTTCAAGTCCATGTCCGCGACTTGCCCCTGGGACTCAAGGCGGGCGGCCATGAGCCTGTGATTCAGACGCAAGATTCTGGAAATTCGCCCCGATCTGGTGTCTGGTTCAGCTATCTGTAGGGCGGAGCCGAAACGGCAAAAAAATGAATTCTGCTACGAAGGCCCATGTCCGCATCATCTATGTGGTCAACCAGCCGGCGTTCTTCGTCTCGCATCGCATGGCATTGGCGCGGCGGGCTCGGGATGAGGGATATGATGTGAGTGTTATAACCCCTGCCGGCCTTGGCGTGGAGATCATTCAATCGGCAGGGTTCGATTGGCACCCCATGCGGTTTGACGCGGGAGGCATGAATCCGTTGAGGGATTTTGTGACATTCCTCGATCTACTTAGCCTATTTCGCCGGCTTAAACCCGCAATCGTACACAACGTAACGATCAAGCCTGTTTTGTATGGGACTTTTGCAGCAAGATTGGCGGGAATTCCTCGCGTCATCAATGCCGTTTCCGGCCTAGGCTATCTCTTCACGGGCCAGCGAGTGATGGTCCGTCTGCTCGCCATCACTCTCTATCGGTTGCTTATGCGCCATCCGAATATGCGCGTCATCTTGCAGAATCGGGAAGATATGGCTCAATTTCGCCATTACCATTTGGCGCCTTCATTGTCCCTGTGCCTGATCCGAGGATCTGGGGTGGACGTTTCCAATTTTTCGCCTTGCCAGGCGCGGTCGGGACCTCCGATTGTCATGCAGGTATCACGCATGGTGGGTGATAAGGGAATACGCGAATTCGTTGCGGCCGCGGCCATGGTGCACGCCACGCATCCTCAGACACGTTTTTTGCTTGTCGGTCCGCTCTATCCGGGAAATCCGTCCGCTCTTTCGGAAGACGAATTGCGTCGTGCGGAAAAGGAAGGGCATGTTACGTGGCTTGGTCCCCGTAGCGACATCGCCGACCTGTTGGCTCAGGCTCATGTTTTTTGTCTCCCTTCCTACCGTGAGGGGCTGCCCAAAGCGCTTTTGGAGGCGGGGGCTTCTGGATTGCCATCGGTCACGACAGATACTTCGGGGTGCCGGGAGGTCATACGATCTGGGGTCAACGGGCTGCTTGTGCCGGTGGGGAATGTTTCCGCGCTGGCGGAGGCCATTATCTGGCTTCTGGATGAACCGGAAGAATCGAGGATTATGGGGATGCGGGCCCGGAAGGAAGTCGAGCAATACTTTTCACTGGATCGGATAATCGAAGCTCAGATGGCGCTTTATCGTGAGGTCGGGGCATGATCCTGCCGGTCGGTTTGCTGCGGTAGTTGTTTTCGATTGATAGCGCGGCTAAAAGACTCCGCCTTCGAGGATTGCTATGAACGAAAAGATCGCCGTTATCGGCCTGGGATATGTCGGGCTGCCTGTCGCGCTTGCGTTTGCACGCAGGGTTCCGGGGACTATCGGTTTCGATATCGATGCCCGCCGCGTCGCCGATCTGTCGCGCGGGCATGACTGGACGGGGGAGACCTCGGCCGAGGAGCTGAAGGCGCCTATCAAGCTGACGGCGGATGTAGCCGATCTTAAGGGCGTGACGATGTTCATCGTTTGCGTGCCCACGCCGATCGACCATGAGCGCCGTCCCGATTTCCGCCCATTGGTCAGTGCCTCGCGCACCGTGGGCCGCGCTCTCTCCAAAGGGGGAGTGGTCGTGTATGAATCCACCGTCTATCCTGGCGCTACCGAAGATATTTGTGGCCCGGTGCTGGAAGAAGTGTCAGGACTGAAATGCGGCACCGATTTCAAGCTGGCCTACTCACCGGAGCGCATCAATCCGGGTGACCGTGAGCACACGCTGGAGCGCATCACCAAGGTGGTGTCCGGCCAGGACGAGGAGGCACTGGAACGCGTCGCCGCGGCTTACGGCGCGATCATCGAGGCGGGCGTACACCGCGCGCCCACCATCAAGGCGGCGGAAGCGGCCAAGGTGATCGAAAATACCCAGCGCGACCTCAATATCGCGCTGATGAACGAATTGTCGCTGATCTTCGAGAAGATGGACATCCGCACCAAGGATGTGCTGGAAGCCGCCGGCACCAAATGGAACTTCCTCAAATTCTCGCCCGGCTTGGTGGGTGGTCATTGTATCGGCGTTGATCCTTATTACCTCACCGCGAAGGCCGAGGCGATGGGCTATCGCCCCGAAGTGATCCTGGCGGGCCGGCGCATCAACGACAATATGGGCGCCTTCATCGCCGGCAAGCTGATGCGCATGTCGGCGGGCTGCGATGTGGCGCCGTCGAAGATGCGAGTCGGCATTTTGGGCCTGGCCTTCAAGGAAGATGTGCGCGACCTGCGCAACAGCCGTGTGCCTGACATCGTGGCCGAATTGAAATCGTTCGGCGTCGTCGCCATGGTCTGCGATCCGCTGGCGGATGCCGAGCAGGCACATGAAGAATACAGCATCGCCCTGACGCCGCTGTCCGAGTTCAGGAACCTGGACGCGCTGGTACTGGCCGTGCCGCACCGTGAGGTGATGGTCGCGCCGGGCGCGATATTCGCCATGGTGAAAGATGGCGGCGCGCTGATCGACGTGAAATCGGCGCTGCGTCCCGCGGACGTGCCGGCGCACCTGTCGTTCTGGAGCCTGTAGGCAAAAACGCACCTGGGAAATGCCCATGGGTTACCGGCATTTCCGGGCGGTTGACCCTCCACGTTGGCGCCCCTATATGTTCGTCCGCCCTGGGACAAGGGCCCGTAGCTCAGTGGTAGAGCATCTGACTTTTAATCAGAGGGTCGGTGGATCGTTCCCACCCGGGCTCACCAGACGCCTGAATTGCTCAATTGCGTTAAGTGGGCATCCGACTCGCTGACATTGCGCGTCGATTCAAAGAGCCTCGCGTCTCCGCTCAAGATTTGCCCGCCGTCGCGTTGCACCGGACGCAGCAGCTCGTTCAGTGACGTTTGGGAATGGATGGGAAGCACCCAGGTCAGGGGAATGTGAATGAAGATTCCCTTATCGAAGCTTCCTTCGCCGAATTGCTGGGAGGATACGTTCGTCTTGGTGGCGAAGACGCCGATCTCTACGCCGGTGGAGAAGCGCCGCGAGACCTGGAAGGTCAAGCCGCGATCACCGGCGAGATACTGGCCGGCGCGCAGTTGGAAATCGAGGTCGTACCAGGGGGAATCATAATACAGCGTGATATGTCCAGTGGTCTGGCTATAGGGCCGGAAGCCGAACAGGCGGTTGAAAGCGCGCTGCTTGACCTCGTAGAGGTCTGCCCCCAGCGCCCAGCGCTGACCTTCCGGACGCCACAAGACTTCTCCGCCGACACCGGCGAACATGCTTTCGAGATAGCCCGCCCGCACGGCGCCGAAGACCGTCGGCGAAAGCCGGAAATGATAATCGCCATACAAGGCGCCCATGCCGTTTCTGCCCTCCGAGAAATAGCGCAGGAAATCGGTACGCACATGCGGCAGAACGCTGTCGGAAGCGCGCGCGGTGTTGAAGGTATCGAAAAGGCTGGTCTCCGCCTCGCCATTCAGGGTGAAACCCGGCAACACTTCCACCGTGGCGGCCACGCCGGCCACGAGTTGGATACCGAGCGGATTGCTGGGGTCGAAGAATTCCTGGCGCAATTGGGGGAACGCGACCCAGGAAAAATTCGGATAAAGTTTGGATGCCGCCGCCCGCAGGGCGGGGTTGGACATCGGGGCCGGCGACGGGCCGCTGTTATTGGCGAGGAGATCGTAACGTCCTTCTTGCTGGAAGGTGCGTTCGGCGGTCGCGCGCAGCACAGTGTATTCGGCTGCGGGGCGTCCATCCCTGACAGCGATGAAGCGGAATTGCTCGATATCGGACGGCGTGTCCGCCATGGCGATGCGGAGCAGGCGGTCGATTGCCTCCGCCTCGATCCGATAGTGGCTGTTCCCATAATAGATGGTCGCTGTTCCGGCGTGCATCGACAGGGTGAGGATGATCAGCCGCTGGGCCACCGCGTCGGCGCGGATTTTGGCGGCGACTTTGGCCTCGTTGCCGCGGCTGGGGCCGGCCGCGTCGATCACCATGGGGCCGGTGGACAGGTCCGGTGCGGCTCTGTCGGGAAGCGCATAGGCGGCCGCCTGAAAATAGGGAGCGCCTGGCAGGCGCACGGCACAGCGGATCGGTTTGCCGTTGCGGCTATCGCGCAAAACGATGTTGGTGACCTGAAGCGCCGCCGCGTCGATGGTCCCCGCCAGCCGCTCGCATTCGCTTTGTGACGCCGCCGCCAGTGTCAGTTCCAGGCTGGCTCCCGCAATGGCGACGTTTTGCAGCCCGGGCACGGCCCATAGTGCATCACCGCTGGCCATGGCGGCCTTTGCGACCGATGCTCGGCCTTGGCCTTCTCCCTTGAGCGCCCGCAATCCCGCGGCCTGATCCGCAGGGGGGCGGAAATAGAGCGGGACAGGCGCGGGTCCGATGCGTTGCGGGAAGGAATCTCGCGTTGGGTCGAGGTCGAAGGCGATGCTACCTCCGAGCGAGCGGCCGTACATCCAGTTGAGGCCGAACACCATATTGTCCCAGGCGCGATAGGACGCGCCGAAATTGAACTGGCTGCGTGGTGAGAAGCCGCCGTTGCCGGCTTCGTTGTCATACTTGTCGCTGCTGTATTCCGCCTTCAGCGTCAAATTGTCGATTGGTGTGTGCCAGGCCAGGCCGCCGAAGATGGCGGCAGGACCGTGGAAATATTTTCCGAAGGAAAACTCGCCGCCCAGACCAGCCGTTCCCACGGCGCGGGTGTCGAAGCTGCTGGAAATCAGGGAAAGCGGATTGCGGAAACTGCCGACAGAGGCCAGGCGTCCCCAACCGATACCCAGGCTGGTCTCGACGCTTCCGAAATTCTTTGTCGCGACGATGAACTCGCTGCTGTAGATGCCGGTGCCGACCAGGTCGTTGATGCCGACCGCGATGGCTGGTGTAATGTCGGTTTCCTGGAAGAGCCGGGCCTTCAGCGCGAAAGCGCGGTCCCAATAGACCGGGTAAAGTGGATGATAGTGCTGGATGCCTGAATAGCGGAAGCTGGTTTCCAGCCAGGGCAGGGCCTGGAAGGTCAGGTTGTAGTGCTGGATCTCCTCTTGGTAGCTGGCGTCCAACACCAGATGGCCATCCGGTATCATCGCGGCGGTGGGCATATCGATCAGGCCCGTGCCACCGTAATTGCTGAAATCCGGCACGCCCTGGGCCAAGGCGGGCGTGCAGAAGGCGACAAGGACGATCGGGTGCGTCAGCCAGCGCCGACGCCACGGCAGGGTAGCCGGTGGCCGGCGCTTGCGCCTGATTTTCCTCACCCGTTCACACCTTCGCCAAGCGGGCCATTCCATTGCCTTTTGGCTAAACAATTGCAAGCAAAATCTTTTTTCTTCCAG
>Ga0164242_10001605_pt1 | contig 26806 bp, 22 predicted proteins | sample OricomgcompostMG_FD_108783 | JGI IMG/M metagenome (GOLD analysis project Ga0164242, IMG submission 108783) | Miracle-Growth compost microbial communities from Emeryville, California, USA - Original compost - Miracle growth compost (MG) ...
GTATTCGGCTTCTTCCCAAGGGTTCGGAGAGACTTGTTTCAATCCGAGCGACACGCGTTCTTTTTCGCGGTCGTATTTCAGGATCTTCACTTTCACTTCGTCGCCCACTTGGAACAACTCGCTTGGGTGCTTAATGCGTCCCCAAGACATATCGGTGATGTGGAGGAGTCCGTCCATACCGCCCAGATCGATGAACGCGCCGTATTCGGTGATGTTCTTCACCGTACCGGCCACGACCATGCCCTCTTGCATTTGCGCGAGGGTTTCAGCCCGTTGCAGTTCGCGCTCTTGAGCGATCACTGCTTTACGCGAAAGCACGATGTTTCCGCGTTTTTTGTTGAATTTCAGGATCTTGAACTTCATGCGCTGACCGACGAACTTGTCGAGGTTCTTCACCGCTTTGTTGTCGATTTGCGAGCCCGGCAGGAACGCCTTCACGCCGATGTCGACGGCTAAGCCGCCTTTGACTTTAGCGATGACGATCCCTTCGACCAGTTGATCTTGGTCGCAGGCAGCCGAGATTTCGTCCCAGGCTTTGATGATTTCAGCGCGGTCTTTCGAGAGGTGAACAACACCGTGCTCGATTTCGAGGCGCTCGACGTATACCGACAGCTGATCGCCGACGGCGACCTTCGCCGTTCCGGTGGCGTCTTTGAATTCGTGAAGCGGAACGATCCCTTCACATTTGAAGCCGATGTCGACAGTGACGTGGTCGGGACCGACGTTGATCACTTTTCCTTCGATCACGGCGCCTTCTTGAATTTCGCTGTCTTTTTGAGCCGCTTCGAAGAGGCTCGCGAAATCTTCCGCGCCAGTGGGTTTGGTTTCAACGATGTCGCCTTCGTAATCGCTAAATTCGTTGATCCAGCTTAAATTTTTAAGCAGGTCTTTCTTCGGTTTTTCCGAAGTTTCAGTTTTAGTAGTCATGTGGATTGTTTTTCCTTTGAGAATTTCCGGTCCGCCCGAAACGCAAAGCATTTGAATGGACGAACTCGGAGTCCGAAAGAGAATCCCCGAATCCCCCCGATTTGTAAAGAAAAAACCCCCGGAAAGTCTTACTTTCCGAGGGTTTCAATCAGATTCGTTTTCGATTCGGATTACATCCCGTAGAGCATATACGGGTTGTAGTACCCGCTATTCCCCAGGCTGCCGCCCAAGTTCAGGTTTAACCCGAAGCTGCCGTTCAGGCCGTTTCCGTAATTGCCATACATGCCATAAGGGTTATACGAGCCAGACATTCCGTAATAGGGGTAACCGTACATCCCCATTCCCGACATGCCCATGCCGCCCATGCCGCCGTACATGCTGTTCTGAAGCACCATATTCTGGGCTGCCATTTGCTGCATTTGCAGCTGAGCATTGTACATCTGCTGCTGAACGCCCATCATGTTCCCTTGCATTGAGCCCATGGCATTGCCGTACATCCCCATCATGCCCATGTTCCCCATGCCGTACATTCCCATACCGCTCATGCCACCGGCAGGATACATCGACGGATACATAGAGCCCATCCCCGTCATGCCCATATTTCCCATGCCCATATTTCCCATGCCCATTCCTAAGCCGAGCGATCCGTAAAGGCCCATTCCCATGCCACTCATACCGCCAGCAGGGTACATGGAAGGATACATACTCCCCATGGAGCCGTACATGCCACCCATGCTTCCGATCCCACTCATTCCACTCATGCCGTAAGAAAGACCGCAGCTGGAGGCCGATGGAGGCAATCCGACTGCCTTCGAGACTTCAATCATCTGTGAATAGTTCGAAACGCAGGCGTTCAAAGCGCGATTCTGCATCGACATATTCATGAAGCCGAGCCCGAGCGGAACACCGATTCCGCCGATCGCAGAAATGATCTGTGCCGCTTTGCTGGAGGTACAAGGACCGTAGACGCAGAAGGAGCCCTGACCTTGGCCGTTGATGTTTCCGCCTCCGGCGCCACCGCCGGAACCACCTTGAATCACGACTTGGCCGTTTCCGCCACCGTTGGTATAAACTCCACCACCGCCGTCTTGACCGCAGTTCGCGCAGTTGCCGCTGCCGCTATCGCGAACATCGTACTGAGCTAAAGCCGTCGGACAGGTGTTATACATTTTTTCGACGCAGGCCACGCTCGCGGTATCGAGTTTACCGTCCCAGCGTTTGGCATCCGCATAAGTTTTGATCGCGCAGTTGTCGGCTGCGGCCTGATTCAACTTATCCAAATCGGCTTGAGCCTGAGCGAGCGCTTTTTGTTTTGCATCAAGCGCGTTGCTTGCTTCCAACCAATCATGAAATCCGTCGCAACCGACCATGCCATTTTTCTTCACATCATCGAGACAACCGGTTTTTCCGTCTTTGCCCAGGACAACGCTACAGATATTGCCTTTGACCTGATCGGCCGATCGGCTGGTGATATCCGCAATCACTTGCGATTGGCTACCTTCGCTGTAGTACGTAGAAATCACCGAGCCTTGGCTGCTATTCAAATCGTCTTTCGAAAGCAAAGGCGCAATCACACTCGGTGGCAGCGCGCAGGCTCCGTCTTGAGTCATTGCCAGCGTGATACATTGAGCGCGACAATTCGTCGCAACTTTCGCCAGTGCATCGTCGACTGCTTTTTGTAAGTCGGACATTCCCGAGCTCAAATCTTTCACTTGAGCTTCCAAATCTTTTTTCTTCTGAGCCATGGCATCCAGTTGATCGGGCACGCCGCCACAGAAGGTATTCAACACGTTGTATTCGCCTTGAACCGACATCCGTCCGTTTCCGCGAGAACCGCGACCGCCTTCGTCTCCACGACCGATGACATTACCACCGTTTCCGTTACCATTGGCGCGACTGACGATGACTCCGCCATTACCGTTGCCATTCCCGTTACCGCCGTTGCCACCGCGACCGACGACGACATTGCCGCCGCCTCCACCGCCGTTGCCGCCCGAGATCACAACCCGCCGAGCAGAGGCACCGTTACAAACGCCGTTGCCACCGCAGCCCAGGCCCGAAGCGTCCGACACTGAAACGTAAGATCCGAAAAGCGCAGTCAGCTCGCCCGACGAGAGCGGTTGCCAAACGTAAGTCGCTTTCTTTCTTTTGCCGATCCCCAAAAACCCCTTGTGGGTGGTTCGCTTCACGAATTTTGAAATTTGATGATTGTCGCGATCGATACACATCGCATTTTCAGCGGCTTCCATCGTATCGCAGAAAGGAAGTCTCAGAGATTGACCGTCCTGCGCGTAAGCCGCGCTCCCGATCAAGGTCGTCATCCCAGTGGGTAGAAAAGCCATGCTGTAGGTTAACGTCACTGCTAGCGTCTTCGAGATCAGAGCATTGGTCTTTTTCATCGTTTTGTTCCCGTTCATGAATATAAGCTCCTCAAATCCTTTTAAGAGTTCTCTCTTAAAAGTGTAGCCAAATTTCCGGTCAACACCAAAAATTTTTGGGGTTTTCCAGCCGTAAACAGCACATTCAGCTCAACTCGGATCGGTAAGCCTCCGTCAAAACTTTAATTTTTTCAAATTATGTAAAAAATCCATCCAATGTCGCCCTGAAACTGTCCAAAACTTTGACATTTTCGGCGAAAATCGGCTACGGTGCGAAGCATGGCCTCCCTCTACTTCCACTTTCCCTTCTGCGAGACGAAGTGTCACTATTGTGACTTTTACTCGCTGGGGCGCGAAAAAACGAAGGCGGGCGATGCCGGTCTTTTTGAAAAGGCGATGATCGAAGAGATCCGTCTGCGGGCCCAAGCGGGCGACCTGCCTGCCCTCGCAACCCTCGACACGATTTTTTTGGGCGGCGGAACCCCGAGCATGACCCCACCCGACAGCATGAAGCGCATCTTCGACGAATTGTTTCGTCACACTTCGCTTGCCCCCAACGCCGAGTGGACGATGGAGGCGAATCCCTCTTCGATTTCGCTCGAATCGTTCCGCGCCTATCGCGAGATCGGCATCAACCGTGTCAGCATGGGCGTTCAATCCTTGCGGAACGACCATCTTGAAAAGCTGGGCCGGGTTCATGACGAAGCCTCGGCGCTTCGCTCGCTGACCATTCTTTTCGAGGCGGGGCTTCAGAACGTCTCGACCGATTTGCTGTGCGGAGTTCCCGGCCAGACGACGGATGATCTTCAATCGCATCTTGAAAAACTCACCGCGTTTCCGATCACGCATTTAAGTATTTACCTGCTCACGCTTGCGCCCCACCATCGCATGTACCCCGAGCTCCCCAACGAGGAAGAACAGCTGAAGCATTTGCTTTTCATCGATTCGTTCATGCGCGAGCGCGGTTTCGAGCATTACGAGATTTCGAATTTCGCCAAACCCCGTTTTCAAGCGCGGCATAATCTCGCGTATTGGAAAAATCAGCCTTTTTTGGGGTTCGGGCCTTCCGCTCATTCAGCGACGTGTTCGGGCGCTCCGCGCACGCGCTTCAAAAACTTTTCATCCCTTCATCGTTATGCCGATGAATTACTCAAACACGGCCGCCTGCCCGTCGAATGGACAGAAACCCTGACCGACGAACAAAACGAACTTGAAAAATGGATGCTCGCCATCCGGCTTGCCGAAGGCTTTCCGCGCGCCTGGCTCGACACCGAGGCCAGAACTCAAAAAGCCGAGATGCTGATTCGCGAAGGATTGCTCGAATCGCACCCCGCTTCGCCCGACCATCTGCGGGCCACTCCGCGAGGCTTCGCCCTCAGCGATGGCATTACGCGGACTCTTGCCTAGGTGGTCGCCCGCTTTTCGTACACTTTTGCGTCAATTGACGCAAAAGTGTACGAAAAGCGGGCGACCACCTTTTTACTTGCACGCATGACAGCGACCGACTACGGTGTCCTTCATGAAAATCATTCTCAATAGCTTATTCGGCCTTTTTCTGCTCTCGTTCAACGCCTTCGCTCAAGACGGATCCACCATCCAATACATCGACTGTCACTTCGACGACGTGACGATGGAAGACCGCGTGATCGTTTCATTGATCGATGCTCAACGGGGCACATTCTTTTACTCGACCGGGCTCGACTCAGAGGGTGAAGATCGTCGCACGGGCAAGCTTGAAATGACTCGCATCGACGACGATGCCACTCAACCCGATCAAGCCCAGTTCAAAGCCATTTTTCACGGCGATGACTACGGCAAACCGATCACCGTCGAATTCGGATTCTCGATGCCAAAAGCGCAAATTTTTCAAAAATCGGACGGCTTCTCGGCATCGGTTTCATCCACCAGCGGTTATGCGGGTGGCCTGAACTGTTTTTCTCGTTTGTATCCAAAAGAATAGTTCGGACTTGACCAATCCGAAACGATGCCCATAAATCGTTGCATGCCAGAAAATTCAAACACCGCTCAAACCGAGCAAATGAGTCAAGAATCAACCGCGTCAGAATCCACTGCTTCCGAATCCCGGACCTCCGAATCTCAAGGATCGGAACTGCAGGCCAAGCTGGCGGAACAAGAACAGAAATACAAATACCTTTACGCCGAATTCGAGAACTTTAAAAAGCGCGCTGTAAAGGAGCGACAAGAGATCGTCAAATTCGGCTGGGAGAATGTGGCCGGATCGCTCCTCGAAGTGCTCGACAATTTCGACCGTGCGATTCAACACGCCAAACCCGACACCGATGCGAACCTGATCAGTGGCCTGAAGATGGTCGCCGCTCAGTTTAAAAGCACGCTCGAAAAACAAGGCGTGGCCGAGATTCCGACACTCGATCAAGCGTTTAATCCCGAGCTGCACGAAGCCGTGGGACAAACTCCGAGCGAAAAACCGTCAGGGACAATCGTGCAAGAACATCAAAAAGGTTATACGCTGCATGGACGCTTATTACGCCCAAGCCGCGTCATGATCAGTTCGGGCCCCGCTCAATCGAACTAGTTCAATCGAATGAGTTCAATTGACAAGCTCAAAACCCGTCCCATTAAAAGAGATAAGCCGTAAGGGCAAAAAAATTTAAGGAGAAAAAACAATATGGGTAAAATCATCGGAATTGACTTAGGAACCACCAACTCATGCGTGGCCGTCCTCGAAGGCGGCGAACCGAAAGTGATCGCAAATGCCGAAGGCGGTAACACCACCCCATCGATCGTGGGCTTTCTCGCCAGCGGAGAAAAAGTCGTCGGCCAGGCCGCGAAACGTCAGGCAGTCACGAACCCCGAAAAAACGGTGTTCGAAGCCAAGCGTCTGATCGGACGCAAGTTCACTTCGAAAGAAGTTTCAGAATTCACGAAAGTCGCTCCGTTCAAAATCGCGGAAGCGAAAAACGGCGATGCTTGGGTCCGCGTCGGCGATCGCGATTATGCACCTCAAGAAATCTCGGCCATGGTCCTTCAGAAAATGAAAAAGACTGCGGAAGATTATCTGGGCGAGCCGGTCACCGAAGCGGTCGTCACCGTTCCTGCTTACTTCAACGATGCTCAACGCCAGGCTACCAAAGATGCGGGCCGCATCGCAGGCCTCGACATCAAACGGATCATCAACGAGCCGACGGCGGCAGCACTCGCCTACGGCCTCGATAAACAGACTCAAAACAAAACCATCGCGGTCTTCGACTTGGGTGGCGGTACGTTCGACGTGTCCGTCCTCGAATTGGGCGACGGCGTGTTCGAAGTGAAAGCGACGAACGGAGACACGTTTCTGGGCGGCGGTAACTTCGACCAGAAGATCATCGACTGGCTCGCCGACGAATTCAAAAAAGAAAACGGAATCGATCTGCGTAACGACAAGATGGCGCTTCAACGCCTGAAAGAAGCCGCCGAAAAAGCGAAACACGAACTGTCGTCGATGATGGAAACCGACATCAATCTTCCGTTCATCACGGCCGACGCTTCGGGTCCGAAACACATGAACGTCAAACTTTCGCGCTCGAAACTCGAACAGATGGTCGATCCGCTGATTCAAGCGCTCGCCGGTCCTTGCGAAACCGCACTGAAGGATGCGGGCCTCAATAAATCCCAGATCGACGAAGTGATTCTCGTCGGCGGGATGACCCGCATGCCGCGCGTGCAGGCGAAAGTGAAAGAAATCTTCGGTAAAGAGCCGCACAAAGGCGTGAACCCGGACGAAGTGGTCGCCGTCGGTGCCGCCATCCAAGGCGGAGTGCTCAAGGGCGAAGTGAAGGACGTGCTCCTTCTCGACGTTACCCCGCTTTCGCTCGGAATCGAAACCATGGGCGGAGTGTTCACGAAGTTGATCGAGAAAAACACCACGATTCCGTCTAAGAAATCGCAGGTATTCTCGACCGCAGCCGACAACCAAACAGCCGTGACGATTCACGTGCTTCAAGGTGAGCGCGAATTCGCCGAGCACAATAAATCACTCGGACGCTTCGACCTGGTCGGTATTCCTTCCGCTCCGCGCGGGATGCCGCAAATCGAAGTCACCTTCGACATTGACGCGAACGGGATCGTTCACGTCGGCGCGAAAGACCTCGGCACCGGCAAAGAGCAATCGATCAAGATCACCGGTAACTCGGGCTTGAGCGAAGAAGAAATCAAGCGCATGCAGCGTGAGGCCGAAGAGCATCGCGGAGAAGACGAAAAGCGCAAGCAAGTCGTCAACGCCCGCAACCAGCTCGATGGCTTGATTTACTCGATCGAAAAAACGCTGAAAGAAAGCGGCGACAAGGTTCCGGCCGAAGAAAAAACCAAGGTCGAAACCGCGTTGACCGAGGCCCGCAAATTCGTGACCAGCAACGAGCTGGCCGAAATCGAAAAAGCGACGCAAGACCTCACCACCGCTTCGCATGCCATGGCCGAGCTTCTGTATAAGAACTCGGGCGCGGCTCAAGGCGCACCGGGAGCAGATGCTCAATCGGAGCACGCCAGTGCGGACGGCTCGCAAGCGGGTGCGAACGACCAAAAGAAAGGCGACGACACCATCGACGCCGACTTCAAACAGGTCTAAGATCGAATTGAACCGTTTTTAAGAAAGGCCGGACTTGAATTTCAAGCTCCGGCCTTCAGACTTTGGGGAAAAGCATGTCAGGCAAACGAGATTATTACGAAGTACTGGGTGTCGCGAAAAGCGCAAGTGCGGATGAAGTCAAAAAAGCATTCCGAAAACTCGCCGTCCAGTACCATCCTGACAAAAACCCCGGCGACAAAAAGGCCGAAGAGAAATTCAAAGAAATCAACGAAGCCTACGAGACCCTCTCTGACGGACAGAAACGGAAAATGTACGATCAATTCGGCCATGCCGCTTCGAACATGGGCGGCGGAGGTCAAGGCCCCTTCGGTGCAGGCGGACCATTCGGCGGCGGATTCGGCGGATCAGCCGACTTCGGCGATATTTTCGGAGACATCTTCGGCGACCTGTTCGGCGGCGGAGGCGGAGGTCGCGGCGGACGTTCACGCGGACGCCGAGTGCGTGCCGGGGCTGACCTTGAAACTCAAGTCGACATCACTTTCGAAGAAGCCTATCGCGGCGTCGAAAAAGTCATCAACATCAACAAACGCGTGTCTTGCGATACCTGCCACGGCTCGGGCGCGAAGCCGGGCACCCAACCCGTCACCTGTAAGGTATGTAATGGGCGCGGGGAAGTCACTTTTCAACAAGGGTTTTTCGCGGTTTCCAGACCGTGTACTCACTGTCACGGCACCGGTCAAGTGATCGAAAACCCCTGCCAGACCTGTCGCGGAAGCGGCAAAATCAAAAAATCATCGCAGCTTTCGGTTACGATCCCGGCCGGGATCGACAGCGGCCAACGCCTGAAACTTTCGAACGAAGGCGAAGCCGGAGAAAACGGCGGCCCTGCAGGCGATCTGTATATTGTGGTGAACGTGCTCGATCACGATTTCTTTCGCCGAGACGGCGCCGAAATCATCTGCGACGTTCCGATCACCTTCGCACAGGCAGCCTTGGGTTCTGATCTCGAAGTGCCGACGCTCGACGGAAAAGTTTCGATGAAGGTTCCTGCCGGGACACAATCGCATAAAACGTTCCGACTCAAAGGAAAAGGCCTTCCTCATCTGGGGCGTGGCGGACGCGGCGATCAGTTGGTTCGAGTCATGGTCGAGGTCCCTTCTCGTCTCAGCACCGAGCAGGCCGAAGCCTTGCGCAAATTCGACGAGCTTTCTCAAAAAGACAGCAAGGCCCATCCGATGCACAATGGCTTTTTTGAGCGGGTTCGACGCATTTTCGAATAGAATTGACGCACCATTAAGTCTTACAATGTGAGGCATGAAATCCTCCTTCTGGGCTGTTCCCGTCTTATTGATTTTCACCGCCTGCTCGCATCAACCGATTCGTAAAACGCATACGCCCTATCCGTCCGAAGTGTCCGGCGCGGTCCCTCAACAAGACCTCGTCCGAAAGGTGCAATCCCTTTACCAAAGCGGCGATTACACGAACGCTCTGGCGCTGTTGAACTCGACGCCCGAATCCGCTGTTCCGATGAGCGAAGTCACCGAGTACCACAACCTGAAAGGCCTCGTGCTGCTCGAACAAAAGCAACCCTTGCAGGCCGAAAGCTCGTTTCGCAAGGCGCTCGATACGAACAGTCACCCCGAGTACCGCGGCTATTATCAATACAACCTAGCGAGTGCCCTTTTCGAAGGAGACAAATCCGGCGAAGCGCTCGACATCTTAAACGCGATCGACCTCACCCATCTGGATCCGGTCCATCAACAAAAAGTCCTGACCCTGAAAGAAAAAATCACCTCGAAGCAGTACGCCAACGCGGGGGCCTCGCCTGCACCGGGCATGAACAGGGTAACCGGACCAAATGCGCTTCCGACTCCGCCGCAAGAAACCTACTCGGGACCGGTCAATCCGTCGCGCATCGGGTTGTTGCTTCCCTTAAGCGGAAAGTATGAAGAGTTCGGCAAGCGCGCCCAGCGCACGATCGAGCTTGCGTTTCAAACTTCGAAAGAAAGCCGCGCGCAAAATTACGAACTGATCGCAGTCGACAGCGGCGAGACCACCGAATCGCGCGTCGAAGCCATGCGTAAGCTCGTCGAAGACGATCACGTCATTGCCGTCATCGGCCCGATTCTCAGTACCGGTCTTGAAGAGCTAGCGGCTCGCGCTGATTATTATCAGGTCCCGCTCGTGTCGATTGCACAAGTACAAGGCCCGATTACGTCCGATTTGTTTTCATGCACGATCTCGCCCCGAGATCAGGCCTCGATCGTGATCGATTACGCGATGAAGGTTAAAGGCTTCAGTCGTTTTGCGATTCTCGCTCCGTCGAACAACCCCGGCGAAGAACTAGCCAATGCTTTTTGGGATGAAATCAACGCCCATAACGGCGAAGTGAAGGCCTTCGAGCTGTATCCGCCGTCGATGACCGATTTTCGGCCGCCGGTCGACCGTGCGCTCGGTCTGCACTACACCGACGCTCGCGAAAATGAACTGAAAGAGCTTTCTGATAAACGCAAAGAGATGAAGATCATCCACAAAACAATGCGGACGGCTCAGTACTTCAATTTAAGGCCCGTCATCGACTTCGACGCCGTGATCATCGCCGACGAAGCAAAGATCGTGGGTCAGATCATTCCGACCTTCGCGTTCCGGGATGCGAAAAATCTCTCTTATCTCGGCATTTCAAGCTGGAACTCGACCCAGTTGGTGCAACGGGCGCAAGAGCAAGCCAATGGCGCGATTTTTCCGGTGGCATTGAACACTCTGAACCCGCCGTCGTCGACCCAGGCATTTTATGATCTTTATGTCGCCACTTACAACGCGTATCCCGGCGAATTCGACGCCTTAGCCTTCGATGCCGCGTCGATGGTCATTCAAGCTGGACAAGACTCGCCGTCAAGCCGCAATGATTTTCGCAAATCACTCGAAGACGTGAAGGACGTCGAAGCCGCAACCGGAAGTGTGTCGATGGTGGATCATCACTGTGCTCGCCATCTTGAACTTTACACCGTTCAAAAAGGGAAGATCATCCCGGTAAAATAACAGTCACTTCGGCTCGAATTCGGGCTCGTAATGGCAACGGACGGTTCGATCGCCGGAGCGGTCGTGGAACGTGGCCTCATGGCCGGCTTCACCCATGACCTCGGATACCTGGAGCGTGAACTCGCCGGTTTGTTTTGAGCTACCCTCAAAACCATCCATCCAATCCGCAATCCGGTCTTTCGCTTTTTCGGCTTTTTTCTGACGAGTCAATGCGATGTCTTTCGTCGTCGTCGAGCCGTTTGTAACGTCGGCGAGAAATTTTGAGGTCTTCGTGATCTCGATCGAGAGATGGCCGTCATCCGACTCACACATTGCGACCGATTGAGGATGCGATCGAGCTGCTGCGTGAGCGACTCCCATCGAGAGAACTAAAATCAAAGCGGTTTTGGTCATGATGCTTTCCTTTGCTGGGTTTACAAAACACAATGCGGACGCAGGCCCGAGGCCTGGGCCGCTTGGTATTTCTTCAAACTTTCGGGTAGGTGTGCGTTCAGATCGTGCATCCGGGTTTCGTTCGACGGATGAGTCGACAAAAACTCGGGCGGAGCGCTTCCGCCGGTAGAGCTCATGTTCTTCCAAAGCTCGAGGCTCTGTCGGGGGTCGAACCCCGCGCGCGACATCAGGTCAAGCCCGATCAGATCGGCTTCGCTTTCTTGGGTGCGTCCGTACGGAAGCAAAATACCGTACTGAGCGCCCGCTCCGACGGCGGCCATGATCAGATCTTTCTTCTCGGGCGAAGCCTTGCCTGCCAGTACATCGGCAATGACCAGGCCGCCTTGCGCGATCATTTGTTGCGATACGCGTTCGTTTCCGTGACGAGCGATCACATGGCCCACTTCATGGCCCAAAACGGCCGCCAGCTGCGCATCGGTCTTCGCGACAGGCAGAATACCGGTCTGGACACCGATCTTTCCGCCGGGAAGCGCAAACGCGTTCGCGGTTGGATCTTTAAAAACGACGATCTCCCATTTCGTGACTCCGACTGCTTTTTTCTGATCCGGCGTCAGCGCATTCGTAATCGCCAGCGCTACACATCGGACGTAAGCATTCGTCTTCGAATCTTTCTCGATCGGCGTCGTTTTTTTCATCTCGTCGAATGACTGCGCCCCCATCTGATTCATGTCGCTGTCGGATTCGAGCATCAGTTGTTTCCGCCCGAGCGGTGACGTGGCGCAGGCGCTCAAGACCAACAGAGCAATGGTGATCGAAAAAACTTTCATGAATCTGATTTCTCGCGAATGGGGGAGTTTGTAAATCCTGAGATTCAGAATTGCTGTGCATCCGAACTCCGATCCCACAATCCATTTTCCGATCATTCGACTCCGTCAAACCACTGATTTTTAAACTCTTTTTTTGGGCCTTCCATTTGCACCCCCATGGCAAAACCAAAAAAGGAGAAAAACAATGTTTAATGCGTTAAAATATACCGAAGAGCTTGAAAAGGCGGGCTTCACCCGCGCTCAAGCCGAAACCAGCGTGAAATTATTGGTCGATGCCATGAATGAAAATCTCGCTACCCGATCAGATCTATCCGAACTCAAGTTCGTTCTCAGGAGCGACTTGATCGAATTTGGGACCCAACTGAGGGCTGAGTTCAAAAATGATTCAACCGAACTTCGAAGTGAGTTGAAGGGTGATTTGGCTGAACTCCGAAGCGAACTGAAGAACGATTTGGCCGAACTTCGAAGCGAGCTGAAGGGTGACTTCGCTGGATTGCGAGATGAACTCAAAGGAAATCTGGCTGAATTACAGAATGAGTCCAAAGGAGATTTGACCGAAGTTAAAACTGATATTTCAAGCCTCACCCATCATGTCTGGAAACTGGACTCCAGAATGCAATCCATGGAATCCAGCATGAAGACATTGGAATATAAGCTGACCATTAAGCTAGGATCCATGATGGTCATAGCGATTGGCGTCGCAACGACCCTCATTCGGTTTCTTCCTGCCAGCGGGCATTAGCCCGTCACTGTCACTGCGTCGCACTCTCCATCAAATCACGCGCGTTTTTGAGCGCGGCTGGGGTAAGTTTTTCGGCGCCGAGCATGCGGGCGATTTCTTCGCGGCGGCCCTCGCGGTCTAAGGCTTCCACCTCAGTGACCGTGCGGCCCTTGGTCGTGTGCTTGCGAATATTCAGGTGATGATCGGCGAAGCAAGCGACTTGCGGAACGTGGGTGATGCAGATCACTTGGTTGTAAGCAGCGACGCTTTTTAATTTTTTGCCCACGGTAAAAGCGGTCTGACCGCCTAAGCCCGCATCGATCTCGTCGAAAAGGTAAACCCCGATTCCGCCTTTGTCGGCAATGACCCGGCGGATAGCTAGCATCAAACGCGAAAGCTCACCGCCCGATACGATCTTTTGAATGGGTTTTTTCTCTTCGCCTAAGTTAGTGCGCACTTCGAGCGCGATCTCGGTTCCGAGCGACTGCGGGCCCCAGAAGGCCAAGTCCTCTTGAAAATTCAAACCGAGCTCGACTGCGGCGTCTTGCATGCGAAGCTCTTTCAACTCTTTGGCCACGGCCTTGACGAACCCTTCGGCGCCTTTTTTACGTTTCGAGAAAAGCTCTTTCGATAATTTAAGTGTGCGTGTTCTTTCTTTTTGAAATTCGTCTTCAAGGCCTTCCAGACGCGAGCTTAAATTTTCAAGCAAATCGATCTCGCCCGCAAGTCGTTCATGATGCGCGATGATCTCGTCGATCGACTGGCCGTATTTTCGCTTCAGATTCGTAATTAAACTCAAACGCTCTTGCACCTGTTCGAGGCGCTCGGGGCTCAGCTCGCCTTGGTTCAAGTAATGACGGGCCAGGCGCGACGCCTCTTCGGCCTCGGCCAGCGCGCGTTCCAGCGACGAATACAAATCGCCCACGCCTGCGTCGATCTGAGTCAGGGTTTTGGCCTTCGAGAGTGCAAGTTTCAGCGTGTTCAACGCGCCTTCATCGCCATCGAGCGCGCCGTCGATCTGATTAGCCAGCGTGATCCGCTGTTCGCGCGATTGAAGCAATTTCTTTTCTTGCTGAAGCGACTCATCCTCACCGGGCGTCAGTGCCGCCTCGTTCAGCTCTTGAATCTGAAACCGAATAAACTCCAGGCGCTGAATGCGTTCGTCTTCTTTGCGTTTCAGTGCCTCCCACTCGTCGCGTAAGGCGATCGTTTTGCGGAATTGCTCCAAGATCTGATCCGTCGTTTTTTCGAGGGTCGAAAAGCGATCGAGTAAATCGAGCTGCACGGTCGATTTGAAAAGTGATTGGTGTTCGTTTTGGCCGCACAAATCAACGAGCCCCTCGCACACTTGTTGAAGCATATTCAAGGTCGCCAGTTCGCCGTTAATGAAAATCCGATTCTTGCCGTTGCGGTGAATGGAGCGCTTGATCAATAGCTCACCGTCTTCCGACTCCAAACCGACTTCATGCATGCGTTCTTTCAGCCACGGAAGTTCTTCGACGTCAAAGTAGCCTTCGACCACGGCCTCGTCGGCACCGCTGCGAATGACTTCGCTGTTCGCGCGGCCACCTAATAACAATGAAATCGCTTCGAGTACGATCGACTTACCCGCGCCCGTCTCGCCTGAAAGGATGTTCAACCCTTCGGCAAACGGAATCTCGGCGTTTTCGATCAAGGCGAAATTTTTGATCTTAATCGTCTGTAACATTTTACTTCCCCCCGAAATTGAGCTTCTCGCGCAGAAGCGAAAAATAATCGCGGTTCGGCGCTTGGACGATCTTTAACTTATGTTTTTTGAAACGAGTGATGTGAATCCAATCGCCGTCCTTCAGGTCGAGCCCATCCTGGCCATCGAGCGTGAGGAACACGTGGCCGGGCCGATGCTCCAGCGTCAGTTCGAGCTTCACATCGTCGGGTAAAACCAATGGCCGCTGCGTAAGCCCGTGCGGACAAATCGGCGTCACCACCATGCACCCCATCTGAGGCATCACGATCGGGCCACCGGCCGCAACCGAGTACGCGGTCGAACCCGTGGGCGTGCTCACGATCAATCCGTCGGCGCGGATCGAGTTGGCCCATTGACCGTTCACGTTCATCCGAACGCCGATGATGCGCGCAATCGCGCCTTTCGATACGACGGCATCGTTCACCACGATGTCTTTCAAAATCGTTTTGCCTTTGCGAACCACTTTGACTTCGAGCATCGCTCGCTCGGAAAGGTTCAACACGCCCTGTTTTAAAATTCGATTCAAAGTATCGTACACTTCTTCTTTACGAACCTCGGTCAGAAAGCCCAAGGTCCCCATGTTCACACCCAAGATCGGGAGCGTTTTTTCGCGCATCAAGCGAGCCGCGCTCAGATAAGTTCCGTCGCCGCCGAAGACGATGATGAAATCGACGTGCTTCGGAAGGTCCTGTTTTTTTATGATTTTAATGTTTTTGAGGCCATGAATTTGCTTGCGGCTTTCGTCGCAGAAAAAAATCTCGAACCCGCGATTCAGAAGCAAGCGAGCGACTTCAAGCGACAACGCCGCCGCTTCCTCATGACGATGCTTCACGATGATCCCGATTCGCTTGATTTTTGTCTTCATGATGCTTCCAATCTACATTGACATTCGTAAAAACCCGAGAGAAAACTCTGGAAAGATCGAACGCGGGAGGGGGAAGAGTTGCGTTTATTTTTTCTTTCAATCGGGCTATTCTTGGGGTCACTTGCTGCGGCGCTTAATGTTGCTTGGGCAGGCCAAAACCCCGACTGGAGCGCCTCTGCGCAGATCGAAACCACCGGACGCGCGAACCCCTATGGCTGGGATGCCGCCACTTTTTCAGAAAAAATTCGTTTAGGACAACTCCACGCGGTCGATTATCCGGTCGAGCCGACCGGCATTTTGCTTCCTGCTCGTCCGACCTTGAAATTATTGAGTATGAAACCGGGCGATCCGGGCTTTGGCTTTTTGAAATCGGTTCTGTCGATTTCGCGCGACTTTAAGAATTTTACCGGGTTTTGGGATTGGCTCGGGCTCCACGATTACCCGACGGACGGATCCGTCCCCTATCCGAACGGTGCTCGCCCCGATTATCCGATGGGGGTTTCGATCATCCGACGCAATCACTTGGATGGGTTTACCTTGAGCTGTGCCGCCTGCCATTCGGCCGAGCTGTTCGGGCGAAAAGTTTTAGGACTGACCAATCGTTTTCCGCGTGCCAACGAAATGTTCTCGGCCGGACAATCGATTTTGGGCATCATTCATCCCAACACTTTCGCCGCCTTGACGGGAGCCACGCCCGAAGAGCTCAACATGTACCGCGATGCCCGCGCGCACATCGTTTCGATCGGCATCAAAAAGCCTTCGGTGCTAGGCCTCGATACTTCGCTGGCGCAAGTGGCGTTGTCGCTCGCCCGCCGCAAGAACGACGCTTGGGCCGAACGAACTGACTACGACGCGAAACACCCGCGCCCGAATCTGCTCGATCATCTGATCGCCGATTCGAAACCGGCCGTGTGGTGGAACGTAAAATACAAAACACGTTGGTTATCGGACGGATCGGTCGTGTCGGGAAATCCGATCTTCACGAATTTTCTTTGGAACGAAATCGGCCGGGGCGCGGATTTACCCGAATTGGTGGAGTGGCTGAAGCAAAACCCGTCGATCGTCGAAGAGCTGACCACGGCGATCTTCGCGACGAAGGCTCCGAAATACCGCGATTTCTTCGGGCCGGACTCAATTCAGGTTGAACGCGCCAAGCGCGGAGAAGCTTTGTTCGTGCAAAACTGTGCGCATTGCCACGGTCGTTACGAAAAAGACTGGTCGGTTTCGCCCGAAACGATTCGTGTCGATTACTTCGCGACGACTCCGGTTCACGACGTCGGCACCGATCCGGGTCGCCGCGAAGGCATGCAGGCGCTCGCGGACGAACTGAACCCGCTCGCGTTTTCGCAAGAATTCAACATCGTGATCGAACCTCAAAAGGGCTATGTGCCGCCGCCACTCGAAGGCATTTGGGCTCGGTATCCGTACTTACACAACAATTCGATACCGAACCTTTGCGCGTTGATGACTCCGCCCGAAAAACGACCGGTCGTTTATTACTCGGGAGAGGCCATCGATCCGAATCGTGACTACGATCAAGAATGCGTGGGATACCCTCTGGGTGATCGTACCCCCGCCGCCTGGAAGAAAGACGACATCTATCGTTTCGACACCCGCAAGCCGGGCCTCTCAAACGAAGGTCATTATGATCGCATCTTCCGAAACCAGGCGGGGCAGGAGCGCTATACGCCCGATCAGAAACGCGATCTCATTGAGTACTTGAAAAGCCTCTAGTTTGAGACGAAATTTCACACAACGGTTTTCATTTAATATTTAATTTTTATTTATTATTCTGTCACTCAAGAACCCCTCGCGATAAAATGAGGCTGGGGGAAAAGCTATGACGGAACTTTCGGCCTCGGTGCTGGAGAACCTGAACCAAATCACCGATTCATTTATCATTTTGGCGACGAATTCGACTTCGGGAAGCCGAATCTCGAAGAAATCCGATGACGTGATCCTGGTCGCTCTGGCCCGCACGGGCGTCACCCTTGAGGTGCCGAGACGAAGCTGTTCGCGCGGCCACTCTTTCATTCTTCAGATCGAAGCCAACGTCCACGACGCCGACGGAGAGCCCGTGCGCTTTGAAACCCAAGTCACCGGCGTGATCGAAGAAATCGAAGGCGACCTGAACGAACGTTTCGAAGTCAGGCTCGAATTCCGGCAATACAGCGTCGACGAGTGGCAGAAATTTTTAAGACACGTCGAGAATCGTCAAGCCGAAGCAAACCGGATTTTGGGAGAGCTGAAAAAATGAGCCGCTCCCTCACGCCGATCGAGCAATACTTTAAAGAGAAAAAGGCATTGATCGTCGATCAAAGCCTCGCGGCCGCGCGTTCTCTTCGAAAATTGCTGAGCCCCTTCGGCCTGAGCCCGGAAAACGTCCTCGTCACCGATCGATATGAAGAAGCCCAAAAGCTGATCGCCCAGTTTCAACCCGAGCTTTTGATTTCCGAAATGAATCTCGGTAAATCGTCGGGTCTGGATCTCGTTCAACAACACTTCGAAGCCGTACCCGACCGGCTCGCCGCGACCAGCATCATTCTGTCGATGGATTCTTCGAACGTTCAATTAGGTACTCTCGCCGAATTTCAGGTCGACGGCGTCCTGCTCAAGCCTTATACGATTCAAACCCTGCAAGAGTGCATTCAGTCTGCCGTTGCGGCCAAGCTCGATCCGCCCGCCTATTTGATCAAATTCGAAGAAGGCAAGCGCGAGCTGCGAGCCTCGAACCCTGAAAAGGCGGCTGCTTTGTTCGAAGAAGGCCTTCGCGAAAATTCGAAACATGCGCCGACCTACGCCTATTTCGCACAGGCCAGCACTCAACTCGCCGATCTCGAAAAAGCGGCGATGCTTCTGAAAAAAGGGCTTCAGGCCGACCCGAAAAGTTACCTTTGCATGAACGGGCTTTTCGAGCTGTACCTCGGCCAGAAAAAATACGACCTCGCCTACGAAACCGCGACCTTGTTGTATGAAAAAAATCCGCCCAGCGCCAATCGCCTGCTCGATCTGGTCCGGCTGTCGATCCATTGCTCGAAATTCGAAGATATCCTCAGTTACTGTGACCGTTTTAAATCGATCGATGCCACCGAAACGACTTTGAATCGAGTCATGATCGCGGGCCTCCTGACCTCTTCGCGCTACTTTCATCATCGAAAGCAGCCGGAACGCGCCCAGGAAGCCTTGAAGGACGCCGCTCGCATCTCGCTTCGCACCGATTTGCTGCAAGCCGAAGTGTTCCGGTATATGATCGAGAATCAAAGCTTTGAAATGGCCGATCAGTTTTATTCTCAAATGCAAGAAGTCGTTCGAAAAAAGACCGAGGTGCTTTTGCCGCGCCTGGAGCTTCTTTTTCATTTCAAGGACTACGGCCAACTCATCACGCTCGGGCAAACGCTCGTAAAAGGCAAAAACGATACTCCCCGCGTCTACGAATTGATGATCGAAGCCTCGAAGAAGCTCAATCGTTCCGAGCAGGTGATCCAGAATTTGATTCTGGAAGCTCAGAGCCGTCATCGTTCTTGATGCTTAAATAAGCTTCAATGATAAGCAGGAGGATCGCTCGCCGGAAAAGACTCCCAGCTTGCCTCCTCGACCAAATCGCGAGTCCCGTCGCCGAAACGACGGTTCGGATCGGCCCGCGCAAATCTTTGCCGAAGCCGCGCTCGAAGCATTTTACCCCATTGGGTCCGGCTCGTGACCCAATACGCGACGGCCCCGGTCGCCACCACTCCGCTTGCCAGCCAAATCCACCGCTTGTCGATCTTTCGAGATTCCATAGTGTTCTCCACCCCTTTTAAAAGCAAGCGAGGTGCCAGAATCGTTAAATTAAATTGACAAAGTGTAAAAATACAGCTACCGTTCGCGCCGAGGTATTATGAAAAAAATCTTGCTGACCCTGATCGCGTTATCGTTCTGTGGAATGTCAATGTCCCAAGCCCAAACTTTCGAGTGTCACGAACAGGCCGGAAAATTCGGGACTTCGCCCGACGTCGCGGGGATCGTCCATCTCACCGCAGACCTGCTCGTTTATACTTCGCTTCAAGCCGGAATTCCGACCCTTGCCTATTCGTTCGAAAACTCGTCGGTTCAAACGACTCGAACAGGCCAATGGCGGATCTTTAAGAATTTCGGAATCGAAGAATCTTCGGGCGCGCGCCTTCGCGCTTATTACCGCGTCTCGGACGACCCGTTCCGTATGCTGGCGCTGGAGTGCACCCTCGCACGATAATCGTCGTATGACGAACGCGCCGCTTAGAAAATTTTTCCCGGATTCAGCAGGCCCTTCGGGTCAAACACGCGCTTCATCGCGCGCATGAGTTCGATCTCCGTTTCAGAGCGAGTGTAACGCAGCAAATGCTTTTTCAATAAGCCAATGCCATGCTCGGCCGAGACCGACCCTTCGAATTTTTGAATCCACGAAAACATCCGCTCGTCCGCTTCGCGACAAAGCTCGCGGAATTTTTCAAGCGCCATGGCTTCGGGCTTCATCAGATTCACATGCAAATTGCCGTCGCCGATGTGGCCGAAAATGTAGGGTTTCATTCCCGGATAATTCGTCGTCAGATCGTGCGTCCATTGCTCGATGAACGCTTGCAAGCGATGAATCGGCAACGAAATGTCGTGCTTATGAAGCAGGCCCGTATTCGCCAAAGACTCCGAAACGCCCTCGCGCATCGCCCATAGGGTCTGGGCCTCTTTCGGCGATTGGGCCAAAACGGCGTCTTCGACCTGGCCCTGATCGAACAAACCCGCAAGCCAGGATTCCAACTTCTCGCGAGCATCTGTCGTTTCAGGCCGCTCGACTTCGAGCAAAACGTATTGCGCATGCGCCTCAGACAATGGCCTTGTCCAAGCACGATGATGAAGAACCACGTCGAGGCACTCGTTCGAAAGGCATTCGAAAGCATTCAGGGTAAACCCGCTTCGGCGTGCGGCTTCGAACAGGCGAAAAACCGAATTCAAATCTTTCAATCCGAAAAAAAACACATCGCTTTCTTTCGGGAGCGGCGCAAGTTTCAAAATCGCTTCAGTGACGACGCCTAAAATCCCTTCGCTACCGATGAAGCACTGACGCAAATCGATGCCGGTGTTATTTTTTTCAAGCGCTCCGTTTAAGCGCAAAATTTCGCCGTTCATGAGCACTACCGTCAAGCCGAGCACCCAGTGGCGGGTTAGCCCGTAGCGAATGACTTTCACCCCACCCGCATTCGTCGAAATATTTCCGCCCACGGTCGACGACCCCTTTGATGCAAAATCGATCGGCCAAGTCAGCCCTTGCGATTTGCAATGTTCGTGGACGGCTTCCGTCACCGCTCCCGCTTCGCAGGCTACGGTGTAGGCCAACGAATCGATCTCGCCGATGGCCCGCATGCGTTCGAGCGAAAGAACGACTTCGCCGTTCGTAGCCACGGCTCCACCTGCCAAGCCTGTGCGCCCGCCCGAAGGGACGACGGCTAAATCGTGGTCATGACAAAATTTCAAGACTCGCGAGACCTCATCGGTGCTTTTCGGAAAAACCACCGCCGATGCGTGAGGAGGATAAACCTTCGTCCAATCTTTGCCGTAAGTTTCGAGATCGGAGGCTTCGGTCGAGACAGAAGTTAATTTTTGAAGTTCGTTTAAAATCGCGACGTTCACCGATTCAGTCTCTCATAAAACCCGAAAGAAGGGAGTGAAAAATGGGGTTTGCCATGGTACGGTGCCCGCATGATTTCGGCGTTGATCGCATCCTCCTTGCTGCTGTTTGCTCCCCCGCAATACGATCCGATTCTTTATCAGCTCGGCTCGACCTGGGATAAATCACCGGTGACTGAGAGCATGCTGACGACGGCAAGCCCCGCCTTCCAGCGCGCGGCATTGGCTACGGCATTCATTCCGGTTGCCGGAGGAACGGCCTTCTATCTCGGAAAATTCAACGGCGTTCACGTCATCGCCACCAATCATCACGTCTGCGAAACCGGCCCTCAATGCTTGGGCTTTGATTTGAATTTTCCGCTGCTTCAGAAAACTTATCGTCTCGATCGTTGGCTTGGAACCTTTAAAGACATCGACCTCACCCTCATGACTTTTCAGGTACCCGCAGCCGATGAAGCCCTACTTGCTCCTCTTGCCGCGAATTTTTCATTTCAAAAAGACGTACGCCTCGGTGAAAAACTGACCACGATCGGATTCGGCGTGGCCGGAAATCCCACTCGTCAAATGGTCGGTGATTCGGGCGATGATTGCCGCGTACTTTCAGGAACGGCCGAATACCGGCTTCTGCATGATCCGGATGCGATGAATCCGATGCCGGATCCGGTCTGGTCATTCGCAGCCGGATGCGACGTCTCGCACGGCGATTCGGGGTCGGCCATGATCGATCGTGAAACGGGCGAAGTGATGGGAATTCTTTGGACGGGGAAAACGCCGAAAAGCCCGAAGGTCCAAAACTCGACCTACCTTGAGAGCCTGCTCGCGGCTCCGAACGAAGAGGTCTGGACGGAACTTTCGTATGCGGTTCCAGCGGCCAAAATGGCCTCGTCCATTTACACTTATGCCTATCATTACCCGTACATGACCCCCGAGGTCCAGGCCACGCTTTTGAAAATCATTGAACAGCCTTAAGGGTCGTGCTAGTCCTGAATTCATCACCTGATATGGAATCAAAACAGAACCCAGGCCGCCAGCCTCAAGGCCAACTGCGCATTTATCTCGGATACGCCACCGGCTGCGGAAAATCATTTACGCTGTTAAAAGATGCCATTGCTCAGAAGCAAAGAAATCAGAGCATCGGCGTCGCCTCACTCAATCACAGCGAACGTTCAGGGATCTGCGATCTCGTCAGCGAATTCCCGAAAGTCGGTCGAAAAGGCGGGCAAGACGAATCTGCCCTTCAGCTCGATGCAATCCTTCAATCCGATTTCGACACCATCATCATCGACGAATTGGCAATGACGAACCCGACGGGCTCGAAGAACAAAAAACGCTACGAGGACGTGCTCGAAATTTTAGCTTCGGGTAAAAACGTGATGACGACGCTCAACGTTCAGCACATCGACAGCATCGCCGAGCGCCTGGACACCGCACTCAGCCTGAAAATTCAGGAGCGCGTACCGGATCACCTTTTTAATCAAGCCAGTTCAGTCGTCTTCGTCGACGTCGAAATCGACGAGCTTCGCGCGCGCATCCAGTCCGAACAGGTTTTTCCGAAAGACAAGGCCGAACAGGCTCTTTTTCATTTTTTCACTCACGAAAACCTGAGCCTGCTTCGCAAATTCGCGCTCGAAGTCATGGTCGATGACCAGCTCAAACGCATTCAAAACGAAAAACTTCTGAGTTCGGGCGGCCGCGAAGAAGCCGACCCGGGAGTCGCTGCGATCATCACCGACGAAGAAGACTACGAAGATTTGTATCAAAAAATGATCCACAAAGGCGCGAAGTACGCGAGCCAGTACTCGTCGCACTATTACGTGATCATGGTGTATCCGAGCAAACTGCTTCCGGTTCGAAAACCGAACGAAGCTTCGGCGCTTTCAAAACGCTTGGAAACCTTGGCCGTCTCGCTCGGCGGACAGTTTCTTGAGCTGAAAGGCCCGGGGCTTTCCGAGCAGATCGTCGATTTTTGTCAGACTCACGGCATGAAGCATCTGCTCTTCGCGAAAGTGCAATCGAGCGGATTCATTCAAAAGGCGATCGATCACACGCGCGGAATCGATGTCCACCTCATCGACCGGCCCGGTCCAAGGGGCGAGCGCTGAGGGGGGTCGCCCGCTTTTCGTAAAGAAATGCGTTATTGTTTCTTGCCGGCCTTGATGAGGGTGATCTGAACCCCGACGCTGAGTGAATTATAAATCAGGTTGTGCTGAACGGTTCCGTCGAACAAATCGTAATTCATCTTTCCGTAAGAAAACTTGTGCTCGACGAAGAGACCGACGTTGTCGTTTCGATTGTGTAAAGTCACCTTGTTCGCGGTCGAGACACTGACGCCCATGACTTTCATGTGCCCGTTCGAGTTTCCGTCGTCGTCAAAAGAAGTCAAACCCTGGCCGTTGTCCCAACCGCTGTTGCGGATGCCGACGTAGACTCCAGCCATCACCGATGGCTCGTAAACAAGAATCGGCTTACCCTTGGCTTTCGCCAAGACGAACGTGTGCCCATACCCGCCTTCGATTTGCGTGAATTTATGGGAGTCCTCCCAATGATCCATGTGCAGGTTATCCGGTGCATTCCGGTGAAGCCCCATCGTTCGATTCACCGTTTTACCGTCGAGCGTTCCCTGAACGTCGACATCTTCGTTGTAGTGATCCCCGTTCTGGTCCTGGTCGCCCGTCACGAAAAACAATTTCGGATGAAACACGCGCACGAAATAATCGTCTTTTTTGTGCTCAACCGAAAATTGAAAGGTATTGGTCGGCTCGTCGATCCAGCGAAAAGCGTCTTGCAGGTTCTTTGCGTTCCAAACCGCGTAATAGTGGCCACTTCGGCGCTCTTCCGGCTTCAGGTTTCGGATCGTTAAATCCATGCGGGAGTTTTTGATTTTCGCGGTCGTTTTTTGATAATAAGTTTTCGAATTCGAGAAATAGAATTTGATCTTCCAAGGACGCTCTTTTTTGTCCTTCAGATTCAGCTCGATCGGCTGATCGCCGACGAGTTTTCCCATGTCGGCGACCCATTGGCATTCTTTTGAAATCGGCTCGGGCTGAGCGGTTTTCAGAGTTTTCACCAATTGTTCGAGATTTTGTTTTTCTTTCGCCGGTAAAACCTCTGAGGTGGAACACGCATTCGATTCGCTCGGCGACTTCGGCGTGGCATCCGGCATCGACTCCAATTGGCAATAATCACCCAACGGAACGATGACCTCGGGGGTCTCGGTCTGCGCAAAAGCAGGCAATAAGAAGAGCGTCAATAAAAGCCCGAACAGGGTTTCCACGCCCTTCTTATCGGATGCAAGAGTCAACTCCTTGAAAAGAAAGGAATTGTTTTTGCTGCGTTTCTGTAACTGCGCGATTCCGCTATCTTAATTTTCAGCGGGGGCGTGCACGCGCTTTTTGCTCGGAGCGCGAGTCTCGATGACGAACTGAGGGCGATCCTCCTTCAGCACGACGCGAACCGCCCCGCCGTTTTCGAGTTTGCCGAACAAGATCTCTTCCGACAACGGGCGCTTGATCTCGTCCTGGATCGCGCGAGCCAGAGGACGAGCCCCCATCTTCGGATCGAATCCGCGCTTAGCCAGCCAGTCGCGAACCGACGGATCGAATTCGATTTCGATCTGCTTCGCCAGCAATAAATGCTCCAGCTCGACCAGTTGTTTGTTCACGACCTGCTCCATCATCTTCTCGTCGAGAGGATTGAAGAAGACCACAGCGTCCAGCCGGTTTCGGAATTCGGGCGAGAACACACGCTCCAACTCTTTCTGAGCCGCCTTGGATCCCGCCACTTCAGAAGCAAAGCCCACGGTCCGACGTTCGGAGTCGCGCGAGCCCACGTTCGAAGTCATGATCAAAATCACGTTCCGGAAATCGGCGCGTTTGCCGTTGTTGTCGGTTAAGAACCCGTGGTCCATCACCTGAAGCAGGATATTCCAGACGCTCGGGTGTGCTTTTTCGATCTCATCCAACAAAACCACCGAGTGCGGATTCTTCGAAACGGCATCGGTCAAAAGACCGGCCTGCTCGAAACCGACGTAACCCGGAGGCGCGCCGATCAGGCGCGAAACGGTATGTTGTTCCATGTACTCGGACATATCGAAACGCAAGAAACTGACCCCCATGTGTTGGGCAAGTTGCTTCGAAAGCTCCGTCTTCCCGACTCCGGTCGGCCCGCAGAACAGGAACGACCCGATCGGCTTGTCGCCCGAACGCAGGCCCGAACGCGCGAGCCGAATGCTCGAAACGATCTTGTCGACGGCATGATCCTGACCAAAAATCGTGAGTCGCAGATTTTTATCGAGCGACTGCAGGCGGTCCTTTTGGTTGATGGTCACTGTCTTCGCCGGAATCCGCGCCATTTGCGCGATCATTTCTTCGACGTCGAGTGCCGTCACTTCGACAGCCTTCGCCTCGGCCGGATGTTCGGGGCTTTCTTCTTTCGTTTCTTGCGAACGCTTGATGTGCATCTTCGCGCCCACTTCGTCGATCACGTCGATCGCCTTATCGGGCAAAAACCGATCGGTCAGGTGCTTGACCGAAAGATCGACCGCCGTTTTGATCGAGTCGGGTGTGTACGTCACTCCGTGATGTTTTTCGAATTGTGCCTTTAAGCCGTTTAAAATCTGAACGGTTTCGTCTTGAGTCGGCTCTACCACATCGATCTTCTGGAATCGGCGTGAAAGCGCCTGGTCTTTCGCGAAAACGCTTCGGTATTCTTGAAAGGTCGTCGAACCGAAACAACGGATTTCTCCGCGCGCGAGCATGGGTTTCAACAAATTCGCGGCATCGACCGTTCCGCCGTTCACCGAACCCGCGCCCACGATCGTGTGGATCTCGTCGATGAATAGAACGGGGAACACGCCTCGTCCGTGCTTCACTTCGAGTGACTGAATCACGCGTTTCATCCGTTGCTCAAAATCGCCTCGAAACTTGGTGCCCGCCAGCAATGCGCCCAGGTCGAGCGAATAGATCACGGCCCCTTTTAAAATTTCGGGAATGTCGCCGTTGACGATCCGCTGAGCAAGCCCTTCGGCGATCGCAGTTTTTCCGACGCCGGCCTCACCGACCAACAAGGGATTGTTCTTGCGACGACGACAAAGGGTCTGGATCACGCGATCGAGCTCTTGCTTACGGCCCACCATCGGGTCGAGCTTTCCGTTTTTAGCAAGCTCGTTCAAATTCACCGTGTACTGAGAAAGCGCGTCGTTGTGAGCGGCCTTTGTTTCGGTTTTGGTTCCGCCGGTTTCCGCAGATCCGCTTTCGCTTGCGAACTCGTCGCTCCCCTGTCCGTGACTGACGAAGTTCACCACGTCCAACCGGTCGACGCCCTGTTGATTCAACAAATAAAGCGCCCACGAGTCCTTCGCCTGAAAAACCGCGACGAAAAGATCGACGGGATGAATTTCGTTTTTACCCGAAGATTGCACCTGAAACAGCGCGCGCTGAACGAGACGTTGCACCCCGAGCGTCGCGATCGGATTTTCGGTCTCGCCTTTCTCGTTTTGCGGTGCCAACGGCACTTCTTTCTGAAGGTAAGCGTTCAGGTCTTCCTGAAGTTTCGGAATGTTTCCCTTGCAATGGTCGAGGGTTTGCTTCACCTCGGGTTCGTCAAGCAACGCCAACATGACGTGTTCAAGGGTCAAAAATTCATGTTTTCGGTCGACGGCGGTGGAAAGAGCCCGGTTCAATACTGCTTCCGCTTTTTTTCCAATCATTCCTGCCTCCTATTTTACCGGTTCCATCGTCAATTTTAACGGA
>Ga0164242_10001606_pt1 | contig 26806 bp, 21 predicted proteins | sample OricomgcompostMG_FD_108783 | JGI IMG/M metagenome (GOLD analysis project Ga0164242, IMG submission 108783) | Miracle-Growth compost microbial communities from Emeryville, California, USA - Original compost - Miracle growth compost (MG) ...
GGGACCAGGTCTCGGAGAAGGTGGAGGAGGTAAGCATGAATACGAGTGATACCGCCAGAGTGCTCTAGTTTGTCTACGCTTGTAACGTTGACAAAACATGCTGTTGTACATGGACCATGCAATTTTGCGCAGTTGCTAAGGATAAACCTGCCTATGAAAATCGACGTCATGCCGGCGGCTCATTCGTCCTTGTTGAGGGTTTTTTTGTGTGTATTTGTAGCGAATGGGCACTCTTCTGGAGGGGCAACGATTGCAGCTGCCAAGGGACGTCAACTTGAGGCCGTGCCAGTCCCGAAGATTGGTTCCATCGTCAAATTTGTACAGGTACTCCGGTACCTCAATGAGTGTACGTACTACGGATCCGTACAGTACAACAACCAACATCCGAGGGGACCCTCCATCGCCACCACCTTTTCCTAGTATGTGCCTGACCTCCGACGTACCCTTTTTGTGAACCCGGTTGCCCAACGACCAGTTGGACTGGTCAGCTTCCGCGAAACTCTCCTACGTCCCACATTGCCCAGCCACCTGTCCACGGTCCCACGGAGCTAGAGCAGCGCCTCTCCGCTTTAAACTAACCCCCGTCGTCCGGGACATTAGCTTGTCCTTCCCACTGGCCCTGCTGCCCGGTTTTATCCAGTTGCGGCGCGCCCGACCATCGAACTTGGCCCGACAACACTCATCCCACCGTTGCGAGTTCGCCCTTCGGCCTGGTCGGGTCCACGACCCCAGTAACGTTTAGCCATGGCAAGCTCATTCGAAAAATCCGTCAAAGGCGCGACGAAGATCAAGGTTGGTTCCCGTTCCGACTATCCAACGATGCGCGCCCACCCGCCCCTTCTGAAGGGAGAGGGGGAGAGAGTGTGTGTGACGTGCTGACGAGTTACCCCCGCTGTTCGTAGGCCGCGCCGCCCAAGACCAAATACATCGAACATATCCTCATAGCGACTCATGCGGGCGAAGCAGGAGTCGGAGAGGTGTTTAGAGCGCTGCAGCATCGCTTGCGCGACTCAACATGGACCGTCGTCTTCAAGAGCTTGATCACAGTGCATCTGATGATCAGGGAGGGTTCCCCGGATGTCACCCTCGCATACCTCGGCAAGCACAAGAATATGCTGGCCGTGGGCATGTTCTCGGATGGTGCGTAGCAATGCCCCCTCCGTGGGCAGGTATAGCGAGTATTCGGCTACCTAGTTGCTAACCTCTATTCCACAGTCCAAACACAAGGTCGAAACATTCGTCACTACTCGAACTACCTCACCGAACGAGCGCGCGCATACCGAGAGACAAAATGCGACTGGGTAAGGGCGAAGGAAACACGATTGGAGAAACTTTCTGTGGACAAGGGTCTGCTCCGGGAGACCGAGACTGTGCAGCACCAGATCACGGCTCTCTTGACATGCGATGTTAGCCTGCCCTAACCTTGCCTCGATTGACCACGTACGGGAGACTGACATTACGGAATAGGTTATCGAAAGCGAACCCGAAAACGAGATTACTATTACCGCCTTCAGGTTGTTGGTCTTGGATCTGCTATCTCTATTCCAGGTTCTGAATCAAGCCATGATAAACATTCTTGGTGAGTATATCCCTCAGTTCGTCGAAACCTACCTCTAACGCCGTCGTCATAGGCCACTTCTTCGAGATGTCCAAACCTGATGCGGAGAGGGCTATGGGCGCTTACCTACGTTTCACTCGACAGACAGACTACGTCGTGCAGTATCTGAGCATCGCCAGGAAATTCGAGCACCACACTAGGGTCGAGGTACCGAAACTCAAACACGCACCGGTGAACTTGGGCCGGCAGCTGGAGGAGTATCTGAAGGACCCGGACTTTGAGATACATCGACGGCAATATCTCGCCGAGCTCGAGGCGAAGAAGTCCAAGGGCGGTTCAGGGGGCGCCTCCTCGAGGCTCTTCAACAAGACTGACTCTGCATCGAGGAGCGGCGCAGCCAAGGCATCGTCAAGTGCCAATGGCTCTTCTCAGCAAGCATCGAAGCCGGCAGCGAAGTCGGCAGCGCCAGCAAAGGGACCCGATCATGATCTTATTGACTTCTTCGACTCGATTGAGCAGAATCAGACACCCATGCCCGTGCAACCGCAAGTTCCGGCACAGACCGGAATGACCCCCTGGGGAAACAGCCCGTTCCAGATGGGACAGGTTCAGACAAACGGCTTCGTTCCGCAACAGCAGACCGGCTTCGCGAGCAACACCCCGTTCCAGCAGCAGCAGCAGCCAGCACCTCAACTTCAAACCAACTTTACCGGTGCTGGGTTTGGGGGCTTCACTCCCCAACCGGCATTCCAGCCAAGCTCCCTGGCGCCGATTCCGCAAGACACTGTTGCGTCTTTCCAGACGGGCGCCCCGTCAAGCTTCCAGAATCTACAAACTGGCCAACAGACCACCAACCCGTTCCGCCAATCCATGCTTATGACCGGGCAGGCAAACTCCCCTTTCACGCCTACCACACCTACATCAGCACCGCAACAGCAACAGCAACGCCCATTGACGAGCCAATCCACCAACCCATTCGCCCGCTCATCCCCACAAGCCGACCAGCCCTTCGCCACCCCCAACTCTCCTTTCCAGTCCCAATCACCTCAGCAAGCAGCCCCGCTGCAGCCCATGCAGACGGGCACGAACCCCTTCGCGAGGAACTTTGGCGCCGCGCAGCCGCAACAGCAACAGCAACAGCAGCAGCAACGGCCCGTGACGGCCGGCGCGCTCGCGCCGCAGCCGACAGGAACGAATCCCTTCCGCCAGAGCGCGTTTGTGAACCACGCGACCGGCATGGGGTGGCAGAACAACCAGCAGCCGATGGGCGGGGGTCTAGACCAGTTGGAGACCGTCCCTGTATTTCCTCGTCCCGCACAACAGACGCCATGGCAGCAGTGATAATCCCCCCTACTCCCTTCCAAGAGAAGATGAATTTAGGATTGTCTTTTAGACCAAAACGTGGACAGACAAAACCTGGCTGTTGTTCCTCTTCCCCCCTTCCGTTCCTTTTCTCTTTTCCCGTTGTCCACTTGTACAAGCATGGCTTAGCGTGGCGTTATCGGGCACTGCTACTTCTGTGAAGATTGCTGTTTCTATTCTCGAAAGACGGATTAGGGGGACCGGTGACAATAATTGTAGACAGATTTGGTCTGGGTTACAAGGTGGTCGGTGTTGTAGATAGGTAGTAGGCAGGGAGAAAGAACAAAGTGCAGATATTGTTTTTCATAAAACGAAATACTAGCGGATCTTGAATGTCTTGACCCCGGACCGTCTCATTTAGCTACCTCTGCTACGCCGGGACCCAGAACCGTGTCATAGATACCGCGCGTGATTACCGTCTAGCCTGACGCCCGTTCCTACCAGTTGAACGTTTTAGAGTACCCTTGCCCAAAGCCAATGAACTCCGTTGCCCATGCATTATTATGATGATATTCCACAACCCACCAGGGCGAGAAACTCCTAGTCCCAAGGTCGTTGCGCTCTAACCAAAGACATCATCTATGTCCATCTTCTCAGTCTGAATCGCAAAGTCCTCCCTTACAGACTTGATCCTAACGGCGGCCATTGGCTGTGCGGCAGCCATTCCCGCCCCGATCGTAGCAACCTCCCTCGCGTCGGTCCCCAGGCCCGTCTCCTTCTCGTCACCGATAAAGACGCCCATGCCCGCAAACGCCTCGAACATGGATCGAGCGTAGTACTCGCGGATGTCGTAGCCGCCCACGGCATGACCCACGTCGAGCTTTGCCCCGTCGAGCCAGTCGTTCTTGTATCCGTCGCGCGCCACCTTGTACCTGTCCGGCACGAAGTCCATCCCGCCGAAAGGGTCATACGGCCCTTCGACCTGGACCACGGGCTTGCGCTTTTCCTTCAGGCCGCGGATCGACAACCTCCCCGCCGCGCCCGTGACATCGGCAGCGGCGTCCGTGGCAGCATTGGCGAGATGTGCCGCCGCACCGCGAGGCACCTGGCCTCTCTTCTTCAGCTGGACGCGAGCTGCGGCTGCGGCGGCGGCGGCAGCCGACGACGACGTGGTCCCATCGGGTGCCCTAGCGAGGTTGTCGAGTTCCGCTTCGCGAGACCTCACGAGACGCAATCTCTCCTCCTCCACCTCGGCGACGGCGTCGAGGCGCCTCTGGCGGGCAGCTTCTCTCTCTGCCGCTAGCCTGCGGCGGGATATCTCGTCGGCCTCGCGCCCCGCCTTACGGTTGCGCTCGATGTCGGCTCGGTGCTCCGCCTCCCAGCGCTGGAGGGTAGCTTCTGCGGCGTGTCTCTTTGCGTCGGTGCCTGTGACGAGGTCGAAGGTGAGGTCTTCGACCATCTGCAGGTGGTCGTTATAGTCGCGCAGCGTCTCGAAGTCGTCCTCGACCTGGTTGAAGACGGCGGCGACGCGCCGCCGGATGTCCACCTCGCGCTCCACGCCCAGGTCGCCGAAGAACGCGGACCTGAATCCCTTACGCCGAAGCGTCTTGTGGCACCCGGCGTAGGGGCACTGGTTAGGGCCTTCGTTGAAGAGGCGGTTGACGCAGTTGGAGCACATGGGGTGGTAGCACTCTGGGTTGATGAGGAACTCCATGTCCTTATTTAGATAGCGGATCGTCTTGCACACGGGGCACATATCGTCAGACGCCACCGTAGCGGCCGGCCCCGAGGAGGAGGAGCCGGCCATGCGGTTGTTGAAGGTTGATTTGCGCGACATGGTCGATGGGTTGCTTTCGGTGCAAATAGGACTTGGGGAGGCGACCGTCGAGCGAAGGAAGCGGGCGACCTCAAGTTGTTGCCTTCATCGAGTCCGTGGAAGAGAGGTACGGACCTTTTTTTCTTCTTCTCGTAGCAGGTCGACCCGCTGGAACTTGGATAAGTTCCCAAGAAAACTAAAGTGCGAAGGTGACGAGGGATTGAAAGGTTGAAATAAAGGCGAGGCTGATGAACCTTGTCTGATGCAGGGTTCCGAAGTATTTAACTTTGATTGGCGGAAGCTTGATGTGGGGGATTATCAATCTTCACCCCGCCATGAAATGTGGTCAGCCTTCCGACATCCCACCTATGTTCCATCGACTTCCACCTAAATTCCAGCACCACACAAGACCTAACTAAGCATAACGAGGAAGCTCAACAACAATGGCCGACAAAGGTGAGTAGATCTACGACATTTTAGTTGGGTAACGGTCACACAATACCTGCATCTATGTCTAAAAACTTACCGTAGCTCCTTCTATTAAACGAAACTGCCCAACCCACTAACACACTATGCTTCCAGAGCCCACCCCAGCCGAAGAGGCCGCCGCCCGTGCCAAGGAACAAGCAGAGCAAGATGCTCTTCCGTACAAGTGGACGCAGACAATTGGAGAACTCGACCTCACCTTCGTAGTCCCCGGCAACCTGAAGGGGCGAGATCTCAAGGTCGACATCTCTAAGTCGAGGCTCGTTGCCGGCATCAAGGGCCAGGAACCAGTCATCAGTGTATGCACCTGTTAACTGAAACTCTCTATCTCCCAGAAAACAAGGCTCTTATAAACTGACGCTTATCCCGTCTCCTTCCCGCAGGGCGACCTCGCGCATGCAATCCGAGTCGACGAGTCTACATGGACGCTTAGCACGGCACCCGACGGGAGCAAGATCGTCGAGATCCACCTAGACAAAATGAACAAGATGGAGTGGTGGCCACACGTGGTGATCGGGGCGCCCACCATCGACGTGAGCAAGATCGTCCCCGACAACAGCAAGCTCTCTGAGCTGGACGGCGAAACCCGCGGCATGGTCGAGAAGATGATGTACGACCAGCGGCAGAAGGAGATGGGCCTGCCTAGCAGCGACGACCAGAAGAAGCAGGATCTGCTCAAGAAGTTCCAGGCGCAGCATCCCGAGATGGACTTTAGTAACGCAAAGATCAACTAATAGGACGGGTTTCAGAACGAGGTTATGCAGTGGGTTTTGCAAGGGTCACTTCCGTGGCGTTAGAAGGCATGGAATCATACATGAACGAGAAATGAACAAAAGCTTTATTTGATATCAAGCCTATGTCTTTCGGTGACGAAGAGGTATGTGAGGGGTTAAACGAGCCGCCGAGCCCACGAAGTAAATAATAGGGGTCAAGGCGTCAGAGATGCCCATCTGAATTCATCTTGGAAGCGCACAGTAATGGGAGTGCAGATTGAGGGGCTGCAGGCCATCAATTGTCAGATAATAAGCGTTCCGTAAGAGAAGACTGGCCACCGTCTAGGGTCCTAGCGCAGAGAAGAAGGAGAAGTAGCCCCTACCTGGCCGATAGCGCTCGATTGATGCTTAAAGAGTCGCCAAGATGGACTGTGTGAGTGGTTACTAATAGGAGGTGTTCATAGGACAACAGACAGCACATCATGCGTGTTCTGAACGTCAACCGAGTTAATACCTCCAGAGCACGGAGACGAAGATCCAGTGAAATAAAAGCCCACAACACTCGATTAGAGTTGACTATAAACCAGACCGTTGAATATTAGGTCAGGTAGCAGCAGCAGCAATCAGCAATCACTGTCGTGACAGCCGCGCAGCTTTGAATCTGCTCATTCGCTTGGGACCGCCCTCTTCCTCATCCAGCGGGGTGATTTCCGCCTCTTCCTCCTTGAGGAACCCGCCCTGCTTCTGGATGAGGCGGTTGCGGATCCGATTGAATTCAACCGCGGCTTGTTGGTGCAGGAGGGTGGCATCGAACTCGTCGGGCTCTCGCGCGTCTGACGATACGTCCCGCTCGATGACCGCATCTGCAAGGGTTTGCCCGTCGGGACCGGAAGGGGTCACCCCTCGTTCCTCGTCTAAGAATCGGACCGGCGCTTCGTGTGGGCCACTTGGCACGTGGGAAAGAGCCGAGGAGGATCCGGTTCCGCGTTCCTTCTTAAACCTAGACGGCCGCCTAGAGGGGTTCTCGGGTTTGGGGTGTGTCTTCGTCGTCCTCTCCACGATATCGCTCAGAGGATTGATCTCCGGCTCTTTTCCTTTGGGGAGAGAGGGAGCAGGGATGGTCGCTTCTTCACTCGGCGCAACGTCCAGCTCTCCCGCGAACCGAACACCCTTCTTTGCGGCGGGTTTGGGAGGTTCGTCGGTCTGGGCATTGGTCGAGGGCGCCGGTGTAGAGCTTGTTTGGCCAACAATGGAGATGCGGCCGATTCCTTCCTCGGGGATCGGATTATTCGTCAATGGCTCTGCTGTAAACGCGGACGTCACGCCCAGCCGCTTTTCCAGCTCCTGCATCCGTTGCCGATAATCATCGGTGATGACGCTATATTTTGAGCGGCCAAGTTCGTCGACTTCCTCGTCATCTTCCTCGTCGTCGTCATCCTCGTCGGTGTAATCAAACTCCTCGTCGGAGCCCTCTTCGAGTTGAAGTTCCGCTACAACAGGGCCGATTTCTGACATGCCGTATTCAAGCATCTCTCGACGTAGCTGCGCGTCATCCGTCGATTCATCGTCTAGAGTGGCGGCAGGGTTGGCCAACATGTTCTTTTCCTGATCTCTAGCAGTTTGTATGACCTCCTCAAGGCGGCGAGCTGCCCTTGATACAGGCTGTTGCTCAGCGTCATGATCATCTTTGGTATCCTCTGCGAACGAGACACTTTTCCTCAAGCTAGACTGTTTGACGACGGGAGCAGTACTGTCGTTCGCGGCGGTTCCACTAGCATCCGTTTGCCCAGTTTGTGGGTTATAACTAGGGGTTTCGCTCGCGTGTTCTGATGCTTCGGCAGCTAAATCGTCCATGCCGGCTTTCCTCAGCGCTTCGAGGACTTTAGGGCCGGAATCGTTTCCGGTTTGTAGTCGGAAATCCACCACATTTCCGTCGTCGTCGAGCTGCTCGATGATGTCGGTGATGGGAAGTCCGCTCTCCTCGTCAGTCCCTCCATCCGGATTCGCGATAACCATGGAAGCGGCCAACTTGTTCTCAGCCACCTCGAGTTGCTGCCCTAGAGTGTCCACGTTACGCTCCACGTAGTCCATACGCCGCGAGAGGACGCTGAGTATCTGCTCCGGATCCTTGAGGTCATGTTTTCCGAATATTTCGTTCACCTCCTTCTTATCTAGCAACTCGCCATCGAAGTCGCGCCGGATCCGCGCGAGGTCCTTGCGAGAGGGCGCCTGGGAGTCGGGGCCGACCACTTCTTCCTTCAACGCAGCATATTCCAGGTACCATTTTTGCCAGTGTTGTAGCGAGTTACGGAGCGTAGAGATTGTTTCCTCGAGGACTTGCTGGTGGCGTTCGAGGTCGATCGTGATATCCTTGACTTGGGCCATGTTGGCAAAAGCTTGCCCCTGTGGTTCTGCAAATTTGGAGATTTAGCAGTCGAGCTTAAAGGTGGTTGTTACCTGAACCGTGCGTCAGATCAATTATGTCACCACCAGCATGCTATCACGTGCCACATATATAGGGATGGATCATTGATGTGCTTCCATGTTTCCTTTATTCCACCAGTTTTGAAGACACTATTATTACCGAATGACCATGAAAAGTCGGCATAGCTATATCTCAGCTAGCTGCTGTGCTTGATGCGTTATGAAAATCACAAAAACCGGCCAACGCCATGCAATCCATGATAGGTCCTTGCCACATCCTTTGTTCTGTCACTTGTTCTGAGGTGTAATAAAAAAGGTAGAGCAAAACCGTGGTAGGAGGGAAATTCGTAATAAAACAAAATCAAGAAGCTGTCAAGCTCAGTCGTCGAAATGGGTATCAAGTGGGCGCAGGTTGTCGCAAGCCAAGCCGAAGGAGTGAAGACCCAAAGTCCGGAGCTGCATGACTCAAAAAAAAAATAGAAACAACCCGGGCCGTCCCGCCTCGAACCTTATTTCACCTGTCTAGATCTGCAATTACCCGGCCACAACTCGGACTCGCAGGTCCAGATCCAGACCATACGCCCCTGGGCATTCGGGAACATATGTCCTCGGCCACATGGGCTGGCTCACCTAATCCTCCGCCCGTCCAGCCATTTGGGACTTTGGTCGTCGTAGTAGTGGCTCGGTGAGGCTTGCTGCCTCTTGTACTGGAACTCTGCCCGCTCTTCTTCGTCAAGAGCGAAAGCCTTCTTGAGCCATCCGAATGCGCTGCGTTTCTTTTTCAACGTCCGCGTAGACCCGTTGGCATTAGTCGCGTTAGTAACGTTGCTCAGCATGCTCATGCCCATGGCCGACGGAACATTGCGCTGGTGCTGCTGGTACGTCGGATTGCGAGCCATCGAGTGCGACGTGTGTGGTCTCTGCTGCAAGGGTGAGTGCGGGCTCGCCTGCACAGGACGGAAATGTTGCTGGTCCGAATGCGGAGATGGTATAAGATCGGGACGGCGGAAGACCGGGCGTGTGAGATCCGGCACCGGGTCTGCAGTGGACGGGTCCGAAGGCGGGGTGAGGTTGGCGTGCTGCCGTTCGATGTCGGATCCGTACGCCGAGTCCGGCCCTTGGTAGATCTGCGGCGCCACGTAGTCGGGTTGCCGCAGCTCGGGGGCGTTCGGAGGAGGAACATGAATGGACTCTGGAGGGTTCGTTTTTAGGGACACCCGTTGCCTAAGCGACGTCCTCTTCTGCGACATCGACTCCCTTTCCGATTTTGATTCCGATTTTGACCGTTCCACGATCGACTCCGGCGCGACATCCAGTACGCGGGGTGACGGCAATGGTGCCGGTGGCAGTGGTGTGTAGGCACGGGGTTGGAGTATATACAGCGAATTATCCCTGTCGTCTTCATTACTATTATCCGGACTCTCGTTCCGGGTTTCGGGCTCGACTTCGGGTTCGGGTTCGGGTTCTGTTTCTGCTTCTATCCCGATCTCTATCTCGGACGGCTCTGGTTCCTCCGCGATGTCGGGGTATTTCTCAGGCTGGCTGTGAAGAGGCGAAAGGGTATCCCTCTTCGTGGAAAGGTCGAAATAGGACGATCCACTGCCCTGTGGATCGATGATCGAGCTCAGTCGTAGGGACAGCCTCGGTGGGGAGCTAGGTATTCTGAGTCTCGGGGGCGGCGATTCCGTCCGCGTGGTTGAAGTTGAACTTTGCGACGATTGGGGTCTAGTAATGGTCGGCCCAGAGAATGGCTCGATCGTGAACTAGAGAGAATGGGTTAGAACTAAAAGAGTTCGAGTGAGAGCTTGCGCGTTTGTAAATCCTTACTCTCGTCCGACGACTAACTTCCCCTGCCTTCAGTTCCATCGCCGAGACTACGCTACTCAGCTTCAGCGTCAGGGTATGGAGGGCGTTTCCCTTCGTCCGCAGGTCGACAAACGCATTAAGCCAGCCGTCCGCGTTCCCCTGCATCGCTTCGAAGATACCGACTATGCCCGGTTGGTCGACTCGCCATCGTCCCTGCTGCTGTTCAGATAGATAGGCTATGAATTCCCGGGTCGACCTTAGACCCTCGTTTACATCCCCGACCGTCTGCATGAGAGCCGTGGTTGTTCGTGCGGCAATATGTTCGATAGCCTCGTTGCCGTCGAGAATCTGCAGCCGGAACCCACGGTCCTCCAACATCTTCTCAAAGACAACCATGTTGTTCATGGGCAACTGGAGGTGATCAAGTCGTTCCTGGAGGTCCTTGGTGGCGAGGGCGATATCTTCCAACGTCGTCTCAAGGAACTCGTCGACCTCGTCAATGTGGCCCTGGAGGATGGTCACGACAGAATCGATGGCCGTCGCTGAGCCGTTTAGTAGCAGGTGCACGCCAAACGAGATCTGTGCCAACAACCTGCGCAGCTCATGGCTCTGCTGGCCAGGACGGTGTCGCCAGAGCGCCGCAGGAGGACCATCGTCCTTGCCCTGAAGCAGGGCTTCGCGCCTCTCATTCGCATCGCCGAAACGCAGGCGGGGTTTGGGTACCACCAAACCACCGGTATGCTCCGCAAGTGATTCGTCAAAGGCATCCTGCATGGACAAGATCGGATGACGGGGCGTGGGCCGTCTGCGCGGCGGTATCTGCGGCTCAGGGCCTGCGTCGTCCGACATATATGCGGCCTCGGGGGCCGTCTCTGCGGCCATGCGGATAGGTTCCTGACGGCCGAAACTGGACGACTGGGTATGGGTGGTCGTGGAGGTAGCCATGGTGCAAAGCAGGCAGTTTCCTTCCCTCGGTTCACGGGATATCAGAAGAGCATCTGCTCGCGGCGGATCTGCGGTAATCGGCAGGAACTGGTCGCACAGTGGCGGGGAAGCTCCGTTCGTCCTTATCTACGTCCTGCAAAGTGCCGAACGATCGGCAAGATTGTAGGGGACCTGCGGGGCACCAAATGGTAGGATATTTTGAAGCAGGGCTTTGCGTGGAAGGGGAGTGCGTGGTTAGGGCCTCTCGAGGCCTTTGGACGAGGCGTATTGGAGAACTCTCAGCAACGATGGCCCTCGGGACGAGGCATGGCGGTAGGCCGTAGCTATGGTAGCGAGAAAACGGGCGGCGAGATCGTGGTCACCGGTTCGACCAGGGCCTTACCATAGCAGGGTCAGACGAGAGGTAGCTACGTTGGAAATATACCAAGGCAGCTTCTTGAGAGGTTTGCCGTAGGGGGAAAAAGGACGACTCTTCCCAGCCGAACTGGAAGGCCTAGGGTGCTCCGTCGAGTCCGAGTGCAAGCGCCCGAAACTGTCAAGGGGGCAACCAGGATGTCGCGGCCCAGTGACTGTTGGTGGGATGTGTGGGGAGAAGAAATGAGGATTATGATTATGAACGAAGGAGCATTAAGATTAAGAGCTGATTGGGCACTGCTGCTCAGATGCTACTTCGAAAAGAGAGACAGCGCGGCTCGGGTCAGGCCGATGGGGAAGTAAGAAAAGAGAGAGAGAGGGCTCCGTGTGTCCAGACCAGGTCAGGGCAGGTTAGGACAGGGGGATTGGATTAACGAATGAAATGGGGGATGGAGGAAGAAAACGATGAATGAGTTCTTGAGTCCTGCCTGCCTGCCTGGCCCCCCAGAGAGAGTCGCACTATTGAAAGTACGCATCCTCCACTGGCCGTCCAGACCATCCACACGCGCAGATGATCCCCGGGCCGACCAGGGTAGAAGGGGGGAGGGTAGGGTTGTGTCCGTTCGTCTTTGTGTCCAACGCAGTGGCACGCCCGGTCCCTGGGGTGGGTGTGGTGGTGGATTATTGCAAGCATGGTGCGCGCGGGCTACTGGCCTTGCAGTGCAGTGTCTCTTCACACACTACTGTACTAGGCTAGCCCATCCCATCCCATGTCGTGATGCAGAAAGTTGCCAAGCACGCTGACCGGGATGTGGAAATTGGGGCTGAGCAGCCACTGATCCACCTGCGTGACCTGGTTCGAGACCCGGTTCGCGGGGTCCCTCCCGATATTCTTCACATAACCAACGAATTAATATCCGGAACCCCACGCCTGCCCACAAGTATGCCGAGACATTCCAGAGGGATGTGCCATCTATTTTTTGCCAACCCAACCTATCGGACGGAGAAAGAAGAGGATCGAGCTACACAGTATACCACCAGCTAGTACTAGGTTCCCAACACAACAGAACAGTTGACAGAACAAGACAAACCAACCCAGAGGTAATATTACCCCTCCAACCACACAACTCGCAGCAAAGGATCGATGGACGGATACATTACGGACGTGTTACCCTCTCTCTCCCCTGACCGCCTAGAACTTTAGCCCCAGTGCTAAAGCCAAGGTACCGAGGTACCGTTCCCTAGCCCTGCGACGCTGGCGTCTGTCGGCGTCAGGGGGAACAGGGGTCACCTCCCCTTATTTTTTTTTTCTTATTTTCATTTTGCTCTGCAACGGCTTAAAATGGGTGCTGATCTTTGTTGCCGCGTCCCTAATACGGACAATCTACCTTCCCTTGAAGGAAGGCATGTGCATATTATCCTGGGGTCTGACCACCGATCTAATAAGTGATCCCGCTGGTTATTGCAATGCAACACCCTGATGTCGGTCGTGACCATGTGGCTCCAATTGTGCATATCAATTTAGAGTCCCTGCCCACCCAAAAGGGCCACTTGTGCTATGTAGCCACTCACCCCTCAACGCGATAAGCGAGTACCGTCGACACGCCGTTTCCCCGTGTACGCATATTGTGTAGTAGACCCTAGTTGTGATTACATCCCCGCCGGCGCAGTATGGATCAGTAGAACCTACCTTACCTACACGAAGGGCAAAGGTGGTACAGGTGGCACGGGGGAGTATTGGTTGTACAGTTTCGACAGCTCGGCCACCTGCCTCCTGAGTCCTGGGATACCCGAGGGACGGTATTGGCCATATCATCTTGGGGCAGACCTACAAATATGTTTAGTATACCTGCCTGATCTAGCATGCCTGCCTCCCTGACTACACAGGTAGCATCCTCCCACGTAATCATTTTCTACCACCCTGACAAAACCATAAAGACGAGCCCACAAGCTCAGGCCCATACCTTCATGAACTTCTCGTTAAACTCCACCTGCACCATCTCCAGGGCCTTGTGCACATTTTCCAGACTCTTCCTGCTGGCGCCCTCCCAGGCCGGAGCTGCGCTGCTCCCTCCATCTGACGCCGCGACGCCGGGATCCCCGTTAACCTCAACCTCCTCGTCTTCGGAAGACTCATCATCCCAAGAGTCAACCACCTTCTTTCCCTTCTTCTTCGTCGGGGCAACACTCGGCTGGGCCTCTTTCAGGACCGCCCGCTCAGCTACAAGGTCCTCCTTAGACTCGACATCGGCGGCGTCCTCCTCCATGATATCCCCAGCGTCCTGCAGGTTGATCATCGCAGCGTCGTCGGTATCCGCATTCGGATCCAGGAAGTTGGCAAGCCCGGTAACGACGGTAGCCAAGACGAGAGAGAAGTCCTTCAGGAGGAACCAGACGTCGCCGCGCTTGATGTCGTTGTCGCGTATCAGGGCCTCCAGGTCGCCGTGCTTGAAGAAGTCGTAGATGTACGCGTTGAAGGGGACCTCGCACCCTTCCTCCGGGTAGATCGGGATGTAAGGGATGGCCGACTCCTCAAGGTAGACGCCGCCACGCACCCCGGAGCACAGTTCGCCGATCGTGCTGAACTCGTCCGTGAAGCCCGAAAGTGCCGCGAATGGAGACCGAATGTTGGTCGGAGCTAGATGAGGGATTGAGCACCCCGTATAAGTTGCGGTATCGGCTGCGGTATCAGGACCGACACGCTGATTGGTGAACGGGAGCTCGTAATCCGGAGTGTCGGCGAGATGCTGGTTGACAAATGTGCTCACGTAGCCCTGGAAGATCCGCAGCGTTTCTTTGTTGTGCTCCCTGAGGATGGACTCTGCAGAAGATGGGAGCGGGGGGAGCAGGACGATCGAAGGAGACCGGTGGACCACGTCGGCCAGCCATTTCTTTTGCTTATACCGGTAACACGGGATGCGGCAGAAGAGGTGGCAGAGGACGAGTACAAGCTCCAGAAGGATGTCCTTCCTAGAGCGGTCGAAGTCTGCACAGCGTTCCTGGAAGTAGCCGTCCTTGAGGAGAGTGTGGAACGCAAACGCCGCGTTTTCGGTAAAGTACAAACGGCTTACGAAACCAGAGAAGTTCACAGGCACGCCGGTGGCCGACAGGAGATGCTGTCGCCTCAGGTAATCGATCGAGAACCGAAGATGGTGTTTGATAGCCATCTGGGAAGAGGGTCCACCGAGGTAGAGGCGGGTCTGGCTAAGCAGCGTCTCCATGGCCGTGACGGCATAATCCGAGCTCTCGGTCCCGTTAAGAAGATTGAAGAGCCTCAGGATGAGCGTGACCGACGTCGGGAACTGGCCCTTGAGGTCCGGTAGTCTTGTAGACATGATCTCGAATGCCCTGTGCTGCGGTATGCCGTGGAATACCACGTTGCCGAGGAGGTCGAAACCTCGTCGGCCGGCACGACCAGAAGCTTGCCTGTAGTTGAGGGCAGTCAAGAACACTGAGTCTCCCGAGAAGACAACTGTTTTGCAAGGCATGTTGATACCCATTGCCAACGTGCCAGTGGCGATGACAACAGTTAGGTAACCCTTGCGGAATAGGATCTCGACTCTACAACATTACTAGTCAGCACTGCGTACGGCTCACATGCCGATCAACGGCGGCTTAGGCTAGGGAGGCTTCCACTTACATTTGTCGATACTTGCGGTTCATTCCGGCATGATGGACACCCAAACCTCTTCGAAGGGCGAGGATGATGTCCTTGTCCATGTCGACCCACTTGAGAGGTTTCAACATAGTTTCCAACTCTTGGTGGGAGATCTTTGTTGAGTCCGCAAAACTGAACTCCGGCATTGCATCGTTGGGATCGAAGGACTCCAGGGGGTCTGCCTCTCGACTTGCTTCTTCACGATCAAGCTCAGCCTTCGTCAGGCCCGGCTCATCGGCGTCCTTGCCCTTGGAGGTGGATTTGGTCGACGGCTTTGCCTTCGTCTTGGTCTTGTTCTTCTGTAACTTCTCGAATTTAGCCATCCTCTTCTCCCATTTGGGACTTGACTCTTGGTATTGTTTAAGGTAGGCATATAGACCCAAGACTCTCCTCTCGCATGCGGCACGGTCGTAGTTGAAAATCAAAGCCGGCAAAGCGCCGTGTGATCTCAAGTCGACAAGCAGAGGGAACAGAGACGTTTCCTCGGTTCCTAAAACCATATCGGCGCCATTCGGGGAGGCGATGTGTAGGCTACTCATGGCAGTGGGGAGCCTTCCCTGGCCAGGGCGAAGTTCCTGGCACACGGACGAAAAAGGGGAGGTTGATTCCACCATCCACTTTTGGAGCTGCGCCTTCAGCGCCGTCTCCCACTTGGTCGCATCCGACTTGGTCACCAGCGCCGGAAGGCTCTTTTGAGGCTGGAGAGACGGCTCAATGCGATAGCGCTGAGTCTGATGCTTTGAAATGCACTTCCAGAGAGTAAGGCAATCTCGCGGCTCAAAGCTAATATCGTCTAGAGCACCACGGTTCCTGTTTCAAATTGGTAGGTTAGCACTACTCTGCGATCAGGACAACTAAAACGAGATGAGCCAGAAAGCATGTACCTGTTGACGATCGCACCCACGGGATGCACGAAGGCGAACCTAGACGCATCCCCTGGACCTGCGTCCAAGCCCGGGAGAGGAAGTTGGTCTGGAAGTTGTTCCGAAGGTGCAAAACCGTCGAATGAGAAATCCTTTGGAGGCGAGTAGATAAACTTGCGTAGATCTGAATACCGAGACGAGTGAACGACGAGGGTGAAATCAAACCCCTTCGCCTTCTGCGTGCCCTCCAACCAAGATGTGAACTCCTCCGGGTTGCCAATAGTCGCGGATAGGGCAATGATCGGACAAGGTGCGAGTAGAAGCAATTGCTCCCAGACGATACCATCCTCGGCCTGGCCGATGGAGTGAACTTCGTCGAAGATAATTCTTTTAACCCTGCGTGACCAGGACGTTGGGCTCTTCGCATTGGATGGCGCAAGGAGCATGATCTGGAGCATATGCGGGACGGTAACTAAGATCTGGCACCCGGTTGGGTTGTTGACGCGATAGTCCCTAGTATGGATGGCCCACACAGACTTGCCCTCGTGGCGATGGTTCTTTGAGAACCGCGCTTGGATCTCGGCGGCAATCTGGTTCACCAAGGCCTTCGTAGGCGCAACATAAACGAGGACGCCCTCGTCGCTTTCCCGCAGGATCTTCTTCATCGCATAGAAGGAGATGAATGTCTTACCCGCCGACGTCGGCGCGATCACAAGAAGACTCTTGTCTGCGTCGATCGCATCGAGGACTTTCCGCTGCCAGGCATCAGGGTTGAAGTCGACACGCGGATCAGGGACCGAGTCGAAGCTCCTGTCCAGGTACGGGCCGCAGTGCTCAAGTTGGAACTCGAGAGCCCCCATGGGCAGCTGGGGTTTCGCAGTTAGGTCCTTGATGGTGCTTTTAAACGGTAGGGGCCGTGAAGGCAGGGCAGATCCAGTTTGAGGTTTTATGGCCATGCTGAAGATCTCGTGCAAGGTCGCCAGGTGCTGCGAAACTTCTTTCGTGAGCGGCAACTTGTGCAAATCAAGAGCCTTGGACCAGAGAATGGCAAGTATGCTCATGCCTAGAACAGAGGTCAGCTTCCAGTCAAGGTTCTCAATGACATATTCAACATACGCTCAACACCTTCCAGTCGTCCAGAATTCAGCAGTAGCGCGAGTATGTTGCACGCGTAAAGAGTTGTCTCTCCTCCGACCGTGTCCATGTCGAGCTTTGGTAGGCCCAAAGTATATTTGGCAGCCTTCAGATAGCGCTTCACCAGAGACCCTTCTCGCTCAAACTCCTTGCAGCGCTGGTGCCAGAAGGTGACGACTGCCACCGATCTGCCCTCCAATTTCTCCGCCTCGAGAGCTTGAACTGCTTCGTGAGCGATCGCACGACCACTCTTCGCTGGCTGTTTCTTCTGCTGTTTGAGCTGTTTACTCGTCTGTTTCTTCTTCAAGTCATCTTTCCACTGCGGCGCGCGCTTGTCACTTGCCTTCCGGTCGTCCGTCGGCAGTTGAACGACGATGGTTTCCGGGTTGATGCTCTTCCCGGATGCATTCGTCAGACTTGCCGCGTACGCCAGTGTATCGGCCGTAAACTTTTGTTCTCGACGTCTGGCGCGAAAGTCCATTACCTTAGGAACATGCTTTGGATCAACTAGCCGCTTTGTGTTGTGCCAGTGCGTCAAGTCTTCAAACGTTTTGGCCCGGGCAATATTCTCGGGATCCTCAACCATTTCAACATTTATGTCCTGCAGAAAGCGGTCAACCACAGGGTGCTTGAACGGGAGGACAGTCGACATTCTAGGCATTTCCTTAGTGTGCCCTTGTGGAGGCTCTACCGTCTCATGTGTCCGAGACGGAAGATACTTGACGAGGTCAACGTTTGCCAGAGTCGCAATAATCTTTGCTAGTTGCTCAACGTCCGATCTAACATCATCGTCTAGGGACATGCTGGGCCATTGTTCTAGGATGTGGAGGTAGACGCGGCCATCAACAAGATCAAAACAGTCCCACTTGGCATCCGAGGTGAAGGTGTCGTCCTGCCAATGCCTGAGGACGCTGGTAGAAACATCACAAATGTCTTCTAGGAAGATTTCGGTTTCTTCGCATGGCATACCCGGCTCGGCGCAGGCTCGCCGAGAAAGCTGGTATTTGCCTACAAGCACGGTGTGGACTAGGAAGGCTGCCGCCCGTCGCTTCGTTTCTTCGTCTGAGTCGCTATCCAGAATATTCGCAAGCGCAAGGAGGCTAATAATCTCCCTTCCAGACAGTCCCTCGGCTGGGAGGACTTGATCCGATGACTGCGCTAGAACCTTCAGCTCTCTCACCAGCTCAGGTACGCCCACATCCGGCTCGTCTGGGGAAGGAGGTTCATCAAAACGGAGGGATTCCTCAGTCGCCTGTTGGGAGAGGAGACGAGCATGAACCTAATTGTGTTAGCCTACTCATTACCCGCGCAATGGGACCTGTTCCACATACCCTGGCACTCCTGAACTCGAGATCATTGATGAAAGCCACACAGTATCCTCTCCGGGAAATCTCGTGGACAATGTGCTTGTAGTAATCGTCGACCGGCTCACTTCCCGCGTCCGACGAGGCTCCGTCTGAGCACATGATAAAGTGAATGGCATTCGTAGCGAGATAATCGCGAAATTCATCACAGTCGATACGTGAGAACCGGTAACACAGTTTCGGGCCGTCAGGGCGGCCATCATTAGTGAATCGTCCCAGATGCTCGATCAAAACGGCACGCGTCAAGGTATACTTGTACGCGCTACCTGGCGGCGAATGGGGTGGGATGCAGAGCTCTTCATGCTGGTCAAACCAGAGAATCTGAAAGTTGCATCCTCGCTCCTTGAGGTTGGCGAGGAAGACTTCCACAGCGTGGATGGCGTGCAGCAACTGAAAACCACCTGTAGCAGGAGAGAGGTTAGCAACTATAGATGGTGGTACGGGATTCTCGACTCCTCGGCAGGTTAGAACTTACGCCCAAAGTCGACTTTCGCTTTGCTGATGCAATGAGTTACCAACGACTCGCCGTGGATGGCAAAGAGCTCCTTGCCTGCAAAATCTCCGACGATGTCGAGCTTCACAGGGTGTAATTCTTGGTACCAGAGTCGAAGACGACCATCGGCTGTTCCAGACGGATGTGCTTCCATGTTGCCACCGGGGCGGGAGTTACAGACCCGGAAATCTCGAGATCCGGAGGCGGACGAAAGGATAGAGGGGTGATAATTGGAAGAAAAGCGTAGAAGACGGAGTATTGGTTACGGGATGAGGTTGGATGAGACGGAATAGAATGGTTAGGCGGTGTACTTTCTCGAGTACATTACCAAAAGTGATATACCTCCCTGGACTAGCTGTTTATGCACCTGGTAAGGCTCGCAAGTAGAGTGTGTCCGTCGAGTGCGCTCAGTCAGGCAGCAATGGCGACAGTCGGCCTCCTGAGAGACGGTGAGGATATTGGGCCAACGAAGACGAGAGATGTAGGCTGGATCAAACAACCAGTATAGATAAACTGGGCAAGTGCATTGGGAAGCTCGTAGAATGGCTCCTCACAAAACAACTGGTCTTATGTCTAGCAGGCTACCTATCCTGTCTGCAACCAGTCCTATGCACAAAGCCGGGGATCTCTGTAGTTAATTTTGTTCAATGGAAGAAGGCTGCCAAGTTTCAAATGGGCAAACAGGAACCCGTATTTTCGAAGAAAGGTAGTAGAAATTGGCACGCTACCACTTTTGTGAACATGATTGACATTGAATGAAAAAAATGGAAAGAAAAAAAAATACTGGAGTAGGCTTCCGGCAGGAGGCCCACTTGAGATGCTATCTGTATTGTAAGTGGACAGAAGATAAAGTTATAAAGCCTTGCTCCGTTTGTTTCCTGAGGAAGGCGCAACCGCTATTGTCGCCTCCCAGCCTGCAGGTTTGGCTGTTGGCTACAAAATGAGGCTATCGCGAACCTCTGATTAGGTACTATTAAGTAATTTGGAACTGGATGGAGTGTTGACTTTTCCGAGACTAAAATGGCTTCCCCCTCCCCCCCCCGAGATTACGAAGAGCACGAGCCAAGGATGGCCCATGTCTGTGCGCTCTTTGCCCCTTGCATCCATCCTGCCACGCGGGACAGAGGGCTGAGGTCAAGCTGACGTTGAGGCAGGCTGTTGGCCCGAAATTAGAAACATCAGCGCGTTGGCTGAGTGAGAAGCGAGGGCCCAACAAACTTCAGAAAAGTGCGACGGGTTCGGGCAGGGCATCGCCGTTACTTGGATGATTCTTCTGTGCCTCCAATTACCCTCTTACCTTTAATCCCCAGCTTCAACTTTGGTCCTCGGCATACCTTCGTAATACTAGGGAAACTCATTCTCAAATGGCTGGTGGTCCCTTTTCCCTGGGCAAGGACCTTTGGGACCCGTCGCATCGTTTCGAGACTTCTTGGTTGCTCCCTCCCTATGTCCTGTTTTTCTTTAGGACAGTCTTTGTAAGTCACCATGATTGTTAAGACTTCTGCTGGATTGAAATTTACCCAATTACTTACCCCAATTGCCACCTAACGCCCCGTTGAATACACCGATCGCCCGAGGAAGGCCAAGGCGGATAGATGACGGGAAGTTTGCTAACCCACCCGTCGTACAGGCCCTATACGCCTTCGTCACCTCTCTCTTCGTGCTCGGGTGGTACTGCTCGCATGCCCTCCTAGGCGGCTGCACGCAAGCCCGGACGGAGTTCTCCTACTTCACCGTCCTGACCTACTGGGGGCTAGCCTTCTACTTCCTCGTTGCAGCCGTCCACACCCTCAGCTACGCGCTCACCGGCGCCCCTCTCCTCGACCGCTTCCCGCGCCTCCTGCAGGCTCTGCACTCGTTCTTCTACACGACCATCGTAGTGTACCCCGTCATCGTCACCATCGTCTACTGGGCGCGCCTATACTCGGGCACCTGGTTCCCCGACGAGTTCTCCGCCTGGAGCAACCTGTCGCGGCACGCGCTCAACAGCCTGCTCGCGCTATTCGAGATCTTCATGACGCGCACCGCCCCGCCCCCGCCGGTGCACATGCTGTGGCTCATCGTCGTGCTGGCCCTATACCTCGGCCTCGCCTACCTGACCCGCGCGACGAAGGGGTTCTATGTCTACTCGTTCCTCGACCCGGCAGAGAGTGGCAAGGGTTTCGTGGTCGCGTACGTCTTTGGTATCGCCGTGGGCTGCCTTATCGTCTTCGGGGTTGTGTGGGGCCTGATTCGGCTTCGCCAATGGGTGACCGAGAATAAGCTACACATGAACGGGAAGTTTGCGAGGCAGCGCGCCTGGAGAAGTGAGGCGCCGGATCATGATTTAGAAATGCGAGGGAAGTGAGGTACTGGTGTCCTCTCGGGAAAAGAGGAATATGATTCTCATAATGTTTTGTTTGCCGGAGTTGGCTATATATACCCCTAAAGTTTGATGGCTGAATATTTGGATGCCCAAAGTATTTAAGGACATCGTGACTTAGTTAGGCAGACAAGCTCGTTGCTGGCCTTGGAGGGATTGGTGCAATGCAGAGCCATAAATCAATAAATTAACGTTTGGCCCTTGGCAACGAGCTAATCGCCATCACTGTGACAACGCTAAGCAGGATCTCGGTGCATACTGACGGTTCTTGAGATGGTCCTTGGCGGGAATCCTGAGTTCCTCTTTTACAGGGCTAAATGCCAGCATTATATTCGCTCGTATTGACGTATTGGCGCAGAAGCCACGTAGGAAACCTATCAACCCATTGCCCCCCTTGATGCGTGTTCACGTCTATAGTAGTACAAGATGTATTCAATGCTTCCTCCTAGCACTTCAGTGCAATCCCCCTCCGTAACTCCGCTTGTCGGATCTCAAACATCACCTGGATACCGACAAACAGTGTTATGCATGCCGTTACAAAGAAGATGATACCTGGTGGAAGAGATGGTTAGCAAGCATAACTCCAGCGTACTTCTACGCCTAAGGGGAGGGCAGCGGAATTCGAGTCCTGGAAACTTACCTGAGAAGTCCTGGAATATCCCCCGCAAAATGCTCTCCAATCCGTCCAGTCCCACTGCGAAGCCAACGAGGTTGGCCGCCATCATCATGAACACATTCCCGACGCCGCCGACACAGCACAGCATCCTATACGCTGTCTGGCGGGTCTCCCACTTCTTAGCCGGGAACAAGAACCTAGCCGCAAACTCGGGCACCATGAAGAAGACAATCATCCAGCCCCAGATGAGCAAGCGCAGTTTGATGTCGTGCCATAGCGCCACGAAGGTGAAGACGAGAAGATACGTGCACACGGACCGCACCGCCTGGGCCCACGACCGGAAGTCTGACCCGCCCAGCGGCACGTAGATGTACCTGACCAGCCAGCGGTTGTAGCTGCGGTGCCAAGCCCGCCAGAAGAGCACGGGGGAGTAGTTGTTACTGACGCAGCGGACCATGTTCTCGGGCGGATCGATACCGTCGACGAGCGCCCAGAGCCGGAACAGGCGCCAGGGGATGAGCAGTTTGAGCCAGATGATGTGCAGGTTGAAGTAGGAGAGGAGCGAGAGCTGGGCGGCGGTGTAGCTCGACCACTGGGGCCTCGACTTGCTGATCGCGCCGACATAGTCGTAGTGCAGGATCACCTCCATAGCCAGGAGCACAAAAATAAATCGGATGCCATAGAGAAGGGTGCGCGACTTGTCGATGCTCGCCGGCTTGTAGCGGAGCTGCGAGATGTAGTCGTTGAAGGTCAGGATCGGCCCTGTAAGATACAAGGGTGCATATATGGAGTAAGCAATGTAATTCCTGAAAGTGAAGTCCGAGATCGGTGCCGGGATTGTGATACGGTCACGCTCGGAGAGGTTGGCAGGATCCAACTGTTTCTTCTTTGGAGTGTCAGCACAATATACCTCGTTTCGAAGCTGGCGCAGACGGCATGTCTGAGGGGGATGTGATATTACCTCAATCGGACTGCTGCTCCCGCGGTCATAGCTCCAGTAGCGATCGAGGTTGAAGCTAATAAGCCGCAGAATAGTGATGTTGAAGAGGATCTCCCACCGAGACATGATCCCCGCATAGCTGTCCATCCACGCCCCAAGTCGGATTAAGACGCCCGGGTCCGAGACAATATCCGCCGCTTGGGCCCCCGAGATGAGCCTCGCCATTTCGCGGAACTTGTAACCATCGCTCAATTCATTGGCGAACAGAATGGATATATTGAAGAACCAAGTTGCCCACGGCACATGCTTTCTCGGAAGTTTCGTCGCGACGAAGTAGTTGGCAGATAGGATTGTAAGGACCTTCAAGGCCGAGAACCCATGCAGGGCAACTAGGAAGAGAAGCGCGAAGGAGAAATCGAAGGACGCTCGTTGGTCTAGTCGGGCATCAGCCATCTGGGGAGTCGGCCTGCCCGGACTATTTCCATTCACGCTGGGGAGTGGAAAGACGGCATTCCAAACGCGGCGGAGGAGGGGATGGAGAACGAGTAGCCCCGCCATGTACGGGAGGTTGATCCGGAATATATAATACTGGGCGTCTGACATATCCTAAGCTAGATGTTAATCTTCTAAGTTCGTGTCGTTGCGGAGGTCGCAAAGGGGCCGGGGGGGGGGGGGCAAGCTTACAATCCGGCGGCCCGGGATCCATCCTTCATGTAGAAACCTCGAATAACTAGAGTATCTCGGGTCGGAGGCTAATTCAATATCAGTACCTGCGTCTCAAGGGTCGCGATATTTGAACTGGGTCGTACATCTCGACACATCGTATGCTACCCAGAACATGCGTGGTATTATTATCGCCAGGATCAGGTAGTAGAGGATGAATTCCGGGGTCGCCCATCTTGACGGCTGTGCTTTCTTATCGGGCCTGCCGGGGTCCTCTCTCTTTCCATTCCCATCTCGAGCGTCTGCTGCAACCTTGTAAGGAACGGACGACGGGGTCGTGAACCGCGTGTCGAGGGTATCGAGGCTATAGACGGCCTTCAAGGAGAAGCGACCCATGGCTGTGGTGGAAAAGACAGTTGTTTGCTAAAGAATCAGGTCATAGTTTCGGCTCGAGATCTGAGGGGAGGTAGTAAGGCAGTTTGGATGCGTTACACGGAAGGGGAAAGCGAACGGCGTTGCACTGCCATCGGGCTAGAAGACGGATACGGGGTGGGCTGGCTGAAGAGATGTGTCGCAAGGCTGAAGAGGCACTAATTGTCTCGAGTCAGCAAGCCAATTATTGGCCCGCCGCAGCGCCACCCAGTTTTAAAAGTGGAGATTCAGGGGTTCGTCAGGGGTTCGGCGAGCCTTGCAGCGCACGTTCTTCTGCCTCGGCTCACTGATATGGCATGCCAAGTTTCCGATCAACATCGATGTCGTTATTTAAGCAGTCACTTTTCTTGCCCCCGAATGGGAAATGCGGCTAATGTCATCAGTCTTCGTGTTGTAACTTAATTGCACGATACGGAGGAAGAGGGCAAGCCGCCATCATTAGTACGAAGCATATATTCACAAGTGCCTAGTTATTGGGGATAGCAAAACCATATCATCTATAAGAATATTCTATTATGCTTCGGCGGCAGTCTGCTACCAGATGTAGGCCTCGTAGGTTAGTGGCCTCCCACCTCAACCAGCCCCGGGCCGGCTGTAGCTAAAGCCTGCGAACTGGTCCTGGTTCAAAGACGACAGGGAGCCGCCCTCGACGTAGGAGTCTCGGGCGTCTCCCGACGTGAACCGGGTCTCAAAATTGCCCGTATCAAGTTCGTCAACCTGTGTGCACAAACCCAGCTGTTAGCTTCGTTACAAATTCCAGATCGTTCCCCGGCAAGACATTCACCGGGGAGGGGAGTATAGACTCACCACAGAGGGCTTAAAGCCCGGTTCGTATCTCCGCTGCAGCAGCTTCTTCCAATTCACGCCCTCGAAGAAGATATGCGACCTTATTTCTGCCGCACCATTAGCCCCAAGCCGCTGCTCAGGTACTCGGTTCAGCAGGCTCGTGATCAGATCCCTGGCAGGGGATGGTACGACATCGCCATCCGGGAACCGCAGAGGTGCAGTCAGGATCTCCCGATACAGCTGCTGGACATCCTCGTTGTAAAAAGGCGGCTGCCCTACCAGCATCTCATACAACAGGATACCGAGCGCCCACCAGTCGACGGTCTTATTGTAAGCCCCCCCGAGGCAAACCTCAGGGGCCATGAACTCAGCAGTTCCGCATACGGTGGTAGTACGGTCATCGCCCCTCATCTCCATCTTGGACAAGCCAAAATCACAGAGCGCTATATGGCCCTGGTAGTCAAGAAGAATATTCTCGGGCTTCAGGTCTCGGTATATTATGCCAATACCGTGGAGATACTCGAGCGCGCAGATGAGCTCGGCGATATAGAATCGGGAGCGGCCGACGTCGAATCGTCCTTCGTTTCTCAAGTGGCCGAGTAATTCGCCACCATTAACAAAGGCCAGGACAAAGTAGAGCTTCTCTGGAGATTGGAAGGCGAACTTTAAGGGGATAATGAAGGGGTGGCTGATCCGAGAATGTATGGACCGCTCAACCAGAGGACTGGTGATCTCAGGACGTGAGAGAATCTTTGATTTCCGGACCGTCTTTAGGGCGTAAACCCGGTTCGTGTCCTTCTTCTGCACCTGCATCACTTTGCCAAAGGCACCTTGCCCAAGGACCTTCAACAGCTCAAAGTCGTCAATGCTGAGTCTGGTTGTTGGGTTCTCCACATACTCGAAGCTAATCTTGAGCATTCCCGTCCCATCTTGAAGTTCGACCCAGTAGGTACCATTCTGTACCTGTTCACTCATGCTCGAGATTTTGCCATGGCCCGGCTGTTCGTCCTTAAATCGAGGATGGATGGAGGTAGCACCCAAACAAATGTCATGCTCATGTCCTGAGTTACGTGGCGCGTTTGGATGTCGGACGTAGAGATGGATATTGAGTTCAGTGACTCGTGTCACGTCGAACTTGTACTGAGTACTGGTACCAGCCCAAGAAGGCTCCTCGAGAGTGCCACCAACAGAGCCGACGAAGGCCTGTGACTTGTCGAAGTCTATCAAGGCATAGGGGGTGAATTTCCCAGATACCTGGGCATTGGTATCGTTGAACGTATGGGGTGTTGTGGGATGTTGGGATTCAAATGCATCTTGACGTTGCTTGGGTATGGAGAGGCCACGAGCTCTATGCAGAACGACAAACAAAACACCTGGCTTCTCACTCTTAACCACAGGGGCTTGGATAAGGACATCTGCAGTGGCTGTAATGGTAAGCAGAGTGCAAGGGGGGACGACGTCGGCCAACATACCAAGAATGCTTTCATCCGCTGGCGTATCATTATTCCCCACCGAAGGCGGTGGTTTGCAATCCTCATCTTTGTCGCCATCCTTGACTCTTGAGGTGGTGGAAGAATGACGCAACTGGGTCTCCTTCAGTTCTAGACAGGACTCTGTTAGCGATGCAGCTGGGTTTTAACCACCGAGTGTGTGTCGTCCTCAGGGCAGGAGTGAGTGCCAGCCGTACTGGAGATAGGAATATGTGATATATTGGGGATCGCCCTGTGACGGGGTAGGGGAGTGCAAGAGAGAGGGTGCGACTTACTGTTGACCTGGTCATCCCACGACATCGCGGCTATCTGTTCTACGGCAACAGTAGGTTGCGGGAACAGGCCTCTTGGACGAGGTTGAGGGCGAATATTGGGGAATCCGTCCCGGAGCACACCGCCGCCAAGTTTATGGACAGGGGCTTCCTGCCCTAGTAAATTCCCGTAAAGGTAAATTCTCGTGAAGGTTGCAGTGGTGGAAATGATAATGTCGACAATCGTGTTACAAATAGCACCGACGGTAATTCTAGTAATAAATATTTATTACGCGTCGATGAGGTGGTTAAATAGTTAGAGTGGCGGATGAAGAAACAGTAAAGCGTCA
>Ga0164242_10001607_pt1 | contig 26804 bp, 26 predicted proteins | sample OricomgcompostMG_FD_108783 | JGI IMG/M metagenome (GOLD analysis project Ga0164242, IMG submission 108783) | Miracle-Growth compost microbial communities from Emeryville, California, USA - Original compost - Miracle growth compost (MG) ...
ACAAACTCAAAGCCAGCCCTCTGAATGGCGGTTTTCAAATCCCGAGGACTTAGACTTGAAAACCGTTGCTGCTTTTAATTAAGCGGCAAGTGCGTAGTTGCTATCTGCAATTACTATTTGCGATCTGTTTAACGAGGCCTGATCGCACCTCGACCTGCATGAGGGATTTCAACTTTCCCGTCGAAACCGTGACGGGCCCTACCCCCATCTTAACACAAAACATTACCGCCGCAAAAGCCCCTTCTGATGCCGAAAAGTCACCTGAAAACACGCCTGGCACGGCTGGTGCTTCTTTAAGGTTGAGGAGGGCTTCCCCATGCTCTTAAAAATAGCGGCCGTCGCCATGATCGCGGCCAATCTTGCCATCATCATCATTGGATGGGCCTTCCCCAAATACAGCTACCTCGTCGCCATGGGCATCATGCTGCTTTCGAGCACCTTCATCGGCATCATCGTCGCCTTTGTCGCCGACAAAAACCGAATCAACCCCAACCGCCACCGGGGTCGCATTCGCTTGCAACCTCGACCGTGAGTGATACGATGCCCCCATGGACATCACTCTCTACAGTTTTTGGAATTACGACCGAAGCGCCAAAGTGCGTTGGCTCTTCGAAGAACTCAAACAAAGCGGCATCAAACTCGATTATCGCGAGCATCGAATCAACCGCGAAGCCAAAGAAAACGAGCAAGAGCCCTTTCTGAGCCTCAACCCCATGGGACGCAGCCCTACCCTCGTCGTCGACGGCAAGAGCATGATCGAATCGAACGGCATTTGCGCTTACTTCGCCGATCACTTTGCGGACGGCAAGATGGCGCCACCCCTGAGTGCACGCGAACGGGCGGAATACCAACAATGGATGGCCTTTGCGAGCTCGACCTTCGAGGCCTTCATCGTGCGCATCATGATCATCGAAGACATTCCACCGGGCGAAGTTTTTGACAAAAAAGCGTCAGCACTGCTTTCGGACGTGAAGGATGCGGCCATGCTTTTGCAAAAAACGCTAAGCCAACACGATTACCTCGTCAGCAGCGGGTTTTCAGCGGCCGATATCTGCTTAGGATATCACCTTTACATCGCGATGATGTGGCCCGAGTTCGAGAGCATCTTTAACAAGTTCCCGACGATCAAGCCTTATCTCGAACGTTTGAAAAAGCGCCCGGCAGCCGAGAAGGCTCAGGCCTTCAGCTATCCCGCTTAAGCGTGCTTAAGGATCGGGATGAAATTTTCCGATTAAAATTAAATTACAAAGCCCGTCATGGACTTTCTTCGCTGTCGGAACGATCCATTTCTTCCAGACCCGAGGAGCATAGTACGTCCCGACATAAAGCCCGGTCGCCATGAGACTTGCTTCGGCAATCTTCGTACCCCACGAGACGTTCTCGCGAAAAGTATCGACCGAAAGTGAAGTCGCATAATACGTCGTCAGCACCGCGCCCATCATGGTGGTGAACCACTCGACCCCGCCATGAGGTTTGACTGCGAACGGCGGTGTCTTCATTGAAAACTCAAGAAGCGAAACTGCGTTTAACTTCATCAAGGCCGCGACCGCTTCTTCTTCGGCACCGGCGGCGCGATAGGCTTCGGTCAACTGCTTGCGTGCATTTTTCAATGCAGTGGTGTCGCCACTGATGACAGCGGCTCGTAGAGCGCTCACCTGATTGGTGCTTTGAGCGAAGTCGGTTTTGAGTTCGACGATTTGATTCACATCCATGCGCTCAAGCCGATCGAACATCTCGTCGATCGAGGCCTGTAGCTTCGTCGGCAGATCGATCGATGATTTTTCGTAAAGATCCTGTAATTTTGCGATCTGGCTCGGCATCGCGACCGGATCATCCAAACGAATCGCCGTTCCGAGCGCGCTTTTGATCTCGGCTAACTCATTCGCCGACTGATTCAAATGCTCTTGATACATCTGGTTTCCGCGCGTGATCGGCTCCCACATCCATCCAAACTGCCAAGTCGACCAAACCGTCATGTAAACAAACGCAAGGCTTGCCACGCCGAAGTTCTGACCGCCGATCAACATGCGCTCGATCATCATCATCAGGTAGCCCGCTTGGATTGTTTTTAAGCTTCGCACCAGACGCTTCACCCAAATCGCGCCGTAATCGGCTTGCGTGAGGTTTCCCGCGCCCTTGGCCCAAGACACGAGACCCTTGAAGAAATTTTCTTTCTTCGTGATCCCTTCAAGTGCCGTGTCTTCCGGCGGGCGATACGAATCATCGGTAATCTCGGCTGCGCGTTGGTACACAAGCGCCATGCTCGACGGAACCGAAATGCCGTACACGCGGACTTGCCCGAACATGTCCGAGAAATGCCCCGGGTTTGTCCATAAAACGCCGTGTTCATTCGCGGCCAGTGCTTGCGGATCAGCGAGGTTTGCACGCGCACCGACGAGGCCCATTTGGGCTACGGCAAGCGAGTAATCAACTAAAAACTGCTTCCAAAACTGATTCACCACGAAGTCGCTCGGCTCGACCTTTTTCAAGAACCGATTCTCGGCCAAACCGAAGTTCGCGATTCCTTGTAGGCTCGAAATTGAAATCCGCTTCCAGTGCGCACGCAATGTCGCGACCTTTTTCTGGAGGACTAAGCGCGATTGGATTTTGGCCTGGGTCTGCTTCGCAAGACTGTACAGACGTCCCAGCTCTTCCGGCGAAAGCTTCTCGATGTCTTTCATCAGGCTTTTCTCGACGGCCGGATCTTTCGCTCGTACGAGTTCACGTTCCAGCTCGATCGCCACTTGCTCCCACTTCGCGCGGAACTCAGGGCTATCGAGGTATTTTCCGATTTCATCGGCGCTCATCGCCAAACCACCCGAGCGGGCTTGATCGCCTAAAACAGCAAGCGTGGCCGGATCCATCGCTTCCGACGACTTCGCATCTTCGCTAGCCACGACGGAGGCCAGCATCCAAGAAAGCGTGGTCAGCCGCTCTTTTTGCTGAATCAAGGCCTTCGTCGCTGCTGTTTTGACTTCGGCCTGATTGCCAAGGCGAGATTTCCAAGCAGGGTTATTCACGGCAGGAACGATGTCAGTCGTGAGTCCCAGTTGTTTTCCGAGCGGCGAATCGGCTTCGATCTTCTGGAGTGGGTTTAACCCCATCCGCATGGCATTCAAAAACGAGCGCTGCTTCACGAGGCCTGCAAGCCGATGATAAAACGGGAGCTGAATCACCGCATAGACCTTCATTCCCATCGACGCGATCATCTTTGCGGGCTTCCAGGCCTTACCCATCTTTTTTGCGCCCAAGAAGCCCATGCCCCACAACAGAGGAATAAACGAGAGCAGCGAAAGCGAACTTTTTAACAGCGTCATGCGATAGGCCGAGTCTTTCAACACCGACGGAATCATGTGCGTGTAAGCCTGATTCATCAAGTGCATCGCCCAGGCCGGGCCCGCGCCGTCGTTCATTCCGCCCAATACCTGAACCGCGCCGTAGGCGAGTGCTCCCCCCGCAGTCAGACCTGCCATGATCTTTAAGCTCTTCGGAGTTAAGAATCGTGTAACGAGCTGACGCGGTGAAAGTTTTTTCACTTGGGTAGCAGCCGACGCATCTTCCGCATCGATTTTTGCCGCCAATGCCTGGTAATGATCTTGCCATTCCTGAAAGGTGAACTGATCCACGCGTTCGTTCACGCGATCTTGATGGGTCTGCGCCCGCGACTTCAGGGCCGTGACCGCTTCGGGTGGAATCGCCTGGATTGCGGCCTTGACGAAGGGATCGATACTTTCCGTCGCCTGCGATAAGGTCTGGGTCGCATCGGGAAGCGCCTTTAATTTCGCAAGCTCGACGTCCAATTGTTCCGGATTCAAGCGCATCGCTAAAAACGATAAAATGCTTTCGGCAGTATAGACCTGCGTACGGATCACCGAGCGCGAAAGGTCTTCGACCAAAGTGGACGAAGGAGCGGTCACGATCAAATCGCCCGCCTTCAATACGGTCGAGGCCTCAATCGGACGAACGCCTTCGGCGGCTTCAGTATTCAGTTGAAACGGAGCCTGATCGCGTTTTAAAAATTGCAATTTCACGAAACCCAATCGAGAAAAATCCACCTTCGACGTCAAAAGCTCAATCACCGGCAAGGGCGAGCGAAACATCGCGGTCTTGGCGTAGCCTAAATCAATCGCGCGATAAGTGCCTGATTGATCGAGAAACACGAGCAGCTCTTGATCGCGGGCCCATGCGAGCGGTTTGGCTTGGGTAATGGTATGAGTCGCGAGCGTTGCTCCTCCGCGTTTTAAGGTGAATTGTAAGGAACCTTCGGCATTCACGCCGACTTCGATTTCTTTCGCCGGATCGGTAATCACAAAATCAGGCAAATTCAGATCGAGTGAACTCAGATCGTAATCCGTGGCGTTGCCCCGGAACGCAGTCAGAGTTTGTCCTGTCAGCAAGAACGCATCTTTGGTTTCGGCCTGTGAAGACGGAAGCGTAGTGCCGTCGCTCGATTCGAGTTCGGCACCGGCGGCTAAAAGCGCGCGCTGGTCACTCGTTAAACCGGAAGAAGAAGATTCACTCGAAGCATTCTCGGGAGCTTGCGCCCTTGCGGGCAAAGCCACCTGCCCCACGATCATTTGCAGAATCAACGCGTACGACAACACATAACGGGTGAAAAACATGCGTGAATTCTACAATAGATGACTAAATTAGTAAATAACAATTGGATATTAAACGGATTTCATCGATAAAAGCCCATGAGATGGGCTCCCATGGGCTTTAAACGCAAGGACTCTTTGTCGTGTGACTAGTGACGGCGCTGCTTGACGTCGGTCAGCTCGACGATCTTGCTCAGTTTCGCCGGCATCAGGTTCTTCACCATCTCTAGGCTCGTCTTCACAAAACCTTCCTCTCGAACTTCGGGCTTCAGACGCTCAAACGCGGCGCCGATCTTCTCGGCATCCTCGTCGGTCAGCATTTTTCTGCCCAACGCAAAGACCTTGGTCTCTTCTTCTTGGATATGATGATCAAGCGCTTCTTTCAGCTTCACCGCCGTTTTCTTCCAGTCCAAGTTGACCTTTTCTTTGACCTGAAGGCTTCGAAGCAAGGTCTCGGCCTCCATGTGTTCTTTATAGCTGTGCATGATTTGCCCGCTATCGGCATCCAGCGCCCGGATCGCGTTGTAAAAAACCGCTTCTTCCGCACGCGAGTGCGGAATCAACTCGTCCCGAATCTGCTCGACGAGCTCGAAGTGGCTTTCATCCTCATCCGACAACGCCAACAGCCGATCCATCAAGTCTTGAACGACATCATGGTCCTTTTTTAAAAGTTCGTAGATTTGCATGATGGCCTCCTTTTCTCCCCATTTAAGCGATTAAAATGCAATTCGCATTCCAGAGGCGAAAAAGTCACGGCAAGGCAGCAAGTTCGGCCACGCTCTCGCAACGAAAAGGCGGGCTGTTTTTCAACTCATCCCCCAAGGTCGTAGCGCATTCGCGGGCGTAATGATGGCCGACCAGCAAAACCGTCTCGGGCGGAAAGCGCTTCACCCTCTGAATGGACGTGAACATCTCGTCGTTACTTCCGGTCTCCAGATCAGTCCGTCCGCAATCGCGAATGAAGATCGTGTCGCCCGTAAAAAGATACGGTACCGAGACTCCGTCTTGGGGGCGAATCCAGTAACTGACCGCACCCGCGCTGTGGCCCGGGGTCAGCACAGCTTCGGCCTCAATCGAACCCACCGCCGAGCCTACCGAAAAGTAATCCCCGTCGCGAGCCACCGTCACCCGCTCGCAAATTCGAGGTGAAAGCCGATGCAGGTCGCGCTCCCCCACCCGAATCGTGAGCTTCGGATCATAGGCCAGAAGCGGCGCCACGCCTGCGATGTGATCGTGATGCGTGTGCGTGAGCCAAATCTCGGTAAGTTGAAAACCATGCTGCGAAAGCGCTTGCAGAGGACGGCTGAGATCCTTTTGCGGATCGACGATGGCAGCCTTTCGATTCGTCCAATCCAAAATGAGATAAATGAAATTTTTAAATGATCCGATTTCGAATTGAGCGATCGGTTCGTTCGTAACCAGTCCCTGAGCGTGATCCGTATTTAAATGATGAGGAAGCATACGACCAAGTCTACCATGCTCCCAATAGAAACGCGCGAACCTCCTGATCCCGTAGCCCCACACATGAGCCTTTACCGGGGGAGATTCGCGCAAGGATCGGTCTTTTTTCCGCGACTAATGGGGAATCCTGCGATTCCGGTGGGTCACGGCATAGTAGATGTAAAGCACGATGACGGCCCCAATGGTCGAGGCGACGAAGCCCGCCGATCCGTCCTCAGGATACCAACCCGCCGCGCGCCCGATCCATCCTGCAAGCAATGCCCCGATGATTCCCAGCAACGCGGTCTTGACGATCCCCATGCTGTCATCGCCGGGTTTCAAGGCCCGGGCAATCAATCCCACAATCAATCCGGTGATAATAAATCCGATTACGCTCATAAGCTCCTCCTCGGTTCTCTACCCTTGAAGGAGCAAAACCGAGGCCAGCGTTAGAACTTGCATTCCAAATTCGAATCGCAGTGAAAATCCTGAGTCACTTCTTCCGGTGTGAAGCCGCCTTCGGGATCGGCCTTCAGCCGAAAAAACCGCAGCGGTTCAAGATTCATCGTGCCATGGTGGCGAAAAAAAATTCCGGTCTTCACGGGCAAGAGCGAGATTTTTCCGCCCTTGGCCTGGTCGGCCTCGCTCATCTTGAGTGCCAGAAAACTTTGCTTTCCCCACAGCCCTTCGCCTAAGTCTCCGAGTTTGGGGCCGCGAAGAAAAAACCCTTCCTGCGAAAAATGCGTCCAAAGTCTGGCCTTTTTCATCTTTCCGGTCACGAGGACATAAAGATAATCATTCGACGGAGCCTCGAAATACCCGCCTCCACGACGAAGCTCGCGATCGTTTAAATCAAACACCCAGGGACGCTCCCATTGCCACCATTCCCGCGCACCGTCCGACGGCAACTCTTCACGCGGAACCAAATGATAGCCCGCGCGGGTCGGATCTCCGTTTTCGTCGAAACTTCCGCGAGTACCGAAAACATTGTGTTTTGCGATGTCGAAAAAAATCGGATGTTCCGTGCCCGGTAAAAAACGACCTTTGAATCGTTTGGTCGCATGACCTAAGCCCCGAATGATTCCGCTTTGGTAATGGCGCGAGATCACGCTCCCTTGCGAATCGAATTCGACGTCGTAGATCCATTCGATATCCGTTCGGCGGCCGTAACGTGCCAGCGAGGCAGACTTCGAGGTCGAGCCCAGGCCATGAACGGTTTCATTTGAAAAAAACATCGTGTAGCGGATCTTCACCGTGTTTTTAGCCGTGGGCATGACGGAATACGCGATCCCGATCGGAAGATCACGCTGACGTTCCGTCAGCTGATCTTTACGAACCACCAAAAACGGTGAATGCTTCATCGCCAGTGCGGCGTAATGATCATCCGACTCCGCTTCTTCGATGACTGCTGATTCAACCGTGGGCTCGAAGTGTTCAAGCCGACAATCCGTCGAAGCATCCCAGCGGAATTGAAGTTCATTCGCTTCGGGTTTGCGAGGCAATGCCAAGGTCATCTCGGTCGAATGAAGGTATTTAAAAAGATCCACCCTCAGGGTCAGCCCCTGAACCGTGACTTCGCCCGTGATGCCGGGAAAAGCTTTTTCATCTTGGTTCGGGCAGGTGACCGTGTAATCCATCTTCAGGGTCAGGTCGCGAAAAGACTGCTGCTGCGCGATCGCGCTGAACGGCAATGCGGCGGCCGTGAGCGTCGCTAAAAAGGAGATCCAGATCGAGTGCCCGTACTTCACGGCGCAAAGAATAGCGAATGCACAACGCACTGTCGATTCAAAACGCCAAAATGCGTTATTTTAAATTAATTTAATTGATTCCGAGCGATTCGAGCGCGCGGCGGGCCTCGTCCGAGACCCTGGGGTTCGGCGAATGCAGCGCCTCGCGAAAAGCCTGAATTACTTGACCGGAGAGCGGATTTGAAACCCCTGCTTCGGCCCACTTTCGATACGCTTTCTCCATTTGTCGGATCGCCATCAACTGCGGATAATTCGCCGTCGTTTCGTTCATTCCGGCCAGATGAAGCTCTTCTTCGGAAGGCATGGCCACGGGCTTCGAGCAATCGCTTAAGCTTAAGCAGGGCTTTTCCATCAACACCGATTTTAAGAAATCCACGTCGGCGCCGTCTTTCAGCTCACGTCCGATCAAAAACACGATCGTCCCCCGCTCGTTTCGTTTCTCGGCCACCAAGTGCCGGTAGCTCTCTGTCATCGCCTTTTTCAGCTCGGGGCTTAAGTTGACCAGATCCGAATCCATTCTCGGATCATTGTCGTTTTTGCTCGCAAAGATTTCGTTTAAGATCGAAAGCTTTCGTTGGTCTTCAGAGCTTAAGCCTTTCGGTGTCGGAGTCGCACTCGGTGACGGCCGAGCGTCCCGATGTTCGGCCGGACTCGGATCTGCCGGAGTCTCGGTCTCGGGATGCGACAGTGTGACGCCCGAACCGAGGCCATGATGCGCCCATCGAACGATGTTGGGGATCAGGATCGCCAACACGAGAACGGAAATCGCGAGGATGATCCAGTTTTTTTTCGTCATTGCATTCCGAAGTCTTTTTTCATCGCCGCCTTCGAGCTCGGATCGATGATCCGAATCAGCTGATCGTTCGCGAACAGATCGGCGTCGGCGCGCACCTTTTCAGTACAGTTGTCGCAGTTCAAGGCGATATTTTTCAGAAGGATCGTCTGGCTTCCGTAAGAGCCGAACGCAGTCACGTCACAAGCAGGTTCGCCTTGAAGCAAAGCGCCCGTCCAGATGCTGCGAACGTCTTTTCCCTCGTCGTTCAAAAACGGTCTCGGGCAGGTCGCATGCGGCCAGAAGCGTTCGTCTGCCTCGGTATGGCGGGCCTCGTGATAAATCACCGACAAACGCGCGATCTGCGGCTGACTGAATTTCGTGTAGTTCGGGCTCATCCAAATTTTGTTGGGCCAGGCACTCAGCACACAGGCCACGGCGGTGTCGCTGCCGCAAAGGTTTTTGCCGACGGTCGAGACCCGATCGTCAAACCAACGCAAATAGCTTTGACCGTCGACCTTACCGAAAATTTTTCGATGCAAGGGGGTCGCCTTCGAGCCCTTCAAGCTCCCCATGAATTCGAGATCGTTTAAAATCTGTTGTTTGAGCGAGGCATCCACATCGCGATCGAATCGAAGATCCGGGCGAGGACGGGCGTCTGAAGCCCATGCGGAAATGCTGGTGAAAGAAACGAAGAAAAGAATGAGTGCGGAAAGTTGGTTCGACATGAATCCCCCGGCCGTTGATTCTCATAATTCGGGGGAAAATTCAAATGCTCCGGCGCCAGGCCTTCATTGGTATAGGATATGGAGCGTTGAAGGATACGCCTAACCACCGGAGCATTTTCTTAATTTTGATACTATTGATAATGGTTCTCATTTGCAACAAAAAAATTTGAAAAAAATATAACGCGAGTGCGAAACGAAAGGGTGAGGCTCACCCTTTGGGCCACCCTTTTTATACTTCCCGAAAATGCGCGCTGCCCGTGCCGGTCGGAAGGTCGACAACGTACATCCGGGCCGGATGGATTTTTTCGGCGGCAAGACCGATCCATTCGAAAATCTTCTGCGCGACCCGGGGATGGGTGACGATCGCGATCAAATCCTTCTCTTGAAGAACCCGCGCCAAGCCCTGGTGAACACGAATGGAAAACAACTCCTCCGACTCGCCTCTCGGCGGATTGATCAAGACCGCCGGATTTTCGGGTTCGGGCTTGCCCTCTAAATCGCCCATGAATTGATCGGCGAACTCGCGCGCGAGCACGATCTTGCCCTTCATCTCGTCGTGCAGGATGTCCGCCATTTGAATGGCGCGAAGCTCGGGGCTTGCGATCAGGCGCTTGATCTTGAGGGGATTCTTTTTAAACCGTCGCGCGAACTTGCGCGCTTCTTCGATTCCGGCTTCGTTTAAGCCCAAATCCAAACCACCGCCGCAAATATAACGGCTCACCTGCGCATCGGTCTGCGCGTACACCACGAGGTAAAATTGCCGATGTTGATCGCGTAAATTTTGGAGGTCTTCGCGAGATGCCATGCCTTTATTTTGAGAGCATTAAAATGGAATGACAACGCCTTTTTTGTCATAATCAAAGCATGGAAACTTCATTGGCGAATGTCATGGCGACCCTCTGTTTATTCGCCGCCTTGGTGCACTCCCTGAGCGTCCGAATGATCGAACGCCTAGCCCGCCGGTTTCAGCACCGTGCGGCGTTTTCGGCGTTCCTGCACTTCGCGGCCGAGATCGAAGTCGTGTTCGGTCTTTGGGCCGCGATCTACGTCGCTTTTTTGATGGTCCATGAAGGTTTTCACCCCGCGGTCGATTGGCTCGACCAACGCAATTTCAGCGAAGCCATTTTTATTTTCGTGATCATGGCCATGGCGGCAACCCGCCCGATTTTGGAGTTGGCTGAACGCTGTATCGACCGGCTGGCGCGCCTGCTTCCACTTCCGAAAACCTTCGCGCGGTATTTGATGATTCTGATCGTCGGCCCCCTGCTCGGAAGCCTGATCACCGAGCCTGCGGCGATGACGCTTTCGGCGCTTCTCCTCAAGCGTGAAATCTTCGACCGATCAAAAGATTCCCGGCTGCTCTACAGCACGGTTGCCGTCCTTTTTGTGAACGTCTCGATCGGCGGAGTATTAACTCCCTTCGCAGCACCCCCCGTTTTGATGGTGGCCCGCACCTGGAATTGGGATCTCGCCCACATGTTTACTCATTTCGGATGGAAGGCGGTCGTGGCGGTCGTGATCAACAGCATCCTGGCGCTGCTGTTCAACCGCTCAGCACTGAGCCTCCAAGAACGAACCTCGCTGGACGACAACTCCTCCGTGCAAGAATCTCGTGCGTCATCTGCAATCTGGATCAAAGGCGTTCATTTGGCTTTTCTCACGCTGGCGATTCTGACTGCGCATCACCCGGCGTTTTTAGTCGGAGCGTTTTTGTTCTTCATCGGCTTTACCCACGTGACCCGCTTCGCGCAAAGCGAACTCAAGATTCAAGAGAGTCTGCTCGTCGCGTTTTTTCTGGGCGGCTTGATCGTGCTGACTGCGCAGCAAGGTTGGTGGTTGCAGCCCTTACTCACTTCGGCAAAAGACTTCGTTCTTTTCGCAGGCGCAACACTTCTGACTGCGATTACCGACAATGCCGCACTGACCTCGCTTGCAGCGCGAGTTCACGACTTAAGCGAGGCCTCGAAATACGCCGTCGTCGCCGGAGCAGTGAGCGGCGGCGGGCTCACTCTGATCGCCAACGCACCGAACCCGGCGGGTTATGCGATCTTGCGCGAAAATTTCGAAGACGGTTTACAGCCCTTGCGATTCTTGGGCTATGCGATCATTCCCACCCTGATCGCGGGAGGGATGTTATGGATTCGATAAAATTCATTCAAGGCATTCGTGCGATTCGGCTTCAGGGCACGCGCGAAGAACGGGCCATTCAGCACGGAAAAATCGTGGCGGCCTTAAGCCCCGAAGATCGGGCGGCGTTGGCGCTGACCCCGCTTTCGCGGAAAAATCAGGATCTGATCGCAAAATCGGCGATGAAATTAAAAGGCATCGGTGGCGTGCTTTCAAAGTTCTACGAGGCCTTCGTGTTGGAGCGCATGCTCGAACTGCCCGCGCGCTACAAAAAACGCCTGAAGCCTTTTGTCAAAGCCTCGAAGATCGCCGATCGAACGATGTGGATGGCACTCTACCAACCCGACCTGCTCATGGTACTGGCCTCGATGGCGAACGATCGCGTGCGCAATCAACTTTTATCCGGCATGCCCGGTTGTACGAGCGGCGTGTATCGCACTCCCGAAGACTCGCTATTGTTTTTGCGAAACCTCGATTACCCGGCCGCCGCGCATTGGGAGAAATTCCCAACCGCATTTTACCACGAGCCTTCCGACCCGGGGCTGCTTCGTTTTGTTTCCATCAGCTCACTCGGCATTCATACCTCGGGATTAACGGGCTTCAACGAAGCGGGAGTCGCGTTTTCACTTCACGCGCAGTTTTCGAAAAAGGTCTCGCTCAAGGGGGCTCCGATTTTCTTCTTAGGTGAAGACATCCTCGAACAAGCGCGCTCGCTCGAAGAAGCCATTCGCCTGTGCCGTGAGTTCAAACCCATCGGCAGTTGGACGATCAACCTCGCGAGCTTTCATGAAAACCGCGCGGCTTCGGTCGAGCTCTCAGAGGGCCGGATTCATGTGCGCGAGCTTCCCTCGTCGCCCGGAAGTCTTCTTGCGCATTCGAACGGATTTCAAAGCCCGGCATTTCAAAAGAACGAACTTCATTTTAACGGATCATTTTTCGAAGACGTGCGCGCCCGCAAATGCGCGATGGAAGCGGTTCATCCTCAAACCGTGGTGGAAGCGCTGAATGCGCTTTCAAACCACCGCGATTTCGAGACGGGCGAAACCCGCGTCTTCGGCAATACCGTGAGCGTCGTCACCACGATTCAAAGCACGGTGATCGATCCGGCTCATGAGTGCTTTTATCTTTCTTGCCGCGATGAAACTCCGACCCCGCTCGGCCCCTTCGTGCGCTTACCGTTTCAATGGAAGGATCTGCCCGAAAGCTCGGAAGCCGAAATGGTATCTCCTTCCACCGAATGGTCGCAGGAGTTTCTGACGGCACTGCATGCCTATCATGAGGCCTATGTCACTTGGCAGGTTTATGACCGGGCTCAGAAACGCGACTGGCTGGGCCGGTCGGATGTGGCCCATGCGTATCTGCTCGAAGCGACCGATACGCTGCCGACGGATCCGCATTTGTGGATGCAACGGGGATACTTCGAGCTGTTGCATAGCCAGCACAAGGTCGCGCTGGAGTGCTTCGAAAAGGCGCTCGCCCTGAAGTTAAGCCATCACCATCGCTCGGTTGCGCTCTATTTTAAGGCAGCCTGTCTTGATCTGCTGGGTGATCGGGCTAACGCGGTCAGACACTACGGAGAAGTCCTTTCACGCGAGCCGATCGACTCAAAATTGCAAAAAAGAGCCCGAAATCGGCTCGAAAAACCGTTCCAACGCGCCTATTGTCAAAAGATCGAGCCTGACTTACAGTTTGTCGAACCGATTCAATACGTTTAAGGGTTTCGGAAGGGATGGACATGGGCTCACTCGTTCTCGTTTTTCTGTTGGGATTAGCCGTCGGCGCAGTCGCGGTTTACCTGTACCAGCGTGCGCAGCTCGTCCGCGAGCGCACCTTGAGCGAGGCCACGAAGTCTTTTCATGAACAGCGCATGCATGACCTTGAGCTCAGCGAACAAAAGCTGAAGGATCAGTTCACCCTGCTGGCCCAAGAAGTCTTGAATAAAAATCTCGAGACCCAGGTCAAAGCGCTCCAGAATCAGAACACGGTCGATCTCGATAAGAAAAAACAAGAGTTCACCCAAAGCTTCGAAGAAATCAAAAGCACGCTCAAGAACACGGGCGAGAAGATCCAGCTTTTTGAAAAAGAACGCGTTGATCAATACGCCAAGATCGAACGGCAGATCCAGTCCATTGCCCAGCAAGAACAAAAACTCATCAGCGAGACAGAGCGCCTGAAGTCAGCCCTCACCACCTCGCAAAGTGTGCGCGGCCGTTGGGGCGAGCTGGTGCTGAAAAACATCCTCGAACAAAGCGGCCTCGTGAGCGGCATCGATTACGAAGAGCAAAGCATGACCCACGGGGCAGAAGGCAACGCGCTCAAGCCCGATTTCAAAATCCGTCTTCCTCAAAGCGGCAAAAGCCTGATCATCGACTCGAAGGCTTCGATCTTCGACAGCTATTTGGAAAGCGAGCAAGTCCAAGACGAAGCCGCACGACAGGCCCTGCATCTCGATTTCGCAAAGCGCCTGCGCTCACGCGTGACCGATCTGTCGAGCAAGGAATACCAGAAATTCGTGTCGGATTCGCTCCCCTACGTCGTGCTCTTCGTGCCGTCTGAGGCTGCGATCCGTGCGGCGTTCGACGTCGATTCAGAATTGTTTCAATGGTCGATGGATCGAAAGGTGTTCCTCACGTCTCCGGCCACGATCCTTCCGTTGATCATCCTGATCGCGAACGCATGGAAGCAGCATCAATTGTCGGAAAAAGCGCAAGAGCTTTCGGATGTAGTGAACGTACTGGGTGATCGCATTGAGACCTTCGTGAAGCGCTTGGTGAAGGTTCAAAACGGACTCGATCAGGCCTCGCGTGCCTGGAACGAGGCGATCGACAAGAGCTGGTACGGCAATCAAAGCGTTCAGAAATCACTCGATAAGGCCCGTGAACTCGGCGGCAATATCCAGGAAGTCCCGGCGCTCACTCCGCTCGAACATTCCCTTCGCACGATCGACGAGCAAGAAGTGGCTACTTCCAATACTCCGGATTAACGAGCGCACCTTCGGCGCCGCCAAACTTCGAGACCGTGATCGATTTGAACTTCAGCTTTTCCATCATGCCTTGAACGAGAATCAGGTTCGTCACCTGAGTATCGGCATAATCGTCTTTCAATTCGGCGTCGGTTTTTGTCGCATTTTTACGGGCGGCCTTCGCAAGATCGGCGATCGTATAAGGCGATTTTCCCTTCAGCGTTTTCTCGAACGACTTCGCATGGACTCCACCAATTCCGATCACCTGTTTAGGGACGAACGGAAACTTCACGCCATCGGCAAAGTGTTTCGCGATTTCAAGCGACGCCGCCAGGTTTTTCACTCCGATCGGATTCGGAGTCTTTACCCCCTTTTCGTTCTTCACTTCGGTCATGACCCGTTCTTTAAACTTTTCAGACGCAAGGTTTTCGAGCTTCACTACCTTGACCTTGCCGTGAGAACGATAGGCGAATTGCTGGCTGCCGCCGCCGATATCCCACACCACTACTTGATCCGTCGGAGCTTGATCCATCGGAGCCTGCGCCGCCTGAACTCCGGCGATGAATCCCAGCACGCCTTCCTGATCCTGTGAAATCACCTGAAGCTTCGCCTTCGTTTTTTTCGAGTATTCGCCAAGAACCTCAGGGCCGTTCTTCGCCACGCGAAAAGCCGAAGTGGCAAAACCGAACCAACGTGTAGGCTTCTCTCGATCACCTTTTGCAATCAGGGTCTCGATCGCTTTCAGGCCTTGAGCTTGGATGTCGGCCGAGAATTTCAAATCGGCCGATTTTTTCAGGTCAGCTGAATAAGCAACCTTGATCGAATCGTCGGCAAGGATTTTTACGACCTTCTGAAGGCAAGTGTCGACGCGAGCGACTTTCATCTTCGTCGCCCCGGAACCGATATCGAGAATTCCACGAGTTTCGAGGCATTTTCCGGCAGGAGCAGCCTGAGCCGAACTCGCAATCCAAAGAAGAACGATCCAAGTCTTGATCATAAGCTGTTCAGATATTTCGCGAGCGCCACTTCAGGAATGCCCTTTGATCCGTTCGTGATCACGGCAATTCCGATCCACTCGCCGTCGCGATTGGGATAGATTCCCACCAGCGATTGCACGCCGTTTAAGGTACCCGTCTTGGCGCGCAGGCGTTCAGCGACTTCCGAGCGCAGGTACCTTCGCTTCAGGGTTCCATCAATGCCCGCAATCGGAAGCGAGGCGAAGATTTCCGGCAAAAACAGTTTCTCGTGATTGATGGTCTTCAGCAAATGAATGAAATCCGACGCTGACATCGCGTTTCCGCGCGTGAGCCCCGAGCCGACGACGAATTTTCGGCCCTTCTGATCGGCATGAATGCCGATCTCTTCCAACTGATCGCGAATGTATTTCAAACCGCCCTTGGCCGTACCCGGATGGTGATTCACTTCGTGATCGAGTGTTTTGACCAAGGTATCGGCGATGAAATTATTCGAGTACTTGTCCATGAGCTGCACAATGAAACTTAACGGAGGACTCGTATCCGTAAAAAGCGGCTTACCCAAACAAGTGCCATCCGAAATTTTGACTTTTCCCTTGGCCTTCACTCCCAGCGTCTCGAACATCGTCGCCAGGGCTTGTCCCCATCCGCGCTCAGGATCAGCGATTCGAAAAGGCTTATGCCATTCGTCCGCATTGACATTGATCTTCCCGCCCAGCGAAACGACCGAACCCTTCTTGCCCCAGCTCACGTTGGTCGCACCCGACGTGGTCACGACGTTGGAATGAAACTTCAAAAAATCGAACGAATAATCCGTCCCCACTCGCGCGGGCTTACCTTTTTCGGTCGGGTTCACAAAAACCGTGACCGTATTGTAATTGAAATTCAAACCCGAGATCGGAGCATTGTACGCCCGTTCGCTATCTTGATCGGAACGTCCGTCGGGATAATAATCACTGTCGAACACTGTCGTATCGAGCAGGATCTTGCCCGAATAGCTTTCTAAGCCCCGACGCTTCAGCCCTTCGACGAGCAGATAAAGATCTTCCATCACGAACGAAGGATCGCCGCTCCCCTTCACGCACACCGATTGATCGGGGTTCTGATACACTTCGGTCTTGAATTGATAATCGATCCCGAGCCGCTTAAGCGCGACGTAGGCGGTGAACAACTTAATACTCGATGCCGGGTTCAACGCATGATCGGCGTTGACCGAAAGAATATCGCGCGTATTTGTGAGGTTCACGACCTGAGCGCTGACCTGAGTCCCGCTTTTTTGGAGCTCTTTCAATACCATTTCAAAAGTTTTTGCAGGCTTCGCCGCTTGCGCGGAGATAGTACAAAAAAGCAAGGCAATAATACCGACAACGCAATGCCTAAAAACGCAATTGCGGCTGTCACCGCAATGCCTAATAAACCTGATGCGCACGAACTTGCTCCTTCCATTCTTTTTCGTCAGCCTTTAAGAAGGCATCCAGATCGGCCACCACGGCACTCGGGTCATCTACCCACAAGCGCAAGGTCTCGCACCCCGTGATCACATCAATGGCCAAACGATCAAATACATATTCATACGGAAAATCGCGCCAAAGTTCGTAGTCAGGATGCAAATTCCGAATCGCCTTGAATGCTAATGCCATCAATCGGTACGGACGAAATGCTTCAGGATCGTAATGCGAATGATCGACGTGGATCTGGATCCCGCTGCACAGTTTTTCTTGATGCTTGTAGAACGTCGGCTCGAAATAAAACGGACGAAGCAGGCATCCCTTGAGCCATTCCGGCGCCAAACGTTCCATCTCTTTCAATACTTTGGTTCCGTCCAGATCGGGCGCACCGAAACCTTCGAGCGGCCGGGTCGTGCCCCGCCCTTCTGAAAGCGTCGTACCCTCCAACATCACGGTACCGGCATAACACCGGGCCATCGACAACGTCGGAGCATTCGGCGACGGGTTCACCCACGCACGCTGCTCTAACGGCCAACCGTAGCCCGGGGCTTCGAGCATCGAGTAAGCCTTCATCTCGACCACTTTCAGATCAACGTTAATCTTGAACGCATCCCGCATCCAAAGCGCCATCTCGCCCAAGGTCATCCCGTGCCGCATGAGGATCGGCCCCGCACCCACGAAACTTTCGTTGCCGGGTTTTAAGAGGCTGCCTTCCATCGTCCGGCCCGCCGGGTTCGGACGATCGAGCACCCACACGAATTTTCCGTGCCGGGCGCATTCTTCCATCACATAAAACAGCGTCGTCAGATAAGTATAAATACGACAGCCCAAATCTTGCAAATCGACGAGCACACCGTCGCAATGAGCGAGCATCTCGGCCGTGGGCCTGCGATGTTCGCCGTAAAGACTGAAGACCGGAATCTTGCGGACCGGATCGAGGTAATCGCCCGACTCGACCATGTTGTATTGCTTCTCGCCGCGCATTCCGTGCTGAGGGCCGAAGGCGCAAGTGAGCTTTAATCCCGGCAGCTCATGAATCGCGTCCATGCTGTGGACCAAGCGCTCGGTCACCGACGCGGGATGAGCGACCAAGCCCAAGCGCTTGCCCTTTAACTCGTTCTGCAAAACCGGTTCGTTTAAAAGCCGATCAATTCCGAATTGGATCATAAATAAAACCCGATGGATGGTGAAAATCCGGCTTCACGCCCTCGTGAGCCAGTGCCCAATACGTCGTCGCAATCGACGTGTTCAAAACTGCCGTCAAACCGATGCGGTCGAAATCGAACTGAGAATCCCCCGCGCTCAAAAGTCCGAAACGGATTCCGACCATGGGCAAGGTCCATTCGCTTTCGATCTGTTGATCGCTTCGAGTCAGTACCGTCTGCCTAGGCTGAGCCTCAGTCGGCAGTTGAAACTCGGCCATGCCTTCACGATAACCGCGAAACGAAAACCAATCCCAATCGCCGCTCGGCGAGCCGTTGAATTCCAGGTAGGCTCCCGAATGGGCCGAGGGAATAAAACACTCAAAGCAGGTCTCGTTCCAAAGCCCGCTTCGGCGCTCGGGCTGTGCATGCAGCTCGGGCAGATTCACTTTGGTAAACTCCCTCGGATGCGCAGCTTCGAGTTTGAATCGAATGCGCAACTCGGACTCGCTCAAAACTGCGCGCGTCCAAATCCGATAGCTCCGAGTGTGGAGTTCGTGCATCAATGGAAACGCTTTTAAGCGTGTCATTGAGCTTTTAGAAGTTGAGTGCAATGCCGACTCCCATGAATTCGTGGCTGATCTCGCCTCGGAACATCAGCGCCGTCTTCGTCTGGTACTCGACGCCGAGGCCGAAACGCGGATGGATCGTAAAATCGCTTCCGAGCGAACTCGGAAGGAGGAAACCGCCTAAACCACCCAGTCCGTAAAGCGTCCAGTACTCATTATAAGTGAAATCCCAGCGAAGATGCACGCTGTATTGCAGGCCGGTCGAATTGTCCCCGCCTTGCGAAAAAAACGCAGGCCCGAGTTGAAGCTCGGCCCAAACGCGGTCGTCGATATCGTCGGCCCACCCCTGATCGGCGATCAGATAGGCACCGGTTCCGAGTAAACTCCAGTTGGCGTCATCACCATAAAGATTCATTCCGCCCAGCACTCCGAGTTCGATCGGAGAGGTGATCGTGCTTCCCTTCCACGGCTCCGGATCAGCGTGAGCGGACGGAATGAAGGATGCGAATGAAAGCAAAACGAGCGTCAACAGTGCAAAACAAGAAGTGATTTTCATTCCCCAATCGTATCATACCGATTGAGAATGAAATCAAAAATCAACGCGCTGAGACCCCACATTTTTCTTTCGCCCCACATAAAATAAGGAGCCTGGATCTCGATCCCCGAAACGCTGCGCGTCTCTTCTTTTCGGGAGCGCCGAAGCTCAGAGACCCTCACCCATTCGGCCGCCGCCACCTCATCCGAAAAACGAAATGGGAGCGATAGGATTTCGTCAGGCACCATCGCGACAATCGGCGTGACCTCGAAATTTCCGCTCAAGGTCGGAAACGGCGGCAGAATGGCGATTGCCTTCGGAATCGATCGCGAAATCCCCACCTCTTCTTCGCATTCGCGAAACGCCGTGACCGCCGGATCGTCACCATCTTCAGGCTCGTTTAAGCCGCCAGGGAAAGCCACCTGCCCTGCATGCGTCGCCACGAGATGCGATCGCTCGGTTAGCAATACCTTCGCTTCCGCAAAGCTTGGGCCCGAGAACAACACACAAACCGAGGCCTTCCCTCGGGGCACCGAAGCGATGATTTTTCGGAGCGCGCCTTCGAGCTCATTCATTTTTCAGCGCGATTCCGTATTTCTGAGCCTTGCGGTACAGGGTGGCGCGGTCGATTCCTAAAATTTCGCTCGCCTTCGACTTGTTGTAATCGACGTCCTTCAACACTTTCAGGATGTGCTTCTTCTCGATTTCTTCAAGCGAGCGCGGATCGTGCGCATTCGGAGCCACGATTTGAGGCTCGTGCCCCGAGAAATCAAAATCATCTGCCGAAAGAATCGAGGCCGAAGTGAGCGTCACAGCCCGTTCGATCTGATGCTCTAACTCGCGCACATTTCCGGGCCAGTGATGGGTCAACAACGCGTTCATTCCTTCGCGCGAAATCGAGGTCACTTTTTTACCGAGCTTGCCCGCGTAGTTTTTCAGAAACAATTGCGCCAGCTCAGGGATGTCTTCTTTCCGCTCGCGAAGCGGCGGAATTTCGATCTCGATCACCTTCAAGCGATAAATCAGATCCTCGCGAAATTTTCCGTCCTGAACCATCTGATTCAAATCGCGATGGGTTGCAGCCACGATCCGCACGTCAATTTTACGCGAATCATTGGAACCGACCGGCTTGATTTCGCCCTCTTGCAAAACTCGCAAAAGTTTAACCTGAAGACCGGGAGTGATGTCGCCGATTTCATCCAGAAAAAGCGTCCCGCCGTCGGCTTCTTCGAATAAGCCGCGTTTGTCGGACTGCGCACCAGTAAAGGCTCCCTTGATATAACCGAAGAGCTCACTCTCCAGCAGAGTCTCGGTCAAGGCGCCGCAATTGACGGCCACGAACTTCTTTTGCTTGCGGGCACTGTTCGAATGGATCGCGCGCGCAACCAGTTCTTTTCCGGTCCCGCTTTCGCCGTGGATGAGCACCGTGCTCGAAGAAAGGGTCGCTCTGGCAATGGTTTTATACACCTCGACGATCTTCGGCGACGAGCCCGTCAACGTTTTCGGTGTCTCGAGCCGGATCGTCGGCACTTCATCATCTCCCTGATCGAGCGATTGAACGTGCTTCACGGCCTTGTTTACCAGGGCCAGCATTCGGTTCAAGTCAAAGGGCTTACTGATGTAATCGAACGCGCCTTTTTGAATGGCCTCGATTGCGCCTTCCATGCTGCCGAAACCCGTCATCAGAATCATCACGATTTTCGGATCGCGCTTTTTCAGCTCACTCAATAAGGACAATCCATCGGACTCTTCCATGCGGATGTCGCTCAACACGAGCGGGATGCGGGCCTTCGCCACTTGTTCGACCGCGCTTTCGGCGTTCTGGGCTAAAAAAACCTGAAAATGGTTCTTCTCTAAAAACTCCTGAAGCATGTTCAAGGTGACGGGATCGTCGTCCACGACTAGAATTTTCATGAGTTCGTCCTTTCCTTGAGGGGCAATTGAATCTTCATGTGCGTGCCTTTTCCGACTTTTGATTCGACCAAAACGTCGCCGCCGTAGGAGCGCAAAATTTGCTGACAAATCGAGAGCCCAAGCCCGTGCCCTTCTCCGGCTGATTTCGTGGTAAAAAACGGCTTGAAAATCTGTTTCATATTTTCGGATGAAATGCCCATCCCGGTATCTTCGATGTCGATCCAAACCCACTGACGGGCGGAATCGTTCTCGGTACGAATCCACAAGGCATTGGCGACGGGACGGGTCTTCTTGAGCGCGCGGGCTTTTTCTTTCATGCTGTCGATCGCGTTATTCACGAGGTTTAAAATCACCTGCTCGACTTCGAGGGGCACGACTTCGATCAGGTCGTCCGAAGCTTTGAAATCCTGACCGAATGAAATCTGATGCCGCTGAAGCGTCGGCATGACGAGCGCAAGAATCCGCTCGACCAGCTCGCGGACGGGCACCACACTTTTCTGCTGGACGATGGGTTTTTTCGTCGTCTGTAAAAACCCTTTCACGATGTCCTCAATTTTGCGGATTTGCCCCGAGATGATCCCGATACGATCTTCGACCGGCTTCAGTCGCTCGGCCGGAAGCGATTTTTGGACATCCATGTTCAACAGCTGAACGTGGCCGCCGATCGCATTCAGGGGGGTTCCGATCTCGTGTGCGAAGCTTGCCGTCAATTGCCCCATCACCGCGAGCTTTTCGGTTTGAATCAGCTCTTGCTGGATTTCTTGAAGCTTTTCAGAGAGCACTTCATTGCTCATTTGAGCGACTTTCAGTTGCCGTTCGTTCTCGATCACGCGTCTTAAAAAGAAATTCAACACCAGAATCAACAAAATCGTACTGATGAAGGCCGCGATCAAATTCACCTTCATCGTCGTGGCTTGGACAGTTCCCACCATTCGAAGCGAGACCAAGACTCGGATATTCGCCTTCGTTCCCCAATTCGATACGGGGTAATAGATACTCCAGACGGGAATCCCTTCTTCTTGCTTCAGCTCGGCCGAGACCGTTGTCTTTAATTCGGGGATGGACGGCGTGGCCAGCCCTTGGTCTTCGACGTTCGAAGCGAGGTAACGAAGCCGGTGTTTTGAATCGTAACTGATGACGTCGACCTGAAGGACGCTCGGCTGTGTATACATCATGCTCTGAAGCCGGTCTTCGATCAGTTGGGTCGAGTTCGGCTTGAGCAATAGGCGATGCGTCACGATCTGGTTCGCCAAATTTTGAGCAAACGACATCCCCACCTGTCTTACTTCGTCTTGAAGGATCGGCTGAGTGATCTTGGTCTGCACGAAACCCAATAGAATCAGAATCGGAAAGATCACCATCACGAGGACGGCGATGACTTTCACCTGAAGATCGGCGGATCGCAGGCGTCTGACCCATTTGGCTCTACTGAATGGCAGCATCATCCCCATGGTACCATAAAAAAAGCCGAGCACATCCGTGCCCGGCTTTCCCATTTTTTGCAGTCAAACTAGAATTAGTTTGCTTTTGCTTTCTTGTGTTTTTTAGCTTTTTTAGCAACTTTTGCTTTTTGAGCTTTCATCGGTTTTTCAGCTTTTTGAGCGTGAGCTGCGGTGGTAGCAGCAGCCGGTTGAGAGTCAGCAGCTGGAGCAACTTGGTCAGCGGCGAACGAGCTAGCAGAAAAGAAAAGAGCCAATGCGATGAGTGACAGTACTTTCATGATATTCTCCTGTTTGGTTGAATGACCGGATAAAGAGTTCGTTGCGCGCCGTACCACTATGTGCTAATCGGTGTGCTCACTTCGCTTTATCTTGAGTCTTAAGCCAGTCGATTGCACGGAGCATGCCAGCATGAAAAAACACTCCATCTCGATTTTAGCAGTCGACAGCGAAGCGACTGTTGCAGAATACGGCAGAGCGTGTGTTGCATAGAAATGGGTGAATTAAGAATTGGGTGAATCAGATGAATGAAATTTGGCGCCGGCGTTTCCAGGTCGAGCGATGGGTTCGCGAATACTTCTGGTCGCATGATTACGAAGAGACCCGAACCCCGCTTTTGGTTCAAAGCCCGGGGATGGAGCCGCACATCCGCCCGATCGAAGTCCGGCACCCCCATTCATCCCGCCCGGTGTTTCTTCCGACCTCGCCCGAATTCGCGATGAAGAAGCTGCTTGCGCGGGGAATGCCTCGCATTTTTCAAATCAACTCAAGCTTTCGGGATGAGCCGGTCTCGCCCGAACATCACCCCGAGTTTTCGATGCTTGAATTCTACGAAGTCGATTGCCCTCTGACCCAACTTCAAGAGCGCGTGGAAGGGTTATTCCAATTCGTCGCAAGGAAGCTTCATGGCAGCGACTCGATTCCGTTTCGGGGCGAGACGATTGACCTCAGCACCCCGTGGCCAAGGTATCGCGTGGTCGATCTTTTCGCCGAACACCTGAACATTGACCTGCGCCGATGCTCTACCTCGGCCGACCTGGCGAAGGTCTGCCGTGAACACTCGATTTCGGCCGAGGGGTCCGAATCGTGGGATGATCTGTATTTCAAGCTTTGGCTGAACGAAATCGAGCCCAAGCTTCCGAAAAACCGCCCGGTGTTCGTCACCCATTATCCGGTCAGCCAGTCTTCGCTCTGTAACCGACTGAAGGACGAAACCGGATTCGAATGGGCAAATCGCTTTGAGCTTTACCTGGGTCAGCTTGAGCTGGGGAATGCGTTCGACGAACTTCGGGATCCAGCCGTCCAGCGCGCGAATTTTCTGAAAGACCAAAAGATCCGCCGCGAAACTTACGGCGACACCTACCCCGAATCACCGATCGACGAGGAGTTTCTGGCCGCGATTGCAAAGATGCCACCGACGAGTGGTATCGCCCTCGGCATCGACCGATTTTGCATGGTGATGCTCAACGCAAAGACCGTCGATGAGGTCATCCCGCTTCAGAGTTACTGGAGTCACGAGGGCTGACTGGCCTGATCAGCTCTTCAGTATCTCTTGGAGTTCGCCGCGCTCGAACATCTCGGTCACGATATCGCAACCGCCGATGAACTTTCCTTTGATGAATACCTGAGGCACGGTCGGCCACTGCGTGTACTCTTCAAGCGCCGTCCACATGTCGTCGTCTGACAACACGTCAAAGCCCACCGGCTTTTCAATGCCCGCAGCCTTCAACACCGATACCGCACGCGCCGAAAATCCGCACATCGGGAACTCGGGCGAGCCTTTCATGTAAATGACGACGTCGTTTGCTTTGACCAATTTTTCAACTTCGGGAACTAAAGGGTGTGACATCACTTTCTCCAATCATTTCTTTCCGAATTTCGAATACTGTTCGGGGGTAAAGGTTTTCATCGAAAGGGCATGGACCTCGTTCGAATCGATTTCGGCCTTCAGCAGCGCCATGATCATGCGTTGCTGTTCGACCATCATCTTGCCCTCAAAAGCCGGGCTGACCACGGTGACTTGCCAGTGGTCTTCGGTTCCGGTCAAATCCGTGACCAGGACTTCGGTCGCGGGATGAAGCTCCCGGATGCGTGCTTTCAACTGTTCTGAATTCATGGCCTCAATCTAACCTAAAAAGCCGCCCAATTCAACTCATCCCGATTGGCGCTCAAATCGATGCGATTCACCTGCACGGTGTTCAACAGCGTCGATTCGACGCCGGTTTCGCCCGAGGCATTGCGAACCTTGACTGCGCGAAGGCCCGAGTATTGAAAAGCAGCCAGGCCGTTTGAAATCGAGGCTGAAACCACGGTCGAGTCGTTTTCGCTCAACTGGGATCTTCCGCTGTCGGAATAGACCAAGTATTGGCCGGGATTGTTGTGCACGAGCACCAGGTGGTCGGTCAGGCTGAAGCTATCGGCGTAAGGCAGATAAAACCGCTGGCTCGTTCTTGCGTTGAAGACCGCAAGCGAGTTGGTATTGAGTTGCATCGCAATCAGATCGTGCGAAGCCGTGTAAGCACGAATCTGGCCCGAGCTGAAGATCGCCGTTCCGGCTTCGTTATAAACGCGAATGCCGGTCGAATCATGCACCCACAGCATGGAATCACTGACTCCGTAATCGTCGATCCCGGTCAAAGTAAAAGAGCTTCCTTGAGCGGTAAAGGCGTGGAAGGTTCCCCACAAATCGAAATAAGCCGCAAACGAGTCTGAAACTCTGAGCGAACTCGCGGTCGAATCCGACGAAAGGATCGATCCGCTGCGGTCACGCAATTGCAAGCCCGAGGTTCCGATCGTGGCCAGGAAGTTCTCGCTCAAGAATGCCTTCTGAACACCGTACTGAGTAAAGAGCGACTGACCGTCCGTCGAATAGAGAGTGAAGACGCCCGTGCGCGTATCGTTCACCGCGAAACGGGTTTTCGCAATCCCGATGCCTTTGACGAAATTGCCGGTATAAAGGATTTTTCCCTGATGATCGTATACCGCACCCACCGCATTCGGCTGGTAAACGGCGAGTAAAGTATCTGAAAGCAAAAACTCTGAACCGGCCGCTTGATCGACGAGCACCTTCCCCGTTTCATCGATGAGCGAAACGCGGTCGAAGGTCGTTTGAACGGCGGCATAGCCGTCGCGAAGATCGATTCTCTTTAAAGTATCGGCCTGAAGCTGGTCGACGACCGCTCCCTGCGCGTTCATCACGCGATAAAGATTCTGAGGATCGAGCGTCGAGTACCCGACGAACTCACCGGCAAACGCCAGCGATGATAATCCCACGCCAATTCCGACCGCAAAGAAACGGGTGTACTTTTTCATGGGTCTTTTTTTAACACCTTTCCCCGCGAATCGGCAATTTTTATCCAGTAAAGATTGAAATTTTGATGCACCCTAATTACCAGACTGTTTTATTTTTAAGCATAAAATTTCCATAAGTTATAAATAACATACTTTTTTAATACAGTATAAGTTCCTGTTTTTACGTCATTTTTTTCTCAAGTCAAAAAAACACCTGACGATAAGAGGCTGTCGGACGCATGGACTGTCTGGCACGAAATTCCCTCATAAGGAACTTGAGAAAGGAATTTCGGATCAACTCAGGGAGGAAAACTGATGACTGAAGGAGAATAGACATGGGTCTGCGTATCAATACCAATATTCAAGCTTTGGCCGCTCAGCGAAGCCTGAATGCCAATCGACAAGCACAAGAGCGATCACTCGAACGTTTATCGTCGGGTAACCGAATCAATCGCGCCGGCGACGACGCCGCGGGATTAGCGATTTCAGAACGTATCCGCGCCAGCGTGCGTTCTTTAGGCCAAGCCGGCCGGAACGCCAGCGACGGGATCTCTCTCGTCCAGGTGGCGGAAGGCGGCACCAACGAAATTTCAAACATCCTCGTTCGGATGCGGGAACTTTCGATCCAAGGCGCTTCCGACACGATCAGTGATCTGGAACGCGGCTTCATCAACAAAGAAGTCCAAGCGCTGAAGAGCGAAGTGACCCGGATCGCGAACAATACCGAGTTCAACGGAACCAAACTGTTGAACGGAACCGCGAACAAACTCGAAATTCAAGTCGGGTTGCACAACAATCCCGAAGAAGACCGCCTCGTCTTCGACGCTCACCAACAAAACGTGACCGCCGAAGCGCTGGGAATCGCGAACGTCGATACTTCGACGAAAGAATCCTCGCAAGCGAACCTTGAAATGGTGGATAAGGCGTTGAACAACTTGAACGCCAATCGCGCCGATCTGGGTGCGGCTCAAAACCGCCTCCAATCGACGATCAATAACATCAGCATTTACAAAGAAAACTTGGAAGCCGCCCGTTCGCGAATCCGCGATACGGACATGGCCGAAGAGACGTCGGAATTGACCAAACAGAACATTCTGACCCAAGCGGGGATCTCGGT
>Ga0164242_10001608_pt1 | contig 26791 bp, 26 predicted proteins | sample OricomgcompostMG_FD_108783 | JGI IMG/M metagenome (GOLD analysis project Ga0164242, IMG submission 108783) | Miracle-Growth compost microbial communities from Emeryville, California, USA - Original compost - Miracle growth compost (MG) ...
CTGTTGCTGCCGGCGGTACTGCACTCGCGGAGCGCCCGCGCCGGTCCGGCCGCGAGCTGAGGTCGTACTCAGCTGCGTTCGTCGAAGCGCCGGGCGACGGTTTCGAGTTGGGTCTCCAAGGAGCGCAGCGCGGCAGACGGCGGCCGTCGTAGCCGTGCCAGCGACACCGTGACGGCCAGGAAGTCGGGCGGATCGCAGATCGGCACGAAGGCGACGCCCTTGATACCCACCGATCTGACCAGCGCGTGCGTGAAGGACAGGCCCATCCCGCTGGCGACGAGGCCGAGCGTCGTCATCAGGGAGGACGCCTTCGGGCCGAACTTCGGTTCGAAGCCGGCCAGGTGACAAGCCGTCACCAGGTGCTCGTGCAGGACCGGGCTGTACATGGCGGCGGTGTCCACGAACGGGACGTCGGACAGTTCGGCCAGCCGAACACTCGCGCGGCGAGCGAGCGACCAGTGCGCCGGGAGCGCGGCGAAGAATCGGCTGTGCAGGACCGGCCGGAGGTGCAGGTCGTCCAGCGGCGGGGCTAGCTCTTGCACCACCGCAAGATCCAGCCGCCCCTCGCGCAGCGCTGTCAGCTGCTCGGCCGGTGTTCCTTCGTCGAGTTCGACGGCGGTGTCGGGTTCCACCCGGTGGAACTGGCGGATGGCGTCGGGCAGCAGTTCGAACATCGCCGATGCGAAGAACCCGATGCGTATCGGCGGGTTGTCCATGGCCGCTCGCCGTGCGCGCTGTTCGGTGAGGGCTGCCTGATCGAGCAGGCGCCGGGATTCATCGAGGTAGGCGCGACCGGCCGGGGTGAGGGTGACGTGCCGGCCGGACCGGTCGAAGAGCGTGACGCCGAGCTGCGCCTCGAGGCGCTTGATGGTGCGGCTCAGGGCCGGCTGGGCGATACCGAGCGTCTGGGCGGCACGGCCGAAATGCAGTTCGTCACCGACCGCGACGAACTGCCGGACGTGGTCGAGGTTCATCGGCGACTCTCATATCCATCATGTTATGGAAAGCGACGAAACAAGTATTGGACTGTTCTTATCTTCGTACGCATCCTGGCAGGGCGAGGTCGCGCCGGCGGCGCGGTGCGGGGTCCGACCACAGGAGGCGATCGTGCTGGCAGCACAGACCGACGACATCGGCACCGCGGTGCGCGCGCTCGGCAACCGGGTCCGTTGCAGCGTTCCCTTTCCCGGTGGGCCACTGCTGCACGTCGAGCCGGCGGGCTCGGCTGCATTCGGCGACATCGACGAGTTCGTCGGCTGGCTCGATCGACGTCGCGACTCGGTCGACGATCTGCTTACCCGCTTCGGCGCGATCCGCTGGCGTGACTTCGGCGTCCGGGACAGTCGCGCCTTCGAGCTGTTGGTCGGCATGTATCCCGCCCTCGAACAGGGATACACCGGCGGCTCGACCGCCCGTTCGCGCATCGCCGACACCACGAAGGTGTTCGAGGCCACGAAGGCCGCCCCCGAGGTGCTTCTCGGGCTGCACCAGGAGATGGCCTATCTCCCGACCTATCCCAGCAAGATCTTCTTCTACTGTCGTGCTGCGGCGCAGACCGGCGGTGAGACCCTGCTGGGGGACATGAGGCGCTACACCGCCATGCTTCCCGAGCCGTTCGTCCGTCACGTCGAACAGTCCGGCATCCGGTATCTGCGGAACTTCCGCTCGCTGCACCGTCCTATCCCGCGCGACGCGTCCGAACGAATCGAGTTCATCCACATGGCCTGGCAGGAGGCCTTCTCGACCACCGATCCGGCGGTGGTCGAGCGGGAGTGCGCGGCGCTGGGGCTCGCGTGCTCGTGGGAGGACGACGGCAGCGTCACGACCTACTACACGGCGCCCGGGATCGTTACGCACCCGCGCGACGGCGGGCGTGTCTCCTTCAACGTGGTCCAGAGCCAGTACGCGTTCCTGGACCTGCTCGGCGAGCAGTGGTGGCGGTCGTGCTGTGCGCAGTACCGCAACGGCGGGCCGCCGCCGCCGTACTACGTCGAGTACGGCGATGGCACGCCGATCGATCTGGACGACAGCCGGGTAGCGCTTGAGCTGCTCCGCCAGATCACGATCTATCCGCCCTGGCAACACGGAGACGTGCTCATGGTGGACAACGTCTATACCGCGCACGGCCGCAACTCCTATACGGGAGAACGCGACGTGCAGGTGGCCCTGATCTCCTGACCCGGTAAGGAAGCCTTGATGACAACCGTGACACAGCAGCCAGAGGTCGATCTGGCGACCGAGCACCTCTTTGCGATGGCCCCGGACGAGATCCCGCCGGTGCCGGCGCCGTCCGGCTTCACCGGGAGCGCAGCGGAGTGGAACGCGCGGGTGGATCTCGCCGCCTGCTACCGCATGGTGGCCCGTTACGGCTGGGACGATTTCATCTCCGCGCACATCTCGGCACGGGTACCGGACGAGGACGACGGCTTCCTGATCAACCCCTTCGGGCTCCTGTTCGACGAGATCACCGCGTCCAGCCTGGTCAAGGTGAACCTGGCCGGCGACGTGTTGGAGGTGGGCCGTGGTCAGGTGAACCCCGCGGGCTTCACCATCCACAGCGCCGTGTACCAGGTGCGGGCTGATGTCAACGCGGTTGTCCACCTGCACACGCTCGACGGCATGGCGGTGTCGACCAGCGCCGAGGGGGTGCTCCCGCTCACTCAGACGGCCATGACGGTTGCTGCCGATGTGGCCTATCACGATTTCGAGGGGCCAGCACTGGACCTGGCCGAGCGGGAGCACCTGCAACAGCACTTGGGCAAGCGCAATCTCATGCTGTTGCGGAACCACGGCACGCTGGCGGTGGGGGACTGCGTCCCGACCGCGTTCGCCCGGATCTACGCGCTGGAGCGCGCCTGCACCGTGCAGGTGCGCGCGCTAGGCACCCGGTCCGTGTTGACGCCGGTGGACCCCGACGCCGTCGCCAAGACCTTCGTGCCCGGCGCGATGGAGTTCATCGGCAGGTTCGGTTGGCCTGCCGTCCGCCGCACCCTCGATCGCACCGACCCGAGTTACCGCAGCTGACGGCCCGGTGGGCTTGCGTCAGGAGACGCAGACGTACTTGTCGCCCCGGGGTGCGACGAGCTTGCCGGCCTTGATCTGGACGTACCACATGCAGGGCTTGACGTCGGTGGCCTTGCCCGGCGTGAAGGTGAGCGGAGGTGTCCAGCCGCCGTAGTCGCTGCCGGCCGGCTGGGCATAGAGGCCCTGCATGACGGTGTCGGAGGTGACCACGTCCGGTGCGTTCTGCAGCGCCTTGCCGAACACCACGCCCGCCTGCCAGCCGAGGGTCGAGTGACCGCCCGCGGTGTCGTCCGGGAAGGCCGCGGCATAGGCCTGCTTCCAATCCTTGGTCAGCGGTGAGTCGCCGAACCACAAGGGCGAGACGTTGACGCCGAGCGCGCCCTCGAAGGCCGGGTCGGATACGACACTCTGATCGATGTTGCCTGCGGGCACGACGATCGCGGGGTGGTAGCCCTGCTCGGAGCAGGACTTCACGACGCTGACCATGGTCGTCGCGCTCGTCTCCGGCACGATGACGTCGGCGTGTGCGTCCTTCATGGCAGCGCACTGGGCGATGTAGTTGGTCGCATTGCCCGCGACCGCCTGTGCGCCGGCCCAGCCGAGCCCCAGCTTCTTGACGATTCCTTCGAAGGTGCTGATGCCCTCCTTGCAGGCGGCCTGCTCCACGCACACCAGCTCACCGACCTTGTTGCCGAGCGTCTTCGCGGCACCGATCTGCGAGGTCAGATAGCCCATGATCGTCACGTTCGTGGCCAGCATGTACGGATTGTCCAGCCAGTTGCCGTCCAGCGAGACCCCGCCGATGACCGGGACCTTCTTCTCCTTGACATAGTTCGCCCAGGCGTTGTCCGTCCCCTGCGCCACCGGCGCCAGGATTGCGACGACATGGTCGTTCTCGACCATCCTCTTGACGAACTGCAACGACTTCGCCGGGTCGTTCTGGTCGTCGTAGCTCACCAGCTTGACCGGGTGACCGGCCAGGCCGCCGTGCTCATTCGTCCACTGCACCCAAGCCTGCAAGCCGAAGAGCGTTCGCTTGTACTCGGTGGCGAAGGTGGTGCCGCTGTAACCGCCGATGTTGCCGATCACGACGGGCGACTTCGTCAGGTTGCTGGCTGGACTCGTCTGACCACCGGTTCCTGTCCCGCCGGCGCTGCTCGTCCCGCTGCTGCCGCACGCGGCGAGCGTCGCCGCGATCAGGGCGACGGCGCAGCCGGCCGCCCACCGTGCGAGCGACGTACGTGTCATCACTGGGGCCTCCGCTGAAGATTCAACGTTCTAGCGCTACAGAACGTTGATTCGCGCTGTGGAGAGCGGTTCTAGCACAGCCGCACGCAGCGGACAAGGGAGGCAAGCGGTCGAGGGGAGCCTCGTTGACGCTGTACCCACTGACGTTCTACTGTGCCAAAACGGTGTTCTGAGCGGAGGTGGCGAATGGACCGCGAGGTTCTGCTGACCGGCATCGGCGGCCAGGGCGTCCAACTGGCTGCCAAGACCCTCGCGGTGGCTGCCGTGCACGACGGCCTGTCGGCAATGCTGTTCGGCACCTATGGTGGGTCGATGCGTGGCGGCCGGACGGACGCGACGGTGGTGGTCAGTGATGACGCGGTCGGATCGCCGCCGACGGTGAGTCGCGCCTGGTATGCCATCGGCCTGCACCACATGTACTGGGACGACGTGCGCTCCCGGTTGCGTCCGGGCGGGCTCGCGATCGTCGACGCAGATGTCTTCCGTGGAGCGCCGGGCGAGGGCGTGCTCGGGGTGCATGCGACCACGGTCGCCTCCGACGCCGGGGCGCCCCGGGCGGCCGCGATGGCGGCGCTGGGGGCGCTGGCCGCGGCCACCGGTCTGGTCAGCCTGGACGCGCTCCGGACGGCCACCGCGGAGGTGCTGCCGCCGTACCGTGCGCAGCATGCGCAGACCAATGCCCGCGCCCTCGAAGCGGGCTTCGGCGTGATTCCCGGCGTCACCATGCCCGCGTGGCCGCAGCGATCGGAGGTGTCGGTCTGATGGCGGGCCCGGCGACGGCGGGGCAGCAGAGCGTCGAGGTTCGCGGCACGGTGGTGATCGACGTCGAGGTCTGTAAAGGCTGTGAGCTATGCATCGAGGCCTGCCCGCCTCGGGTGCTGACCATGACCGAGGTGGAGCGCAACGCAGAGGGCTATCTGTACCCGCGGCTGCACCAGGGATGCATCGCGTGCGGACTGTGTGCGCAGGTGTGTCCGGACTTCGTCTTCCAGGTCTGGCGCTACGACACGCCAGAGACCGTCTCGCTCGCAGAGGTGACCGGATCATGACGCGCCAGCTGCTGGAAGGTTCCGAGGCCATCGCACGCGCGATGGTGAATGCGGGATGCCGATTTTTCGCCGGCTATCCGATGACGCCGTTCACCGAGGTGCTGGAGCACATGGGCAAGCTGCTCCCCGATGCCGGCGGGGTCTGCATCAACGCGGAAAGTGAGCTCGAAGCGGTCGGAATGACTTGGGGTGCAGCCGCAACCGGCACCAGGGCGGCAACCGGTTCGGTGGGCCAGGGACTCGCGCTGATGCAGGAGTCGCTGTCCGAGTTGTGCCAGGCACGGTTGCCGGTCGTGGTGCTGAACATGGCTCGCGGGCAGGGCGACTACTACCAGTCCACCCGCGGCGGCGGGCACGGCGACTACCGCCACATCGTGCTTGCCCCGTCCGATGTGAACGAGGCAGCGAACCTGGTTCAGCTCGCGTTCCACCTGGCCGACACCTGGCGGAACCCGGCGCTGGTGCTCGGGGACTACTACCTGGCCCACGTATTCGAGTCGGTGGACACCGACCGGGTCGACTTCGGCCCGGTCCCCGACAAGGACTGGAAGCTGACCGGGGCGACCGGAGGGACCGGGCACGCACGGATCGTCTCGACCGTCGCGAACGACCGGCTGGACGTCCCGGATCGGCTGAACTACGGCCAGCTGCTGGCGAAGATGGACGACCGGATCGAGCGCATGCGGACGGGCATCGAACCGATGATGGAGTCGTTCCGCACCGACGATGCCGAGGTGGTGCTGGTCGCGTACGGCACCCCGGCCCGATACCTGCGCCAAGTCGTGCGGAACCTGCGCGAGGACGGCGTCCGGATCGGCCTGGTCCGGCCGATCACGCTCTGGCCGTTCCCCAGTGACCAGATGGCAGCCGTGCTCGAACGCGCCGGCACCGCGCTCGTCTACGAACTGAATGCCGGCCAGATGGTCGACGACGTGCGCCTCGCGGTCGCCGGCCGTGCCGACGTGCACTTCATCGGGCGTAGCAGCTTCGACGAAGCGGGCTTCGGCATCGCCCCGGACCTGGACGTCGAACTGCTGACCATCCGGGTCCGGTCCGCTCTCGACGCAGTGGCGAAAGAGGTCGTCTCATGACGCAATTGCTCCCGGTCATCCCGTCGAGCGAACCGCCTACTCGTCCGGGCAAGGTGGTCGACGACTTCGCGCCCCGGCTGATCCTGCCGGGAGAACACGCGCTGTGTCCCGGCTGCGGCGAACCGATCGCGATCCGCTCCGTGGTGGAGATGATCGACGAACTGGAGCTGGCCGCACGCAGCGTCGGCGTGTTCGGGATTGGCTGCTACACCGCGTTTTCGCCCAAGCTCGACGTCGAAGTGCTGCAGGCGCTCCACGGCCGGGCGCCGTCACTGGCCACCGGGGTGAAGCGGGCCAAGCCGGACTGCCTGGTGTTCACCGTCCAGGGCGACGGGGACATGGTGAACGAGGGGCTGCAGGAAGTCATCCATACCGCCGCCCGGGGTGAGAACGTGACCTGCATCCTGCTCAACAACGGCGTCTTCGGCGAGACCGGCGGTCATATGACCGCGACCACGGTGCTCGGTCAACGCACCAAGAACACGCTCGAGGGCCGGGACGCCAAGCGTCACGGATACCCGATTCTGATGTCGGAATTGCTAGCCCCGCTCGACGGTGTCGCCTTCATCGCCCGCTGCGCGGTGAACAACGCGGTGAACATCACCCGGACCCGGCGCTGGATCAAGCAGGCGCTGTCGATGCAGATGGCTGGCGCCGGATTCACCTTCATCGAGGTATTGACGATGTGCCCCACCGGGTGGTTCATCGAGACCGGTGAGGCACCGGATTACCTGGCGGACAAGATCGCGGCCGTGCATGCGGTCGGGGTCGTCAAGGACATCTCCGCAGCAGACAAGACCGCATCGGACAAGACGGCACCGGACAAGACAGGGTCGGACACGACGAGATAGGGGTCGCGATGAACGCGCTGTTGCTGCACGACCAGCTGGATTCGGCGACCGAGCGGTTCGGGGACCGTGTCGCAGTGCGTAGCGGTGCGAAGGCGTACACCTTCACCGCGTTGACCGATATCTCGCATCGGGTAGCGGCGGCGCTTCTCGAGCGCGGGCTGGGGCCCGGAGACCGGGTATGCGTGTCGGTGCACGCCGACGCGGACGCGGTCGTGGCCAGCTTGGCGCTAGGCCGGATCGGGGCGGTTCTGGTGCCGATGAACGCCAACGCGCCGGAGGTGGACCGGAAGGCGATCGTCGCCATGACCGAACCCGCGCTGGTGGTGGGGTCCGATCCGGATGCGGCGATGACCCTGTCCGAGCTGGTCGCCTTACGCGGGAAGCAGGACCGCTGTGCTATCGAGGTCGACGAGCGCGCGACGCACATCATGTATTTCACCAGCGGCACGACCGGAACGCCGAAGGGCGTGGAGATTTCGCACCGCGCGGACTACCTGCGGGCGCTGGCCATCGGCACGCCGGTCCCCCGCGGCCCGTTCGTCTGCATGTTTCCGCAGTTCCACATGGCCGGTTGGTCGCTGGCACAGGGCTGTTGGGCCTCCGGCGAAGAGGTCGTCTACGTCGACGGGGGCGACACCCGAGCATTGCTGGAAGCGCTCGCTGCCCACCGCGCGCACCGGATCTACGCGATCCCGGCGGTGTTGCGGCGGATGTTGGACGCGGACCGGTCGCAGCTGGACCTCAGTGCGCTGCAGGTGATCGACACCGGGACCTCTGCGACGTCACCCGAATTGCTCGCCGAGGTCGCCGCGCAGTTCCCCGGTACCGAGACGTCGGTGGCGTACGGCTCCTCGGAGGCCGGGGCGGTGTGCATGCTGCGGCCGTCCGAGATCGCCGATCACCCCGGTTCGGTCGGCCGTGCCGTTCCGGGGGTGCGGGTGCGCATCTCCGAGACCGGTGAGCTCGAGGCGTGCAGTCCGTTCCTGTTCTCGCGGTACTACCGCAATCCCGAGGCGACCGCGCGGGCACTGGTCGATGGCTGGTACCGAACCGGCGAGGTCGCCGAGCAGGATGCGGACGGCTACGTCCGGATCGTCGGTCGCGTGCACGACATCATTCGCAGCGGGGGCGAATCGGTCCCGCCCACAGCGGTAGACCGGGTGCTGGCGGACCATCCTGCGATCGCGGATGTCGCCGTGGCCGGCGTGCCGGACGAGTACTGGGGTGAGATCGTCACTGCCTTCGTGGTCCTCAAACCGGGCAGCCAGCTCGACCTCGACGGCCTGCGCGGGCACTGCGCGGCCCGGCTGGCCGCGCCGCAGCAACCGCGGCGGCTCGAGTTCGTCGACGCCATCCCGCGTAGCGCCGCGACCGGCCAGATCCAGCGACACATGTTGGTCAAGGCGCTCGCGGCCGGGACTGGATGATCGCCCCGTCGCCAGGCCCGCATGCGCATCCGCCGTCCGGGCCCGTCGTCGCGGCGATACTCGCACCGAGCTTCCCCACCCGCCACCTCGCAGCGCTGACCGATGCCATCGCACGCGAGTTCCCGGACGTCGAGGCGGTGATCGCCCCCTACGACGAGGGCCAGGCCGTACGCAGCAAGCGCGGCAGCGACCCCGCCGCCGCGGTGGACCCGCCGGTGTTGACCGCGGCGCAGCGCTCCGCCCTGGCGCGGGCGCATGTCGCGCTGGCGCTGGACCTGCCGGGGCCGATCGCGCAGTACGCACCGAACCTGCGGTGGGTGCAGGCGGTGGGTGCCGGTATCGGCCAGTTGCGCGCCGCCGGCGTGCCCGGTCCAGGGGTGCGACTGACCACCGCGGCGGGCGCTGCGGCGGTGGGCATCGCCGAGTTCGTGTTCGCTCGGGTACTGGAAGTCGTCAAGGACCTGCGCGCGATCAACCAGGCGCAGCACGATCGGGCGTGGCGCCCGCTGTTCGGGGAATCGTTGCAGGGCAAGACGATCGCGCTGGTCGGACTCGGTGCGATCAACCGGGAAGTCGCGCGGTTGGCCGGCGCCTTCGGGATGCGAGTGCTGGCCAGCCACCGGTCCGCGGTGCCCGGCGAACGAGTCGCCGGCATCGCGCAGGTGTTCGGGGCTGCGGATCTCGTCCCGATGGTGGGGCAAGCCGACGTCGTAGTCGCGGCGGTGCCGGAGGGCCCGAGCACCCACGGCATCCTGTCGGACGAACTGATGCGGGCGATGTCGCCGGGAAGCATCCTGTGCAATGTCGGGCGCGGCTCGGCCCTGGACGAGCAGGCTCTCATCGCGTTGTTGCGGGACGGGCACCTCGGCGCGGCCATTCTCGACGTGTCCCGTACCGAGCCACTGCCCCCGGACGACCCGCTGTGGGAAGCGCCCCGGCTGTACTACAGCGCGCACTGCGCGGTCGTGGTCGACCAGCTTTTCGAGAACTTGGCCGCGCTGTTCGTACAGAACCTGCGGCGCTGGCTGCAGGGCGATCCACTCGTCAATGACGTCATGGACTGACGCGTGATCGCGTGATTCGGGATGGGGGGTGATCCGATGATCTTCGCCAGCATGGCGCAGCTGGAATCGGAAGCAACGGCACGGCTCGACCCGTTCACCAGCGCGTACATCAACGGGGGCGCGGGCGACACCCCGACGGAGAATGTCCGGGGATGGGGCAGGTACCGGCTCCGCCCGCGGATGCTGTACGACGTCTCATCGATCAGCACGGAGACCGTGCTGATCGGGAACACCCCTGTCACGTGCCCGATCTTGGTTGCCCCGACGGCAATGCACCGGCTACTGCATCCTGAGGGGGAGCTCGCGACCGCGCAGGGAGCCGCGCAGGCCGGCGCTGTCTACGTGCTTTCGATGGCGTCAACCATTTCGTTGGAAGACGTGGCGAAGGCCGCACCGGGAAGCCCGCAGTGGTTCCAGATGTACGTGCTGAAAGACCGTGGCCTCACCCGCGAGGCATGTCAGCGTGCAGCTGCCGCGGGATTTGGCGCGATCGTGCTCACCGTGGACGCGTCCGTCGACCGGACCGAGGGAACTCTCGCGCTACGCCGGCCGGTGAACGCGCACCTTGCGTTGCCGAACATCGCTCCCGGAGTCGCTCATCCGGACGTGTTCGACGTCGCCGCGGGCTACGAGCCCAACCTCACCTTCGACGACATCGCCGACGTGTCCGCTTGGGCAGGCGGCCTTCCGGTCGTCGTCAAAGGGATTCTGCGCGGGGATGACGCGGTCCGTTGCACGCAGGCGGGAATCCGCGCCATCGCGGTGTCCAATCACGGTGGTCGACAAGTGGCCGGGTCTGTCTCGACGGCTCAGGCACTGGTCGATGTCGTCGCTGCGGTCGGCTCCGATGTTGACGTCCTGGTGGACGGTGGGATCCGGACCGGTACGGATGTCGTCCGCGCGCTAGCCCTAGGGGCGCGGGCCGTCATGGTCGGCCGGCCCGTCCTGTGGGGATTGACCGCCGACGGTGCAGACGGCGTGCACCAGGTCTTGGCCGCACTGCAGCGCCAAACACGGCAGGTCATGGGCTTGTGCGGTTACGGAAAGATCGCCGATCTGACAGCGGAAGCCGTTGTCGGATAAGGGAAGTCCGATGGTTATGGTCATCGAGAGGAATCGGCATGAGATCGAACCGCATCGTTGCTGCTTCGGCTGCATTGCTGGTCCTGTTGGCATCGCTGCTTGCCGGATGTGGGAGTAGTACGAAGGACGCAGCTCCCGGAGAATCGGCTTCCGCTGCCTTGTCGAAGTCTCCGGTCGTTATCGGCAACATCGGTGATTACAGCGGCTCGTCCTTCACCGACGAGTATCGACAGGCGCTGCACGGCCTTGAGACGTGGGTGCAGTGGACCAATGAACACGGTGGTCTGAATGGTCACCCGGTCAAGTTGGTGAGCCACGATGACCAGAACGATCCGGCGAAGTCGGTTCTGTACATGAAGCAGATGGTCGAGAGCGACCACGTTGTCGCGATTCTTTCGCCCATCGCGCAGGGGACCGACAGCTCTTGGGCCGAGTACGTCAAGGACAGGAAGGTTCCGGTCATCGGCGGCTCGGCGCTCGATGCCAACTGGATGACGAACCCCTACATGCTCACCGCGAATACGACGCCAGTCGGTTACATCACCGCACAGCTGGCGGCAGCAAAGACGATCGGCAAGAAATTCGGAATGTTCACCTGCATCGAGCAGGCTGCGTGCAAGAGCGGCGTCGCGCTATTTCAGCAGATTGCGGGCACGTTGGGTCTCGGGTGGGCCGGCGCGCAGTACGTCTCGACCACCGCCACTGACTACATCGCGCCATGCCTCGCGATGAAGGCGGCCGGGGCGGACGTCGTCGCGCCAGAGTCGAGCGCCGAGACGATCGTCCGCATCGTCGCCGCGTGCAAGCAGCAGAATTACCACCCAGGGGTCGTGCTACCTACCGCCAACCTGGACGAGACTGCTATTGCGAACCCGGCTCTGGACGGCTCGTTGGGCGTGTCATATACGCCGCTGTGGTACGAGGACACCCCGGTCACCCACGACTTCTTGGCCGAGTACAAGAAGATGTTTCCGGACGAGACTCCCGGTGGTCACGCGCCGCAGGGCTGGCAGGCCGGTGTCGTGCTCGCGGCGGCGTTGAAGGATGCGCCGGACACGGTGACCTCGCAGACCGTGCTGGACGGGCTATATGCGCAGCCGGCAAACAGCACCTTTGGCGGCTGGACACCACCGATCACCTACGTGAAAGGTAAGCCGGCGCAGGTGAAGCCGTGCCTGTGGTACACGGGGATTCAGAACGGCAAGCTCACGGCGCCCGATGGCACCGACCTGATCTGTTCGTAACGGCTGGCGCCTACAGTCCCAACGCGCGGAAGCAGAACGCCAGCAGCGACTCCTTCTGTGCCGCCGTCGGCGCGGCGCCCTCGAGGATGTAGTTCTCCATCACCGCGAGGATCAAGGCCAGCAGCCAGCCTGCGTCGGCACGTGCTGAGCTGGCCGCCTCCGGACGGGCCGGGCGGCTCGCTTCGATCTCGGCGGCGAACAAGTCCAGGAAGCCGGAATTGATCGTCTGCCCCAACCGCTCGCGCTCACGGTGCAGCCGCGCCTTGTGTACCAGGAAGGGCCGGGTTCGGGCGGCAGCGTTCGGGTCCTCCGCCTGTGCCAGGAAACCTTCCAGACAGGCTTGCAGTCGTGCCTTCGGGGTCTTGTGCTTGGCGATCCGGTGTTCGAGGTAGGTCAGCAGCTTCTGCTGCCCGTCCTCGAGCAGCACCACGAAGAAGTCGTCCTTGCTGGGGAAGTACCGGTAGAACTGCTGCGTCGACAGGCCCGCCTCGGCCAGCAGTTCGCGCATCTTCACGTCCACCGATTCGTGTTTTTCGATGAGCCGGTATGCCGCCGCGATCGCGCGGTCGATGTCGTCGGTGGCAGCCACGTAGTGGTGGTTGAGGCCCCGGGAGATGGCTTCGGCCGCGTAGCTGGACGGCGCGTGCCGCTGGGACAACGCCATCGACCGCTTCCTTTCCACCCCGGCCCATCGGACACGAGCCGTGCGGGGCAATCGTATCGGCGGGGCTCAGATCAGCGGCAGCTTCGGTGGTCTGCCCTTCCGGCGCAGGCGGCACAGTTGGACCAGCTCGGCGTAGGCCGCGTCGCCGATGAGCGCGACCAGTTCGGCCGCGTAGGTCTCGAACAGTGCCTTCTTGCCGCGGTGCGCGGCCTTCGACTCGGTGCACCACCAGTGCAGGTCGGCGCCGCCCTCGCCCCAGCTACGACGGGAGAACTCGGTGATGGTGGTGGTGCGCGAGCCGTCCTCGTGCACCTCCTCGCTGCGCGAGATCGGTACCTGCCAGCAGACATCCGGCTTGAGTTCCAGCGGATGCCGGCCGGTTCGCAGGGCGAGTGCGTGCAGCGCACAGCCGGCGCCGCCTGGGTGGTCGGAACGGTTCGCGTAGATGCAGGCACCGTCGGCCGTGGCAGTACGCCGAGCTGGCTCGCCGTCCAGCTCGTCCACTTCCACCAGCGTGCGGCGGCCGTGGCGCTGCCAGTCCAGCGGGGTCAGCTCCCGGGCTGCGCTCCGCACCCGCTTCTCGTCCGCCGCGTCGGTGAAGAAGGCGCCGTGGCTGCAGCACCCCACCTCGGCATCGCCGGTGATGCCCTGGCAACCGTGGCCGAAGATGCAGCTCCAGCCGGACAGCAGGAACGACAGGTCGGCCCGGATCTCGTGATCCGGGTCGACCGGATCCGGAAAGGTGATCCACTCGCGCGGTGCGGCGGGGACAAACGGCACGCGGTCACTCAACCACAGCCGTCCGGCTCCGTCGCTCCTAGGATTCGGGCATGACCGGAGGGGCGGGATGATCCACGGCCAGCGGCTGGCGGTGGTGCTGCCGGCGTACAACGCGGCGTCCACCCTGGGCCGCACCGTGGCCGAGCTCGACCGTTCGGTCGTCGACGACGTGCTGGTGGTCGACGACGCGAGCACGGACGGTACCGCCCAGATCGCCCGCGGTCTGGGGATCGAGCCGATCGTGCATGATCACAACCGCGGGTATGGGGGAAACCAGAAGACCTGCTATCACGCGGCACTGGGGCGCGGCGCAGACATCGTGGTGATGGTGCACCCGGACTACCAGTACTCGCCGAAGCTGGTGGTGGCGATGGCCGCGATGATCGCGTACGACGTGTACGACGTCGTACTGGGCTCGCGAATCCTGGCGCAGAACGCCGTCGCCGGCGGAATGCCCCGCTACAAGTACGTCGCGAACCGGGCGCTGACGGCGTTCGAGAACGTCGTGGTGGCCGGCAAGTTCTCCGAATACCACACCGGCCTGCGGGCGTACCGGGGATCGTTGCTGGCCCGGCTCCCGCTCGATCGCAACTCTGACGACTTCGTCTTCGACAACGAGGTGATCGTGCAATCGCTGGCGGCGGGAGCCAGAATCGGCGAGATCTCCTGCCCGACGCGCTACGACGCGGAATCGTCGTCGATCGACTTCCGGCGCAGTGTCCGGTATGGCCTCGGCGTGCTGCGCGCGTCAGTGCAGTATCGGTTGCACCGCAGCGGATTGCGGGACTATCCCTACCTCCAGGTTCCGCCCGGGTGACGCGCCCCGGCGGCGATGATGCTCTAGCCTGCGCGGCATGACGATCGCATTGCTGGGCGCCGGCATGCTCGGCGAGTCCCTCCTACGTGGCTTGCTCGCCGCCGGTCACCCGCCGGACGCGGTGGTCGTGGCAGAGAAGCACCCGCCCGCGGCGAATGCGGTGCGCGAACGCTACGCGGTGCGGGTCGCCGGCCCGATCGAGGCCGTCGCCGGTGCTGAGGTGGTGCTGGTCGCGGTCAAGCCACCGGACGTGCCTGCGTTGCTCGGCGAGATCGGCCCCGCCCTCGCCGGCGGTACCGTCGTGGTGTCGCTCGCCGCCGGTGTCACGCTGGCCACCCTGGAGGGTGCACTGCCGCCGGGCACGGCAGTGGTGCGGGTGATGAGCAACACTCCGGTGCGGGTGCGGGAGGCGATGAGCGCGCTGTCCGCCGGTGCGCATACCTCCGAGGAGCTGTTGGCCCGCGCCGAGCGGGTGCTGGCCGCGGTCGGCCGCACGGTGCGGGTGCCGGAGGCCCAGCAGGACGCCGTCACCGCGCTGTCCGGCAGCGGCCCTGCCTATGTATTCCTGATGGTCGAGGCGCTGATCGACGCCGGCGTGCTGCTCGGGCTGCCCCGCGCGGTAGCGACCGAACTGGTCGAGCAGACGGTGTACGGCTCGGCCGCGCTGCTGCGGGACTCCGAACAGTCCGCGGCCGCGCTGCGCGAGGGGGTGACGTCCCCCGGTGGCACCACCATCCACGGCCTGCGGGCGCTGGACGACGGCGGGGTCCGGGCAGCGATCTACGCGGCGGTGGAGGCCGCGCACCGCCGGTCGCGCGAACTCGGCCGCGGCTGATCCCAGCACTGGGCCATTCGGTCGTCCTAGGCCCCTCGCGTCACGGCCGTCCCAGCGGATAGCCTGAACCACAGGCGGGCGCCGTCCTTCGCCGTCGGTGGGGAAGCCGATGGCACGGCGTTGCGCGAAGGAACGGTGCCTGATGGCTGCTGGAGACAAGCCCGTGGCGCTCGGCGAAATGCGCTTTCTCACCGTCGCCGAGGTGGCCGCAATGATGCGCGTATCGAAGATGACGGTCTACCGACTGGTGCATTCCGGCGAGCTGCCGGCGGTGCAGGTCGGTCGTTCGTACCGGGTCCCGGAGAAGGCGGTTCACGACTACCTGCAGGCCGCGTTCATCGCTGCCGGCTGACCACCTCTAGACTCGGGCGGTCCGACTCCTCCGACGACAGGCGTATCCGTGGGCTCCGTCATCAAGAAGCGCCGCAAGCGCATGGCTAAGAAGAAGCACCGCAAGCTGCTCAAGAAGACCCGCGTCCAGCGCCGCAACAAGAAGTAACGGCGCGGGAGCGGCGCCGCAACGCCGCGCCGGCTACTACCGCTCCTGCGACCATCCCGATCCCGCCCGCGGCGGGCACGCCGATGCGGGCCACCTTGCGGCCGGTGCGGAAGTCACGTACCGGCCAGCCCTCGGCTCGGGCCGCGCGGCGCAGGTCCGGGTCGGGATTGACCGCCATCGGGTGCCCGACCAGGGACAGCATCGGCAGGTCGTTCGCCGAGTCCGAGTAGGCCGCGCACCGGGTCAGGTCGAGGTGCTCGCGTTCCGCCAGCGCGCGGACCGCTTCGGCCTTGGCCGGTCCGTGCAGCGGCTCGCCCAGCAGCCGCCCGGTGTAGACACCGTCGACGGTCTCCGCGACGGTGCCCAGCGCCCCGGTCATCCCGAGCCGTTCCGCCACGATCCGGGCCAGCTCCACCGGCGTGGCGGTGACCAGCCAGACTCGCTGCCCGGCGTCGAGGTGCTGGTGTACCAGCGCCAGCGTGCCGGGGTAGATCTTGTCCGCCATCAGTTCGTCGTAGATCTCCTCGCCGAAGGTGACGATCTCCTCGACCTTGCGGCCCGCCACGAAGGCCAGCGCCGCTTCGCGCACGTCCACCATGCCCCGGGGACTTTCCCGGCCGGCGACCCGGAACATGACCTGCTGCCATCCGAACGCAGCCAGGTCGCGGGTGGTGAAGAACTTGCGGGCCGCGAGGCCGCGGGCGAAGTGGTACATCGAGGCGCCCGACATCAAGGTGTTGTCGCAGTCGAAGAAGGCTGCGACCGGCGGTCTCGCACCCTGCGCGTCGACGCCGACATCCGCCGCGGCCGCGGCAGCCGCGCCCGCTACCGCAGCCGCCGCTCCGTCGGGCTGCCGCCGGAATCGCATAGCGGTCAGCGTACGAGGCAGCGGGCGGTACCGCGAACGGGACGCAGACGACGGATGGCCCGTCCCCCAAGGGGACGGGCCATCCGTCAACGCGCTGACCGCCTGCTGGCGGCTACCGCTCAGACCTGAGCCTGCCGGCGGCGACGTGCCGCCCAGGCGCCGGCCAGGACCAGCACCAGCGCGATGCCACCGGTGATCGGCAGCTCGGCACCGGTGTAAGCCAGCGGCTTGTTCGGGGTGGTCGTCGGCGTGGTCGGGGTGGTCGGCGTCTCCGGAGTCTCCGGAGTAGCCGCCAGGGCCTGCGCCGAGGCGCTGGCCGAGCCGACCTCGAGGTCCACCAGGCTGATCGGGTCGGTGGTGGCGGCTGCCTTGCGTGCGTTGGCCGCCTTCGCGACGTCCGCGTTGGCCTGCGCCAGCGGCAGGTTGCCGAGCAGGCCACCGAGGCCGCCGAGGCCCCCACCGGTCAGGCTGGTGATCAGGTCGCCGAGGCCCGGGATCTGGCCGAGCAGGCCGGTCAGGCCGCTGAGCGAGGGCAGCGCGGTGAGGCCGCCGGCCAGGTTCGGCAGGTTGATCGAGACGCCGAAGCCGGAGATCTCGCCGGACGCGGAGGTACCGTCATCGGCCACCTTCACGTTCTGCGCCTGGTCCACGTTGATCGAGATGAGCCCGTTCAGAGCGCCTTCGAGGGTGTCCAGGTTGCTGGTCAACGTGCTCACCAGACCGCCCAGCAGGTCGAGCCCGTTGCCGAGCTCGACGCCGGTCAGGCCGTTCAGCAAATCGGTGAGCGGGCCGAGGTCGAGAACCAGGCCGCTGCCGTTGATGCCGCCCATGGCACCGGCGATGTGCAGCGCGCCGAGGCCACCGTTGGTGATCGTCGGCGTGAAGCTCGCGCTGCCGGGCTCACCGCCGGCGGTGGCGGTGACGGTGTTGTTGAAGCCGTCGACGGTTGCGAACCCACCGAGCAGGCTGATCTTGCCCAGCTCGACGTGTGCGGTGCTGACCATCTTGCCGTCCACGACCTTCAGCGAGTGGTCGCTGACCAAGCCCTGAATGTCGGCCACCGAGCCGGTGGTGATCTGGTCGAATGCCGCCTGCGCCTCGGCCTGGATGTTGTCCAGCGTCTGGTTCAAGCCGCTGATCACGCCGCCGACGCCTGGGATCAGGGTACCGGCGGTGCCGATGGTCCCGAGCAGCGTCTGCACGGTGTCCAGCTGGGCGAGCAGCGTCTCGAAGCCGGTCTTCAGCGGCGTGATCGCGTCGACCGGGAGCAGGTCGCCGAGGGTGATCGCGCTGAGATCCAGCCCGTCCGCCGAGGAACTCGCGCTGAGCGGATCCGCGGTGCTGGTGGCGGTGATGTTCGGTAGTGAGAGCTGCAGCAGCCCGCCGAGCTTCAGCGGGTCCGGCAGCCCGAGCAGACCGGTGCCCTTGTTCGGGCCAAGATTGCTGAGCGAGGAACTGGACGCCGGGACGAAATCGCCTCCGCCACTTGCTGAGACCAGCTTGGCCAGCGTCCCGGTCAGGAGCTTCACGTCCGCGTTCGCGAGGTCGGGATTCGCTCCAGTCGCGTCGTGTCGCAGCTCGGAACTGGAACTCAGCACGCCGACAGACACTGGTCCGTCACCGCTGATGCTGCCGAGGAGCGGCAGTGTGCCGATGCCCGGGATGTTCTTCAGTAGCGAGAGGCTGAGCGCGTTGCTCGATGCCGTGCCCTGGTAGGAGGCCGGCGGTGTGGTCGACGAGTCCGTTCCGGCGGCCGCGGCCCCCGAGGCGGCCAGGACGACGGCAGCGCCGGTGAACAGCGCGACACCGGCGACGCGGCCCCGCTTGGACAAGAACTGGCTCATTCCGTGACTACTTTCCGTAACAGCCGCACTGCGGCCACTCAAGATCCCCCCGGCGGCAGGTCCCCCTGAGAGACCGGATCACTGCCGCCTCAACGACGGTGCCAACCGAGCGGTTACGCCGCCGCCCGGGCGAATCTTGCCACGGACTGCCGGGCGCGCGGCGCAAGAGATGATCGATTTCGTCACGAAACTCACTGGGATGGAGTAGTTACGGTCAGTAGCTGACCGGTCAACGTGCGCACGATCGTCTGCAACAGCGGACCGACGCCCGCCAGCACCGGCGGTGTCGGCACGACGGGCAGTGCGATCGGTATCGACGGCAGCGGTACGGACGGCAGCGGCAGCGCTGGCATTGGTCGCGTGGTCGCCACGGACGAGGCCGGCGGTGGCAACGGTGCCGGAACGGAACGAGACGGCGGGGCAGACGGCTGGGTGGACGGCTGGGTGGACGACCGGGCGGACAGCTCAGTGGACGGCGTCGGAGCGGCCGGCACGACCGTCGGTTGCGACTCGGGCTGGACGGGTGGTCCGGGTGCGATGGCCAGCGCGGCTTCGGTCGCGACAGCGCTACGAGCGGTGCTGGCGATCAGTGCCTGGCTCCGTTGAGCCCGGTACCGGCTCGGAGTAGGCAGCTCGGGTAGCAGCGTGGCCAGGTCGTGCTGTTGCCGGACGGCAAAGGTGGTCAGATAGCCGGTCGCCCGGGAGTGACCCTCGCCGGCGGCGCGCAACAGATACGCAGTGGCGCTACGGGTCGCGTCGTCCATGTCCTGCAGGGTGCGGTTGATCGTGCCACTGGCGCTGCCGCCAGCGGTCAGCCCGCCTGCGGCAGCCAACGTCTGGCCGTGGCTGAGCGCGGCGACTTCGTGCAGTCGAGTCCGTGCGAACGAAAGCTCGAGTCGGCCGCGGGCCTCGTCTCCGTGCGTCCAGCCCAGCTGGACGGACTCCATCGTGCGTTTCAGCGAGTACATCGGCTGGCCGGGAAGGGCTCGGGTGCTCAGTGTCATCAGGGCCACCAGGATCACGGCCAGGGCCGCCAGGGCGATCCCCGGTCGAATCCATCGACGACAGCGACGCGGCGCCGCCAGCGTCTGTACGGCGGTGACATGCCGGAGCTCCACCGGGACGGTCGCAGCGGCCGACGCCGCTGCGGCAGCCACCAAGCGCTGCCGCAGCGCATCCCGGAAGTCCGCCGACGGCATGCAGCGCGCGTCGGCCTGCCGCCCGAGCCGGCCGAGAACGGTGACCGTCGCGCCGCGCGGATCGGCCCGGATCGGTACAGCCAGCCCGGCGAGGCGCGAGCCGAGGCGCGACGTCGACATCGACCCCCCGTCCCGGTTGCGCCATGTTCGTCCGTTATCTGTCCACCGGGCCAACGAGACGGCGGACTATCGGTGACGGAACCCTGGGCGGGGCCGGACGGTCAGATGGAACCCTCGGGAAGCAGCCGTCCCAGCGCGCGGACCGCGCGGTACTGCAACGCTTTGATCGCACCGTCGTTCTTCCCCATTGCCAGCGCGGTCTCGCTCACCGACAGGCCCTGCAAGAAGCGCAGCACGATGCACTCCTGTTGTTCTGGCCCGAGCTGGCGGACTGCGCCCAGCAGCGCCTCGTTGGTGAGGTGGGACAGCACCTCGGATTCCGGGGTGGACACGCCAGGCTTGTCCCCGGCAGCCGCGAGCAAGTCCGAGGTCGCGATTTCCAGCCGGTACCGGCTGGACTTGTAGTGGTCGGCGATCAGGTTCCGGGCGATCGTGACGAACCAGGCGCCGACGTCGCGGCCCTGCCAGGTGAACGACCCGAGTCGGCGCAGTGCGCGCAGGAAGGTCTCGCTGGTGAGGTCCTCAGCCAGTTGCTGTGACCCGACGCGGTAATAGACGTAGCGGTAGATCAGGTTCACGTACCGGTCGTAGATCTCGCCGAATGCCTCGGCGTCACCGGCCTGGGCACGCTCGACCAGCGCCATCACTTCCGCGCTGGCTGCGGCCCGCTCGTCCCGTTCCTCCTGCACCGGGATCCGCGCGGGGATGTCCGAAGGGGGAGCCACCAACCGGACCGACGGCTTGTTCTTGTCGGTGGACAGCAGGCCGTCCGCTGCGATGGCAGGCCGCGGCGCCTTCATCGCGGGCTCCCCTCGTGCGTTCGGTGGTCCGGAAGGTGCGCGATGGCATGCGGCGCTGCACCCGAGCAGAGCGTAGGGCTCCCCTCTTGTCGTCGACAGCACAATGCGTGATCTGGACCATAAGCGCGTATTGGGTGTGATCTGGGCCATTGCTCACGCGCGTCGCCGGCCGGCAAACGGGCCTGCGGGCCGGATCCGCGTACGTTGCGAGGATGGTCGGCGCCGGCAGCATCGGGGCCCGGTTGGGTCGTCGCTGGCGCCGAGGGCGGGTTCACCTGAGCCTGTGGATATTGCTGGCGGTGCTGGTGACCGCGGTGACGTTCGTCGGCGGCCTGCTCGCCGCGCCGGTCGATTTCACCCCACCGCCGGCGCCGCGTCCGGCGCTGGTCGTCGACCGACACGGCACGCTGTTCGCGGAGATCCGTAGCCCCGAGCAGCGCGAGGATGTCACCACTGCCCAGATGGCGCCGGTTCTCCGGCAAGCGGTCGTCGCTGCCGAGGACCGGCGGTTCTACGAGCACCGGGGTGTGGACCCGACGGCGATCGTCCGCGCCGCTTGGGCGGACCTGACCGGAGGCGACACGCAGGGCGGTTCGACGATCACCCAGCAGTACGTGAAGAAGGTCTTCGTCGGATCCCAGCGCACCGTGCTGCGGAAGGTGCGCGAGGCCGCACTGGCGATTCGGCTGGAACGCAAGCTTTCGAAGGACGAGATCCTCACCCGATATCTGAACATCGTGCCGTTCGGTGAGGGCACCTACGGCGTGCAGGCGGCGAGCAAGTTCTACTTCGGCCTCCCGGCGTCGGCGCTGAACCTGTCCCAGGCCTCGATGCTGGCCGGCATCATCCCGGCACCGAGCAGGTACAACCCGGTGGCGAACATGGCGCTGGCCCGGGACCGGCAGAAGTACGTCCTCAACGGCATGGTCGAGTCCGGTGACATCACCAGCGAACAGGCATCCGATGCCTACACGAACCCGCCGACGATCGTCGCGAAGTCCGCTGCTATCTCGATTCCGGCGCTCGCGCCGCAGTACTTCGCGAAGGTGGCCCAGCAGGTCAAGGCCCGGTACGCCGACAACCAGGACACCCTGTACAAGGGTGCCTTGCAGGTCCAGACGAGCCTCGACCTGACCTGGCAGGAGGCGCTGAACAAGGCGGTGCAGGACGTGCTGCCCAAGGCCGACGACCCGGAGGCGGCGGTCATCGCGATCGACTACACCACCGGCGACGTGCTGGGCCTGGTCGACAAGGTCGACGCGGATCATGCGCAGTTCGACCCGGCGACGCTGGCGGTACGCACCTCCGGCTCGACGATCAAGCCATTCACGCTCGCCGCCGCCCTCGAGGCCGGCATGACGTTGGACACCACCCGGCACGCGCCGAGCAGCAAGACGTATTCGGTGGCCGAATGCGGCTCGCCGCAGTACGTGATCCACAACGACGAAGGCGGCTCCGGCACCTACACGCTGGAACGTGCGCTGGCCAGGTCGGTGAACACGGTCTACGGGCCGCTCGCGGTGGAACTGGGTACCACGAAGGTTGCGGCGCTGGCCGAGGCGGCCGGCCTGGGCAACACCGAGGGCAAGGTCAACACCAACTGCGCGATGGGGCTCGGTGCGGACATCACCCCGTTGTCCGAGGCGGTCGGGTATGCCACCTTGGCCAACGGCGGCGTGTACAACCCGCCTCGCTTCGTCACCGGCATCAAAGCAGGGGTGTCCACGTCGGGCGAGGGCGGCAGCACCATCTACACCGCACCCAGTAGGCCGAAGCAGGTCGTCCCGACCTCGGTGGCGAACGACGTGGTGCGGGCGATGGGGGACGTGGTGCGTTACGGCACCGGTACCCGCGCACAGCAACCGGGCGGGCTTGAGGTGTTCGGCAAGACCGGGACGACCGACGACAACACCGACGCCTGGTTCACCGGCTGCGTGCCCAGCTACCACGTGTGCGTGACGACGTGGATGGGATACGACTCGCCACGGCCGATGCGGAACGTGGAGGGCTTCGGCGAGGTGCAAGGGGGCACCTTGCCGGCCAAGATCTTCGCGGCTGCCATGGATGCCTACCGGTCGGTGGCCGGCGGGTCAGCGCCGTAGCGCCGGCACGCTCTGGCCGAAGATCAGCGCTCGTGCCAGTGGGTCCCCGGCCGCCTTCAGGGCGCGGATCTCGGCCGCCGCCTTGGCTGCGGCCGCAGCCTTGGCTGCTGCTGCGGCGGCGGCCCGTTGCTCCGCTGCCTTCGCGGCGGCCTGCGCTGCCGCGATCTGCGCTGCCGCCTCGGCCGCCGACGCCGGCGTCGTGCGGTGCGTCGGGGCGGCCGCCTTTGTCGCGGTCTTCGTCGGCGGCTTCGCCGGGGTGGCCGGCTTCGTGCCGGTGGTGGTCTTGCTGCTCGTCGTACCGCTGCTCGTCGCGGCGCCGGCGTTCGACGGACGGCGGAAGTCGATCGTCACGAAGATCTCGCCGCGGCTGTCGGTCACGGCGCCGATCCCGACCTGGGTGTATCCGGTGTTGACCTCGTTCGCGTAGTGCCCTGATGAGTTGTCGAACGCGTTGTCGATGGCGGCCACGGTGGGGCCCATGCCGACGTTCTCGCCGAGTGTCTGCCAATTCGACACCTGACTCGGCAGGCTGTCGTTGTGGAAGATCTTGCCCTGCGCCGCCATCGACGCGGAATGCTGCCGGGCGATCGCGCTCAGGTCGCCCACCAGGGTGAGACCGGGTAGGCCCTTGCTCGCTCGCAGGCCGTTGAGGTGTGCCAGGAACGCGCCTTCGTTTCCGCTCGCCTGTGCGGCGATCGGGTTCAGCCCCACCAGGCCGGCACCGAGCAGCACGGTGGCAACCGCGGCGGCCACGGTGCCCCGAAGGGTTCGTCGCATGATCCGGCTCCCTGATTGGGGCCGGGACGGATCGCCGCGACGTAGAGCGGTCGCGACCCTCCTGCGCTACGGCAGGTCGGGCGGCCGTGACGTTCGGCGGACCGGCTGACTCCGTGGGGGAGTCCCGTGTCTTTGCGGCCCACGCTCGCGCGTGGTGTGCCTTTGTCGGGTCGGTGGCCGCCCCGGCGGGGCTGTCGTAATGGGCGTGCACTGAAGAGATCGGGGCGCGTGGCATGGAGCTGACTGCTCCAGGTGGGTGATGCCCAGGTTTCCCGGTTGGGCCGTTTGCAGCCACGGCCGGAACCGGTCGCGAACGCGCGCGCGAACGGCGGCTGGTGTGGAACGATCGCCGCATCGACACCCATCCGCCTTCGCCGCCGCCCGGTGGACCGCTCGACGGTGTCACCCAGGTGGCGCAGTTGCTGCGCCGCGCGGCAGCCCGCGCTGGCCAGCGCACCGCGATCGTCAGCGGCGATGCGCGCCCGACCTGGTCGGAGCTGGACGCTCAGGTCGACGCGGCGGCAGCGGGCCTGCGGCGGCGTGGCCTGGTGCCGGGCGACCGGGTCGCCATCGTGCTCGGCAACCGCCTCCCGTTCGTGGTGGCCTGGTTCGCTGTCCTGCGCGCCGGGCTGGTGGCGGTGCCGGTGAATATCGCCTTCACCGATCGGGAAGTCGCCTACCAGCTGCGGGACTGCGGAGCGCGACTGGTGATCGTCGACGAGCAGCGCCAGCCCGCGCTCGCATCGGCGCTAGCGGAGGCCGAGCAGGTGATCGTGCCGGGCGATCCGGATTGGCACGATTTGCTCCAGGATGCAGGGACCGGAGACGTTCCGGACCCGGTCGGTGGCGAGGAGCTGGCGGCGCTGGTCTACACCTCGGGCAGCTCGGGGCGGCCGCGCGGCGCGATGCTCTCGCACCGCGCGCTGCTGGCGAATCTCAGTCAGCTGCAGCAGACCGCGGTGCCGGTCATGACCCCCGACGACGTCACGCTGCTGGTGCTGCCGCTGTTCCACATCTACGCCCTCAACGCTGGCCTGGGTAGCGTGGTGGTGCACGCAGCCACCGCCGTATTGGTGGAGCGCTTCGACCCCGTGCTCAGTCTCGAGGTGATCCAGACGGAGCGCGTTACCACCGTCGTCGGCGCGCCGCCGATGTATGTGGCCTGGTCGATGCTCCCGCAGCTGCAAGAGGGCTTCGCGAGCGTCCGGCTGGCGGTGTCCGGCTCCGCACCGCTGGCTCCGGAGGTGTTCCGCCGGATGCGGGAGATCACCGGTCGCCCGGTGTACGAGGGGTACGGCATGACGGAAGCGTCGCCGGTGTTGACCGCGGCCGTAGTAGCCGACGAGCCGATCCCGCTCTCGGTGGGCCGCGCACTGCCAGGGGTGGAACTGCGGTTGCAGGCGCACTCGGGGCCCGGTGCGCCGGAGCCAGGTCCGGGCGAGGCCGGCGAGGTGGTGGTACGCGGGGCGAACCTGTTTTCCGGCTACTGGCCGGACCGGCACGGCGGCCCGGATCCGGACGGGTGGTTCGCCACCGGGGACATAGCCCGGATCGATACCTCGGGCAACGTCTTCCTGGTCGACCGGCTCCAGGACCTCATCCTGGTCAGCGGCTTCAACGTGTACCCGCGCGAGGTGGAGGCGGTGCTGGCCACGCACCCGGACGTCGCCGAGGTGGCGGTGGTCGGTGTCTCCCATCCGTACACCGGCGAGGCGGTGAAGGCATACGTGGTGCCGGTCGAGGATGCCGAGCCGTCAGCCGAGGAGTTGATCGACCACGCCGCCCGCAGTCTGGCCCGGTACAAGTGCCCGAGTTCGGTACAACTGGTCGGTTCGCTGCCGCACGTCGTCAAGGGAAAGGTCGCCAAGGGCCCACTGCGTGAGGAGGCTCGCTAGTACCACGGTCCGCCGATTTTGTGAAGACCTTCACATGCGCGTAGCCTTGGTGGGTACCCGCTGCGTGGGAGCATGCCTGTGACCGCCCGACCGTCTGACGACGTTTCCGCCGCCGGCGACCCGCTCGACGTTCCGTCGACCGGTCTCGGTGCCGCGCGCTCGGCGCACGTCCCGGACGCCACCGTGGCGCGCCTGCCGGTATACCTGCGGGCGCTCCTGCAATTGGCCGATGCGAAGGTGGCCACCGTATCGTCCGAGGACCTCGCGCTGGCGTCGGGGGTCAATTCCGCGAAGGTGCGCAAGGATCTCTCCCAACTGGGCTCGTACGGCACCCGGGGCGTGGGATACGACGTCAACAACTTGCTGCACGAGATCAGTCGCGAACTCGGGCTGACCCAGCCTCGGGCAGTCGCCATCGTCGGGATCGGCAACCTCGGCCACGCCCTGGCCGGGTACGGCGGGTTCGCTCCACGCGGGGTGCGGATCGCCGCGTTGCTGGACGCGGACGCCCATCGCATCGGTGAGACGGTGAACGGGCTGGTCGTCCAGCCGGTCAGCGCCCTGGAAGAGGTCGTAGCCGGCTGTGACATCACCATCGGGGTCATCGCGACCCCTGCGCTGGCGGCCCAGCAGATCTGCGACCGATTCGTCGGCGCCGGGGTGCGCAGCATCCTGAACTTCGCGCCGGTCACGCTCACCGTTCCGGATGACGTCGACGTCCGGAAGGTGGACCTGTCGGTGGAGTTGCAGATCCTGTCGTTCCACGACCAGCAGCGTTCGCGCGGTCGCCGCGCCTCGGCCGTCCTTGCCGTTGATCCGTCCGTGGACGGATCCGGCCCGGATCTCCCGGTGGAGCTGACGTCATGAGCGTGCTCGCCGTCGGGCTGTCCCACCGCACCGCACCCACCGCACTGCTTGAGCAGGTCAGCGCCGGGGTGGGTGACGGGGTGAAGCTGCTGCACGCGCTCACCGAGGGTGAGCACGTGGCGGAAGCCGTGGTGCTCTCGACCTGCAACCGGGTCGAGGTGTACGCACATGTCACCGCGTTCCACGGCGGTCACCTCGAGGTCACCGACGCGCTCGCCGAGGTTACCGGCGCGCCGGTGGACGAGCTGACGCCGCACCTGTACGTCGACTATGACGCGCGGGCCGTACAGCACCTGTTCCAGGTGGCCTGCGGGTTGGATTCGATGCTGGTCGGCGAGGCTCAGGTCGGCGGACAGGTCCGATCCGCGTACAAGCTGGCCCAGGACGAGGGCACCGTCGGCCAGGTGCTGGGCGAGGCGTTCCGGCACGCGATCCGGGTGGGTAAGCGGGCCCGTTCCGAGACCGGCCTGGATCGAGCCGGTGCATCGCTGGTCGGGCTTGCGGTGGAGCACGCAGCTGAGGTCCTCGGCTCATTGCAACACCGGCCGGCCGCGGTGGTGGGGGCGGGGAGCACCGGAGCCCTCGCCGCCAGCACACTGCGGCGTGCCGGGGTGGGGTCGCTGCAGGTCGCGAACCGCACCGA
>Ga0164242_10001609_pt1 | contig 26783 bp, 24 predicted proteins | sample OricomgcompostMG_FD_108783 | JGI IMG/M metagenome (GOLD analysis project Ga0164242, IMG submission 108783) | Miracle-Growth compost microbial communities from Emeryville, California, USA - Original compost - Miracle growth compost (MG) ...
GCCAACGACGAGGACGTGGTCGTCGGGCAAAGTCTCAACGGGCATATCGTTGATGGTCATTTTCAATTCAGACGGCTAGATTTGGATCAAGAACTGGAGAAATGTCGGTTGCACAGTAGATATTACGGGCATGTGTAGGTAATTGGCACCAGATCAGTGCGCATATATCACTTATTGATCGTCCTAGCCAATTTCCCGCGGATACGTCCGTAATGGCTTAGTCAATATGACTTGAACAGGCTCGGAGAATTCAGGAATAATATTCCGTATACTATTCTTAACCGCGCCGCAATACGTATTTGCAGATATGAGTTGCCAGGATAATGATCTCTTGGGGTCGATAAAGTGGTTATTGGTCGCCCAAGGGTCCCAGACTGGGCTGAACCGAATGTGGTAGAAGCATGTGATTTCACAAAGAAATCGTGTGGAAAGTGAAGCAATTGAATGAGTTCAAGATTTGAGCTACGGCAGGAAAGATACCTAGGTGAGATAGCTACATGTGGTTTGCACATTCCAAAAGTGAAGAGTGGTACAATCCTTAAGCAGCAGCACGAATCGGATACACAAGCTTGTAGCCGTTGATCATTCCCTTCCGCACAGCATCCATTCCGCCATCGACAGCTTGCAGTCCCCCAAGCTCCACCTGATGCGGATGAGGACTGATATCGCCATCCCAAAGCAACTTCTCCGCCGCGCGGTACCATTGCTTAGCAATCTCTCGGTGCTGCGGCCTTGCGTCGAGATTATACGGCCGCTTCCAGTTCACCACCTCACCGAACTGGGTGAACAGGAAGATCCAGTCTGGCTGAACGCTGCGGCGGGTGTGCATATTCAGTGGGAAAGGGTCGAGCCCCAAATACTTGCCACCCTTACTTCCGATGGCTTCATAGCAAATCTTCATAGGGCCTGACCTCGTGATACAGTCAAGGGCGAATCGCAGCCAGTTTTGGCAGTAGTCGCGAATTTCTGAGCCCCAAGTTTGCGAATGATAGTCGAAAGCGGCTTCAGCACCAAGACTCTTCACATGCTCGAAGTTGCTGGGTGAGCAAGTCGTAATCGGAATCAAGCCAGATCTTGAATCGCCAAATCGAGTCAGTAAAAGGGTTGAGCAATCACCAAGTTGGGTGGAGATCTAGGCTCACCTTCGTATAACCTGAATAGCCAATGACCCAGTTGCTGTGCCGCCACCATAAAGCAAGACGATGTCTGGTTTCTTGCCGGTGGTCTTGTTGTCCTCAAAACTCATGGGCAGTCCAAGACCCTTGAAGAGCGCAAGACCTATTGTGGCCAACCCGATTCCCAGCGTTGCCGCCTGCTGAAAGGATATGTTCGGCCGGATCCTGAGAACGAAATCCGCCGGCACCACGACATACTTTGCGAAGGCGCCATTCTGTTGATGATCGGGATTGTTCCCGAAAACACAGCCAAAGACGCGGTCTCCAATCTGGAATCTGTCTGCTGGAACCTCTTCACCCAGAGCTGCGATCTTACCAGCAAAATCGCCGCCGACGGTAGCTCCAACACTGGGTGAAATATCAACCGAATTGCAGTCAAAGGGGTTGAGCCCTATACAAACATTGTGTACCAGAACATCATGAGGACCTAGGGCGGGCAATGGCTCGCTCTCTGCTATGGTCACCTTGCCAGGCCTTTCAACCTTGAGCGCCGCTTGTGTAGCGGGTAAAATAATATTAGTCGCCATTGCTAGGTGTTTGTGATTTTAGCGGAATGTTGTGGAGCGATTATTTCAGGAGGGACAAGAAGACATGTCAAGATGTCTACATGTAAGGCGGGATATCGTGCGACGTCAACCACAACCTTATCCCCGGATTGGGCTGAGCTGTGCTCACTGCCGGCCATTGGAAATGTTCCCATTGATTTTCCGAAGATCCTGACAGCGGTAGGAGGATTCTCAGCCTTGTATTCCGGGATCAATTCTGGCGGCATGCATTGCATAAGGATGCCGGTGAGTAAGTCGGAAAATTCACACAGCCCTATTTTGGGCTCGGAAAATTCGAATTTAACACCAAGAAACAGTGGCCGAATGGTAGTAAAGGATAGTGACGAATCGGGAAATCATGGGTATCCTCATATTGAATGGTGTAGAAGAATTGCTTGCTGTGCATCTTCTTTCGACGTTTATCGTTCTGCAACCGTCCTTGATGACGGCATCCCCGCGACTTCTGTGCACAACAACAGCCAAGCAGTGCTACAATCACCAGAATTGAACAGTAAGATGGAAGATTTTAGTGACCGACCTACACACCATATGGGTGTATGGTTCTGGTTTGTAGGCAGCGTGGTGTTGCTGGCATTCTTGTCAAGGCGTCTGCTGAGTAGGCAGAAGCTGGAAGGAGAGTTCTTGAACGAGAGAGGCGAGCGCATCAAGCAGATTACCAGAGATGTCCGTCTCTGGAAGTTCGTCCACAGGTAAGACCAACTCAGGAGGCAAAACTTCTTACTGTTACCCAAGTCGCGACATAGCTGACCATCGTTTGTCCTACGAAACAGTCTGGAGCTATCCCGAATGGGTCAGAAATGGCATCTGGCGAGCCTTACCTGATCCAAAGTGGACCATACCGTGAGCTGGTTATTAGCCAGCCGAATCATATCAGCGAATTCTATGCAACAGACGCAAAAGGCGAGCCACCCCTCACACTTCTCGTGACAAGCGGCGCTGACTGGCTCTTGCAGAACACGGAAAGCCCAAGAACTTCAACTTCGGCGAGCTTTTTGGCCGGTAAGACTGCCTGACGTGTGGTACTCTGCGCAGAATACGGACTTACAAGCGGTTTCATCGTAGCCTAGCAGGTGATGCCGTGGGCGCCAAGTATGGCGACGACTGGCGCCAGCTGCGCAAGCAATTTGACCCAATCTTCTCATTTCACTCCATTGTTGAGAGCAAAGCCAACTTCGACCGTGAGATCAAGCAGTGGATCCAAGGACTTGCTCCCAGCATTGTCAGTTTCGGTCTCTAACTCTCCATCTCTATGGAGATGCTTTCGATGATAGGGTAAGCTGGTTGAATTTATATACAGAGAAGTCACTTTAGCAGGCTGGCGATTTTAAGCTGACGATTTTAATAGCTGTACTGGCGACTGCTCGAACTTGATCAGATGCACGAAAGTGTTCTGCAGGCGCTCCTGCTTTCGAATTATCCAGACTCGAAGATTTATGGCCTTCTTCCCACAGCACAGAACAGAAAAATGTCAACCTACCTGAAGCAGTGGAAGATCTTTAACCAGACCATCATTGAACATGCCCGAGACGTATGTCGTACCAAACCCGTATCCAACGATAATATGTTAAGGCTAATACTGACCTCTTCATAGGGCGGTTGGGTATGCCCTGTGGAAGTCATATATCGTGCCGTAGAACCGCGGAAGCACATCACTGAGGATGAAGTTTGTTCCCCGATGATGACGAAGACCGCAAGTTGCGTGAAGCCTGCAGACTGACTTAAGCAACAGTTTCTGGCTACCCTGGACGAAATCCTTTTCACCAACGTCGACGTCAGCTCCAAGGTGTTAAGCACCCTGTTCATCAACCTAGCAAAGGATGTTTCTCTTCAGACCGAGTTTCGCGCCGAGATAAACTCCAAGCGCTCCGAGCTGGGCGATGCAAAGTACTCGGCGAGTACCGACACGCTCCTCAATAGGGTTATCATGGAGAGCATGCGCTTGTCCCCGGCTTTCTGTACGTGCTTCTCACCACTTCATCTTGTTCCCCTAAGATCAGTTGTCAAGACAAGGTGCTGACATATTGATGCACAGGGTTCTCCATGCCGGAGTCCACGGCGCAGAACAAGACTATTGGAGGCTATCTGATCCCCTCCAACACCCCTGTAGTCATAGATACGCGCTGTCTCAACAATAACCCACATATATTTGGAGGTGACAGTGAACAGTTCCGCCCTGATCGTTTCGCAAGCATCGAGTCTGAGAAGTTGCGATACGGGTTCATGAAATTTGGTACCGGTGCTGCCACTGGAAGGTGCCTAGGGAAGAATGCAGCGGATGTGTTGTTCAAGATGGTGACCATCGCGATGGTAGAGAAGTTCCATTTGTCTCCTGCACAGACAAATGAAAAGAGAGGTCAAGGCGATTCAAAGATCTTGTTGACCAAGGTGTAGCTTGATTGGCGGTATACAGCGGAATCGCTGACTTGATAGTAGCTATATCGCACCGTCACCTCTAGATGGAATTGAAGCTGGTGTTTTTGAGACTTTATAGTAAAGCCATAGCTTATACATATGATGAAATTAAAAGAAAACCTTTCTGTTAAATCTAGACTCTTAGCAGAGCCTCGTGAAGAATCGAACAAGGTATCTTTAAACTTACTCGAATGATCCTATCAAGAAATGCTCTCCGCGATCACGTTTGTCATAAGCTCGTGATTGTGAGAATAATCAATGGCAAAATCCACAACACAGACACCTTTGTATGCCAACGCCTCCTTCATCACCGATTCCAGCTCTGTAGAACTACTCACCCTCAAGCCTTTGGCTCCGAAGGCATCTGCATATTTGACAAAGTCCACGCCGGAAAGATCAACACCCGCACTCCGACCGTATTTATCAACCTCCCGAAACTCAACCATATTGTATTTGCCATCGTCCCATATGAAATGAGTTATATCACAACCTTGTTGCACCGCCGTCACCGGTTCATATCACTGAATAGAAATCCACCATCTCCACTGATACTGACTACCTTTCTGGAGCAGGGTGCTGGATCTTAGGATAACGAGGCTCCAACCGCCCACGGAAGAGTCACGCCAAGTATTTAACTTGCATTCTCTGCATTGGAGGGATGGCTAGGACCGGTTGGCTATAATGGGCCTATCGAAGCAACTACATTTGGTTGCAAGGATAGTTATTTTTATGAGCCTCCTGGCATATTACTATTGATATTATTGCTAATGCTGCCCGAAGCCCGAATTGTATCATTCTATGTTCGGTATGTTCACAATCATCGTCAACGTTATCACTACATAAGACAGGCACATTTTGGTGACCGTAAAGGTGAATAGCCGCGATTGCATCGTGTAGTGTCCTGATGGCAGCATTAAGCATCACATATAAGCATCTTCTAGATACGGTCATCGCGGAACAGGATTTGGTGTTTGCGCATACACTACAGTAATATTCGGCAGATTGCTCAGGTCATGTTCCATATCCTCGGCCAAGGATCATCATAGCAGGATCAAAGGTCAGGAAGAGCAAGCTGTTGGAACAAGGAGGGTAGAGTTATAAATGATGCTTATAACTAACCAGCTACCTATTCTGTATTTATTGCCCGAGTTGCTGCCTCGGCCGCTTGTTTGGTCATGATATACTCTACTTATAATCTCGGCGTAGACGTGGTTTTTTAGGGTGGCCCGGTCGTGGGAGACCAACGTTACACACCCGACCTACCTCTTGGCGACACTGGACGGTGGCTGGTGATAGGAGGCCGTGTAAGTCCTACTGAGGTGGAGAAATAGAGTGTCCATTTCTTCGTTTGCAAGCGCAATCGAGGCCAGCCCCTAGGCCTAACATTTACAATATTGACATTACCTAGTATTCAACGCTATCGAGGTTCTTAGCCTCCAGTCATTGTCATTGGGGGGCAATAAAGTGTTGTCTGTCTCTTGTACCTAGTCAAGGTTTGGTTGCATACGTCAGAGTCTTGCCTTTTCAACCTTGGCTCCCCCGGATGCTGATGACCCTCGCCTCTTGCTTCCGCTGATTTCTTCCCCAGCTTCATTTGTCCCCCAGCTGACCACCCATGCTTCCACCTCTCTACCCAAACCATCAACCTCCTCAAATGTATTCCCAGCGTGGAGACATAATCTCACCCTCTCCTTCCCCTCCGGCACAGTCGGTGCCATAACCGGGCGCACCATGAATCCACTATTCTGGCAGTGTTGTGCTAGACCACGAGGATGCGACGTGAAGAGCGGAATAATAGCCGAGTTTGGTCTATCGGCGTGTAGACGAAGAAGTTCGGGTGAAGGACGGTGGCGGATAACTATTGAGCTGATGAGATTATAAGCATGGCATACGATCTTGCGCAAGTGACAGACTAAAGGCTCAGCTTTTCCGCTCGCCAGGAAGTTGTATGTGACCTCTATACTTGTAAGGGAGGTTAAGGCCATGGAGGTCGTGTATATCAAGCTGTGGGCGTAGTTGATGAGGTAAGAACGTGTGGTAGGGGAGCAAAGTAAAATGCCTTTAAATTAAGTCAGTCTGGTTGGAAGTGGTTTAGGAAGCGACCACAATGGATCGACTAAAATCAGGTTGTTAACAGATATGAAAAAAACGTACCTCCAGCACAGCCCATAGCTTTACCAAAGCCATGTATTCGCGCCCAGATGCGATCCTCAAGGCCTAATTCGCACACGAGCCCACGTCCCTTATCACCCAATATCCCAGTCGAGTGAGCCTCGTCGACGATTATGTAACCGTTTCCCCGGGGCAGGTAACGCTCGACACACTCAACAATATCGGCTAGAAGCGCCAGGTCCCCATCCATGCTGTAAACACCTTCAAGAGCAATAAACACGTTCCTCTGCCCCTCTCTGACCGAACGTCCTTCGGAACCTTCTTGGAGCTCTCGCAAGACCGCTTCCAAGCTCCTAAGCTCCTTCGTCGCAAGTGCAGATTTCTCCTTCCCGTCACCCGGACCATCATAAACGCAGTTATGCGCAAAAGGTACCGTCCCGCCAGCTCGACTAAGTTTCAAGCCATCACGCACGCTGGCGTGGATCAGCTCGTCGTAAATGACGACATCGCCCGGCTGCGGGATGCAGCCGAACAGGCCGAGGTTTGCATCCGTTGCTGAGTTGAAGAGCAGCCCGGCTGACCCGTGGTGGAAGTCCGCGATGCTGCGCTCCAATGACTCCGCCAGAACGGAATTGCCATCTAGGAGGCGAGAGCCGCCCGATCCCAGCAATCCGAGAGTCGGGCCGTTGTCAGCAGCATCATGGGCGTGCAGCCTGGCCAGGTAGGCGCGCCGGATCTCGGGATGCGAGGAAAGAGAGAGATAGCCATTGGACGAGAAGTCTGCTGTGCCAGCTGGGACGGTGGTCAGATGGCGGAGCCGATTGCGCGACTGGCGTCTGGCAAGCAGCCCAGCTAACACCTCGTCTAGCTGGCTGCTTGTTTTGGACATTGTGTGTAGAACGGCGGCAAGGGCTATCAAGGTGCCGAGGCCGCTGTTTTATCTGTTTTACACCTTCTCCCCCACCCACCTAGTTAGCTGCCTATCATTGGACAAAATACCGAGGAATGGCCACGTACAAAGATTGAGGCTAATAAGAGCGAAGGTTTTATTTCCACATGTCCGCGGTTGGTATATCCCGCACAGGGGCTCTAAGCGAGAAATATGCAGACACCATGCAACCCCCATATTTGATGCCAGAGTGGTTTTCTTGATGTCTGACTCACTGTCTGGCTACAACTCTAGCCAGCCAAAAAAAAAAGGAAAAAAGGTGTTATAACCGTGGGCGACGACAAATCAGGCTCAGCTATGGGCCTTACAGAGGAAACAATGCTTGAGCCTGTTGGCTCGTTGCTGTGGCGGTCGCTTCGGGTGTACCAGGTCTATGGAGCCAACACCGATGTCGGAAAGACTGTCTTCACTACCATTTTGTGCAATGCCGCCAACAGACTCTGGCAAGATGAAGAAACGGCATTTCTCAAACCCATTTCGACAGGACCCCAAGATGAAGCTGATGATCGGTGTATGTCAAGCTCCCGAATCTTCTATTAGCCGACGATGCGCTCATCCTTACTTATAAACAGACGAGTTGACCGCGGTGCCCTCCCATCCAACTTGAGGAATGCCTCTTAACGATAATTTTTAGCCATGTTCAAAACTTCGCTCCTGGGGTGAATAATGAGACGCTGATCCAGTACGACCTCGCTGTTAGTCCGCATATCGCGGCGCGTCTCTCCAAGAAGGTGTGAATCTAATTAACATGCATCCCGCTGAGTGCTCCTTTCGATTTCTAATCCGGTCCCAAGCCGATCCCGTCAGACGAAGCTCTGCTCGCCGAAATCCATCGTGCTGCTTCCCACCGTGCCGCTCGCGGGCCGGGATGGCTGTTCGTCGAGACAGCTGGGGGCGTCCACTCTCCAGGGCCATCTGGGACGACGCAAGCAGATCTTTATATGCCACTTCGACTCCCGGTCATTCTCATTGGTGATGTTAAATTGGGTGGTATTTCCCAGACCATTTGTGCCTTTGAATCTCTGAAGATCCGGGGCTATGACGTCGAAGCAGTCCTACTCTTTCAAGACAATGTTCATGAGAATTATCTCTACTTAGCCGATTATTTCCGCCGGCAGCATGGCATTCCAGTCAAGGCCGTACCTGAACCACCAAAACGTGACAACAACCCCAGGTCGGACAAAGAGGGCATGTCTCAGTACTACGAGAGGACAAGTCGCGACGACGGTCTGCGCGAAATCCTCCAGCGTCTGGATCGCCGCCACCATGAACGGATCGCTCGCCTCGAATCCATGAGCCGCGACGCTCTCGACAAGATCTGGTATCCATTCACGCAGCAAAAACATCTCATCCCGGAGCACATCACCGCGATCGACTCCGCACACGGCGACCATTTCCAAACCGTCGTAGCTTCCCATCACCCTCAAGCAGCAACGGCGGCAGCAGCAGCCAGCCCGTCACCACAACCCATGCTGCTGCAACCCTCCTTCGACGGCTCCGCCTCCTGGTGGACGCAGGGACTCGGACACGGCAACCCGTCGCTAACCCTGGCCGCCGCCTACGCGGCCAGCCGCTACGGCCACGTCATGTTTGCCGAGGCGGTGCACGAGCCGGCGCTCGCTCTGGCGGAGGCACTGCTGCTAGGTGCGGGCGGGCGGAACCCGCGCCTCACACGCGTCTTCTTCTCCGACAACGGCAGCACTGGCGCCGAGGTCGCGCTCAAAATGGGGCTGCGCGCGGCAAGGTTCCGGTACGGGTGGGGCGCGGGCGAAGAAATCGGGGTGCTCGGCCTTAGGGGTGGGTACCATGGGGACACGATCGGGGCGATGGACTGTTCAGAGCCGGGGACTTTTAATGAAAAGGTTGAGTGGTATGAGGGAAAGGGGTTTTGGTTCGACTACCCCACCGTCAAGTGTGCCGGTGGGAAATGGGCTGTTTGTGTTCCCGATGAGCTGAAGGAACAACTGGGTGTTGGCCGGGAACACACTTCGCTTTCGGAAGTGTTTGATGTCGACGGTAGGGAGCGGAGAGGAGAGGGCCGAGAATACGAGCGGTACATTGTTGACAGGCTCAAAACCCTCCAAGCCCAGGGGCGAAAGTTTGGATCTCTCATTTTGGAACCTGTCGTCCTTGGTGCTGGTGGTATGATACTTGTGTAAGCCAATGAACTCCCCAAGGGCATCCACACTCCCTGAACAGAAAATGAACTAACGGCACCCAGCGACCCCCTCTTCCAGCGCACCCTCGTCAACGTTGTCCGTCTTTCACCACATCTGTTTAGCTCCACAGACGCTGCTACGAAGCTGGATCACGAACCCTGCTGGACCGGACTACCCGTGATCTTCGACGAAGTCTTCGCCGGGACTTACCGTCTCGGACGCTTCACGGCTTCGTCGTTCCTCGGCATCCATGCCGATATATCCGTGCACGCGAAGCTGCTGACGGGCGGCTTGGTCCCCCTCTGCGCCACACTTGCATCGGAGAGCATCTTCCAAGCTTTCGAAAGCGACGACAAGAGTGACGCCCTGCTGCATGGCCATAGTTACACGGCCCACGCTGTCGGCTGCCAGGTGGCGCTCCAGAGCCTGAGGGAGATGCGGAGAATGGATGAAGGAGAGGACTGGTGCTGGGCGAAAAGAGGCTGGCGGGGTGCATCCAGTTCCCGCCAAAAGGACGAGAAAAAGTCACCCATCTCCTCCGATAAGGTTGCAGACAAAGCGCTGGTCTGGTCGGTCTGGAGTTCAGAGTTTGTAGAATGGATATCGCGACAGACTGCACTTGTGGATGGAGTGTGGGCACTTGGCAGCGTACTTGCCATTCAGATGAAGAGCCTCGACGGCGGCGGATACAAGAGCAACGCAGCCAGAGGTATGCAGTCCGCCCTCCTTGAGGGCGATGGAACGGGCAACGGTCGCCAGTGGAACGTGCACAGCAGGGTGCTAGGTAATGTTCTTTATACTATGGCCAGCCAAAAAACGACAGCGGATGGCATCAGACACGTGGAAGGCCTCCTGCGTAAATCACTTATCAGTCTATTATCGTTAGAAAACTGCTAGTAGTAGATAAAATTTAAAGTCATCTATATTTTATCACCACCTGTTCCAAGGCACAAGCGCTTGTTATTAATGTTGTAGCTGTGGCGGCTGCCGAGTCCATAACATTGCAACCAAGTATCTTGGTTTTTCCGCGTAGCTCCGGGCAGAGAGACTCTAGCCGAGAGGTGCTATTAAGACGTCCGTCTTGAGGGAAGGACCTGGTATCTTCAGGCGTAATTAGAGTATCGCGACCCTGAACCATTGGGTTGAAGGTTATGCACGATCTTTCGACGTCAGTAGAGTGGAGGTCCTTGCTTGGCTTCTTGTCCCCACCACCACCGCATGCACCGGCACAACCCCATTGAATGGGCCCTGGCAAAAGTAGGAGCATCGATTGAAGGCTCGCACTGGTGGCTGCCGTAGTAGCAGATCTTTCGGTGCGTGTCATAGTAGACACTGTGACAAGCTAATAGTTCCCCCATGAATCACTTCACTCCTTAAGCGAGTTCTATCTGTCACGATAGATGTCTTGGTCCCGTATCTCTTTTCGCGGTCTATGTAGAAGCCTGTGAATAATCAGTATTAGACAGCTGCGAAGATAAAGGAAGTGGGAGAGGGGAAGGATATCAATATGATTCAACCATTCCCGCCCATTTGCAGACGAAGCGAGGAATACTGACCACAAGACTCCTTTGGAACTGGTCGACGAAAAAGAGGTATTTCATGGTCATGATGGAAACTATATCAACCCCGAGATGAGATCAAACAACCGCATCCCTGCTTAACGAGGATGCACACTCATCTCCCTCGAGCCACTCAGATTATGGGGTTACTTATTGTGACCATCTACGTCCTAGCATACGCCGTTGGTCCGCTCTTCCTCAGATCTCTGAGTGAGACCTACGTGCGATATCCCGTCGTTATCTTGTTGACCTGGACGTTTAATGCATGGCTCCTCGGCAGCGCCTTAGCTCCGAACATGTCGGGCTTGATCGCGATGCGGCTTCTTGCGGGCATTGGAGGCTCCGCAGTCACGACCACCCCTCCAGCAACTGTCGCCGATCTTTACCCCGTCGAATAACGGGCGTTCACCGGCTCTTTGATCGTCCTCGCTCAATCTGCGGGACCGGCATATAAGCGAAGCAATATTACACCTTTTTCGCCTAGAATTCCGACTTGTGGGCAGTTTGCAAATCGTTGCCTGGATGACTAACTACTAATAGTTGGCCCCATATGCGGTGGCTTCATCGCTCGTAGCTTAGGCTAGCGTTGGGTGTGCATCATGCTACAGAACCATTCGAAACCCACATACCCTATTTTCTGAGCTAGCTAGCCATGTGTAAGACATTCTGGGGTCTCCTGGGAGGATGGATCTGCACTCGCTCCTGAGTCAGCAAATGCCGACCAGGGCTCTCCTGGCCATATATATTGCAAGGCGTACGAAGGTGTGTTGAGTTTTATTCACGTTTCACAGCAAATCAAAGAATAAAGTTGGGAAGGCAAGCTAACGTGTAAAAGCTCTTGACTAAGCCTTCCATAGAAGTTTTAACTTGTTCCTATGTCGCAATTATTTACGGTTTCCTCTACCTCATGTTTACGACGATACCGACCATCTTTAGCGAGACATACGGTTGGTCAACAAGTCTTGTCGGCTTACATACACACCGCGTGAGTCCTTGCACTTCACTACTAGTTTCCTTAGACTCTGTCATTGGAGTCGATTCTTATTGTTAACTTTAAATATAATATCCTGCAGTGGCTGTAGGGATGGTTGTGAGTTCTCTCTCAACCTTCGCCCCTATCCCGCTCGTTAAGTTTTAGATCTCACCATTACCCTCTTTAGCTATCACTTTGTCTGATCATAAAGACAAATGATGCCACGGTAATCAAGCTCACAAGCAGGCATAACCAAGTATACGGGCGTAAGGTACAATACAAATGCACAGCTATTCTACGAGGTCGACTACTGATAAGAACCTTTGTAGCCGAGATGCGACTTTCCTCCATCTATTATGCCGCCGATCTCCCAATCTCGCTCTTCTGGTACGGCTGGGCAGCTTAAAAGCAAATGCACTATTACGCATTTAGATAACACTACACGAAACTGCTTTCAGGGACGTGGCAAGGATTCTCACTGGTAATACGATGCATCTCTATAAGTAAGGTAGTCGGATGACGTTGATGGGGGAGTGCTATGGGGGAATGCAAACCGGAGTACATGCATCCAGACATCTCATTACCAGCCAAAGTCTCCATCTTGCTGAGGATTAGTAAAGCCTGGACCGTCGCGATATCGGTCTACCCAACATCGGACTCCAGGAGTGCCTTAGCCTGTCGTACGAAGACGTACAGCGAGCCAACGGTGGCCTCATCGCACCTTTTTGTGTCTAGCTGCAGCAACCCATAGCAAATTCCTACTAACTACCCGGAGGGAACCTCACAATCGTCCCTACCTTTGATCTCTCGACTCCGCAATGGTTGCAAGAGATTGAGGCCCGTATGCGCTTTTTGGCCTCAAAGGCCTGCCGCGGCTCGGCGGGCAAGGCTTCATTCACGTCCATAGCAATATTTTCGAGAAGGATCCACTGTTGAGGTACAGGGACGCGGAACGGATCGCCGGCATCGTCATCCCTCGGTCTTGGATGAGGGGCACCCCGGGTTTTCTTACCCCATGGGGTCCCATGCTGTGGGGTTGTATCGGTAGTATTGGGTTAACTCAATCCTATAATCAGGTTAGACGGGGTATGGGGTATAAGATGTGGGGCGTAGGATTCGCGGGCGAGGCTGTTTGGTCTGGAAAAGGAGAGCCGGTGAGAGTTAACGCTTGCCTCATGATGTGTGAAGCTGATGCAGAGCACTTTAAGAAGAGCTGAGAGTTCGCTGTAATTTGATACGTCCTTGCACCCGTTACACTCACTGCCTACATTTTCCATCTCCGCCCAGGCGAAGCCCGTCCAGATGGAGCCCGACCGGAGAGAGAATAATCTCTCGGACGTCGAGAAGTCCCACCATGCAGAGACAGAGACCAAACCTGATACTGAAGTCGTCCTCGGGGCGTACTTGGTGGAGCAAGATGCCCTACCTCCGGGATATTTCACCAGTCGATTCTTCATCGGAACAATGGTGGGAATAGGGATGGGTCTAATGGGTGGTGTAGCAGGCTTCGGATAGTACGTGACGTCCAGGGCGCTACATTGTCCCAAGTACCATGGTTACTGACTGCAAACGTTTAAGTGCTGCTCCTATTCTCACCATCATCAACGATGACATTGGCCCGGTTAGTCTCCTCGCATATCTAATCAAGGTCCCCAGCTGGGACAGAAGATTGACACACTTGAACAGGACCCTAATATCGTCTGGGTCGCTCTAGTGTACACCCTCACCAGCGCTGTGATGTTGACCATCGTCGGCCGTGTGACAGATATTTTCGGGCGACGCTGGGTCTTTGTCGGCGGGTCGTTCCTCGCCGTCATCGGGTCCATCGTCTGTGCCACGGCCCAAAGTGTCAAGGCTCTCATCGGTGGAACAACGATCATTGGTGTTGCAGCATCTACACAGTTATCCTACTTCTACATCATGGGCGAGCTAGTCCCGATGAAATTTCGTCTTGCCGGGAACGCATACGCCTACCTCTGGCAATTCCCCGGATCTGGTCTGGCACCCGCCATCGCTCACGCCTTCCTCCTGTACACCAACGTGGGCTGGAGGGGACTTTACTACCTCCTCATCGCCGTGAACGCCGTCTCCTTCCTCTGTTGGTTTTTTTTCTACCATCCGCCAACCTTCAAAATGAAGCACCAGGGCGCAAGCAAGATGAAGTACCTCAAGAGCTTTGACTATTTCGGTACCGCACTATACACCGGAGGCCTACTTATTCTGCTTATGGGCCTGAATTGGGGTGGTGCCGTCTATGAGTGGAAATCTGCCCATGTCATCGGCACCATCGTCGTCGGTGCTGTCGCCCTCATTGTCTTCAGCCTGTGGGAAGGGTTTATGAGCCTCGAGGAGCCGCTTGTGCCATTGTACCTCTTTCAGAACCGTGGCTGGAACGCGTCAACTATCCTCTCGAGTGTTGCCGCTAGCATGTACTACGCCTTCGCCATCGTTTGGCCCGCCATGGTGACACTCATGTACTCTGATGGCGGACCCATGGTGGGGCCATGGCTCTCGACGTTTGTCGGCCTCTTTATTGTCCTCGGCGAAATTGTGGCCGGTTTCTGCGCCAAGTATATCGGGCATCTGAAGTGTCAGTGCGTCGTCATGACAGCTCTGGGTGGTATTTTCTTCGCATGCGTTGCAACATGCGGGCCGGACACCAAGCTTCTAGCTTGTGTCCTTGTGTCCCTTGGGGTTTTTTTCCTCGGCTGGGTAGAGAGTGTCTCAATCACTCTCATCACACTGACTACCACCGATCAGACCAACCTCGGCACTGCGTGCGGTATTTCCGGCTCGATTCGTTTCCTCATAAGCAGTATCTCATCAACGGTCTATAATGTCATCCTCAGCAATCGACTCGCGCAGACGATTCCCGCTCAAGTCCCACCCGCCGTTGTAAACGCCGGCCTGCCGACCTCCAGCGTTGAAAAATTCATTGCCGGCTTTACTACTGGGACTTTCGAAAATATTACGGGTCTGACTCCTGAAATCCAAGCTATCGGAACACGGGCGTTCAAGGAAGCCAATGCGGCTGCGTACCGGACCGTGTTTTTGTCGACGCTTGCGTTTACAGGAGTGGCTGTGATTGCCGGATTGTTGCTGCCAAAGGGTTTGGATGAACTTCTGACCGGGAAGGTGTCAACGACACTGTATAGCGGACGGCATAAGAAGCGGGTTGCTGGAGAGTGAATACAGATGAGATGCCCGCCTTATGCGAGACATGTGAGGTCCTCCTCATGAACGAGTCCTTCTCTCCCTCTTTCGAATGACCGGCTAAAATTTGGCCCCTTCCCCAGACTCCCCAGATTAGACAGGAGAAAAACAGTAAGTAGCTGCTCTATTGTATAGTACGCTTTCCCCTTCCGTAATTACCTAGATATGCATCCTACAAGGCCTCCATTTCATTCCTTAACAACGTCTTTGTTGGAACGTTGTTGAAAAAAAAATTTGATTCCTTCGATTCCCGTATGCTCGATGTGCCGGGGGATTTAACCAATAGCTGATTACTGAGGACTAGTTGGTAAATTACTACGTGATAGGGTGGCATCTAGAAGTTCGACCGATGCTCTATACGTGGTGTAGAGAAAGGGAAACCCTTGAGAAATATGAGATAGCAACTCTCCGGGGTGCCTACATACGGCGGATGCCAACGGCAAACTGCGATCCCCAAGTGTCTGTTCCTTCGGTCCACCCTAGCTGCCACGTACTGCTAATTTGGTCCAGCTGTATTGTTTAGCCGAACCTACGTTTCTCAGAGCAACATCGGAGTCAAAAACATTCTATCCTCTTGTCAGTCGCCATATATACCTATAGACATAGATGATGGACTAGATCTGCCGGACGAACACGAATAACAATGTCGTTGGGTGGCTTCGTGCGCAGAATTTAAGGTCAGTAGCCACGAGTCATCCAACTTTCCTTTGTCCAATAATTAGTTTAGAAAGAAAAGACACGGTAAGGGATTATCTCGCTCTTAGAGTTTAACTCCGGGTAGAAACACAAGTGGTTAGACCTTATGGTTGGAAAGAGTATAAAGAACTGAACACCTTTCGTCCCCATCCGCCGTCTCGAAGACCAAGATAGCATACAATAACCTCCGGAGTTCCCACCTACAAACCTCATAGCTTTTGTCGCCATTATCCGTTAGTCACAATGCAGATCCAAAGTCTCGTCGTTGCTGCAGCGGCCCTGGTGGACAGTGCCCCGGCAGTGCCTGTTTAGGACTTTCAAGCCGACACGACGCCCTATGATCGAGTCATGCTTCTCCTCTGAAAGGCCCAGGACATTGTCCCACATGTGTCACCTGATGAATTATCCAAGCGTGGTTGCTACTACGATTGCGCCGAGATTGCTACAGCGGCCTAATTGTGCCTTGTCCAGCCCCTGGATGCGATGGTCTGTACCGGACTGGCTGGTACATAGTCACCCCGGCAAACCATCCAATTTGGAAGGGTTTGCTTCGCTAACGGAGTTCCAGTCTTCCGGGGTGTTGTACAACCTGCTACTGCGGTTAGAGCAACAATCGCCCTTTAGAGTGTCGTTAAGAGCCTTCATACCACGCTTGAACGGCTATGGCGGCCACACGAGCTTGCGCCGTCACAGCAGCTGTTTGGGTGAACATCGAGCATTGAAATGATTGAGTTGGGAAGCAGCAACGACAGTTTGGCAGATGAGGCGACCTCGCTCTCTGGGTCCCTGAAGACTGGGTTAGAACACTCAATTCATTGCTCACTGGTTAACAGTCCTAGTAGTGGCTGTCATTAGATTTTCTTTGTTTCGAAACGTCCACCTAGGTAGTTACTTGAACGATAGTCTTTTGCCTCTCTTTCAACTCTCACATCTCGTACGCTTTGCCCAGGTATTTAGCTTCCCCCCCACAGAACCAGTCAAGGCAGAACGACCAAGATATCTGCCTGTAGGTTGGTATGATCTATTAGACTTATTATGCAGCAGGTCCGGCGGTAGGATAAACTTTGCTTGGCGATATAGAGCGGCGGGCCACTTGAATTTCGGCTTAACGAATTGAAATCAAGTCAGAATCATCACTGGGCTCATTGGTCTCCAAAAGAAATGGAGACCTGTGGGGGCCCATTTGATAGGTGGGTTTTGTGAGAGGAGGAGGTCAGAACTCAGCCGTTCCGACTCGTCCAACTCGGCGTGGTTTGTATGGATTGGGATGCAGGCGACTGGGTCCTCATGACCCCAGCCCCTGCGTAGCTGGGACCCACGATGCAATCCTGTTGAGGTAAAAGACAGGACTTCTTCGTAAACAGCGTCACGATCCTGAAATATACGAGTAGCCTCCGGGAAAACTGCTACAAATTGAAGATTCCAGCCTATTAAGGGGACCCGGAAGGATCGATGCGTTGATCCAGAACTGGCGGCAATCCTCGTCACTTATCTTGAAGGTAAGACGTCAGTGACCAGCAACAGACTAGCCATATCACAACTCGTCATCAATCCTTCGCCGCTTGTTGGTTTCATCTGGGAGGGACTTCTCCCCCTTGACGATGCCAATCACCGCACGTACATTTTCAGGGCTCTTGGCGTCATACCACCGATTTGCGTCAATATCGAATATGTTCAAACTCTCAAGGCGGTGCCCGAGGGCTGCAGCGAGTTGTCAGCATGCAAAGGCGGTAGCACATATAACTGGTGTCCTACCAAATAAGCCCGTTGCAGTTTTTATCACTTGTATCGGCGCATTATCTCCAGCTGGCGCCCGTGCCATGGGGGGCTCATTAGCTGGTGGCAAATTCGCGTCAATGGCAGCTGATTCCGATTCGGGGGATGATGATATCGCCCTGCCACTGCCAAAGGGTCCATCATCTTCCTCTCTAGCCCTGTTGGTTGTAAGACGTCCAACGTCAATGGAGGCCGCGGGGAGACTCGGCCGCCCGCCCAAGGTAATAGGTGGTTGCATCGCTTGAGATGCCATCATACTATGATCCTCAACTGAACGTGATGGCACAACCGATGGCCGAGGTAAGGAATGGATCCTTTCGATTTTGGAAATGAAGACAATGGAGGTTGGATCATCCGGTAGCACCAACACAAAGAAATATTCCTCGCCCTCCTGCAGACCGGACTCATAGTGCCGTCCTACAGAATGGGTGGCTCGGCAAACTCGACAGGTGGACGGCTGTTCCGCTACTTCATTCTGTATCGTTTGTTGATTTGGCACGTGTCCACCACTCGGGGCAATACAATGCATTCTGTCCGAACGACCTGTCGAAAGTACGTGAGCGGAGCTTGAGACAACTGGAAAGAGAAAGAGGCAACTCGGCAAGGCTAGGGAGGTTTACCATCATCTGCGATCAGCAGACTGTCCCGAAGGTAAGAGCACCGCGATGCTCGGTGGCACTGGACCTCGACGTTCTGGCGGTTCATTTGGGCAGCAGCATTCCATTTTACCATCCATGTGGGTACTGTTCTAAACAGGTCAGTATTTACCTCGCCCCACGTACGAAAGTAGTTGAGCAGCCGTTGCTCCGCGAGGCTAATCTCCAACTTCCTCCGCCACTCCGCCTCCCGCCCATCGCCCTCTTCGAGAAAGGCGCTGCGCGGCAACTGCTCTAGTGCCTCAGCAAACAACCTTTTCACGGCGTGGAAGATCATGTCAGCTTCCGTTAGGTCTTCGGGCAGACCGAGCTCCGTAAGTGCGCCGTCGGGAGTGAGCCACCGCTCGTGTATGCGGAACAGACGCTCCGCTTCAGAGAAGAAAAGATGAAGATGAAGCGTGCCGGCTTTGACAAAGGTGATAGCCATGCCGTTTGTCTGGGGGCAGGCGCGCACGCAAGCTCGGATGAGACGATACACCGACGCCGCGAAGGTGGTCTGAGGGACATCGGTAGGTGGAGCGGCCGTAAAGCGTCGTTGCTCTTCGTCCTCGGCAGTGCGGACAAGGTTCTGCTTGCGCAGGAGTGTCCAGTACATCTTGGTCAGCTCGACACCTTCGCATCCTAGGCCGTGAATGATATGGTCAAGCCTCGGATTCTGTACGACACAATCAGCACAAGAAGCTTTGCATTTCAAAACGTAAATGGGGTTGTACATTGCTCTTATCCTCACCGCAAAAATACCACTTGCCGTCTTCTCTAAGAAGGTGGCCTTTGAGACGAGATGTTGTCTCAGAATCCATGTAGTCCTTCGCACCAGCGACATCCGCATATTGGATTTCATTGTCGTTGAGCATGTCACTCAGCTCCTGTACTTTCTCGGGCTTTTTGGCTAGGACCTTGCTCCAAATGGCTAGAATTCTATACGACTCTTCAGCCGCGCTGCCAACGGACTGCCTCTCGCGATTTGTCCTTCCAAGCAAGAAATTGTACCCGAATTTGAGTGGTCGGTTCGTGATGCTCGCCGATCGTATGTCAGTGGACTCATTCAGTAAAAGTCCTTTGAGGTATATATTACCACGGAGCTGCGTGTCAGTGAGAAGATCACCATGCTCGGTCGAGATCATTGCTCCATCCTCGGCATCGCGCAGGAACAGGGCAGCCTTCGTCCAATCATCGAAGTCATTGACCTTGACTGGGCTTCGTTTGACGGCGCGGCCATACTCATCCCTGCCTCGCGACCCTTCTCCGATGACGAACTGTACGTCCCTGGTTGGCTTGGCGGCAAACGGGAGCAAAGTCCTCTCGCTCAGCCTCTGGGCTTGGTCCTCAGCCTTGTATATGTTCTCAGGAGACATACGGCGTAGGCGAGCGACGAGTCGTCCCATGGTTGTGAAGTTGTATTTCCAATTAAAACCTCCAGTGCGGCACCTGACGCTGTGGTTCTGGCGCCCGCGCATGAGGACTAGGAGGGCAATTTTGAGACCTTCGCCATGTGCCCCTGCCTGATGTTGGTCGCCGGTTTTGGATGTGCCTCCGAGGTCCAAATGCTCGGGCTGCAGCGTGGCAGACCGGTTGGTAATTTCTAGTGTACCCTCGCCGTCGCGGCCCTTGAAGCGAATGTAGCCGAGCCATTCTTTCCGGTCGTTGGCGGCGTTGATGTACGGCACTTTGTAGGCAATCTCAAGATTGCGGCCAGAGGTTTTCTCTTCACGAATGACGCAGAAATCGTTCTCGGCGAGATTGAAAGATTTGATGATGCCGTCCCGCCTAGGTAGGTAGACATTAGGTTAATTAGGCCAGAAAGGTAGGCGTCTGGAGTTGGAGAGCGGAGGGGAGAGCCGTACCAATTCTGCACCAGCTCACGGAACGCTTCTCGTGGCTTCCAGTTGGTGTAGCTAGCACGGATGGAGAAATTGATTGTCTTGGAATTCCCAATGGAGTCGAGGGTTGTCTCCGGCTCGTAATCGTATCCATCGTCAGAGTCGTCTGAGAAGTACTCTGCCGAAGTAGTGGCCACAGATGGACCAATGTTCGCAGCCGCCATCGCCTCCACCGCGTGTGTGAAGAGCCGGGTAAATGTGGAGACGGGGTTGTCCCACAGGCCAGGAACACTGTCCCACCGTGTGACTAACTGGTGACGATCGGTATGCCTCGGGGCGCTCGAGAGCTGTAATAGAGAAGGGAGGTCGACGCCACCGAGATTTTCAATTTTTGCCCAGAACGTGCAAAACAGATATGCAAATCTAGTAGAGATGCAGTCCCCTCTCTGGGGGACGACGTTGGCGGTTTGCACGGCCATCTGGCTGTTGGTGCCATCTTGCTGTTGGTGATTCCAACCAATGAGCATCAGTCGTCTTTGCTTTTTCTAAACTTGGTACCTGTGGATATACGGGATACCTCCCCGACACTATTCTGCTGGGCGCCGGGGTCACCCGGCGGTCCATGCTTCCAGACCCGCCCAGTAGCTAGGTCGAACTGGTTCAGTTCCTGGCCCTGCCCCGTCAGGGCCAAAATACATCACGGTTTTCCATAATTGATATGGCCTGCGAGTCACCAACAGCTGAACATTCAGCACATTATCCCACCCTTCGACAACGTTAACAGTAGTCAAACCTGCACCGTCCTTTATTTTCCGCACGGTGGGGTTTGAAGTCAGGGGGTGCCTCTACCGGCCGGGCAAGCGAATAACCGCATCGCGGAGCAATACATATTTGAGGGTATTGTATGTCTTCCTCTGAGACCCACGTTTAGTACAGTTGCTATTGTCTTCATATTTTGTTTCATGTTATATCATTTCCCCAACCCCGTGGGAGAATACTATGAATAACATCACTGTTCCCTCTGTGGCCGTGGTATCGCCCTTTCCCATATCTAGAGAGGCGAATCTATGAGGTTGGGGACGGAAGCATTTGCAGTGCATTAGCCTCGAAAGCAGCAGTGGCTTCGCATGAGACATGCAGTAGGTTTGGCTAGGATTACCAGACGGCCAACCAAAGGATGTATGTTACATCTTATCAAGTCACCTATTACGCAATCCTCGGACGTGGTTACAGGACTTGGGAGATGGAAGGAATGGTGGATGCAATATTGTACTGTATGTACTATACCCGAATGTACATGCCCTTTCACGCATCCGTGGTTCATCTAGCGCCTAAGGACCAGTGAACTTTTATCTCCTTCCCTATGATCACGAGCCCGTGAATAATACACCTAGAAACCCTGCTTCGAGACCTGGGCCTTGGCATCGGCAATGTTTTTCTAAGATTTCATTAGCAACCTGATAAAGCATCGAGAGCAAGACAGTTCCTACAGCAGCGTTAGGGTCAACGAAGCCGCACCCGAGCTTGCCATTCTGCCTTTGAGCTCCAACAGCAGAGCAGATGCCGAGGCCACTGCCACTGATCTCAGCGCAGCAGGCGCTTCTGCAGTCAGCATCGGCGACGCATCCGCCGGTGGTGAACTGCTGCGCGTTGCCGTTGCCGACATCCTTAGCACCGGCAACGTTGGGAGTAAGAGCCATGGCGGAGACGGCGACTAACGATTAATGAGTTAATATACGCCTGGATAGCATACTCCGTCATAGCGGAGAGATAATCGACTTACAAGCCAGAACAGCAGCGAAGGTGATGCGAACCATTTTAGCGGTTGGAATGAATGAATGGGTTGAAGCGAGTGGTATGTAAATGAAACAAATACAGAAGTAAACGAACGACGCCGGGTCGTGTGCTGTCGCAGACTCGCAGGAGAATAGAATAGAGAAGTGATTGAAGTATGGATAAAATTCAAGCATTTTTTCGACCCGGGGCTGTCGCTCCTTCTATATGCCAAGCCATATCGATCTGCCTTGGATCTCTCTTGCATCTCTTGGCGATCTACGTTCGGTCCTTCAATTGTTGTAAGTGGGTCAACCTTTCAGTGTTTGATCCGCCCCTGAGCCACATTTCGTCCGGTCTAACACCGTCCGATTGTCTCCAATATTCCCCAGATGATATGAGTCGGCTAGCAGGATCATACGGTAGTCGGCAATGCTTGCCGAATGGGGCTATCTACAAGGGGTTGCAGCAATTGAGACAAACACGAATGATCGACACCTGAGACCATTTCGGTAGCATTTTCCTGTGGGGGCGGGGTGCTCTCCAAGCGGGACGACCTGGGCATTCACTACCTCGAGGAAAACGGATTTGGTGGCAAGCACCCAACATTGCTCACCTCGGCGTTTCCGCTTATGTAGGCGAAAGAAGAAAAACCTATTAACAAAGATTATCCCAGCGGTTGTTGAAGTCTCACATTGGTAGTCCGTGGTCCACGTGGCGTCGAAGCCGAGTCTCATTGTTGACCTACTCTCAGAGAAGAACCAATCGGCCTCGCAAGCTTCAGCATGACTAACACGGCAAGGGAGGAGACACGAGACGACTGAGAAGCGTGACAGGTAGGTATGCATACATGTACAATTACGCACTACCGGGATACTTTGCAGTTGTGCTCTGACTCAGGGCACCGACCGCCTGAACATTGAGAGCGGCACACCGAAGCGAAGGGGAAAGGTATTGTTTCAGCAGTGGTAGCTCCTTGTTGAGCAGGTTTTTTGCCCTGACGCTGACCCAAAGGCCCGTGCGGCATCTGCCTAAAGCCCGTATCTTCAGGGAGAGTGGCTCTGTTCACGAACGGCCTGTTACCCTCTGCGGCGACTTTTACCGCTTTCCCGACATTGGGGGTGGACGAACAAGGTGGGCGGCCAGGCAATAATGGTACAGGAGAGAAGGAAGCCTAGGCCAACCTTGAATTGGTATTTGTGATCTCGGATTTCTGCATCGTCAAAAGCTTCGCACGTTGTTTTGAAGTCTTGGGGCTGGGAGCTAGAGAGCCAGAGCAATCCGTGAGAGGGCTGCCGGTCCCAGGGTTTGAGATCATTGGGGTTCTAGCAAGTGTCTGCATTTTCTCAGGGTTGGTCTGTAAACCCAAAACCCACTCTACAGTTATTACATAGGATTAATCGTCCGATAATCACCTACCCCATTTCGTAACACTCCTTAGATAGTACCGTCAGGGTGTCTCAGAGATGTATGCCTGGATGCAGCGACTCATGATATCCAGATCCCTCTCAAATTCTTCGGGTAGCCAGGTTTCCACAGATAATTCAAAATCAATCAGAGCTGCTGATCCATCCTGGCGTATCAAACAATTTCCGTCATGAGCATCGCCGTGAGCGATTCCTCTTTGATGAAGGCTGTGAAGAGCGACCAGACAACTTTGCATGCTCCGCCCCCTTATCGACGGCACCTCCCGTATATACTCGGTAATGAATCCGATGACTCGCCCGCCCTCGGTGACGAGGCCGAGAAATTGCGGCACGACCCCTGAGCCACGAAGGAGCCGGTGAACCGCAATTTCTCGCTCCAGAGACGGGATTTCCGACGAGGAACTTGCGATCTTGATCAAAATAGATGCGTCGAAGTCGGGATGAGTAACGACCTGCATACGACCCTGCTGAAGTGTCTCAACGTTTACAAACTCAAGGTAGTCAATCTCTCGAGGAGGCCAATGATTCATTGTTTCCAATTGACTTGTTCTAGCCGTATTGGTGAAGTTGAGTGTCCAGGTTCGGCTATCCAGGTGCATGTAGGCTTCGTTCCAGTGGCATAGTGGAAGTTGGGGCGGATCGAATGGGGCCTGCTCAGAACCAGCAGAATGGCCTGCTGGCAGCACTTTGGCATCAAGGAAGACGCATTCGCTAACCGTCTGCTCGCCCTCACCCGCCACTATGGATACCGGATGGCCATACTCTGCAACTACTTGTGTTGCGAGAACCTGCGCATTGGAGAGTCAGTCAACCCTCTATCTAGGGCGTATATGATGGCCAGATATACTTGCGCTGCTGATAAAGAAAATTGTCTCCCAGACATGTATGCGTTTGGCAAAACCGTGCATCATAAGTAAATTAGAAGTGCACTTCACGCGATTTTGGGCATCCTAAGCCACCGAGCCTGAGGCCCTCCAGGAATCGATGGACACGACTGTTGAATGTTATCAAGCTACCGTGTGGTGAAGAAGGCGGAATTGACAGAAGATTCCAAACCACTACGAATAATAGTTGACGTTGTGCCATAAAACAGGGGCAAAATGACGATCGGTTTCAGAAGTTATCGTCCGTTGCGCTAGTTTCGCCTCAGAGCACACGGGGCAGACGCTTCCTTGAGCCGACTTGAGCCGTCACGATTAACCATCATTTTTACTCCATATCTAAAACCATCATTAAAATCAGTTGCGAGAATGTGCACTCTCCGTAGCTCGGGGTTCCGGCCGATAAAGCTCGCCGAGCCACGAAGGCCCGAGCTTGACGGACAAGACGGAGTCTGGGCAACCTTAGTCGGCATTGCCAACGGTGGCCTTCGTCTAGCCTGATTGGGCATTTCCTGACTCGTATTCGAGACCTCCGCTGTGGCGAATATCGTCACAATGTGTCACGAGACGATCTGTGGTAATTCCCACACTATCTTGGAAGAAAAAAACCGAACGGTTGATCGAAGATATAATGCATGAAGTTCAACGAGGATGTGGATTATTCGTAGACCGGGGGTTCTTCTCGTTTTCAACTGCGTGTTGTCCGCCTGCAAAGTTGCTTCTTCGAGACACCTACTGGAGTTACGGGGGTCTATTCTGGAACCAGCGCCTGCATCCGTAAGTGCGGTTTCTGTGGACTGCTGACTCACGTGAAATCATTTGATACGGGGAAAATAGCCAAGCCTTTTTAGAGAAAGATAAGGCGCCTTGGATTGGTCTCGTGGCAGAGTGGTCACTGCAATGTACTTGTGGGTCTCTCTCGGAACTAACCGTAATCAACGACATGAACTAACAAATTTGATAGATGCTTTCAAAATTTGGAAGTTATGCATAGGTCGCGAGTTCGAATCTCGCCGAGTCCACCACTTTTTTATCTTTTTTATTTTTTATTTTTGCTCTCAGCCGGACACAATGTGTGCCCAATTAGCGCTCGATAGATTTATTGATTCGTTGCTAGGGTACGATTTGGGCAAGTTTGTACTGACAGCTTCGAACGAGCTCAAGCAATGTACACCCTTAATATTACCAATCTCAGGGTTAGCCACCACGGCTAGAAGCACTTCGGCTGTAACTTCCAGAGCGATGAACCTTGGACGAGTATCACCTTGTGTTACGTACGTGTTCATCATATACCCGCAGCAACAGCCAAATGGCAAACCGTTTCGATGATCCTAAGAAGGGATGCCCAAGACGGGATGTATCCTGGAGGACGGGAGGGTTGATTTTCGAAGAGGTGTTGCTAATTTTCAGCTTGTTCTTGCGAGTGTGATACTGCCGTTGTGGATGCGTTCTAATACCTGGCGTGAAGGGATGAGGGTGGGCCGGAATAGACGTTCGTGCCACAGATGCGGTCTGGCCTAGCAGAGGTATCAACTCCTTTGGAAGTATAAATCCCAATTGTCGCTACTCCGATAGCATTCAATTAACACACGTTAATCTAGACGCCAGTAATTGCCAAACTCGTGATTGGGCCAGTGCTCCTGCCGCTTTAACCTGTGCCACCCTGTGCGGACCTGTGCGATGGGTGTGCAGGGTATGCTGACAGTCCGGTGTCGGGGAGCCTGATTCCCCCCTCGGTTAGAGTTGCTCCAACCTAGAATTGGCAAGCTCGCAGGTATGCCTTTTTAGACACCTACACGACGCAGCTGCGGCTTTCCCTCCACGCCTTTAACTTCTGTTGTTACATACAGGTCAACTCTCGTTCTTCATATAGGTCTAGAAGCTTTAATTCTCTTAGCTCTGTGGGAAAGCATAAATCAAGTCAGTCACTACAAAGACGGGAATACCGTGAGACAAGCAGGGGAAAAGTAAACTCATCGCCATCGCTGGCGCTGATGAACCCCTGAATCCCAATGCATTGCTTCTTGACAGTGGCAAGGCGGAATGACCAACGCAGCTCCAGCATAAAGACAAACAGGTATAGATAAGCGCAAGAGTAGAGTAAGGGGAAGGTATACGTTCGCAGCAAGTATATCGAGGCCTAGAGAGACGCATGATCAGAGGGGGCAATTGAGGCCTCGCAGCATGGATGTCAAGGCCTTGACCGGCCTGTCATGGCATCGCAATGCTCTCCTAAAACGGTAAAAGGAAGCGAGAGGACGTGATCCCTAGTTCCGACCCAGTATGAAACTGGCACTGGCATCCAACATAGTCTCAAGTCCATCCATGACTCAAGATTAGCCCTAGGCGGAAATGCTTAGGGATACCAGAACCCAATTTGTTAATCCCTCCTATGCTGTGCCCTTGAGAACCAAGGAACGCAGCGCAGCATCTCCGTCTATAACTCCCGAGGTCCCACACCCCCTGAAAACCCCCTTTTCCAAGTCCGCCTTGCTTAAGTGTAGCGTCTTCAAAAACATTGAAGGAACACATACCTAGCCTTTACTACCTGCCTAGGTACAGCTTCTACCACGTCAGAGGATTCAAGGGACACGCCAAGGCTGACTGGGCGCGTCCTTTTCATACATAGCCTCTCA
>Ga0164242_10001610_pt1 | contig 26776 bp, 18 predicted proteins | sample OricomgcompostMG_FD_108783 | JGI IMG/M metagenome (GOLD analysis project Ga0164242, IMG submission 108783) | Miracle-Growth compost microbial communities from Emeryville, California, USA - Original compost - Miracle growth compost (MG) ...
ATTTCGGTGCCCTTGTTCAGTACCCAAACAGCTACGGCACTGTTGAAGACTACCGCAATTTCATTGAAAAGATGCATGGATTAGGCGGTTATGTCGTTGTAGCTACTGATTTACTGGCACTTACACTCTTAACGTCTCCAGGTGAACTGGGAGCAGACGTAGCCGTAGGTTCTGCCCAGCGTTTTGGCGTACCGCTGGGATTCGGTGGTCCGCATGCGGCCTTTTTTGCCACCAAAGATGCATTTAAAAGAGGTATTCCAGGTCGCATTATCGGTGTCAGTGTAGACGCACAAGGCAACCATGCCCTGAGAATGGCCTTACAAACCAGAGAACAGCACATTAAAAGAGAAAAAGCCACTTCTAATATCTGTACCGCACAGGCGCTGCTGGCCAATATGGCAGCCATGTATGCGGTATATCACGGACCTAAAGGACTTTCCGATATTGCCAAAAGGGCCCATATCATTGCACAGGCCATCGAGGAAGAACTATTGGAACTGGGCTTTGAACAGTTGAACGGATCCTATTTTGATACCTTACGCATTAAAGCGGACAGAGCAGTCATTGAACCGATTGCCATTGAAAACCAAATTAATTTTCAATACCATACGGATGGCACTATCGGTATTTCCATAGATGAAACCACCACCCAAAAGGATGCGTTGGATATTGTATTTGTCTTTGCAGCGTCTAAGGGTTCCGACGAGGCGACCATTGGATTTGATAGCGAAGATACCCTGGATCTGAAGATAGCCCAGGATCTGAAACGCACCTCTTCTTTCCTTACCCACCCGGTTTTTAACAGCCATCACAGTGAAACCCAGATGATGCGCTATATTAAAAAACTGGAAAAAAGAGATTTAGCCCTCAATACCAGCATGATCTCTTTAGGTAGCTGTACCATGAAGCTGAATGCGGCCACCGAAATGATTCCACTGAGCTGGCCGGAATTTGCCAGCATCCATCCTTTTGTCCCTAAAGACCAGGCCGCCGGCTACCAGCAGGTCATTGATGAATTAAGTACCTACCTTTCAACTATTACCCAGTTTGATGGCTGTAGCCTGCAACCCAATAGCGGTGCTCAGGGAGAATTTGCAGGGCTGAACACCATTATGGAATACCATAGAGCGCAGGGTCAGGGACACCGTAATATTGTATTGATTCCGATATCAGCCCATGGGACCAACCCGGCCTCTGCCGTTATGGCCGGCATGAAGGTCGTTGTTGTAAAAAGCGATGACCACGGCTTGGTGGACGTAGAAGACTTACGCAGCAAAGCTGAACAATATAAAGACACTTTGGGTGCCTTGATGATCACCTATCCGTCTACTTACGGAATATTTGAGGAAAGTATCCGGGAAATCTGTCAGATTATCCATGATAATGGCGGTCAGGTTTATATGGATGGAGCGAATATGAATGCTCAGGTAGGTTATACCGCACCAGGTCATATCGGAGCGGATGTCTGCCACCTGAATCTGCACAAAACCTTTGCCATCCCACATGGTGGCGGTGGTCCGGGCGTAGGTCCTATCTGTGCCAAAAAGCATTTATTACCGTATCTGCCAGGTCATTTCAGCCTGGACAGTCAACTTCCGGTCAGTGCGGCAGCCTATGGCAGTGCGTCTATTTTGCTGATCAGTTACGCCTATATCAAAATGCTGGGCGGCGAAGGGCTGAAAAAATCAACGGAATATGCCATTTTAAATGCCAATTACATGAAAGTCAGGCTATCCGGCTATTTCCCTATTTTATATGCCGGTAAACACGGCACCTGTGCCCATGAATTTATCATAGATTTACGTCCGTTTAAAGCGGCCGCGGGCATTGAAGCAGAGGACGTTGCCAAACGCCTGATGGACTACGGCTTCCATGCGCCCACCATGAGCTTCCCGGTACCGGGTACCATTATGGTGGAACCCACCGAAAGCGAGGATAAGGGGGAACTGGACCGCTTTTGTGATGCGATGATCAGCATTTACCATGAAATCCAGGCGGTAGAAAAGGCAGAAGCCGACAAAACGGATAATGTACTGAAAAATGCGCCCCACACCCAGCATGTTATCTGTAACGATAACTGGGATCATGGTTATTCCAGACAGCAGGCCGCCTTCCCACTGGAGTATATCAAAGAAAACAAGTTCTGGCCATCTGTAGGGCGCATTAACAATACCTACGGTGACCGCAATCTGATTTGTACCTGTGAACCGGTAGAAAGCTATATGGAGGCTTAAATACTGGTTGTGAATAAGTAACTACATGAAAAGGCTTCCCTCTATTTTCGGAAGCCTTTTTCTTTTATACATTTGTTCCATGAAAAAGATTATCATCACGATAGACGGTTATTCATCCTGTGGCAAAAGCACACTGGCCAGGCAACTGGCCTCCCGGCTGAATTATGTTTTTATAGACAGCGGGGCGATGTACCGGGCTATTACTTTATATTTTCTGGAACATAAAACAGACATCAAGGATGAAAAGGCTATCAGTGATGCCCTTGACCAGATCCGATTAGAATTTATAAACAACGGCACTCCCGGCCAGTCCGATATCCATCTGAATGGTGATAATGTAGAAAAAGCCATCCGCACCTTGAAGGTGTCCAATCATGTTAGTGATATTGCAGCACTGGAAGCCGTTCGGCATTTTGCCGTGAGCCAGCAACAGGCCATGGGAGAAAAAAAGGGTATTGTGATGGATGGTCGCGATATCGGCACTACGGTTTTCCCAAAAGCAGAATTAAAAATCTTTATGACGGCAAGCATTGAGGTGCGTACCCACCGCCGCTATGACGAACTCAAAGCTAAATATCCGGATATATCCTTAGAGGAAGTCAAAGATAATCTGCTTAAAAGGGACCTGATAGATTCTACCAGAAAAATCAGTCCGTTAAGGCAGGCTAAAGACGCGATTACCCTGGACAACTCCAAGCTTTCCATGCCGCAGCAGTTAGACATAGCTGCCGGTTGGGCAGAGGAAATCCTAAAAGGGCAACTGGCATCTAAAATATAAGCCACCAAACTGACATAGTCTTAAAGCCGAAGAGGATAAAGTATTGATGATACTTTATCCTCTTCGGCTTTAAATATTTAAATAGTTATGATATCACAGGGTTGAAGCAGCTGCTAGAGTTTACGAACCCAAATATTACGGAAACTGATAGGTTTGCTATTATCTCCATGAGCCTGTAACTTAATAGGACTTGGGCCGTGTGCCGCTCCCTGATACGAAGGCTGGCCAATATAAAGGGTGGGCCCTTTTAATTCATAATTATTTTGTACCAGAACGCCATTAAAGAAAACCGTTACTCTTGCCGGTGATTTTAGCGTGCTGTCCTCATTAAATCTGGGAGCCGTCCAGATCACATCATAAGATTGCCATTCTCCTGGCATTCTGGCCGGGTTGGCTAAGGGCACGGACTGTTTATAAATGGACCCCGCCTGACCATTTGTGTAGGTCTTATTTTTATAAGAATCCAGAATCTGCAACTCATAACCAGCATCTCCGGAACCTATCGAGGCCAAAAACAGGCCACTGTTACCGCGAGCCTGGCCTTCTCCTTCAATATCTGCCGGAATCCGCCATTCAATATGCATCTGATAATCCTCAAATTTTTCTTTAGTCTGAATATTACCTGCCTTCTTATTGACAGTTAATATACCGTTGGCTACCTCCCAATTTGCCGGCTGGCCGGGGTTATTTACAGACTCCCAATGGCTCAGATTCTGACCATTGAATAAAATAATAGCATCAGAAGGGGCCTCCAGGGTGGTGGCTCCCGGTGTTACTACAGTAGGCACAGGTGAATATACTTCGGTATCTTCAGGCTTTTGCGCCATTACATTAACCGAGCCTGCTACTAGAATGGCTGCGGTCATTAAAAAGACTGTCTTATTCATAGTTTTTGTTTAATCAACATATTTATAGTTTCCAAATGTAATGAAAACAAACAAATAAGGGGCAGTATTGGGTTTTTGTTTAAAAACCTTCCCGTCATTTTTTTTTAAATTAAGTTTTTATTAAAAAATGACCTTACAGAGATTTGCGTTTTGCTATAAAAAATAAGCGGCGGTTATTTTAAATAAAAAAGCGGCCCCGATTGTCCGCTTTTTTATTTAAACTCTCTGAAAAATAGCTAGTTACAAAGAAACACCTCTTTTCCAGGGAATAAAATCGTATTGTCTGTTTCTCTCCGCTGCAATCAGCTGACGACCGCTGGCTACTTCAATGACATAATCCAGGATACGTGCACCGGCCTGTTCGATGGTTTCTGTACCATCAATGACGGTACCGGTATTAATATCAATGATATCCGACATCTTTTCTGCCAGTACGGTATTGGTTGCCAGTTTTACTACAGGCGCTATTGGATTGCCGGTCGGCGTTCCCAGACCCGTTGTAAATAAAACAATATTGGCTCCCGCCCCTACTTCCGCCGTACAGGATTCAACATCGCTTCCTGGTGTACAAAGCAGATTCAGACCAGGTTTGGACTGTCTCTCAGGATAATCCAAAACATCGGTTACCGGAGAAGTCCCTCCTTTTTTAGCGGCTCCTGCAGATTTAATGGCATCTGTAATCAATCCGTCTCTGATATTACCCGGCGAAGGGTTCATATCAAAGCCTGAACCCACAGCTACTGCCCTGTCGTTATAGGTATGCATCAGGCTCGAAAATCTTTCTGCCGTGGCAATATCAATACAGCGATCGCTAAGATTTTGTTCCACCCCGCAGAGTTCCGGGAATTCTGATAGGATCACCGATCCGCCAAGAGCCACCAATAAATCTGAAGTAAAACCAATGGCAGGATTTGCCGAGATTCCCGAGAAGCCGTCACTTGCGCCACACTCCAGTCCGATACATAGTTTACTGAGTGGGGCCGGCTCTCTTTGATGCTGATTTGCCTGCATCAGCCCTGCAAAAGTCTGCTTTAGCGCTTCGCTTAGAAATGTTTCCGTAACGCCTATTTTCTGCTGTTCCAGGATATATAAAGGCTTGTCAAATTCCGGATCCCTTTTCTTGATTTCAGCTTTTAAGATACTGGCCTGAGCATGCTGACATCCCAGACTGAGAACAGTAGCTCCTGCGACATTAGGATGGGTAATATATCCTGCCAGTAGCCCGCAAAGGGCATCAGAATCTTCTCTGGTGCTGCCGCAGCCCCCCGTATGGCTTAAAAAGCGAATACCATCAACATTTTCAAATAATCTTTCCTTTTTAGGCTGGGCAACTTCCGGATTTAGATCCGCCCCCAAAATATCTTCCAGGCTTTTACCGCTTTTATAAAGATCTATCAACTGCAGGGACTGGGTATCGATGGATTCTGTCTTGCCATAGCCCAATTCTTCTACCAACGCTTTTTCCAGTTTCCCCAGATTTTTATTCTCACAGAAAACCAGTGGCACGACCAGCCAGTAATTTGCAGTCCCGACCCGACCATCTTTTCTGTGATATCCCATAAAATGTTTGCCTTCAAAGGCGCCTGTATCAGGTTGGTGCCAATCCAGATGTCTTTCACCAATGGAAAAATCGCTGGCGGCATGCTTAAGATTCCCCAGATTAATGGCCTCCCCGGTAGCGATAGGTTGCTTGGCTTTTCCTACCAGCACCCCATACATAAACACCTGACCGCCAATATCAATATCTTCCGTTACAAATTTATGTTTTGCTTTTACTGTATCTTTTAAAAGATACGATTTTCCGCCAAAGTTCACTGTATCCCCCTTCTGGAGGTCTTGCAGTGCCACCAGTACATTATCCTTCGGATGTACTTGCAGGACTTTATTTACACTCACCTTCTATCTATTTTAAATAATAATATATGCTCTTTTTATGTTCATCAGGCATTGGCCAAAGCCCTGTCCAGGTGAACGTATCCTCCGTCTATATGCAGCAGTTGCCCCGTTGTATGGGAGGATTTTTCACTTAACAGGAACGCGGCTGTATTCGCAATTTCCTCTGCCGTAGTCATGCGGTTACCCAATGGTATTTTACTGGTAATTTCAGCCAACTTAGCCTCAGAATCCGGCAAGGTTTTAATCCATTCGGAATACTGTGGTGTCCAGCATTCTGCCACGACAATCGCATTGACCCGTATCTGATATTTAAGTAACTCAACAGCCCATTCCCTGGTCAGTGCATTTCTGGCACCATTGGCCGCCGCATATCCCGAGGTATTGCCCTGACCTACTTCTGCCGTCTTGGAAGAAATATTGACAATACTGCCTTTTGATTGAATCAAGGCAGGCAATGCATAATGCACGAGTAAATAATAATGGACTACGTTCTTATGCATGGACTCGATAAAGCCTTCGTAACTTCCTTTTTCCAGACCCACCCCATCATTATGGCCCGCATTGTTCACAATCCCATCTATCCGGTTATATTTTTTGAGGACCTCATCAATGACTTTTTTACAGTTGGAGGGGTCGTTCAGCTCTGCTTCTATAGTAGAGCCCTGACCGCCAGCCGCTATAATTTCCGCTAACTTCTTTTGGTTATCCACAGCTTTTCTGCCAACGATCACCACCTTAGCACCTTCTGCAGCTACTACCTCGGCGATACCGGCACCGATACCCTTGGCCCCGCCCGTTACGATGATCACTTTATCCTTTAAGCCCAAATCCATATTTTTACTTTTAATCTAATTTAATTGATTGTCAATACCATAAAATCTGGCGGCGTTCCCTCCGAAAATAGCGGATATGGCCTCCTGACTTAAATCACTGAAATAATTTTCCAGCACCTCCACCCATTTACCATAACCAGTTGCCACCAGGCAGACCGGCCAGTCACTGCCAAACATGAGTCTGTCCACCCCGAATGCCTCCAGTACCGTATCCAGCGCACCCTTTAGATCTTCCGGCTTCCAGGATCTGAAATCAGCTTCCGTAACCAGCCCGGATACCTTACAATAAACATTTTTAAAGGCAGCCAGCTCCTGGATGTGCTTTTTCCATTGTTTAATTGCGCCTGTCTTTAAATCCGGCTTGCCTATATGGTCCAGTACCAGCTTGCAGGATTTAACCTGTCCATTATCCGGTCTGGCAGAAAGTCTTTCAACTAAAGGCATGATCCTGGCTAATTGATGATGATATACCAGCAGGTCATAACTATATCCCTTATCCAGAATTGTATGCAACCCCTTTTCAAATAAACCGTCTTCAAAAAAAGCCGGCAAATCAGTAACGCCCTGTAAAATATGGCGAAACCCCTTTAAAAGGGTATTTCCCTGATAACCTGAAAGTATCTGTTCCAGCCGCGGGCTTTTTAAATCCATCCAGCCTACAACGCCTTTGATAAAATCATTTTTTGCAGCCAGATTTAATAAAAAGTCTGTTTCTCCCAGCGACTGCTCCGCCTGAACGGCGATACAGCCCCCTATTTTATTTTCTTTTAATAAGGGAGCCAGGTCTCCCGGTAAAAAATCTGCCCGAATCTTTGCCATATCATCCGTAATCCAGCTGTCTCTTACCGGATCAAAGACCCAGAAATGCTGATGTGCATCAATTCTTTGCATATGCGACTGCTGTTTGTTTGGAGGTACCGAGTCCTTCAATACCTAATTCTACAACATCACCCGGTTTTAAATACCATGGTTCCGGTTTCATGCCAAGACCGACCCCGGCCGGTGTTCCGGTTGATATAACATCACCTGGCAACAATGTCATAAACTGACTTAAATAACTGACCAGGTATTGAATATTAAAAATAAAATCAGAGGTAGAGGAGTCCTGCAATCTTTTGCCATTGACATCCAGCCATAGATGCAGGTTATTGGGATCCGCGATTTCATCTTTGGTCGCCATAAAAGGTCCTAAAGGTGCAAATGTATCACAGCCCTTTCCTTTAACCCACTGACCGCCTCTTTCTATCTGGAATTCTCTTTCACTATAATCGTTGAGCAGTGCATAGCCTGCCACATAATCCAGGGCTTCCTGCTTTTCAACATAAGATGCTTTTTTCCCGATAACGACGGCCAGTTCCACTTCCCAGTCTGTCTTTGCAGAATTTTTAGGGATAACCACCGGGTCAAACGGTCCGCATAACGCGGTGGTAGCCTTAAAAAACACGATGGGTTCCTCAGGAATCTTAGCTCCCGTTTCAGCGGCATGTTTGGCATAGTTCAGGCCGATACAAATGATTTTAGAAGGCCTTGCCACTGCACTGCCCCATCTCTGCGTAACTGACACTTCAGGTAGATTACATTCGTTTTTCATCACCTCTTCTGCCAGTTTCTCTAATCCTCCTTCGGCAAAAAACGCCTCATCATAATCCTTCACAAAGGCAGAAGTATCAAATCTCTTATCACCAATTAAAACGCCTGGTTTTTCCTGGCCCTGCTGTCCAAATCTTATCAGTTTCATAATCGTCTTTTTGTTATCTGTATTATTCTATATTCAATCTGTTGATCCTAGTTATTTAGTTTTATAAATCCGCCGTCAATAGGGTAATCACAACCGGTAATAAACCCTGCTTCATCGCTGCACAGATATAAAATCAGATCTGCGATTTCAGATGGCTTTGCCATCCGGCCAATGGGTTGCGTGGCGGAGAGTTTTTCAAACATGTCCTGTTCACGGCCAGGGTAGTTTTTAGCCAAAAATCCGTCTACAAAAGGTGTATGAACTCTGGCCGGAGATATACAGTTACACCTAATGCCTTCCTTTACATAATCCTTAGCGACAGACAATGTCATAGCCAGGACAGCACCCTTACTCATAGAATAGGCAAAACGGTCCGGGATACCGACACTGGATGCGATGGAAGCCAGATTAAGGATGACCCCTTTTTTAGCAGCCTGCATCCGGCTGATAGCCGCCAGCATGGAATTATACACACCTTTTACATTCACCTGGTAAATCCGGTCAAAATCGGCTTCAGGAGTGCTGTCTAGCTTTCCGATATGGGAAACACCTGCACTGTTGACAAGAATATCTATGGAATCAGGTGTTCCATAGGCTTCTATGACCGCCGCCTGGTCCGTAACATTGACCAGTAAGACGGAGGCCTGTCCTCCTTTTTGTTTAATCTCCGCCTCTGTTTGCCGGGCACCCGCCTCATTTAAATCTACAATCCATACATGTGCACCCGCTTCAGCAAAGCTAAAGGCAGTGGCCTGACCTATCCCGCTTCCTGCACCGGTAATCAGTGCATTTTTCCCGTTTAAACTGAATTTCATTATATATCGCTTTTTATTTTTTATGATGAATACCCGGATGGCCTGATTTCTACCTCCAAAGGTATTCATTACGCTTCTAAAGAAAAGATTTCTTCCATCAGTCGCCATTTTTCCCCGGGCGCTGCTCCGGGCAGTGCCTGTTGGTATTTCCACATCAGGTTTTCCCACTCCTGCACTTTTGGATTGTTGTTATCCGCCTGGGCTTTTTTGTCAAAACTAAAATCCTCCCCAACTTGCATCAGCATAAAGAGTCTGTTTGCTGTTCGGTATATCTGCATATGTTCAATACCGCTTTCTTTTATACTGGCAGTGATCTCAGGCCAGATCCTTTTATGATAGGATTCATACTCCCGGATAAGTTCAGGATCATCTTTCAGGTCTAATGCTAACGCGTAAGTTTTCATAATTTTTCCAGGGGGTAACCCCATTTATATTTAATTTCTACACTATACTTCCTATTGAATGACAACAAATTAATGCTTGCTCAAATCTATCTGTAACTTTTCGCCTGCATTTTGATCATGGGGATCCAGGCCGATAGCATATCCCCTCCAACCATACCAGGCTACGATTACAAAACAAACCATCGGAATCACATAAGAGAAGGCCGTCGTATATTTATCTGCCAAAAAGCCCATGACTGCCGGCACGATTGCTCCCCCGACTATAGACATAATCATAAAGGAAGCCGCCTTTTTGGTATGTGATCCCAAACCTTTTATACCCAGTGCAAAAATGGTAGGGAACATAATAGACTCAAATAAGAAAATCCCCATTAAAGCACCAATAGAAATCCAGTTAAAGTGTAGTAAAACAATACCACAGAGCGCCACATTTACAATGGCATAAAAAGTCAAAAGTACCTGTGGTGCAAAAATCCGCATCAGTGCCGTTCCGATAAAGCGGCCTGCGGCAAATAAAAATAATGCGACACCCAATAATGTGGAGGCCAGTGCATTGTCTATCTTAAGGCCGCTCTCCGTACAATAATTGATAAATAAAGCAGCTACGCCAACCTGGGCAGCGATATAAAAAAACTGCGCAATGACCCCAAAAATAAAATGCGGATGTTGCCCTAGCGGTTTTTTATCCTCCTCAGCACTTAAATGTTCAGCCTCTGCTTCCTTGATTTCTGGTAATTTAGTGCGTATAAACAAAAAGGCAATAGCCAGAACCACCACGCCAATTACCAGATATACATTTTTAACAGAATCCAGATTATCACTATTACCATCAGAGAAAAACAGCCAACTAGCGATAAACGGACCGCAAAAAGAACCAAGACCGTTAAAGCATTGACTGAGATTCAGCCTGTTAGCAGATTTTGCCGGATCCCCCAGCACCGTAACATATGGATTAGCGGTTGTTTCCAGGCATCCGCAACCGGCTGCCAATATAAAGAGGGCCAGTAAAAAATAATTAAAGTTATAAGACTCTGCCGCCGGATAAAATAAAAATGCACCAATGGCAAAGAGTAACAGTCCAAAGATGATTCCCTTTTTATAATCGAATTTATTGACAAAAACGCCAATGAGTCCGATCAGAAAATAGGCCCCGAAATAAGCTGCCTGCAATAAAGTACTCCTGGTTTTGGTCACATTTAACGTCACCTGAAAGTGCTTATTGAGTACATCCAAAAGGCCATAAGTGAAGCCCCAGATAAAAAACAGAGAAGTAACTAGTGCAAACGCAAACAGATACTTATTTTTTGACATATTACAATTTTAAAGTAAATTAGAATTTTAGTCTGATTTTGATATCCAAAGTAATTATAATAATTCAGGATTATAGTGTCATTTATTGGCCAATTCTTGTAATATATTAACATCCGTAAGTCTGAAAATACAGATTTGATGTAATAATAATTATACTGCGGAAGTGATTTGCTATTTTATCTGCCAAATTGAAAGGATTCCGCCTTGATTTTTTTATTTTTGTCCTTCAACTCGAAAAACCGAGAATAGCAGAATGAAAAAGATTGAATTAGAAATAATTGCTTTATCTCATAGTATGTCTGGTACCCAGTCCTATGCAGTAGTACTAGGAGAGGTAAACGGCCTGCGTAAATTACCTATCGTAATAGGTGGATTTGAGGCCCAGGCCATAGCTGTCGCACTTGAAAGAATGAAGCCCACACGCCCACTCACCCATGATTTGATTAAAAATATCACTTCTGCATTCAATATTGAATTACTGGAAGTGATTATTAACGACTTACAAGAGGGTGTCTTTTATTCAACCCTGGTTTGTATGAATGACCATCAGTCTGCTGAAATTGATAGCCGCACAAGTGATGCGATCGCCCTGGCAGTACGCTATGGGTGCCCGATTTATACCTATGAGCATATTTTGGACAGCGCCTCCTTAGAAATGAATACTTCTGCTGTCAGCAGCAGTTCTGAAGCCTATAATCCATCCATAACGGAAGAGACCAAAAAAGAAAGCGATCTTTCGCATCTTTCTGTAATTGAATTACAAAAAATGCTGGATCAGGTGCTGGAATCTGAGGATTATATTAAAGCAGCCGCCATCCGCGATGAGATCAATCGTCGTAAAAGCAAATAATCAGGCGTTTCGGCCCTTTTCAGTAACTAAATAGATTAAAACTCTACATGGCATGATTGTATCCCCTGGCGCAAAACTCAATTTGGGGCTATATATTACAGGCAAACGGCAGGATGGCTATCATGATTTATTGACCTTATTTTATCCTATCCCCTTTTCCGACAGCCTGGAAGTGATTGTGTCCAATACGGCTGATCAAAAGGCGGGAACAGTTAAAATTTCAGATAGATGGGCCGGCAAAATGGCTCCTGGCGATGTAGCAAATTCTCCTTTGCAACCATGTCCAGATCTGCCCCTCTGTTATAGCAGTTCCGGAATTCCAATAAAAGGAGACTCGCAAGATAATTTATGTATTAAAGCCTACCGGTTATTAAAGGCTGACTATCCTCAGCTTCCCGCCATTCAAATGCATTTACATAAAAATGTACCAATGGGTGCAGGACTCGGAGGTGGCAGCGCCGATGGCGCCGCCGCTTTAAAGGCATTCAATGAACTAGCCGGTCTGCAGCTTTCAGAAAAGGCCTTGCTGGATTATGCGGCAAGACTAGGCAGTGACTGTCCTTTTTTTATCAAAAATACGGCGCAGATAGCCGTGGGCAGAGGAGAAATCCTTTCCGAGGCCCCAGGTGGCCTGGAAAGCTTATTAAAAGGTTATACGCTGGTGCTTATTTGCCCGGGCATCCATGTTCCGACTGCAATGGCTTTTAATAATATCATTCCAAAACAAGGACCGGAGCTGGAAATGTTCACACGTATCTTCAGTAAACCTCCTGAATTTTGGCCTGATACCCTCACCAATGACTTTGAAACCCCTGTTTTTGCCCAGTTTGAAGCGATAAAAGCAATTAAAGAGGGATTATATACCCTGGGAGCCGCCTATGCCAGTATGACCGGCTCAGGAAGCTCCGTATTTGGATTATTTGCCAATGGGCAAATACCGACAGCTGCAGCGCTGGATAAATTTAAACCTTACAGCGTACATTCCTGGCCTTTATAACAAAGTGCCGGGTCCGGGCAAACTACGCAAATTGCTGAGCCGGCTATCTTTCCAGGTCTTCACCTGAAAAATGGAAAGGCAATAAAAAAGCAGCATCTTTTACCCGCACAACTGCACCGTTTTGCCCCGACATCAATATGAGTACCGGTTTACCAAACCTTACCTGTTGTTCCTGCAAGGCCTGCCTGCACATCCCGCAGGGTGCAATAGGCACCCTGTCTGTTCCTTTGGGGTTATAATAGCTGATCGCAATTTTTGTAACCGGCACCCCTGGATGAACAGAAGAAATGGTAGACAGCAATACTCTCTCTGCACAGATACCGACCGGATAACTGGCGTTTTCCTGATTGGTACTCTCTACGATCATTCCATTTTCTAAAAGCCCCACAGCCGATACCCCAAAATTGGAATAAGGCACATAGGCATGATGCGCTTTTTCCCTGGCTCTTTCCAGTAAAGCAGCCTCCTCAGGAACCAAATCCTCTATTGAATCAAAATAGTCATATGAAAACTGATATTGTTTCTCCATAAATCGAAATTTTAGTACTGTAATAACGCCCTTTATCCAATAATGCCGGGCAGTCAATTAACCTCTCCAAAAATAAAGGGGAATAAATATAAGCATTTATGGGAGAACTTTCTTTAAACAATTGATAATAATCAACTGAAATCCGGGCTAAATGGGGCGAAAAATTACAGGTGTTCAATTTTGTCGCAACCTATCAAAAATGGTAAAGGTTCTCACAGAGCCATGGGAATCCAGGAAACTTGTTTGAATGCTTGAACACGCATCTAAACTTCAGGTCATTTACGGCTAATAATCTGAGTGCAAAAAACCTTATAGATGGCAAGGGGAATTTGAAACGGACCTGGCATTATTTTCGGGTTATAAGAAATTGGCAAATTTTAGCCTACAATAACTATAGATATATCTATAAAACTTCATCATTTTGCCTGTTTTTATAGATATATCTATAGTTTATAAATCAGGACAAGAACTCATTAAAGAATTGGGACAACAGTATAAAAGTTACATAAGGCAAATAAGGCCGCCCCAAAAGATGATTTCAACTCAACACGGGTATTAGTACATTTACGATAAGCACATTTAAAAATGGAAGTTTTACAAGAATAACCTTATCTTACATTATAAAACCTTTGCGTGCCCTCGATTTGCAAGATGAAATAAACAAGCTTTTGCCTGAAATCCCTGCCAGCCCGAAAGAGATGTTCAAAAACATAAAATGAAATAAGCCATGGAAGATAATGTCATATTAATAAATTATGGAATCAGGATGTAGGGTATTTAGACGGGGACAAAAAAGCAAAAGTCGCAGTATTTGAATTTAAAAACAGTTTTCTTAAATCCGGCCTTGATATCTCTCCTATTGCAATGTCGATAAATGCGCCTCGAAGTCTAAAACATCTGCTTTGGCCTGGCAATAGGGACAAACTGTATCAGAATCTGCCTACCGCTATTGCTGACAGCTTGCCGGATAAGTGGGGCGATTCTATATATAGAGCCTGGTTAATAGACAACAAAATATCCACAAAAAAAATAACCCCGGTTGATCATCTTTTATTTATTGGATCAAGCGCTATGGGGGCATTGGAATTTGAACCAGCACAACTTATGGTTAATAATGAGCCGTCCATTCTAGACATACCAAGACTATATCAATTTTCAAGCCTGGTTTTTAAACAAAAAACACCAACGATAGTAGATAACAATCAGTCAATTCTTTGGCAGGATCTGATTAAAATAAGCTCCTCTCCTGGTGGAAAAAGACCAAAAGCAATCGTCGCCGTTAATAAAAACACCGGGGAAGTCATCTCAGGCCAAGGAAGGATTCCTAATGATTTTCAGCATTATATATTAAAATATGATGACAACTCCACTTATCCGTTGGCCAAACTGGAATTTGTTTATTATAAGATGGCCTTAAAGGCCGGCATACATATGATGCCCTCCGAATTAAGGCAATATGGCGATGTCCCACACTTTCTTACCCAAAGGTTTGACAGGAAGGGCAACCAAAAAATCCATACGCAAACTTTAGCCGCAATGGCTCCGCCAGTAAAGACTTATGAAGGAATTTTCGAGGTTATCAGGTATTTAAATTTACCGATTGAGGATTCCATTCAGCAATATCTGAGAACAGTTTTCAATATTATCACCCGCAATGTGGATGACCATAACAAAAACTTCAGTTTTTGCATGACTGAAAAAGCGATTTGGCGTTTATCTCCTGCATACGATCTGACTTTCAGTGTCGACTTAGGCGCTCCGGGATACGTCAATCGTCATCAGTTAACCGTAAACGAAAAGGATGAAGATATAAATAGGAAGGATCTGGAAAAGCTCGGTATTGAAAATGACATTCCGGAATACAAAGCCTTAATCAACCAGGTGATAGAGGCCGCCAATCTATTTCCTACCTATGCAAAGGAACTGGGCATCCAAAATGACCTGATTGCAAGTATCCAAAGTGAGTTTATAATGCTTTAGCCCATGGGACTTTCCTTGCCGTTCACCCGCAGGCTTTTTACCGGTATATTGCCATAAGCCACCTGAAGACTTACTTCTGCGCCTTTTAGCGTGACTGTCCCAAAACCCGTTTCCGTAGAGAGAAAACAGGCGAAATCACCGATTTGGGACCGGACAAATAGCGCCTGCTCTACAGCGTCGTACCGCAAACCGGTCAGGCCTTGTAAAAGGCCAAAACTGGAAAGCGCTCTACCGTAAAAATGGCCACATTCATATTCATCAAACGGATTACGGAGTCTGCCGTTATAACGCCCCCGGCAAGCCTGAACAATATCCAGTCCCTCTTTTACCTTGCCCATTAACATCAGATGACTGGCTACCTGATATTCAATACCCGTCCATACCTCATCACTATATACAAAGGGCAAGGATAATTTGCCCCCTTTGGGCCAGCTGCATAATAGTAACCCTCCATCATCCCCTAATGCAAATCCCGGCCTTTGAGGATTGGCATGTTTCATCAGACTGTTTTTTAAATTATACTTGTGAACAGCCAGCAAATGGCTGGTCACTTTTTTAGCATCAATGAACCCGTCCAGTCCACACATCTGACCAATCCAGGCGCCCAGAATACCGTCACTGAGACAACCTTTACCATATTGGTATTTGGGGCCTTCTTTTTTAAGGAGTGCTACGGCCTCAGCGGAATAAGCTCCGCCAAATGAATTTACTTTGGTAGGATCTTCCGCTTTTAATTGTTTATATTCAATTCGCTGAAAAAAATATTCTCCGTCAAACAGTTCATTTTCCAAAAAGGCCTTGCCTTTATCAAATAAACTTTCATACCTGGAAACATCCTGATGTAAAAAACGGCCCATCCGTATCATGGCCGTCAGGGCGCCCAGATAAAAACTATTACACATGCCGTCAGGTCCCCAAAACTCTATGTCATAAGTATTGTGATGCGGTTCCTCCACCCGGCCCTTCTCACCAGGATCCCAGGTTCTAATACAATAATCCAGACTGGCCTTTACCTTAGGGTAATGATCTTCCAACCATTTATTATCGCCGGATATGCGCCAATCGCGATAGATCTTCATGATGCCCCCAAGCTGGCCGTCAGCTGCTGCATGAAAATCATGCGTCGTCGGGCTTATGGGCATATTAGCCCTGAAATTCTGATGGCCCTCAGGGTTTTGATCTTCACAAAACTCCGTATCTCTTAAGCTCCTTTCCAGGGCCGGAAATAAATGGGCGGTTGCCTGCGCATAATTCCAGACATGCGTACAGGACCCGTGACAACTCCCGACCCAGTCTTCACAGCCTTCCCAGCACCAGAGGCGACCGTCATATTGCCTGAGTATGGTCGGAGATTTCAGTATGGATAAATTGGCCGTCACTGCTTCCATTACAATGCCTGGCAAAGTAGAGGCGTATAATGCCTGATTAAAAAGACGCGTCTTCTCCAATAGCGTCTTCAGGTTCGTTCTGTAATAATTGACGACGGCTGCTATATTCTTAAACCGGGCACTATACCAGGGCCTGTAAAATCTGTCACCCGACTGTTCTCCGGTCAGAATACCTTTTTCATCCTCAGCAAAGCAACGCTGCTGTTTTAAATGGGGATCTGGCGCACCCATACGCACCTCAGAAAAAGGGCAATACCACACCAGATGAATGGGAATGGTGAGCGTCTGCCCTGCTTTCAGCTCTACCGGAATATATATCGAAGCCCCGGGAGCGTCCTTTTCTACGGCAGGTTGCTGGCGGGCCGTCCCTTCACTGATCGTATTCCAGGCAGTTGTTAATGGATCCCACCAGTTGCCTCTGAACCAGCAGTGATCGATCAGGGCTCCGGGATGATCAGTAAATACGGCAAAATCGCCTTGCAGATGCCTGGCATCTGCTTTCCCGTCCTGATGTAATACAAAGCCACCTTGCATGGCCTCTATGCGGTTTAAAACATCTCTGTTATCCGCCAGAAAATTCCGGCTATGAAAGGAAAACATCCCCCGGACCTCCTTTTTGCTTTTATTGGTCAGTTTATAATGTAAAGAGCCGGCAGGCAGTCCCGAGTTATCCTGATCGGCAGGTATAAAAGGACTCCAACCCTCAATTTCAACGTCGACAGGCAAATCCTCATCTTGTAAATGCACCCTGCCAAAAGGAAATGAACTTTCAAAACCAGCCTGAGCAAACCTTGGCAATCCATAGAGCTTCCCGACATCGCCCAGACCGGATTGCCGGGGACCGAAAATCTTCCAGGAAGCAACGGCGCCTTCCAGCATTTTGGCTATGCGCCTGGTTCCCTGAGCGTTGTCTTCTTTGATGCAAAAGGTCGCAAACATACCCGGCTCATTAAAAATATCCGGGTGATTGCGAACACTCATATGACTAATGGCCCCCATCCCTTCCAGACAAAACATACCAGCTCCCAGCCCTCCGATCGGGAAGGCCACGTGCTCCAGGGATTCATTTTGATAACGAAGCTGGTCAGAGGAACGTTTAACCCCCAAAGATGTAGAGACGTTTTTACGCACATTCTCCTTCATAAAACCCACGCCGGCTCCCTGCCAGGGCAGCAGTGTAGCACCGATGCCTCCAAGCGTTATTTGTTTAATAAAGGTGCGCCTTTTATTAGCAGCAGCCTTCGTATTTTCCGGAAGCAAATGCTTCTGCTCTGTATTTTTAGCTAAGTCTTTTTTTTTCATAAGAATATCTTCAGTAGTTAACGGGCAAGGAGTAAATCAACTAATTTTTCAGGCGCCAGCCTGGGATTCAAAATACGCTGCAGTGTACCTGTTGAATCAAAACAGGCCACGATAGGAAAATGTTCAATCTGATAATATTTCTGGACAATAAAAGTATACCCCTCAGAGCCGATTTTTAGATTCGGGTGGCCGGAAAGTTTATAGGTATCATCAAAAGCTTTCACGGCATGCATATCCTCAAAAGTGATCATGAGAATCTGCTGCCGCTGTAACTGATCCAATCTTTTTGAAAGGGCCGCGGTAAATGCCTGACACTCGGGGCAGTCAGGCTGAAAGTAAATCAAAATCAAAGGCTTGGTTTTATCCAGCTCCTTATAAGTATATCCTTTGCCATCCACCAGCCGGATCTTAAAAGGCGGGACTTCTTTCCGGTATTGACTGATGTCGATGGTGTCCAATTGATGCGCTTCATCCTCAGCGCTATCTGGTGTTGTCCGGCTACTTAGAGAATCTAGCTGAGCAGCATCTACGGAGTTATCCTTTATACCGGCTTCACCCACCTGACGGTTACCACCCTCAGCGCAGGCACTAAAAATACTTACAAGTAATACCCAGGCGATTATTTTCAACTTACAAGGGGTCAGAATTGCCATAATAAAAATATCTGTTTAACCGGTAACTTAGCCACATTACCCTAAGGAGCGCAACAACTAAGTTACCAGAATTAATTTACTTTAATAGCCTACATTTTGTTTATATAACCCATACGAATAGTTCATCTGCGGCTGAGGGATCGGCATATACTCATCCCTTCCTTTGGTAAACTTCCCATCTTTCATCCATGATCTGGCTCTGGGGACTTCTTTGGCAAAATAATCATTCATGACGGAGTCAGCTATACCCCAACGGACAATATCATACCACCGCTCTCCTTCCATGGCAAATTCCAGGCGGTCTTCCCACATTAATGCCTTCCAGGCAAAGGCCTTGGTCCAGTTACAGTTAACACCATCCTGATAGGTTGCAATATCATAAGGAAGTGTAGGTTTTCCATTTATGAATTTAAGGCGACCGGTACTATTAGCCGCTCTTGTCCGGATCTCATTGATGATCGGCAGGGCTTCCTTATACCGGTCCAGCTGTATCAGCGCTTCCGCTTTCAGTAAAAGCACCCGGTCATACCGAATAGCCGTTTCATTTTTAGAATTCCACATCCAGAACAGATTTACAAGAACGGGGCTTCCTGCTTCCACATTTTCTTTTAAAGAGCTAAAATAGCCATAGATAATCGGATCTCTGGAGGCGCTGCTGTCAAAGAGTAAATCCTGCTGATATTTCCAGGGAATACCAGGAATGGCCACCGTATGACCGATTCTCGGATCCCACTCATTGGACTGAAAATAGGTATCCTTGTTTTTAATATCAGCGTTATTATAATTATCAAATAGCGGGATTCCGTCCTTATCCACTCTAAATGCATTGACCATGGCATAGGAAGGCTTATGAAAATCGCAGCAGCTGAAATAAGGCGGCCACCAGGGTGCGTTCAGCGGTGTTCCGCCATTTAAATTACCATTGGGCGTTCCGTCATCATGGGTATACTGCCATTCCCAAATGGACTCCGGAGACTTGTTGTCCATGGTATATTCAAAATTATCCGCAAAATCTGCATTCAGATGATACTTTCCGGAATTAATAATATTATCCAGCAAATCAAGGGCCTGCTGCAGTCTTTGCTTATTAATGGTTTTTACCTGATTATTTTCATCCTCTTCATAAGCCATCCACATCAGTACATTAGCCATCTCCGCCTGGGCGGCATATTTAGTAGGTCGTCCGGGTTCCTCCTGCGTTTCAGGCAAATTGGCGGCAGCGCTGGAAAAATCATTATAAATGTCATTCCAGATATACAAATCACTTTGAGCAGTATCCGGATGATTGGGAATTTTAGGGATTGAATCCACAGGTACGGTTTCGTCATAATAGGGAATCCAGCGAAACCATTTTTTTAACTGCAAAAACATCATTCCCCGTAAAAAGCGCATTTCGGCGATACGGGTATCTTTTTGAGGATAACTGCCTGCGTCCAGTTTATTTAATGCCGTTAAAGCTGCATTACACCTGGAGACACCCTCATACTGGCCGAACCAGATGCCGTCATTATTACCCACACTGGGCGTCACCAGCGAGAAGACCTCCATCTGATACCAGGGGGTCTGATCAGAGAGGCCTCCGCCTCCTTTATACGCATCATCAGATTTAATGTCCGCCAGCCAGGGGCTCATCTTCTGATTAATAATACCTTCGTGTGCCACCCAGGCATAGGCCGCTATAACCAGACCGTCCACATTCTCAGGGGTTTCTACATCTTCCGGTGTAACGGCGCCCTGCTGCTTAACATCTAAGAACTTATGACAAGACGTAGTCAGCACCGCCATAAGCAGCACAAAACAGCCATATATTAGTATCTTTTTCATAATATTTATTTTATTAGCTAACATTTACATTCTTTAAAAGGACACGTCCAGCCCAAATTTGAAAGTCCTGGGGATGACGTAAGGATTGCTATAATCATTACCGGTAAAATTTTCCGGATCCGGTCCCGTAAAAGCATTATCTCCCCAGCTTTTTTTGATACTCACCAGATTTAAGGCAACAACAAAAAAGTGAACCTTCTCAATACCAATAGACGAGGTGATGGCCTTAGGTAAAGTATACCCCAGTTGTATATTGCGCAGCTTCAGATAACTCCCGGATTCCATAAAGTAAGTGGAGGTCCGGAGTTCATCATTGGCATTGGTCAGCGAAAGGGCCGGAATGGTAGAACTTGTATTAGTCGGCGTCCAGGCATCCAGTACTCTGGTGGGATGGTTAAAGCCGCTTTGCACCCACACATTCCAAAAATCACTGTAGGTTTTCCAGCCGTCAGATACTGTATTTCCGGCTACACCTTGCCAGAACATGGAGAAGTCGAAATTTTTATAACTGGCATTAAAGCCCAGACCAAATTCCACTTTGGGATCCCAGCTGCCGATCCAGGTGCGGTCATAATCATAATCAATCTTTCCATCAGGCACCCCGTCGGGGCCTGATATATCTTTATAGCGAATACGACCGATTCCCTTGCCGGGTTGATCAGCGGCCTTATCCACCTCATCCTGAGTCTGGAACAATCCATCCGTAATAAATCCATAATAAGAATGATAAGGGTGGCCGATAATATCATCATCTTTCAGGGCACTGCCGCCATATGTATACAAGACTGTATTAGGAACACTCACAATTTCATTATGGTTATGGCTAATATTAGCCGTTATAGAATAATGAAATTTCTTAATGGGATCACTGTTATAAGTCAGCTGAATCTCAAAACCTCTATCCACCATACTGGCACCGTTATACCATTCATTGGCACCTTCTCCCAGTACCCCAGGGTAAGGAGGATTATACAGCATTCCGTCTGTAAAGCGGTGGTATACATCAAATGATCCTGATAGCCTTTGATCAAAAAGGCCAAAATCAAGACCAATATTTGTCTGACGATCGCTCTCCCATTTTAAGTCCGGATTCCCTGTTTGCACCTTTCTAAAGCCAGAAGGCAGACTACCTGTTTCCGCACCGCCAATTCCATAAGAAGTCCCATTGTAATCTGCCACAAAATAAGTTTTGCTTGCATTGGAAGAAATAGAGGAGGTATTTCCATTCATCCCCCAGCTCCCTCTGAGCTTCAAATCAGAAATCGCAGTAAATTTTTTCATAAATGCTTCCTGACTAATACGCCAGCCAGCGGAAAATGCGGGAAAGATGCCGTATTTATGGTTCTCGCCAAATTTTGAAGAACCGTCATCTCTTATCGTTCCCGACAGTAAATACCGGTTATCATAGGAATAGTTGAACTTTCCAAAATAAGACAGAAAATTATACCGGTCTCCACTGCCTGACACGGACATGTTTCCCGTGGCAGTACTTAAATAAGCATAATCATAATTTTCAAAGGATAATCCCTGACGGTTGCCGCTCATGGTCTCTGTCTGATATTTAGTTGCTTCGGTACCTGCTAAAACATCCAGTTTGTGCTTTCCTGTTTCCAGCTGATAATCCAGCGTATTGGTATAGCTCAAAGTTGCCGCCTGCCAGTACCACTGATCCACATTATTGGTCGGCTGAAACTTCCCCCCGCCTTCGGTAAAAGTGAACTGAATGGTCCTGTGATAGCCCTCCGTATAAATTAAGCCCACCTGCGAGTGGTAATGAAAATGCTTTAAGAAATTCACATCTGCATAAATATTCCCGTAGAGTTTATTGTATTTATTGGCGTTATCTTTATTTAGCGTCAGCTCTCTGACCGGGTTCCAGTAATCATCCATGCCTAAATTAACCGCAGAACCGCCCCATCCGCCATCTGTGGTATGGACCGGCACAATAGGAGGTTCTACCAGCGCATTATGCATCTGATTCTGATCCACCATTCTCATATGAGATGCTTCCATATTCTCGCCTATGGTTAAATGATGGTCCAGTAAGTCAAAACTGGTATTGAGTCTGGCAGTAAACCTTTTATATCCTGTATATTTTTGCGTTCCCTCGTTTTCATTATAGTTCACGGAAAATAAGGTCCTGGAATTTTCCGTCCCGCTGGAGACCGTCACCTGGTGATCCTGTTGAAGTCCCAATTGAGAGATGGCGTCCAGCCAATTCGTATTCGCCGCTAACATGGTGGAATCGTCGTTCAGGTATTTTCTGGGTGTGATCTTATCCAGTACAGGTATCCCCTGATCATTTTTATGCCAGTCATAATCATAGATCTGGGTCGCATTATTCGGATCCTGGCCGTCATTGACCGCCGCCTGCCACAGGGCCTGTCCATATTGCATGGTATTCATCATCGGCACTTTATTTGCAAACTGAGAAAATCCGACAGCCCCATTATAAGTTACCTTTGCTTTGCCTAAATGACCTTTTTTCGTCTCAATTAAAATGACGCCGGCACCACCCTGTGCACCATAGATACTGGCCGATGCCGCATCCTTTAAAATCTGCATAGAGGCAATGTTATTCGGGTTAATATCCCTTAGATTCATATTGCCGCTTGGCACCCCATCAATGACAATTAAAGGAGAAGCCCCGTTAATGGACGTAAGCCCCCTGATTTGTATGTCTGTGTTACCTACCGGACTGCCATCTGTAGTTATATGTAAACCGGGCACCACGCCCTGTAAGGCTTGCATAATATTTGTCACTCCGTGATTTTTGGCTAAGTCCTTTTCAGAAACCACACTGATTGCTCCAGTCAGATCTGCTTTTTTCTGCTTCATATACCCGGTCACTACAATCATATCCAGATCTCCATTAACGGGTTTCAATGCACGGTCGATTTCATGGTTATTTTCAATGGAGACCGTATCTTTTAAATAACCAATAGCTGTAATGACAAGCTGACTGCTGCCATTGGGTGCGTTTATCTGATATCGCCCCTGCTCATCGGTAATCGCCCCTTTGGTCGTATTCAGCACCTGAACAGAGGCCCCTTCGATAGGCTGCTGTTTATCATCGGTAATTTGCCCCCGAACCAAAAAACCATCCTGATTGTCTTGAATCTGAAAAAAAGGTATTTTGGCAGCCTTGCCATAACCAGGCAAACATAAGAGCATAAGCACCAGTAGCCCCAGAAAGAATCCACGCGGCCATCTTTCAGCCGGCCTCCCGTGATGTGTTCCATTAGTCGATAGTTTGTGATTCATTTTAAATGAATTAAAATGTGAAAAAATAAATATTGCCAAGGTCACTCTACCACTATCCTTTTTGCTATTGAGCAACCTAAGAAAACCGAGTCTTTGTGATTCCTTTTTAAACCGTCCTAACCCTATCTTTTATTAGATAACTTAATCGTTTAAGCAAACAAATAAATAAGTGCCATCAGCAATCCTCCCTTAAAAAATAGGACAGGCTGAAATCTCCAATTTGCTGATACCGTCGATATCGCTCTTTTATCAAAGATTTCCATCTCTGATCGGAGGTAGGTAAATAAGTGGTCAAAAATCCCTGGCCCATCGACTGCATGGCATCTTCTACCCGCCGGTACCAGCCTGCTTGTGTGGCGGCAAACATCGCCGCTCCTAAGGCACAGCATTCATCCGACTGATTGATTTTAATCGGTCTGTCTAATATATCTGCCATGAGCTGCATAACAAAAGGGGATTTATGCGCAATACCTCCAAGGCCGATAATACCTTTAACCGGAACCCCATTACTTACAAACCGTTCAACAATCATCTGACTGCCAAAACAGGTGGCCTCCACCAGCGAAGCGAATACGTCTATAGGTCCCCTACTCAAATCCAGGCCTGTGATAGCAGCCTTCAAATCCGGGTTCACATCGGGGCTTCTTCTGCCGTTAAACCAATCCGTGCTTACAGGTAACCGCTTCCACTGCTCCAAACTAAGCGTTTCAGCCTGCTGTGAAAGTCTCTGAAGCAGTTTCTCCTTATCCTGCTCCCCTGTCTGATGCCCCAATAACCCCATAGACTTTAACAAAAATGAGCTGAACCACCCGTACACGTCCCCGAATGCGGACTGCCCGGCCTCCAGGCCCATCATTTGAGGAATAATGGAACCGGGAACCTGACCACAAATACCGCCTACTGTCTGATCCTTCATTTCTTTAAGAGGAACGACCATCATATCACAGGTGGAAGTACCCATTACTTTACTGAGATAATAAGGTTCTATCTGCCCTCCAACAGCTCCCATATGCGCATCAAGCGCACCAATACCGATCTTTACCCCTTCAGGTAATCCTAATTTCTCTGCCCATGGCTGACTGATATTTCCAGCAGATACGTCGCTGGTAAAATGCGCCGGACTCAGTCTTTCCCGCATCCCTGAAAGCAAAGGGTCAACTCCTGCTAAAAATTCTTCCGTCGGATACCCCTGCCATTTTTCTGACCAAAGGCCTTTATGGCCTGCCGAACAGACATTTCTTTTTAGCTGCCGGACGTCCCTGCCTCCTGTCAATAAGAAGGGCATCCAATCGGCGTGTTCAACAAAACAGTAACAGGCTTTTGCTGCACGGCTATGCTGCCTTAAAAGATGGAGCCATTTACTCCAGAACCATTCGGGCGAATAATAGCCACCTACAAAGTCAAGGTAACCTCCCGTTGCAGGGCTTAACCCCGCGTTATAATGATTAATATCGCTGGCTTCATCAATACCACTATGGTCCTTCCACAAATAGAACATCGCCTCCGGATCTTCCTTAAATTCCTCCAATAAAGCAAGCGGTGTTCCGTTGATGTCCACAGGTGCCGGCGTAGAGCCTGTGGTATCTATACTGAGTGCCCCAATCTGACCCGCGATATTGCCCTCTACCTTACTTAAAACAATCTTCACTACCTGCTCCAGACTTTCAATATAATCCAAAGGATGCTGCCTGAATATTTTTTGGGCAGCGTCACAGTATAACCCCTCCTTCCAACGGGGATAAGCGCAGGCACCCTCAGCCATTGTTTGCCCATTAGCGGCATCTACCAATAAACATCGAACTGAATCCGTTCCAAAATCAATTCCCAGACAATACCTGTTTTGTGCATGTGTTTGCATTTGAATGCTCATTTTTAATATTAAAATCCGAACCTTTAAATTAATGGGCTTGCGTAAGCGTAAAATCCGCTCTCTCCCCTTTAAACTGATCACTAAACTTTGTCTGGGTCAACCAGGCAAATACACCAATAAATAGAAAACACAACAGCGGTATTATAAATGCCACGTGCATCCCGAAATGATCCCCTATCGCGCCCATCACCGGCGGACAGAAAGCGCCGCCAGCCACTGCCATCACCAGAAATGAAGCGGCCTTTTTGGTTAAAGGGCCAAGTCCTCTAAGTCCGATAGCAAAAATGGTCGGAAACATAATGGACATAAAAAAATAAGTGGAAAATAAGGCAATCACGCTCAACCAGCCCAGGTGCATGACAACGAGGGCTACGAGCAGTGTATTGACGATACCATAGATTGTTAAAAGCATTCTGGGGGAAAAGAACTTCATCAGATACGCCCCTACCAGCCTTCCAATCCAAAAAGACCCCATTCCGCCCAAGGCCAGAATCAGAGAAGCTGCCTGTTCCGCATTTTTGGGCATAAAAACCTCCCCAAACAACCCCAAATGCGCCATCATACCACCTACACTCTGTTGCAGGCCTGTAATGGACTCCGTCGTATAATTAATAAAAAAGGAATTGACGCCTGTCTGTGCGGCAACATACAGAAACTGAGCAATCACTGCCAGTACAAACATGGGGTGTTTTAATAAAACCCTGGTAGGTGTATTTTCCTCAATAGCAACTTGCCCCGGATCGTTCTTTTCAATAATGACCGGCAGTTTGGTAAAAATAAACACGAGGATTAAAAGTACAACGATCGTCCCTACCATCATATAGGGTGGTATCAGCGAGTCAAAAGTCCCTGCATTCCCTTTTTGTTCTGCACCAAATATCCAAAGTCCTCCCATTAATGGTCCAAGAATCCATCCAAGCCCGTTAAATGACTGTGCGATATTGATCCTCCTGGCTGCTCCTGAGGAGTGGCCCATAACGGTAGTAAACGGATTGGCGGCAGTCTCCAGGCAGGCCAGGCCGCAGGCCAAAACAAACAGTGCTACTAAAAACGGAATAAAGGCCGCCAGCTTAGCTGCCGGATAAAATAAAAAAGCGCCGATGGCAAATAAACTAAGCCCCAGTATAATTCCTTTTTTATACCCATGCCGCTTCATAAAAACACCTGCAGGATAGGCCATCACTAAGTACCCGATATATAATGAAAACTGAACAAAGCCGGAC
>Ga0164242_10001611_pt1 | contig 26765 bp, 23 predicted proteins | sample OricomgcompostMG_FD_108783 | JGI IMG/M metagenome (GOLD analysis project Ga0164242, IMG submission 108783) | Miracle-Growth compost microbial communities from Emeryville, California, USA - Original compost - Miracle growth compost (MG) ...
ATCTGCTCGACTGGCAGCGCCGTTCGGCGCTGGTGCGATGGCGGCGCGGCGGCAGTTTCGCGACGGTGAGAATCGTGCTGGCCGCTGTTCCGATCGGAGCGCCCATGGTGCAGGTGGGCGCATTGGTGCTGCTTGTGCTCGCGTGGTCGTGGCTGGCGGTGGTGATGCGGGCGAGTGCCGATGTATTCGCTGCAGCCGTGCGGTTGCTCGCGGCGGTGCCCTGGAATGCCCATTCCGCGCGGATGGCTGCGCTTCGCTATCCGCTGATCGCGGCATCGTGCGCGTTGATTCCGATGGCGGCCGGGACAGCGTTGCTCCGGCACGGTGTGGTTGCGCTGGTGTGGATTGTCTGCGCGGGCGCGGCTTCGGCGTGGCCGCTCGTTCGCCTCGCGCGTGCCACGCGCCTTGCGGATCCTTGTCCATGACAGCGTTGCTGCGCGCCGTGGACGTGGGCGTGGCCTACGGCGACGTTCGCGTGCTCGACGGCATCGATCTGGCCATCGGGCGCGGGGAATTGGTCGCGCTGATCGGACCCAACGGCGCAGGCAAGACGACCTTGCTGCATGCCATCGCCGGAATCGCACCCTTGTGCAGCGGCACCGTCGACATCGACGGACACGATCTTGCGCGCGCGCCGCGCGCGGCGAAGCAGGCGATCGGCCTGGCGATCGATCCGCCAGGTTTGCCGGCGTTGCTGACGGGTCGCGAGTGCCTCGCCCTGTTCGCCGGTGCACGTGGATTGCCGTCCATTCCGCCCGCGACGCTGGCGCTCGGCGAAACATTGGCGCTGGCCCCGGTGCTGGACCGGCGCATCGACAGCTATTCGCTCGGGATGCGGCAGAAGCTCGGGATCCTGCTGGGCCTGATCGGCGAACCGCCGTTGCTGTTGCTGGACGAACCGTTCAACGGGCTCGATCCCCGCAGTGCCCTGGCGTTCAAGACCCATCTTGTTGCACTGGTGGCCCGCGGCGATACCAGTGTGCTGCTCGCCACGCACTCGCTTGACCTCGCCGAGCGCCACGCGACGCGCGCCGTGTTGCTGATGGATGGCCGCGTGCGGCGATCATGGGACGCTGTCGAGCTGGCTGCCATGCGCGAGCACCCGGTGCATTCGCTCGAGAAGGCGATGGCCGGGGCGTGCGGAACATGACTACGCCACGCGCCGCAATCACGCGGCGCGTTCAGGAGAGGTCGACGTGCGGAACGGTACGGCGGGGCGAGCGGGGTCCTGTTCGTTCTTGGACTGGGTCTGCTGATCGGGGTTTATACGCTCGCACGCTCGCGCAACTGATCGTCAGACCGCGCGGCGCGTTTCGACCAGCGGAGTAGGGCGGGAGTAGCGAAGCGCATCCCGCCGTGCCGTCGCGGCAGCGGCTGGTTGGCGCCCACCCTACAAAAGCAAAGCCCGCCTGACGGCGGGCTTGCGCGTTCAAAGGAGCTGGCTCCCGGGTTCAACGCTTTGCGCTGCACCGGGATGGCGTCCTGACAAGGGCGTGTGCTTTGCGCACGCGCAAAAGGCACTGGATCCCGGATCGCCGCTGCGCGGCGTCCGGGATGACGCGATGGCAAAGGCGTTCGCATAAAACGCGAACGCGCCATCGCGTCACTTGATCTTGCCTTCCTTGTAGATCACGTGCTTGCGGACGACGGGGTCGTATTTCTTGACCTCCATCTTGTCCGGGGTGTTCTTCTTGTTCTTGTCGGTGGTGTAGAAGTGGCCGGTGCCGGCCGAGGAAATCAGGCGGATCTTGTCGCGTTTGGTTGCCATGAGGGTTCTCCTTAGACTTTCTGCCCGTTCTTGCGCAGGTCGGCGAGCACGGCGTCGATGCCGTTCTTGTCGATGGTGCGCAGGGCCTTGCCGGACACGCGCAGTTTCACCCAGCGGTTCTCGCTCGCGACCCAGAACCGGCGTTCGTGCAGGTTGGGCAGCCAGCGGCGGCGGGTCTTGTTGTTGGCGTGCGAGACGTTGTTGCCGGTGCTCACACCTTTACCGGTGACCTGGCATACGCGTGCCATGGCTTCTCTCCTCATGGTGATCCGCGTGGCCCGCGGAAGTTCGGCCCGGCTGGATTTCACGCGATGCGCCGGAGTTGCCGCGTCGATCCCGCGTCGCGTCGCGGGATGCCCGGATGGTCGGGCCGGCTGGAAGTCAGCCGCTTAATGTAGCAGGCTGCAAGCTGCCGGGCAATCCAAACGTGCATGACACCGCATGGTGTGGGACAATCCCGGTCTTTGACCCTTTCCCCAGCGGAGCTTGCAAGAACATGGCAGAAGAGACCCCGGCCGCGAGCAACGGCCAAGCCGCCCCCCAGATGCAGATGGCGCTGCAGAAGATCTACGCGCGCGACGTCTCGTTCGAGGTTCCGAATGCGCCCAAGGTGTTCCAGGAAGAGGGCCAGCCGCAGGTCCAGTTGAACCTCAGCCACAAGGCCACGCCGCTGGAAGGCGACAATTACGAGGTGGTGCTGACCCTGACGGTCACCTGCACCCTGAACGAGCGCACTGCGTATCTTGCCGAAGTGCACCAGGCCGGCGTGTTCTCGTTCGTGGGTTTCGATCAGCAGAACCTGTCGGTGGTGCTGGCCACGTATTGCCCGAACGTGCTGTTCCCGTTCGCGCGGCAGGTTGTTTCCGATCTGGTCCTGAACGGCGGCTTCCCGCCGCTGCTGCTGCAACCGATCAATTTCGATGCGCTCTACGCCGAGCAGCAGCGCCAGCAGCAGGGGCAGATCGGCGAGGGCGACGCCAAGCCCGCCTTGAACGCCTGACGCCATGTCTCGCGCGACGGTTGCCGTCCTCGGCGCCGGCTCGTGGGGCACCGCGCTGGCCGCACTGCTGTGCGGCAATGGCATCGCGACCCGATTGTGGGGCCGCGATGCGGAAGCCCTGGCCCGCGTCGCCGCCAGCCATCGCAACCAGCAGTACCTGCCGGACCTCGAACTGCCGCCGGAGCTGGCCTGCGTGCCGGACCTGGCCGATGCGCTGCGCGGCGTGGATGTCGTGCTGGTGGCGGTACCGAGCCATGCCTTCCGGCAGATGCTTGCCGATGCCGCGCCGTTGCTGCCGGCGGGGGCCGGCTTCACCTGGGCGACGAAGGGTTTCGAGCCCGGTACCGGGCGTTTCCTGCATGAGCTGGTGGCCGAACGCCTGCCGGAAACTCCGGCCGCAGTGATCACCGGGCCGTCGTTCGCGCGCGAAGTCGCCGCCGGCATGCCCACCGCCGTCACCGTGCACTCCGGCGACGATGCGTTTGCGCATCGGGTGGCCGCGATGCTGCACGGCTGCGCCTTCCGTGCCTACACCGGCAATGACATGCTGGGCGCGGAACTCGGCGGCGCGATGAAAAACGTGCTGGCGGTGGCCACCGGGGTCGCCGATGGCATGCAGCTTGGCCTCAACGCGCGTGCGGGCCTGATCACCCGCGGCATGAACGAAATGTTGCGTCTGGGCCATGCGCTGGGTGCCGAGGCCCAGACGCTGATGGGGCTGGCCGGCCTGGGCGACCTGGTGCTCACCTGCACCGGCGATCTTTCCCGCAATCACCGCTTCGGTTTCGCGCTGGGCCGTGGCGTGCCGCTCAAGCAGGCGCTGTCGGACATCGGGCAAGTGGTCGAAGGTGCGGTCACGGCCGACGAGGTCATGCGGCTGGCCGCACGGCACGATCTGGATCTGCCGATTTCGCAGCACGTGCAGGTAGTCCTGCGCGGCGAGATGACCCCCACCGATGCCCTGCATTCGCTGCTGGCCCGCGAGCGCAAGCCCGAGTACCCGGAAAACCTGTTTCACTGAATCGGGAACAACGGCGTCCTGGTTGGAAGCCGCATTCGGAAATCCCAAGCCAGACTGGCCCTTCCGGTGCCGCCCCGGGCAATGCGTCCGCGCCGACCGCGAGGCTGGAACTCGCAGTGTTCGAGGATGACCGCAAAACATGCGCTATGCTTGGGCCTTTTGAGCGCCGGAAGCATCGCGCATGCAACACCGCAGCAATCAGGGCGAAACACCAGTCGGACGCACCGCGGGCAAATCCGCGGCGGGGGTGTCGCTGCCCGCCGAATGGACGCGCCTGCTTGCGGGGGCAGGCGGGGAGGCGGGCGCGGGCCCTGCGCCGACCCTCGGCTTTCTGCTCGAGTTGCTGCAGGAGGAGCCGGCCGTTTCACGAATCGAAATTGCGCCCGTGCTGCTGGAAACGGTTGCCAAGGGGCGGCTCGGCCGCGCGGTGCCGCTGGATTCGAAGCAACTTCTGAATGCCGCGCTGCCCGAAGCTGAAACCCGTCTCGCGGCGAGCGTGCTGGGCCTGCCGCAAACCCAGCGGAAGGGACGTACCTACGCGCAGCTTTCGGGCGCGTTCGGCCATGCCCTGCTTTGCGAAATCCTGAACGCCGCGCCCAGTCTGCTCGGGGGCGTCGCCGGCTTGCGTCTGTCACTCGGCAAGCCGCGGCCCCTGGATTGGGCTTGGCAACTGGAACGCGACGGCCGCCAGAAGCTGCTGCCCAAGCTGCCCGCGCACCAGCGGCTGGTCAGGGTGGGTGGCCTGTGGTACCTCGATCCGGAACGTGCCGAACTGGGCCCCCTGGACGGCGACGCCGCCGAAGTCGCCCTGATCGAAGCGCCGCCGCTGGCGCCGGAATACGCCGAAGCCTTGTCGCAACGGGTGGCCGCCTCGCCCTGGGCCGCGCGCATTCCTGCGCCGCAGGCGTTCGCTGCGGTGCAGCGGGACGATCTCGCGCCCAAGCCGGTGATGATTTTCCAGGCGCTGACGCGGCATGCGCGGATCGGCGCCGGTACGCCGCCACTCGCGTATGCCCGGCTGGCCTTCGATTACGGTGGCGAGCGCCTGCCCGGGCGCGGCGGCGAAGCCACGGTCCGACGCGTGCGCAATGGAAAGCTGGTCGAAATCATCCGCAAACGCGCCGAGGAATTGGCGCGCATGGAACGGCTGGAAGCCCTCGGCCTGGCGCCGGCGGTCGATTGCGAAGGCCTGCCGTGGGACATGGCCGATGCGCTGCCGGAAGACGCCTGGGTCTTTCCCGGCAAGGGTTACGCGGGCGCGCTGGAAGTGAACACGCCGGCGCGCTGGCTGGGCCTGCGCGAGAAGCTGGAACACGACGATTTCATCGTCGAGTACGCCTCCAGTTTTCCGTTCGAAGTGCTGGAAGGCCCGCCACGCTGGTACGGCGTGGCGCACGCCGATGATGGCGGCGAGGCGTTCGAGTTCGAAATGGGCATCGAGGTCGAAGGCAAGCGGGTCAACCTGCTGCCCACGGTGGCGCGAGCGCTGTCGGAACACACCCTGTCGCTGACCGCGCCGGAAAACGAAACGAAGGATGCGGTGTGGTACGCACCGGTGGATGACCGTCGCCGCGTCGCGGTGCCGCTCGCGACCTTGCGCAAGCTGCTGGCGCCGCTCGCCGAATACCTGGCGCATCCGCGCGACAAGTTGCGCCTGCCGCGGGTGCAGGCGGGCAGGCTGGAGGAATTCGAAAGCGCGTTGCCGAAGAACGGCAAGCTGGACGCGCCGAGCGACCTGACCGGTTTCACGACGCGTTTGCGCGAAGCGGCCGAGCACGCCTCCGACGCGGTGCCCGAAGGGCTGGTCGGCGAATTGCGCGGTTACCAGCGCGAAGGCTTGCGCTGGTTGAACGCACTGGCGGCGGCCGGGCTGGGCGGCGTGCTGGCCGACGACATGGGGCTCGGCAAGACCGTGCAGCTGCTCGCGCACATCTTGGCGCTCAAGCAAAGCTCGGCGCTCTCGCAACCCGCGTTGGTCGTGGCCCCGACCAGCCTGATCCCCAATTGGCAGGCCGAAACCGCGCGCTTCGCGCCGTCGCTGAAGGTGCTGACGCTGCATGGACCGGAACGCGTCAAGAGCTTCGATCGCCTTGCCGGCCACGACGTGATCCTCACGAGCTACGCGCTGCTGCCGCGCGATCTTTCCGTGCTGCGCGAGCAGCCGTTCGCGCTGGTGGTGCTGGACGAGGCGCAGCAGGTGAAGAACCCGCGCACGCAGGCGCGGCGCGCCTTGCTGTCCATCGCGTCGAAGCGCCGCGTGTGCATGACCGGCACGCCGCTGGAAAACCATTTGGGCGAATTGTGGTCGCAGGTCGACCTGGCGGTGCCGGGTTTGCTCGGTGACGAGGGTTCGTTCCGCCGCCACTACCGCATCCCGATCGAACGCCAGGCCGACGCCGATTGCCAGGCGCGCCTCAACCATCGGATCGCGCCGTTCATCCTGCGCCGGACCAAGACGCAGGTGGTGAAGGAACTGCCGGAAAAAACAGAAATCGCGCGTCGCGTGGTGCTGTCGGGCAAGCAGCGCGAACTGTACGACTCGCTGCGCGTCAGCCTGGGCGACGAAGTGCGCGAAGTGGTGCGCCAGCGCGGCCTGGAACACAGCGGCATCATCGTGCTCGACGCGCTGCTGAAACTGCGCCAGACCTGCTGCGACCCGCGTCTCGTCAAGCTCGAGTCCGCCCGCGGCGTGCGCGAATCGGCCAAGCTGGAACTGCTGATGGACATGCTGCCCGACCTCCTGAGCGAAGGCCGGCGCGTGCTGCTGTTTTCGCAATTCACCGAGATGCTGGCGCTGATCGCGCGCGAGTTGAACCGTCGCCATCTGCAGTACGTGACCTTGACCGGCGATACCCGCGATCGCGCCGAACCCGTGCGCAAGTTCCAGGATGGCGAGGTGCCGCTGTTCCTGCTGTCGCTGAAGGCCGGCGGCGTGGGCTTGAACCTCACCGCGGCCGATACCGTGATCCATTACGACCCGTGGTGGAATCCCGCTGCCGAGACGCAGGCCGCCGATCGCGCCCACCGCATCGGCCAGGACAAACCGGTGTTCGTGTACCGCCTGATCTGTGCCGACACCGTCGAGGAGCGCATCGAAGACTTGAAAGCGCGCAAGGCCGAGCTCGCCCAGGCGGTACTGGAAGGTGGCGGTACCCGCGACAAGTTGCGTTTCGACGAATCCGACCTGGATGCGCTGTTCGCGGCGGAGTAGTCCCGGCGCGACTCAGGGGACGATCCGCTTCAGGAATACCCGCATCTCTTTCGCGGCCTGGACGTCGCCGCGTGTTTCCGCGGTCGCGATCCCGTGGCGCCACGCGTCGGCGGCGGCCTGCCTGTCGCCCGATTGCAGGCAGGCTCGGCCCAGCAGTTTCCACGCCGCCGAATACGCCGTGTCGAACCCGATCGCCGCGCGCAGTTGCACGATCGCTTCAGCGGTGTCGCCCGTTTCCAGCAGCGCCGCGCCCAGCGAATAGCGCAACAGCGCGCCGTCGCGCGCACCGCCGAGCTGCGCCCGCAGTGCGTCGATCCGGTCAGTGGACCTGGGCATAACGCCAATAACTCGGTGCCGGCAGCAGCACCGTGGGCGTGGATGGTTCGGGCGGCTGCTGGCCACGCCGGAGCATCGCCAGCGTCGGCGCGTTCCAGATCGCCATCCAGCTGCCGCGATACGGCTGCACCAGGCGTGCGTAGCGCAGGTCGTTGGCGTCGAGGCGTTCCGGGTACTCGACCACCAATCCCCGCGGATGGGCCGCCGCCCAATCCTGCAGGAACTGGCCTTCGTAAAGTCGATCGATGGGCTTGGTCATCCTGCCCATGAATTCGAACTGGCCATCGTAGATTCCCAGGTTGCCGATCGCGTGGCCCCGGGCTTCGGCGTGCGCCAGCAGCTTCGAGGCCGGCCGCATGTCGAAAGCAGGGTACAGCGCCAGCGCAAACAATCCGTACGCACCGGTGGTACCGATCAGACTGGCGGTCGCGATGCGGCGCAGCTTGCCGCGGCCGGGCAGCAGCACGAACACGCCGATCAGCAGGTACAGCACGCCGAACGGCGCGCTGACCGGTGCGAGATCGCGCAACCAATGGCCGTGCAATTGGCCCGGCCCGATCAGTGGCAGCGCGAACAGCAACGCCGCCAGCGCGAATGCTCCGATCGCCAGCGGCCACGCCCCCAGCCATGCGCTGTGCGCAAGCCGCCCGTCGCGCGAGCGCAACGCGGCGATCGCCGCTGCCATCAGGATCGCTGCAGCCGGCAGTTCCGGCACCAGGTAATAACTTTGCTTGCCGCTGAAGGCGCTGAAGATCACGAATGCGCCGAGCAGCCACGCCAGCGCCATCCGGAATCCCGGCGACCAGGGCCGGCGCAGGGTCGCGAAGGCGGCCCACATGCGCGGCCACAGCACGAACGGAAACAGCAACACCGCCAGCCACGGCAGGTACCACCAGAATGGCCGCTTGTGGATGAAGGCGTCCACCACGCGCCCGCCGGTCTGCTTGTAGAGCAGGTTGTGCATGTAGCTGCCGCCGCTCAACTGGATGGCCGGTATCACCCATGCCGCCAGCATGATTCCGCCGCCGATCACCGCGGCGAGTCCGAAGCCGTACCAGCGCAGGCGATGCTCGCGCGCGTACGCGCTCCACCACGGCCCCAGCAGCCATGCAGGCAGCGTATGCACCAGCATCACCGGGCCCTTGGTCAGGAGCCCGAGGCCGATGCATGCCGCGAAGCCGATCCACCCCGGTTTTGCGCGGCGCGGCCCCGTGACGAGACACAGCATCGCACCCAGCACCCACACCGCCAGCAGGCCGTCGTACATGATCTGCAGGCCGTACAGGAGTCCATACGAAAACGCCAGCAACAGCCACGGCGTGGAGCGCGCGATCCACGCGTGTTCCGGAAACAGGCGCCGCGCCAGTTCCTGCGCCAGGATCAGTTGCGACGCACCGATCAGCACCATCAACACGCGCGGCCAGACATCGTTGACACCGAACGCCGCCCAGCCGGCATGGATCAACCAGAACAGCAGCGGCGCCTTTTCCGAATACGGTGCGCCGTTGATGTGCGGCACCCAGAACTGGTGGTGCGCCCACATGTCCCATGCCACCGCCAGCGCGCGGGTGGAATGCAGTGGAATCGGCGGCTGCATGAAAATCGTGATCAGCGCCACCAGCAGGTACAGCGGCAGCCACCACAGCAGGCCGCGCAGACGGCGAGTGAATGCGTAGGAGACGTCGGTCACTTGGAGGTTCGCAGGCGCCGCGGCGCGAGACGAAAGTGTAACCGATGCGCCCTGCGCGCCCGGGGTTCATCGGATCGGCGTGGCCAGCTATGCTTGCGCGTCCGGCCCGCGGACAGGCGACGAGCCGGCCCGGCGAGGCCGGTGAGCCAGGAACGGCCATGCTCACGCTTTCCCATCTCCCTCCAGTCATCACGGGGCACCAGCGCGCGGTGTACCAGCACCCGCACGACGCCGCCCTGATCGTGAAAACCATGCGCCCGGAATCGGTCGCGCACCGCTGGGATGCGCCTGGCCGCTGGTACAAGCGCTTGCCGCGCGTGCGCCATTACGTCAGCTATCTGCGCGAGATCAAGGAATACATCGCTGCGCACACCTGTCCGGATCCGGATCCGCCGATCGCCCGCATCGTCGGCCTCGTGGAAACCGATGTCGGGTTGGGGCTGGTGTGCGAAAAAGTGCGTGCGCCGAACGGCGAGATGGCACCGACGCTGCATCAGTGCTGGGTGGAAAACGGTGGCGAACCGCCGTGGGCGCGCCCGGCGCTGGAGGTTTTTCTGGAAAGCCTTCTGCGCCACAACGTGATCGTCGGCGACCTCAACGCGGCCAACCTCGTGTTCGGCAGCGATTCGCGCGGCGGCCCACGCCTGCTGATGGTGGACGGCTTCGGCGAGAAGGGCGCGATTCCCTTGAGTTCGATGTCGCGCGCCTTCAACCGCCATTTCATACGCCGCCGTTACCGGCGCATGCTGCGCGACTTGTCGACGCCGGTGGAAGGCTGGACGGGTCCGCGCACCGAGCCGTGACGCGGTTCGTCGCAACGCGCGGCATCAGTTTTCGCTGTCGTCCGCTTCGCCCGGCGCCGTCGATTGCGGCGTGCAACCCGGCAACACCGCGTCGGCGCGGAACAGCCACCATTGGCGCCGGTTGGAATGGCCGACCTTATGCGCCCTCGCGCGATCCACGCAATCGCCCATCGCCGCGCCGAGGCTGAATATCCAGCGGTTCGCGGGATCCTGCGCCTGCCACGCGGTGGCCGCGGCGAACTGTTTCGGCAGCGGCTGGGTCAAGCCGAATTCGCGCGTCGGACCCCTCGCCATGAACAGGTTTTCCTCGCGCGGCCCCACCAGGCCGATCTCTGCCTGCGGGCCGGCGTAGGCACGCGCGTCGCGCATGATGCCGGCAGCGGAACTCGAATCGTTCAGCAGCGGGTAGGCCCAGAGGCTCCAGATCATCCACAGGCCGGTGAGGCCCGCGAGCAGACCGACGACGCCATGGCGGGGACGACACGCCGCCGCCGCCAATGCAACCACCGCACCGATGCTGATGATCATCCAGCACAACGCGGTGCGTTCCTCCTCGAGTCCGCGCGCCGCCACATGGTCGTTGAAATGGGCGACGTCGTGCCCGTGCAATGCCATCGCACCGGCGATCACGATCACGATTCCACCGACCAGTCCGATTGCGAACGCGCTCCAGCGCAGCCAGCGCGTGCGCAGCATGTCGCCGATGTACGGCGCGAGCGCCAGCGCAACCATCGGAATGGCCGGCATGATGTAGACGTCCCGTTTGCCCGTCTGGATGCTGAAGAAGATCAGGATCAGGATCGACCAGACCAGCGGCAGCATGACGCGCGTTTCGCCTTCGCGCAGCGCACGCCACCAGCGCGGCACGCCGCCGATGTACAGCAGCGACATCGGAAACCAGTTGAACAGCACGATCGCCGCGAAATACCACGGCGGCTGCGGGTGCGACCACGAACCGGTGGCCCGCCCGACGGTCTGGTGGAACAGGATGTCCTGGACGTAGGCGTGGTACTCGGCGCTGCCGCGGAAATGCGCGACCAGCAGCATCGGCACGCCCCATGCGAGGATCGGCAACACGAACGCCGGAATGCCGAGCAGCCAGCGCGGGGCGCGCCAGCCGGGCCGCGCCACGCGATCGGGCGTGCGCCAGCACGCCCATGCGTACGGAACCAGCATCAACAGCGCGAGGATGCCGACACCCTTCGTGATGACGCCGAGGCCCGCGGCGACGCAGCCCAGCACGTAGGCGCGCCAGTTCGGCCCGCGCAGCAGGTGCAGCAGCAGCCCCCAGTTCGCCAGCGTGATCCAGAACGTGATCAGCGGGTCGATCTGCGCCCGCTTCATCTGGTAGGTGAACTCGAAGACGAACAACACGGCGATCGCAGCGTACAAACCCGCGCGATGGTTCCACAGGCGCCGGCCGAGATCGTAGGTCAGCGCCAACGTACCCATCGCCGACGCGAGCGACGGCAACAGGAACCAGCCGCGCCACCCGTGCGTCAGCCAATAGGCACACGCCTGCAGCCACATGAACAGCGGCGGCTTGTCGGCATACAATTCGATACCGCGATGCGGAAACAGCCATTGGCCGGTTTGCACCATCTGGCGCGCGACCAGGGCGAAGCGGGGTTCGTCGGATGGCCAGGGATCGCGCAGGCCCATCCCCACCGCAAGCAGCACCAGCGCGAAGCCGAAGAACAGCCACGCCTGCCAGCGTTCATCGCGCGACAGCGGCGGCAAGGAGGGCTGGAGCATGGACGTCGATCGATTCATGGGGTGCCCTCGCAAGCAGGCGGTCGGGTTCATCCGCCCTGGTTTCATTCGCCGATTGGCGAGCGGATGGATGATACGTCCAACGTCGATTCGGGCGCGCATCCCCGTTGCGCGCGGCGGCGGGTACTTTCCCCGCCTGCAATCCCCGGGCCACATGGGTGATTGCTCCGGATTCCAATCTCCTGCCTGTTCGCCGGAATGCGCGGCTGCGTTGTTGCCCCGGGACGCGGTTTGCGCCACGGCAACCAAATCGTGGCGTTTTGCCTCACGCGTCCGCCGGGCGATCCGCGCGGCGACGGCGCAGCGACAGGGCAAAGCAGCAGCCGAGCAACACTTCCAACGGCGCACGCAAATAGTCGAAGCGCCAGATCAGATAATCGAAAAGATTGACGATCAGCACGATGCCAAGGCATCCGAGCAATGCCCAATACAGCACGTGGCCGGTGTTCTCCGCGCGGCGCACCAGCCACAGTTCGCGCGCCAGCAGTCCGAACATGACCAGCAGCAGCCCCCCACCGACGGTACCCAGGCCGACGACTGCCTGCAGGTAGGCATCGTGCAAATGGGGGGGCACGTAGCCGCCGATGTGGATACCGCTGGTGAGGATCAATGGCTGGATGCTGCGCAGGCCGATCCCCCACAGCGGGTGCGTCTGCCAGGCGTGCCAGCCGAGCGCCGCGAGTTGCAAGCGGACCGTGACCGAACTGGAAGGCAGATCGGAGAGTTCACCCTGTGCCAGCGCTTCGGCGATGGCTTCGCCGCCGGCGAGCCGATGTGCCACCAGCGCGTAGCCCACCCCCAGTGCCGCGATCACCGCGAGGGTGGCCACGACCAGCGCGATGGCCGCGGGGCGGTGCCAGTGGTGGCGGACACTGCGCAGGCACGCGAACAGGGCGAACGGCACCACCAGTGCCGCGGCCAGCCAGGCCCCGCGCGACTGCGCATAGAGCAGGCAGGCCAACAGCGGCACGCCCGCCAGTACCAGCAAGATCGCAAAGCCGATCCGGGCGCGGCCGGCAAGGCGCGGTGACCACGAAATCGCGTACAGGGACAGCAACAGGAGGCCGATCGCCGCGTATTCCCCGACGATGTTCTCGGCATAGCGCAGGCGCAGGCGCAGGGCACCGGCAACGATGGCATCGATGCGGGACCATGGCGCGCACACCAGCGCGAACAGCACGAATCCCGCCACCATCAAACCCAGCAACCGCGGCATCCAGCGCGGCCGGTCCGCAAGCCACGCCCCGATCACGCACGTCAGCACGCCGACGCGGATCGGTTCGGCGTTGTAGGAGAGATGCTTGCCGAACGACAGCGCCGGTGTCAGCCGGGCAGCGTAGGCGGCCTGCAGCACGGCGTAGACGACGAAGGCCAGCACGAGCCACGGCAGCGGGTGGCCCGCCAATTCGCGCCAGCGCTTGCCGCCTGCCACCATCAGTATCAGCAGCGCTGCGGCGCCGCCGTACTCCGGCCGCAGCAACTTCCCGAAGTGGGTCATCGCGAAGAACGCCTGGAAGGCCAGCGCGGCCAAGGCCAGTCGCACAGCCCATGCGTCGCGGAATGTCGCCTCGCCGCTCAATGCAGCGTCGCGGACAGCGCCTCGCCCACCCGCCGCACGAACGCCTTGCGGTTCTGTGCGAACCATGCACGCCCGCGCTCGCCCAGCCCGCGCAGCTCGGCATCGCCAAGGCTCAACGCGTGCTCGATGGTTTGTTCCAGCGCGCGTTCATCGAAATAGAAAGTCTTGGCCAACGCCATGTTGCCGGTATCGCCGTAGGGCACCAGGATGCCGCGCTCCGGCGTGACCAGTTCATTCATGGGTGGCGCATCCACCGTCACCGTCACCGCCCCGACGCCCAGCGCCTCGACGAGGTAATGCCCCCATCCATCCGTTTCCGACAGGCACAAATGGAAGGCATGGCTGTTCTGCAGCCGCTTCAACTCGGCGTAATGCGCGGGATTGGATGCATCGAGATAACCCAGCCGGTGCACGATGTTGGGCGCGCACGGCCCGGGGTGCGCTTCGCGCGGATGCTGCAGGACCGTCAGTGTCGGCCATTCGGGATGGCGGCGCCAAACCGCCATCAGCCGATCGGTGCCCTTGATGCGGCTGCCGCCGGCGAGGTGGAAGAACTTGCGTTCGCGGGGAATGGCGGGATCGTAGCGATCGTCGCTGTGGAAACCGACCCAACTGGTCGGATGACCGAGCCGCGTGAATATCAAGGCGGCGTTGTGGGTCTTGGCCCAGATGCGATCGATCGAGCCCACGAAATGCTGGTCCCGGCGGTCGAACCATTCGGGGTTCGGCAGCGCAACGTTGCAGCGGGAGCGCACCAGTTCGCCCGGCCACAGGTGTTCGAACATGATGTTGAGGTCGAATGCCCGAGGGACCCGCCACGGGCGGCGGAGTCCGGACCACACCTGCTGCGCGCGCACGTAGGGGCGCATCCACTTGCGGCGGCGTCGATGCTCCTGTTGCCAACCGAGTGCCGTCAACGTGACCTCGCAACCATTGAGCCGCAGGGCTTCTGCGAGGAGTCGGGAGTCGCGGGAGAGTCCGAAGCCGTTGTCCCAGAAAACCAGATTGGCGGTGGTCATGCGCGTTGTTCCGTATACGCGTGCACAGTGGCCGATTCTCGCCGGCGTGTCCGTGTCGGGACAACCATGATATCGGCAACACCGCCCCGGGGTCTGAATCTTGGTTGTGCCTTCACTTCGCCGGCGCACCACGCCCTGCCCGCGCGGACGCGGATCGCGGCGCTCGGTTACCCTCTGCACCGGTACCGCCGTCTTCGAGGTTGCACACATCCATGCCGTCCGTCCGCGCGCCACGGCTGAGCGCCTGCGTGATCACCCTGAACGAGGCCGATCGCATTGCAGCTTGCCTCGATTCGTTGGCGTTCTGCGACGAGGTGGTGTTGGTCGATTCGGGTTCGACCGACGGCACCCGCGACATCGCGGCTGCCCGAGGCGCACGGGTGATCGAGCACGCGTTCGAAGGCTTTCGTGCGCAGAAGGATTTCGCGGTGGGGCAGGCGTGCCACGAGTGGGTGCTCTGCCTCGATGCGGATGAACGTGTCACGCCCGCACTGCGGGCTTCCATCGAAGCGGCGCGCGACACCGGCTTCGACGGCTTCGCCGGCTTCCGCTTTGCACGCAGCACCCGGTATTTCGGCGCGTTCCTTCGGCACGGCAATGCCTACCCCGACCGCGTACTGCGCCTGTTCGACCGCCGCCGTGGCGGCTGGCGGGCGGGCCGCGAGATCCACGAGCATGCGGTGGTCGAGGGCAAGGTGGCAACGCTTGCCGGCGACCTGGAACACGTCGCCTACCGCTCGCTGGACGACCAGCTCGCGCGTTACCGGCGCTACGCCGCCATGATGGCAACCCACATGCACGCGCGGGGCAGGCGTGCGCGGCTGCTCAACCTGGTCGTGAATCCCGGGTGGCGATTCCTGCGCGGGTACGTGTTGCGCGGCGGGTTCATGGATGGCTGGCGCGGCTTCCTGTTTGCATGCATGGAAGCCGACTACGTGCGCGAAAAGTTCGCGCGGCTGTGGCTGCTGCAGCACGCTGCGGAAGGATCGGGCTGGCACAATGACGGGCCGCAGACGGTTGGAGACGACCGCGCGGAAACAAAGAGGATCCCATGAAATCCGCATTGATCACCGGCATTTCCGGCCAGGATGGCGCCTACCTGGCCAGGCTGCTGCTGGAAAAGGGCTACAAGGTGCACGGCGCGTATCGGCGCACGAGTTCGGTGAATTTCTGGCGGCTGGAAGAACTCGGCATGGCCGGGCACCCCAATCTAGAGCTGGTCGAGTACGACCTCACCGATCCCGGTTGCAACCTCCGCCTGATCGAAAGGGCCCAGCCGGACGAGGTGTACAACCTCGCGGCGCAAAGCTTCGTCGGCGTGTCCTTCGAGCAACCAATCACGACGGCCAAGATCACGGGCCTGGGTGCGCTGAACCTGCTGGAAGCGATCCGGACGATGAAGCCGGACACGCGGTTCTACCAGGCGTCGACGTCGGAGATGTTCGGGAAAGTCCAGGCGGTGCCGCAGAACGAACACACGATGTTCTGGCCACGAAGTCCCTATGGGGTGGCAAAGCTCTTCGCGCATTGGAGCACCGTGAATTACCGCGAATCCTTCGGGATCTTCGGTGCCAGCGGGATCCTGTTCAACCACGAATCGCCGCTGCGCGGGCGTGAGTTCGTGACGCGCAAGATCACCGATGCGGTGGCGCGGATCAGGCTGGGGAAACAGGAGCAACTGGAGCTCGGCAACCTGGACGCCAAGCGCGACTGGGGGTATGCCGCGGAGTACGTCGAAGGCATGTGGCGCATGTTGCAGGCCGGCGAGCCGGACACGTTCGTGCTGGCGAGCGGACGCACCGAGACGGTGCGTACTTTCGCGACGCTGGCGTTCAAGGCGGCGGGCATCGGTATCGAATGGCAGGGGAAGGAGCAGGAAGAGACCGGCGTCCGCACGGATACCGGCAAAGTGGCTGTCCGGATCAACCCGAAGTTCTACCGACCGGCCGAGGTCGACGTGCTGGTGGGCGACGCCGCGCACGCGCGCGAAGTGCTGGACTGGCAGGCGAAGACGTCGCTGGAAGACTTGTGCCGGATGATGGTGGAAGCCGATCTCGAGCGGGTTGAACGTGGCGTCTCGTTCTGACAGGCCGCGCGCGCTGCTGACGGGCTGCCACGGATTCACCGGGCGCTATGTCGCGGCCGAACTCGAAGCGGCCGGGTATGAAATCATCGGATTGGCGCACGACGGCGATCCGCCTCGCGAAGGCGTGCTGCGTGCGAACCTGCTGGATCGCGCGGCCGTGCGCCGCGCGCTGGGCGAAGCGCGCGCCGACGTGGTGGTGCACCTGGCCGCGATTTCCTTCGTCGCACACGGGGACGCGGATGAGATCTACCGCACCAACATCGTGGGTACCCGCAACGTGCTGGAGGCACTCGCCAATGCCGGGGCGAAGCCACGCCGCGTGGTCCTGGCCTCCAGCGCAAACATCTACGGCAATGCCGCAGTCGAACCCATCACCGAAGCCACCCCGCCCGCGCCGGCCAGCGACTACGCGGTGTCCAAGCTGGCGATGGAACACATGGCGCGGCTGTGGATGGACCGCCTCCCGATCGTCCTGGTGAGGCCGTTCAACTACACCGGGGTGGGGCAGCACGAGAATTTCCTGATCCCGAAGGTCGTCGCCCATTTCCGGCGCGGCGACAAGCTGATCGAACTCGGCAACACCGACGTGGCGCGTGATTTTTCGGACGTGCGTGATGTCGCCCGCGCGTACGCGGCGATCGTCGCGAAGGCGCCCGCGGGCGAGGTGGTCAATCTCTGTTCGGGCACCGCGCGCTCGCTGGGCGAGGTGCTGGGCGCGATGGCGGACATTGCGGGTTACGCCATCGAGGTCCGGGTGAACCCCGCATTCGTGCGCACCAACGAGGTCAAGCGGCTGGTCGGTTCGAACTTGCATCTGCGTGAACTCACCGGCTTCGCCCCGTCGATTGCGCTGGAAGAAACCTTGCGCTGGATGTATTCGGCGCGCTGACTCAGCCGGCGAGCGCGCGGACGGCCTCGGCGATCCGCGTCCTGAAGGCACGATCGTTGGCCTCGAACCAGGCTCGCGCGGCCGTGCCCATGCGTTCGAGTTCGTCGTCGGGCGTGGACAGCAGCCGTTCGATGGCTTGCTCCAGCGCGGCTTCATCGTAGAAGTACGTGGTGGCGAGGCTCTGGGTGCCGGTGCGCGAGGGCGGGAGCAACGCGCCGCGTTCGCGCGTGACCATTTCGTTCATCGGCGGTGCGTCCAGCGTCACGACCACCGCGCCCACGCCCATCGCTTCCACGAGGTAGTGTCCGAAGCCTTCGGTCTCGGATGGGCAGAGGTGGAAGCGATGCGCGTTCTGGACATGCTTCAGCTCGCCGTCTGCAATGTAATCGACGCGATGCTCGATGTTGGGTGCCGGCGGCCCCGGGCGCGCACTGCGCGGACTCTGCAACACGGTCAGGCGTGGCCATTCGGGATGCCTGCGCCAGGTGGCGAGAAGCGTGTCCGTGCCCTTGTTGGCGCTGCGCCCGGCAAGATGGAAGAACGCGCGCTCGCGCGGCACCGACGAATCGCGGCGATCCTCGCTCGTGAATCCGGTGTATTCGGTTTTCAGGCCCAGCGATTCGAAAATCGGCGCAGCGTGGCGTGTCAGCACGAACGCCCGATCGAGGCGTGGCAGCCATTTGCGATCGCGCTCGTCGAACCATTCGGGGTGCGGCAGCAGCACGTTCCGGCGCGCGGTCGCGAGGTATTCGGGTCGCACGCGTTCGAGCATCAGGTTGACGTCCCAGCGCTGCGCGCCGTGGCCGGCGAGCCGGCGCGCGAAGGTCCGGGCGCGCAGCCGGACGGGATGCAGTAGCTTGCGCAGCGCACCGCGACGGATGCCGCTGATGGTGACCTCGAAACCGGCGGCGGCCAAGGCCGCATGCAGCAGGTGCAGGTTCCGGCTGAGCCCGAAACCGTTGTCGCGCGCGATCAGGTTCACGCGGATCACGTCCGCGCCGCCATGCCGCGCAACGCCGCGTCCAGTCTTTCCGGCAGGGCCGCGCGCCCGGCTTCGTACCATGCGCGCGACGCCGCCCCGACAACCTCGCAACGTGCGTCGTCCATTGCCAGCGCGTACTCGATGGCTTTTTCCATTGCCGCATCTTCAAAATGGAAAGTCGTGGCGAGATGCTGGGTGCCGGTGTGCGACCATGGAACCAGTATTCCGCGCTCGGGCGTGATCATTTCGTTCATCGGCGGCGCGTCCAGCGTGATCACCACCGCGCCTGCGCTCATCGCCTCGACGATGTAGTGGCCAAAGCCCTCGGTCGCCGACGGGCACAGATGGAAGCGGTGGGCGTTCTGCAAGCGCTTCAGCTCCCCATCCTCGAGGTAGCCGATCCGGTGTTCGATGTTCGCGGCCGGTGTGCCGGGGGTCGCTTCCTTCGGGTGCTGCACCACGGTCAGCTTGGGCCATTCCGGGTGCCGGCGCCACAACGCCAGCAGTGGCTGGGTGTTCTTGGTGCGGCTGGAACCGGCGAGATGGAAAAACGCACGTTCCCGCGGCACCGATGCGTCATACCGGTCGTCACTGGTGAAGCCGATGCAGAGCACCGGGCAACCCTTGTCGGCAAATATGCGTTCCGCTTCCCGCGTTTTCGCGAGTACGAGGTCGATGCGGTCCAGCGCTTCCGAGTCGCGCGGCAGAAACCACTCCGGATGCGGCAGAAACACGCGGTGCGGTGCGTCGTCCAGAAACGCCCGCGCGATGTGTTCTTCCATCAGCACGAAGTCGAACGGCGGAGGCAGTCCCCGGCGCCGCGCATGCGCGAGGCGCCACCTGCGGTATTTCCCCTTGATGCGCTGGATCAAACCAGGCACGCCCCCGCGGCGCCGCGTGTTGGTGACCCGCACGCGGTAACCGCGCGCGCGCAGGTTGTCGGCCAGCAGGCGCAGGTCGCGCGACAGCCCGACGCCATTGTCGAAGCCGAGCAGATGCACGGAACCGGCATCGGTTGCGGTCAGGTTCATGCGCACCGGATTGTTCCGCATCGTCCGCCCTCCGTGGGATGCTGCTGCCCGGCACCCACGCAAGGCGCCAACACGCGATCGCCCGGGCAACCGGGACGGCAAGCAGTTGCCGCGCCAGGCGTCGGGATCGCGTACCCGGATTGTAGCCGTGATCCACCAACGATCCATGCGAATCGGCTGTCGCGAAATGTCGGCTGCTGCGTTTTAGGCCAGGGGTGGCGGGCTTTTGGTGCCGATCCGTGCAAGCCGCCGGCCGGTCCGGAAATGCTGGACAGGAGTCGGTCAGCGCCGGCTGCGCGTGCGGGTCTTGGTGATCACCGCGTAATACATGCCGTCGAGGCCGCCTTCGCCCGGCAGGATCTGCCACCCCGCGCCGGCCGCGCGCCCGGCGGGCAGGTTGCATGGCTCGGCTTGTGCATCGGGGTGGCCGTCGAGGAACGTGCCGACGACATGTTCGTTTTCTTCACGCAGCACCGAACACGTCGCATACACGAGCCGCCCCTGCTGCGCCAGCAGCGGCCACGACGCTTCCAGCAGGCGTGACTGTTCGCGTGCGAGTCGGGGAATATCGGCCGCACGTCGATGCAGTTTGATGTCGGGATGCCGCCGGACCACGCCGGTGGCCGAGCAAGGCGCGTCCAGCAGGATACGGTCGAAGGGTTTCCGGTCCCACCACGTTGCCGGCTCGCCGGCATCGCCCGTCCGAAGCTCGCAAGCCAGGCCGAGGCGCTCGAGGTTGGAGCGGATCGCATCCGCGCGCGCGGGTTCGCGCTCCAGCGCCAGCAGTCGAAGCGCCGCGCGCTCGAGCATGTGGCAGGCCTTGCCGCCCGGTGCGGCGCAGGCGTCCAGTACGCGCAAGCCGTCATGCAGGTCCATGAGATCGGCCGCGCACTGCGCGGCGCCATCCTGCACCGAGAAATGCCCGGCGGCAAAACCCGGCAGGCGCGCGATGTCCGCATGCGCATCGAGCTGCAGGGCATCGCGCAACCACGGGTACGGCCGGGCAAGGACGCCAGCCGCGCCCAATGCGGCCAGCACCGCTTCGCGCGTCGCGCGCCGCGTGTTGATCCGCAGCATCGGCGGTGACGGCTGGTTGTTGCCGGCGAGAATGTCGTCTGCGTGTGCCGGCCAATCGCGTGCAAGCGATTCGGCCAGCCACGGTGGGTGCGCGAAACGGGTCGCCGGTTGGCGATCGAGCGTTGCATTCAACCCGTCGCGCTCGCGCAGCCAGCGCCGCAGTACGGCGTTGGCAAGTTTCGCGAAACCGCCGCGCTGCAGGGCGCGTGTTGCTTCCACCGTGGCCCCGACCGCCGCGTGCGGCGGCAAATGCAGGATTTCGAGCTGCACGAGGCCCAGTACCAACAAGGCGTGCAGCGCGGGTTCGCGCTTGCGCAGCGGTTGCTGCAACAGCCGCTCGATCGACTTGTCGAAGCGCAGCCACCAGCGCGCGCCTTCGTTGCAGAGTGCGGTCAGGAACGCGCGGTCGCGCGCATCGGCCAGCTTCGACTGCGCCGGCTGCAGGCGTTCGCGCAACGACGCGCCCCGTAACGCGACTTCCGCCAGTACTCCGGCCGCGAGCGCGCGGGTATCGGTCATGCCGTGCGCAGCTCGGGGCGCGCATTCACATAATCCGCGGCATCGATCACCCGACCGCCGGCCCGTTGCAGTTTCAGGATGCGCAGCACGCCCTCGCCGCAGGCGACGTCGATGCCGTGCCTGCCGGCAGCCACGATCTCCCCCGGCTTCCGCGAATCACCCGCGCCGGTCCCGGCGTCCCGCGATTCGGCACCCCACACGCGCACACGTTCACCCGCCACGTCCGCTTCCGCCACCGGCCACGGGTCGAACGCCCGCACCTTGCGTCCAAGTTCGATCGCGGGGCGCGAAAAGTCCAGCATCGCCTCGGCCTTGTCGAGCTTGCCGGCGTAGGTGGCGCCGGCTTCGGGTTGCGGTGTTGCCTGCAGGACCTCGCCGTCGATGATGCGCCGCAATCCATCCGCCAGCACACGCGCACCCATTCGGGCAAGCCGGTCGTGGACCGAGCCGCCGGTGTCGTCCGCGGCGATGGACGTCGATGCCGACAGCAACACGGGGCCGGTATCGAGTCCCGCATCCATCTGCATCAGGCACACGCCGGTTTCGGTGTCGCCCGCGAGGATCGCGCGCTGGATCGGCGCCGCGCCCCGCCAGCGCGGCAGCAGCGACGCGTGCACGTTCCAGCAGCCGAGCCGGGGGATGGCCAGCAGCTTGCGTGGCAGGATCAAGCCGTAGGCGATCACCACCATGAGGTCGGGCGCCAGGGCGCGCAGGCGCGCCTGCGCCTGCGCGGATTTCAGGGAGACGGGTTGTTCGACGGGAATGCCCGCGGCCACGGCCGCCTGCTTGACGGGGCTGGCCGTGAGTCTCCGGCCGCGTCCGGCCGGGCGATCCGGTTGCGTGTACACCGCGACGACATCGCCGTTTTCGATGCACGCGTGCAATCCGGGTACCGCGAAATCCGGCGTGCCGGCGAAGACCAGTCTCGGCCGCACGGGCCGTTCAGCCCGCGTGGCGCCGCTGCTTCTCCAGCTTGCGCAGCAACAGCGAGCGTTTCAGCGGCGACAGGTAATCGACGAAAACCTTGCCGACGAGGTGATCCATCTCGTGCTGGATGCACACCGCCAGCAGGCCGTCGGTCTCGAGTTCGAACGACTTTCCGGCCGCGTCCTGTGCCTTCACGCGAATCCACTCCTTGCGCTCGACCTCGGCATAGACGCCCGGAAACGACAGGCAGCCTTCCTGGCACACTTCGGTGCCGCGGCTCTCCAGGATTTCGGGATTGACGAATACCCGCGGATCGTCGTGTGTTTCCGACACGTCCAGCACCAGCACGCGCTTCTGGACGTTCACCTGGGTTGCGGCAAGGCCAATGCCGGGCGCGTCGTACATCGTTGCCAGCATGTCGTCGGTGAGCCGTTTCAGGTCCGCGTCGAAAATTTCGACGGGTTGCGTGACCAGGCGCAGGCGCGGGTCGGGGAATTCAAGGATGTCGAGTTTGGCCATGGCTCAAGCGCGGAATCGGGGTTCTTTGGGAGAAATGGGGCCGCACCTGGCCATTTTCACGCCCCGGATAGCGTAGCAGGAGACGCACGTGGACCCGAATGTTCAGTCCATCACCAAATGTGAAATTTGTGCTTGCCGCCACCGACCGTTCGGGTACACTCGGCCGAAACTTGCGGGGGATCGGGGGATTGCCGGTCATGGTTAAGAAACTGCTTGCGCTTGCTGCGGGCCTGCTGATCACGTTCGCCGCCTACGCCGCTGGCGCCGAGTTGCGCGCGGATCACCCGCACACCTACGTGGTGAAGAAGGGTGACACGCTGTGGAGCATCTCCGCGCGCTTCCTCCAGAAGCCCTGGCTTTGGCCGGAAATCTGGGACGTCAACCAGCAGGTCTACAACCCGCACCGCATTTACCCGGGCGATGTGCTGGATCTGGATGTGAATGGCCTCCGGGTGACCAGGCGCGCCACCGTCGAGGCCAATCCGATCCCGACCATTCCGCTGTCGGCCATCGAACCCTTCCTCAAGGATTACCGCGTCCTCACCGCCGCCGAGCTCAGGCAGACGCCGTACGTGGTGGCGGTGGAAGAAAACGAGCCGCGTGCCACCGAGGGCATGAACCTGTACGTTCGCAACCTGCCGGCAGCCAGCGTCGGCCAGCGTTTCGCGGTCGTGCGTCCCAGTCACGTGTTCCGTGAATTCGGCGACGGCGGCCGGGGCGACGAGGTCGCGCACCTGGTCAACAACAACGTGAACCTGGTGGCCGGCCCGTGGCAGGAGGATTTCGCCAACGACGGCCACTTCGGCCGCGGCGACGAAATCGGGACTGAGGTGCGCGTGATCGGCACCGCCCAGGTACTGAAGAATGGCGATCCGGCCACCCTGCTGCTCACCAACGCCAGCATGGAGATCCGCGCGGGCGATCGCCTGATGCCCGTCGACGACACGCCGTACGATTACACGTTCTACCCGCACCCGCCGCAGAATGCGCCCGCCAATGCCTACGTGCTGGCGCTGTCGAACGGCTATGACGGCATTTCGGTGGAAGGTCCGACCGACGTGGCGGCATTGAACGTCGGCAGCGACGACGGCGGCGACAACGGCACCACTTTCGCGATCTATCAACCGGGCGAATCGGTCGCCGACGACGTGGTCGGCAACAGCGCGCGCCGGATGTTTTCGCCCAAAGTCAAGTTGCCGGCCGAATTCGTGGGCCACGTGATGGTGTTTCGCACCTTTGCCCACGTGAGTTACGGCCTTGTGATGGATGGCATCCGGCCCGTGAAGGTGCGCGACACGGTGCAGGCGCCGCAATAATTTTCGCGATCGACCGGGATCGCTGCGGCACCGAAGACGCTGGGTGCGGCTTCGAGTCCTGCCGGTCCTCCGGAACACGGCGATGGGCTTTCCGCGGCAGTCGGACTGCGCGGCACGATGGGAAAATCCCTACACGACGGCGCGGCCTGGTCCGCGCTGTTTCGTTTGACGGCGCCCGTAAACTTCCCCGATGGATGAAGACGAACTGCGGGCATGGCTGACCCTGGTGCGTGCGCCCGGCCTCGGTGCGGCGGGCATGCGCGCGCTGCTGCAGCAAGCGGGTTCGGCACGCGGGATTTGCCGCGACATCCGCGGGCTGCGCCGTGCCGCGTCCCTGGACCAGGCCGGGCTGGACTGGATCGAACGGCCGGATGCCGCACGCGTGGAAGCCGATCTCGCGTGGCTGGCGCAGCCGGGGCACCGCCTGCTTTGCTGCAACGAAGAAGATTTTCCGCCGCAACTGGAAACCACCCCGGCACCGCCCGCCGCCTTGTTCGTCGCGGGGGACGCCGCAACCCTGCTGGCGCCCCAGGTGGCCATCGTGGGCGCGCGCAGTGCCAGCGCGCAGGGGCTGGCCCACGCGAAGGATTTTGCCCGCATCCTGGCGCGCGCCGGCCTCACCATCACCAGCGGCATGGCGGACGGGATCGACGGGGCGGCACATGCCGCGGTGCTGGACTGCGGGTCGCCTACCGTCGCGGTGGTCGGTACCGGCCCGGATCTCGTGTACCCCCGCAAGCACCGCGAACTGGCTGCCCGGATCGAGCGCCAGGGCGCCATCGTCAGCGAATTCCCGCCCGGTACCGAGGCCCGGCCGGATCACTTCCCGCGCCGCAACCGGCTGATTGCCGGTTTGGCACTGGGTACGCTGGTGATCGAGGCGGGCTTGCAATCGGGTTCCCTGATCACGGCCCGCCTGGCCGCGGAAGCGGGCCGCGAGGTGTTCGCGTTGCCGGGTTCCATCCACAATCCGCTCGCCAAGGGGTGCCATCGATTGATCCGGGATGGCGCGCGACTGGTCGAGATCGCGAGCGAGGTGGTGGAGGCGCTGGGACCTGCCGCGCTGGCGCAGGGCGACGGGCTGCGGGCGCGGCTGGAGGCCAGCGAACCGACACCGACCCACGAATCCCCCGCGAGGGCGCAAGATCCTGATTACAGGTTACTTCTCGCCAGCCTCGGGGACGGACCGGCCTCGCTCGACGAGCTGGCCGATCGCACCGGCCTTGCCCCGGCCGCGCTGTCCTCGATGCTGTTGTTGCTGGAGCTCGAGGGCGCGGTCGCCCCGGCCGTGAACGGCCGCTGGCAGCGGCTTTCGGCCGGCCGCGCTTGACACGCCCACCCTGCGCATGCGTTCACTATATATAGGGGGCGGCCCGGGCCGCCCGTGAATTCCTGTCGAGACATGGCCAAGAATCTCCTCATCGTCGAATCGCCCGCCAAGGCCAAGACGATCAACAAATACCTCGGCGCCGACTTCAAGGTGCTGGCGTCGTATGGTCACGTCCGCGACCTCAAGCCCAAGGAAGGCGCGGTCGATCCCGACCACGACTTCAAGATGGACTACGCGCTGATCGACAAGAACGTCAAGCACGTCGACGACATCGCCAAGGCCGCCAAGGTTGCCGAATCGATCTATCTGGCCACCGACCTCGATCGCGAAGGCGAGGCGATCAGCTGGCACATCAGCGAGATCCTGAAGCAACGCGGGCTGCTGAAAGACAAGGAAACCCATCGCGTGGTGTTTTCCGAGATCACGCCGCGGGCAATCAAGGAAGCCGTGGCACACCCGCGTCGGCTGTCCCACGACCTCGTCGACGCCCAGCAGGCCCGCCGCGCGCTGGATTACCTGGTGGGCTTCAACCTGTCGCCGGTGCTGTGGCGCAAGGTGCAGCGCGGGCTGTCGGCCGGGCGCGTGCAATCGCCGGCGCTCAGGATGATCGTCGAACGCGAGGAGGAGATCGAAGCCTTCGTGCCGCGCGAGTACTGGACCGTCGAGGCGAAGCTCGCGCACAGGGATGGCGAATTCAGCGCGCGGCTGGTGAAGCTCAACGGCAAGAAGTTCGAGCAGTTCGACCTCACCAACGCCAACGACGCGCACGCGGCCCGCGACGCGTTGCTGAAAGCCGCGGGCGGCAAGCTGACCGTCGGCGACATCCAGTCGAAGCAGCGGCAGCGCCGGCCGGCCGCGCCGTTCACCACGTCCACGCTGCAGCAGGAAGCCGCGCGCAAGCTCGGCATGGCGACGTCCCGCACCATGCGCATCGCGCAGGGCCTGTACGAAGGCGTCAGCCTGGGTGGCGAGGGCAATGTCGGCCTGATCACCTACATGCGTACCGACTCGACACACCTGTCGGGCGAGGCGGTCGGCGAATTGCGCCAGACCATCGAGCGTGAGTTCGGCCAGCAGGGCCTGCCCGAGCATGCCATGGTGTACAAGACCAAGTCGAAGAATGCGCAGGAAGCGCACGAGGCGATCCGTCCGACCTCGGCTTTGCGCACGCCCAAATCGGTGGCGGCGTACCTCACCCCCGACCAGTTGAAATTGTACGAGCTGATCTGGAAGCGCGCGGTCGCCTGCCAGATGAAACCGGCGATGCTCAATACCGTCTCGGTCGAATTCCCGTGCGGCCACGACGCCGGTTTCCGCGCCACCGGCACCACGGTGGTCGACCCGGGTTTCCTGGCGGTGTACGAGGAAGGCCGCGACGCGAAAACGGAGGAGGACGAGGAAGCGCGCAAACTGCCTGCCCTGGCGAAAGGCGAGGCGGTCCCGCTCGCCGACATCGCGACCGACCAGCATTTCACCGAACCGCCGCCGCGCTATTCGGAAGCGTCTTTGGTCAAGGCGCTGGAGGAATACGGCATCGGCCGCCCCTCGACCTACGCCAGCATCATCCAGACGCTGTTGTCGCGCGAATACGTGATCCTCGATTCGCGCCGGTTCAGGCCCACCGACGTGGGTCGCGCGGTCGCCAAGTTCCTGACGGCGCATTTCACCCGCTACGTCGATTACGACTTCACCGCCAGGCTCGAGGACGAACTCGACGCGGTCAGCCGCGGCGAGGAGGAATGGCGTCCGCTGATGGCCGGCTTCTGGAAGCCGTTCAAGGCGCTGGTCGACGACAAGATGGAGTCGGTCGATCGTTCCGAGGCGACCGGCGCGCGCCTGCTGGGCGACGATCCGAAGACCGGCAAACCCGTGTCGGTGCGGCTCGGTCG
>Ga0164242_10001612_pt1 | contig 26765 bp, 27 predicted proteins | sample OricomgcompostMG_FD_108783 | JGI IMG/M metagenome (GOLD analysis project Ga0164242, IMG submission 108783) | Miracle-Growth compost microbial communities from Emeryville, California, USA - Original compost - Miracle growth compost (MG) ...
CCACTACTGGGGTCCTCCTCGGGTTCGGATTCCGGAACGACGTCGGAGTCGGAGTCGACAGCCATCTCGGATGAGCGCTGTGCTGCCGCTGCCGCTGCCGCCGCCAGCTTCCCTTTACCCTTCCTCGTAGACACAGGTGTCCAGCCTTTCACCTTTACCGGCTCCTGCGCATCGCTGGCTTCGTCGTTCTCGGTATCCGTAGCGCTTATCCCGTCGGCTTCGAACGCATCGACGAGGTGTTGCGCGCAATCTAGTGTCGTGCTCACCTCGGCGTCCGGAACCGTCTCCCTCAGTCGATCCCAAGCCATGACTAGAGTTTGGCGTTTAAATCGACCGCCAAACCGCTGAACGAGGGTGTCCCAAGGGATCCTGGCGTCCTTTTTCGCACCACTCCGAAGCACCTGGCGGACAAGGCGATATTGGTCTTTGGCGGGTATCTCCTCGAGTTTCTTGCGACCTTGGCGAACGCGCGATGATGAAACGGGGGAGAGAAGAGCAGTTATGTCATCGCCGAGCTTGCCACCATCGCGCATACGCTTCCACTTCTCCTGGCACTGTAGACGACTGCGGGAGAAGCCCATCTTTTCGCTGACCAAAGCCCAGTCGATAAGCTGCTCATTTGAGAGCGCCCTCAGCTCATCGTTGTCGGGTTCTTCCTCTCGCATGCGTTGGGCAAGCCGGAGACCCTCGGAGATGATGCCAACAAACTCCGTCATCTCGTCGTCGCCCCACTGGCGTATGTTCTGCTTATCACTGCATACGAGGTAATTTCTCCAACGGTCTCGAACATCGTCTTGATGTCGGTTGATGGACTTTCCGATCTCGGCCCACTTCTTGCCGTGCCTCTTGACCATCTGTCGAAGTTCGTCATCCTGCTCCTCCGTCCACGTTCCGCGAGCGACAAAGTTATGGAACTGGAGCCGACACCAAGACATAAGCTTTCCTCTTGCACGAGTCGGGCAGGCGTTCTGAACTCGTTGCCACAGTTCACGATGTGTCGACGGGCCGCCTCTGGGGTTAACGTGAATCATGGCATTCAAGTCGTACTGCGCCATCTGGTACTCCTCCCGGAACTCGTCGAGGGCCCTGGTAACCTGTGAAATCTCGGATTGTGTTAGGGGGCCTTGTCGAAACCCGGACCCGTTGAATGTCGGCTGCTCATCTTCCCGGGCCGCGATATACGAGGCTCGCCTGCCGTTGGCCGTCGTCTTACGCTTCTTTGTAGTCCCGGGAGCAGAGCTGGAGGGTTGGGAGTCGGCCGGAACATCAATCGGCAGCCTCCTTTTGGCCCTGGTTTTCTTAGGCGGCGCTGCCGTTTCGTTTGAGGGCAGCTCAGCGAAGGCCCTGGCATTATCCTCTGCCTCGCGTTCAAAAAATGATGGTTTTGGGCGTAGCCTGGAATAGCTTCGAGTCTTCTTGCTTCCGGGAGTTGGCAGCGCACGAGACTTCTTGCTTCCGGGGGTTGCCAGCGCAGGCTCGGCATGGTGACCGTTGGGAGTAGAAGGGCGCGCCGCTTTGGTCGCCTCTTCACTTGCTGCACCATCCATTTCAACGTCCTCGTCACTTGGCTCATGGTCTGCACCGTTCTCAGGCTCAGATCCAACCGATTCGCTCGTCTCGCCCCCAGCACCTCCCGGGAGTGGATCAGCCTGCTCGTCATCGCTCGGCGGTTCGTGAACATCATTATCGGCAGATTCGTCGAGGCTGTCTCTTCGGGGAGAAAGTTTAGTGCTTTCTTGACCATTGGGGAAATTTGGGGTCCGTTGTGAGGCCTTGAGATCACCGTTCGCAGTGATAACCTCGCTACCATTCAAATTTGAGCTCGTCTCGCTAGCACCAGGTAACGAGGGCTCATCTCTCTCCTCTTCATCGCTTGATGAGCTGAGAATGATGTGATCCTCGTCAGGGGCTTGCTCAGCTGGCGCTGGGGTGATCTGGTCGGGCGAAGCGTGGGAAACAGAACCCTCCTCACGCTCATCCTCGCCGGGTTGCATCGACTCATCGTCCCCGTCCTCGTTCCCACTCTCGTTATCGTCGTGCATGCCTAAATCCTCGTCGCTTCCGGGCGGTGCCTCATCCATGTCCATAGCGTCGTGGTCAAGCTCAGCATCCGAATTTGCGGCGTCTTGCTCGACCCCACCATCGCCAGGTCCCGTCTGTTCCCCAGTTATTTCTACATCGGGACTAGACTCGGCCCCAATAAGTGGGGCATACCCGTCCGAAAAGTCGGCTCCTTGTTGGGTGAGCACGACCTCGAGTCGCTGCGATGCTGGTCGTGGGGAAGGTAAACCGGGCGACTCGTCCTTTCTATGTCCGCCGTCCTTGTGAACCGGGTTACCAGGATCTTGCGGGTCACCACCTCTATCGTCTTGCGCCAATTCGCGTGCTCGCATCGCCTCGCGAGCCTTCCATTTGCTGAAAGCTTGGCCCATGGCCGAGATCTCACCCTGGGTATTTCGGCTGGTATCGCGGTGTGCCCGGTGCACCGACTGGATGGTATTCTGGGAAGGTTCGAAGTCTTCGACCGGGTCGACCGGACTAGATATTCGACCTCTCCTAGGCTTCTTCCGACTGCTGCTACCCTCGTTATCGTCAGTGGAACGTCGCTTCCTCTGGGGACTTGACAGGGCGACGTCTTCCTCCTCGGATCCCGCGATTGGATCCTCCTCGAGATCTAAGGTTACCTCTTTGGTATTGGTATTGACCTTCTTGTCTCTCTTTCGTTTCTTGTGCGCGAAAGTTGGCTCAGTCGGTGAGGAGATCGCAAGTTCCGCAGCTCCTTCCGCCTCAGCTCCGCCTAGTCCGTAATCCAAATCGTGAGCGCCGGCGGTGATGTCGGGGGAGAGCAGTTGGTCCGGCTCGTCTGCTGCACTCGTCGCCTTGCTCTTTCTAGATCGCTTCTTCTTCTTGGAGCTAGGAGGCTCGGGCGCCGGGTGCCAGCTTGCTGGTTCGACTTTCGTTTGGTGATCCTCCAAGACGTCGGCCTCAAGCACGTAGCCGTTTACTCCTTCCTGGGGTATATCGGAATTCCCTTCTCCAGTATTCGCGACTCGTTCGTCCTCTCTCGATATCGCGTTATCCTGGAGCTCGAGCTGTGGCGCTTGTTGCTCCTCCACTGGTTGCGATGAGCTCCGAACGCGCGAGGTCCGTTTCTTCTTCTTCTTTTTCTTCTTCTCTGGCTTGGGTTGTGTTGAAAAGCGCGGCAGGCCGTCGGGCATATCGCCGTAGGTGGCTGCGAAGTCGGGCATTGTAGACGGCACCCTCGGCAGGCCGTCGAAGCCATCGCCGTAAACCGCAGGATCGGCCAGTGGCGACGCGGAGCGACTGGAGTTCCCCATAGGTCTTTCCGGTAAGCTCGACTGTGTACCCATCGTGTCCCCGATTTCCACGTTAAGTCTACCTATCCGAGCTGGGTGATGATATATTGTCCATCCGGATTTCAGGGACGAGAGCTTGCAATTGAAGAGGGCGCGCGATGGGGGGTGTTCGTCAAGGGTGTTCGTAAAATTAACCAGTACAAATTTCAGGCGCGGGGAGTAGCTTCAATAAGACGCGACTCGAAAGGGTGGCTGGCAGCTCCAAATCTGATTACGTAACCACTCGTATTCATTGTCCTGAGCACCTCTCGAGGTCATCACACTTCGATTAAACGTTGCAAATCCCGATAACCTTGGGCATTGTCAAGCCCCCCATGTATAATGGAAGCCGGAAAAGAAGTAAAGGGTCCCGGAAAATGGCGGCAACGAAGTTCCTTTTGACCTGCTGAAAGCCTAACAAACAGCCAATGAACTAGACGAAGTCAGTCGACGAGTTGAAGAAGCAAACTATTGACTGGATGGAAATGCTTTGTACCACCGAGGGAATAGCTATAGCTCCTGTGGCCCTTACTCTTGTATCCTCTTGACTTCCTACTCAGGGGAGTGCAAGGGTTATACACGACCTGCAAACCAGAACCGTCTGTCTTTTGCCATGTCTTGGTTCTTTGACTTGTCACCAGCTTGCCCCCCCATTCCCTCAAGCATCACGGACACCCTCTTTCTTAACTTTCGTGGTTGTCCTGGTAGGCGGGCTTCTGGACTTGGGGTCCGGGTCTGGATAGGAGCTTGGACCGGAACTAGACTAGACAGGCTAGTCTCCTGTTTGTTACGGAACAAGCGCATCCTTCTTAGACTGGAGGCTCGGGAGGTACTTTGCGCCAGGGACCCGAAGATGCGCTTAATTGGGTTGCTAGGCTTCTCAGGGGAAGAATCTGGGCTCCACCTTGACTCCATACTGGGGTCTAGGGGTGTTGTCGGTCGTGGAATGCCTGGTAAACTGTTGGGCCGGGGATTAGCATCGTCAGACAATGAGAATGACGACTGCGATTGCGACGACGACGGTAGTATCGAGGCTGGCGTGGTTGTCTGAGTTGGCTGCGGTGGCGCCTGAGCCCCAATAACCAACTGGGAATCGTCACGCTCCGAGAATAGTGACCTTGGCCTTGGTGGGCGAACTGGTGGTTGTGCACCGATAGCCTCAGGCGTGGCCGGCCGGTAGTCTGTATGCGACTTGGGTGTCTCTAGATCGTTCTTCACAAAGCTTAGGCTGGGCAAAGACATCCTCTTGTTTGTAACTACCATTTTATCGTCGTTTCCTTTGTGGAGAGGCCCTTTCCTGCCAGTGAGCAAAGATAGTTTCTTGCCTAGTGGTGGTTGGAGTGCGCGTTCTCTTACTGGGCTGTATTTGGTACTCTGTGCAAATGTTATCCGCCTTTCCTTCGGTGAGTGTGAAGAGTGTGAAGACGCAGAGCTAGACAGAGTAGCTGGTAATTTATCGTCACAGACTGCTGAAAAGTCTTGCCTTGTGACATCCGCAAAGGGACACTGGACTTGGTTCCTTGTTATGCCCCCCTTCTTCGCCGTCTTAGTGTCGTCGGTTCCTTTGTTCATCTCTTCGACAACGGTAAAGTTGTTAGAGCCCTCACAAAGTTCCCGGGGTCCGGTAGCTGGTAGTTGGAGACGCTCCGGGACGTCATGAATAGTTGGTGTGATATGTGTATGTTCCAGTTCTGCAGCTAAGAGGTCTTCGTCCGAGGGAAGCCATGCGAGAACACCGATGAGGTCGAGCTGAAAGCTGGTGAGCTCCATGCTTCCATGTCTGTGGCCCGAGACGGCTGATAGGCCATCTTCTGCGTCGTCCTCTTTGGAGTAGCTGTAAATTCTTTCCACCCTTGCCGGCAGTCGAGGTGCAGGCTGGTGCACTGGTATTGTGCGTATTGGGTTGAAGTAACTCTGCCCTGATGCGGAGTTTGTCAGCAGGCCAAGAGCGCTACTATCTGAAGAGTTACTAGGCCCCTGTGAATTAGGCCTGGGAGTATCTTCAGATGCCATCGCAACTCCCTCAAAGCTTTGGGGTTCCCACTGGTGTAGCTCTATTGCCGGAAGGATTTGAATTGGGGGTAGCAGCAGTGCAAATCCTGAGCCAGGGAAATGTTAGCACCCATGGGTATCTAAGACAAGGACGTTGAAGTGTGCCGCCGAAAAGACTGTACAGGGTGTTACTTACCTTCGGCAACATGGGAGTTAGACCTGGTGTGCGACTGGCCACGACACGGGAGGTCCGCCTCCGGAGAAATTGCATCACCCTTTACCAAGACGTGTAGCCTCTTGTAAAGTCGGTGACCTTTCCTCATATAGTCCGTGGGATGCTGAGATAGGGTAGCCATCCTCTTGGATCACTCAGTATTTGAGTTCTTATGGCGAATGTTAGTTAGATAGATATCCGTTGCAGTTCTCTGTAAAATACTTACCAGATGAGCCATTGCTGAAGTCGAGTGTTGTGCAATCTGGCTCGATTAGAAAGTACTTCGGAGCCCCCAGATCAGACCTGGTCCTAGACGGTGGCACAAATACTATCAAATATAGGCAAAAATATTGGGGGAGTGAAAATAGACGAGATAGATGCTGAACTGCCCTTTGAATGGCTGCCACGGCGATGGGCAATAGAACCTGGAAGTGAACTTGAAAGCGCCCCTACTCTTCTTGTTTCTGGAAGAACTCATTGAGTTTTGGAACGTATGAGTATGGGCCAAAACTGAGTAGTGAATAGCAGATGGTCACATAGGCACACTAGCTTGTCGGGATGCCCCTCCCCAATGAATCGCAGCGATACTTGTGGCGGACGACGGACCAACAAATAAACGCTGTGCCTTGCTCCTTATTCATATAAAATAGGTATTGTATAGATGGCTACACATGAGTAAAATCTGCTTTTCTCTTTTTGCCGACACCTAATTTCTGAGCACTGAATTCTTGCTATGCTGTACATAGAGTCCGTCAATGTGTTGACCTCCTCGCGGAAAGGGGTTCAGGGGCTAAATTGCCAGCTGCTTGACAGCTGGCAGCACAAGCCACAAACCATCGCGGACCACGCTGCTGCCAAGACGCGTTCCTCGCACCAAACAAAGGAACGGCTGAGTCTTGGTAAACGCAATAATTTCCGAGCGTTTGGACATTCTTTTTCTTGTCGCTCTTTGCCTTTTTTCCAGCCTCGATGATGGCAGTTGCAACTCGATGATGAAAACGATGCTGGCGAGACCTGGGTGGTGGCGTACTCCAGCCACAGTAGCGCGTCAGCGCCCCGACCGGTGGTCGCGCACGCAAACGGATCCTCCATTGCGAGGACCCCGAAGGAGACACCTCTCATGTCAATCTCCTCGGCAATCTAGTATGTCAATTCCTATATCTATACTCTGGCCTTGTCTGTATCCTCCCCAATTCCAAACCACGAAACCTGGCACTGCCCAGACCGGCGAGAAATCATGGAAGAGAAACCACCAAGCTTGCAGTGACTCTATGTCCCTGTTGAGAGTGGCATTGCCAATGGTTGCAAGTGCGCGTTGGCCAAAGGGAGTCCTTACATTGAACGGACTTACCCAAGTTACCTCTTTGGGGAGGAAGGGTACAGCAGAGGATTGCCTTCCTCGAGTCATTCCTTGAGATGCTCTCCATCGGCTGCCTATATATGGGCGCAATGCTCCCCGGGCTGATGGCGCGCTGTCGTTTTTGCTCTCAAGGGGGATGCTATTTGCATTACCAAAGAAGATCCCGTTGATGATTGCAAGTGCAACTAGTTGAAGGGGTTGACCGGACATATGAGCCCAACAACCAGGTCTGGTTACTCTTAGTGGCCCCGGTTCGTGTGTTAAGAGTAAGGGCCCGAGTTCGCTGTACGATGATGCCTAGAAAGGTAAGCGGATATCAAGTTCTACTCATGGAGTCGGAATATTGCATTCAACTAAGATAATCTCGTGAACAGCATGCCTCATACCTAGAATCACTATTACTTTCAGAAGCATCCCATTCTAAAGTAAACTGTCGGTTACCCGAAGAAAGCAGCAGAACCACAAAGTATAGGGATTCCCCTGAGCGGCTTGCTTTCCGCCTGCTTGTATTATGCTCAAGCATGACCTAGCTGGCGCATCGCGTTTGCGAGAGAGGTTGTCTACCTGGTGTCAGTCGCAACTCTTGTTGTGTAACTTGTGCCCGGCCATGGCTTGTCGTCGGACATGCTAGCCTGAGATTGGACTTGTCGGCAGACTGAGGAAGACGCAATAGGTATTTTACGGAAGCCTGTGCTAGGAATGAAGCCCCACAGGGTCAACCGAGCGTTGGGCGAAGCTGCAAGTGCAGATGCATGGTGTGATTTACCACAAATATCATCCCTTATACCAACCAGCCCACGGTCAAGCGACCCCAGGAACAAATACTCCCTAAACATCCAGCTTGTATGAGCACTCGGGCGGTCTATAGATGGCCTGACTTAAGTCTATAAACTATTGTTGCCTAGCTCCGCGTTCTAGATTAAAAACACAGCCCCCCTTTTCTCCTTCCCCCAAAGGGACGTGAATATTTCGTATTGCGCCCGGCGGTCGGCTAACAGACACTTCTGCAGCAGTCCAGGAGACAACCAAACAAGAAGATGCAGACTCCGACCCTAAACCCCCGCCGCCAAAGAAAGATGCTGGCCCATCTCTCATTGACAAGATGATCGAGGCCGCTGCGACCACGTTCGCCTCGATCCTCGTCCTCGGCATTGGCTTTGGCATTGCCGGTTATGCCTACCACAAATCCTATAAGTATATCGTTCTAAAGAAGATGGCCAATGCCTTTGAGCCCGGCGACCCGGTACTCGTTCTCGCCGCTATAGGAAAGAACATACCGCCGTCTGACCCCTCCCCCGCAACACACTGGGTCCAGCGTCCCGAGCAGGCCACCGTCGATAAGATCGTCGCCGGCGGCGAGATCGGCCACTACCACCTTTTGATGGGCGAGAAGGGTACGGGGAAGAGCAGTATGTTGCTAGAGGCAATGCGAAAGATCGACGGGGACGGGATTGCGATGTTCGAGGCGCACTCAGACTTGGAGATATTCAGAGTCCGCCTAGGCAAGGCCCTCGATTACGAATTTCACGAGGACTATATCGGTGCCTACTTCAGTGAGCGAGGCCCTAGGGATACGACAGCATTGCTGGATATTGAGCGCGCGTTGAACAAGCTGGAGAAGGTGGCGCTGCAGCGGCGGGCGGCCGTGGGTAGGCCAGTGGTGTTGATCATCAACCAGATGCATCTCATCAGGGACGACGAGGATGGCAAAGACCTGATCGAGTTGCTGCAACAGAAGGCCGAGCAGTGGGCGGCCGCGAACCTTGTCACCATGGTGTTTAATAGCGATAATTACTGGGTCTACGAGAGGTTAAAGCAGCTGGCAACGAGGATGGAGGTTCACAGCGTGGTGGACCTGCAAAAGACCGAGGCCATTGCGGCGCTCGCGAAGTATCGACAGAGGTACTTCCACGAGATACCTTCGAGTGAGATACTCGAGGAGGTCTACGATCGTGTTGGTGGACGTCTGACGTTCCTGAACCGTGTGGCCAAGAGCCCGGATATGCTTCGCACCTGTGACGAGATCCTCGAGGTGGAGAAAACATGGCTCTTGAACCAATGCTGGATTCTTGGAACAGAGATGGATGACGACGTGATGGACCAACAGAAATGGGCTGTAAGAATCTCCTCGATCTAACGCCTCCTTCCTTCGTGCACTCGCCAAATTCCCTTTCTAACTGGAACACAGTCTGCCGCCCTTGTCTTCGCCACCGCCCTCGTCGACAAGGAAGCTAAAATGCAGTCAACCTATGACCCGAAAATAGGACACGTTCTCCCCTCGTATCCACTACACGAGGCGCAACAAATCATGACGCGCCCCGATTTCGTGCGCACGCTCGATCGCCTCAACCTCTTCAGCATAACAAGCAGGGCGCAAGTACGCGCCTCCTCCGTGCCCATGCACCGCGCCATCCGGCAGATCGTCGGAGAGCCGGGCTTCCGCGAGCACCTCGAGAATACGCTTGACCGGATTGATGCCATTGAGAGCCTCGGCCGCACGAGGGAGCTGGTGGCAAAGGACTTGGTTATGGGTGCCAAGTACGAGATTCGGAAGGGGGGACTTGGGTTGGAGGTTACAATAAAGGACAAAAAGGACGGAGGCGGAGACGGATAGGGGCTGTGATTAAGGAACTGAATAGATCGGGGGTGGTGTTGAACACAATTCTCTGACTACGTGGTTACGTTTGCAGTATCAAGCATTGTCTAACTACTTCATTTCATTTGTTATACATGTACGAGTATTGTAAATTAACAGAACTACCTACACGCGGTTCTCCCGGAAGAGTCATCATGCATGTTTCTATGGACTCTGTATCCTCCTTCGGCTTTGTAGCTCTATTCTCCGGTAGACGAAGCTCGTGTCTCTATTCTTTCGGACAAGCCATGGGTTTGCATTGAGGGCGCTAGAGTTACTATGCCAAGCTCTAGTCTAACGACTCTAGGAGACTCGTTCCTAGAGTTGGAGCCGAACGAAATCCTACTTACCCAACAACGACACCTAGCCGAGCGATAGAGTTAGAGGCGTATGCACCCCAATCTAGAGACCACAGGTGCCGGCGACCAGTAAGGACACTTTCCGTCGCCATCTGAGCACAACAGCTCATCAGGGGTTGCCAATCCTGGACGCCCTTAATAAGGAGTGGCCACAACGGGCCACGCCGAAGTGTGGCCGTTGGCTTTGGTTCCCTCTCCAGCCCGGCCCGCTAGGACAGTCAATCCGGCCTCGGGCAAGGGTTGTCTGTGGCCTGCCAAGATAATTGTTGTGACCGTCCGCAGGTGGCAGAAGCGCCACCACAGCCAACGAATCACGGGTGTCGGATGTCGGGCTTGCGTTATCTCTTCCTGGTGAGACATAGCCTGGCGGACTGGCCACGGATGGAACGGCGATTAGCCTTGGGGTTTGGAAATTCCGCGGAGATGTAGGGTTGAAAGATAAGAAAGGGGAAGGGTTTTAGGCACAGCTGAAAGGAAGTGCTTTCTGGAAGGGCCTAATCAACACGACCGATGAGGGAAGGTGGGAAGTGATAGAACGAGGCACTGGCCGCGAACGATGAGCGGCGAGCAATCCGGAAGAGGGATACAGCTCCGCTGCAGAGCCGCCTTCTTTCCGGCCACTGACAACCGTTATCATGCGAGCTGTGAATATTATGAGCACTTCATAGGAGTTGAGAGGCAAGGGGCTTGCCGAAAAAGCAAACATATGCATGCTTGTGACACACAGCTCTAGTGTCTCACCGTCAGAATGACGAGAGGAGCACAGATAGCACATTGAAGCCGACATTGGGGAAAGGGCTCGGTCCGAAGCTAGTCAGCACACGCAATGGCGTGCCAGGGGTGGTTTCCCCAGAGTGATAGTGTCATGGTATTGGATGTGATATTGGGCTAGCCCGACCAACAGATTCCGAACATGAACAAGCCCCTCTTGACGGTAGCGGGACGAATGGCAGGCAGCGATCGTCGGGTACGCTAGCAACGTGGTTGACCAGTCGTTGGTGCCGGAAGACGCCTCATGAGGGGGTTGGTGGCGCGATACCTGCGATGTCTTGGACGTCGTGCAACGAGGGGCCGGCCGCGACGGCGCCGTGTTGCGTCGCTCAGGGTGAAAGGCAAAAGGATCTCAGGCATTTGTGTCACTGAACCCTGATAGGAGCAAAGATAGATGCCGAATCAGAGTAGGCGGCTTCGAGACATGGCGCTCTGGGGCTGATCCTGCTTCTCGCCGGCACATGTCGACGACATATCAAGAGAGTCAGTTTGGGCACCATGGCACTTACCTAAGGAACGGCGACGTCACTACAAGGCAGAGACGGTTTTAGCGAGGTAGGATGTATTAGACATGATAGAGTAGGTTTGGTAAATTGCAAAGAGCTTCTCGTAAAGTGCAATTGTTTGGCGATAGAGTGGCATGGCAAAGTTGGCGGGGAGTTGGGTAACTCCGTCCTCGCGCTCACACCCACCCCGCACTCCTCTGGTGCTCATGCCCAATAAGAGAGCTGCACAGTTACTTATTCTCACCGTGGCTTGACTTGATATATGACAGTATCATATTCCCGCACATTCTCTTGCGAATCCCACCTCGCGAGGTGATATTGGGGTGTGTGGGGACAGCAAATAATGCACCAGACGTTCCACGCAGTTTGCATTAGAAGAGCATTCTGAATCAAGGAATCCAGCTTACCTTGCGTCCCTAGCTGAACCCCCTCCCCCACGGTTGCCATGCTTAACGGCCTGAAGGTATTCCCCGGATGCTGGCGGAGGACCGAAGCCTAGCTGCCCAAGGTAGCGGTGAGTACTCCGTATAGGAGTGAATCAGAGGGAGACTCCGCACGGGGAGGGGTTGCGATCGTGGTGTTACCACCTACTTTGAGACCTGATACGAGAAATCTAAGGTTGATGCAGGTAGTTCCTTTTTCATCCGAGAAAATAGAATCTTCTCCTCGTAAGGCTGCGTCGGGTCCTGAGCTGATGCCGTAGCTTTGTTTCAACGAGAAACCGGTTTGCACTCGTCACGGGCCGATGAGGCGAGGAGAGTGGGAAAGGAGGGGTTCCCGAGTCTTTGGAAGGGTGACACTTGATGGTTGTGTAACCCCTCCGTTGGTTGCGGTCGATAGACGATAGGTTAGCGTGGGAACGCTCGTTGATCATGGCAGTGACGGTGGTTCCAGTTGTGGATATGAAAACCACAACAACCGCTCGGCGTAAAGTAGCTAACGCCCCACCTGACTTGTTTGCCCAGGTTACAAGAAATGGGTTGGTCCCAAACTGTCGGGAGCTAACCAGCTGCGGCAGAATTCGAAGCTTCGGGAGGACGGACGGATAAAAGCAATGGTGAGGTTTGCGGGCGGCTAGACAGTGATCACTCGTTGGCCCGCAGTTGCGTGAAGGACCCTGCGGGTCACGTTCGGCTTTTAATATTCTCCGGAAGTGATAGCATGCCCCGCCTCGTAGTATTGATGTCGATCAAGGCTGACAGGATCGAGAAACACAGATGGACGCGATGGTTGGCCAACTTTGTGTGGCAGATGATACAATCACGTACAGGCGAGACGGCGCGCTACTTCTAGCGCCGATGGCAGTTCAGGTTTCGTCAATGAATCTCCATGGTCAGTGGGCGACCATAGGTGATTCATGAAGGAATGGTCTCTCTCTTAGTATGCCAACCATTGCCGGCCAAGAGCCAGGACAGGCATCCGTGGTCACGCAGGGAGTTTCTCGGTGAGGCCTAGAGAATCACCCAGTAAAGTAGTGTTGAGGTGGAAGATGGCGGTGTAGGACTGACTCGTTGCTCCATTTCATTCGGTCAAGACCGGCGGTGTGTGTGATCCGAGTTCGCTCCAAGATTAGATTTAGTTGCATTGGTGTAGTGGAACCCTTTCAGTTGAGAACTACACTACGGTGCCAGAGGATGATGTCAGGCTGCAGGTGCCCAAGTGGACGTCTCCGTACGTGGCAAGTAGACGGAATGTTGCACGGAGATGGCGAGGAGGCCACCATACTACGGGCATTCCTCAGCCGAGTGGCCGAGCTGAGAAGGTGGGTTCATCGCCAAGAGGCCCGTCTTCCCCCCTGGCGAGTTGCCGACGATGGGCATCAACTTTTTGACTGGACTCCCTCCTTCCGCTAAGGACGATGATCGTCGTTGATACTTGTCCAGTTGGTTAGCAGCCTTCGGGGTTTCGAGGTGCTCCGAATGTGACGCCCGACTGCCGGCTACCCGGCTGGGCAGGCCAGTTTGCGATACGGATGGGCAGGTTAACATTCCATTTTACAATTTGTTCTGTTTGGATGGCCGCAGCGACACTAAGCCTAAATGAAACCTTTCACCATGGCTTGTGGCATGAACAGAATGACGCTAAAACAAGATCCTCTTGTAAGAAACCCTTAGGAAAACGGGGGGGGGAAGGGGGGGAGAAGGGAGGGCCGTTTATTAGCGTAAAAGTAGTTTCTGCGATTGCAAACCAAACGGAGCTTAGGAGGACGGAGTAATATTATGGACAACCTTCCTCTTGGATCTATCTCCGGCGTAGCGTGGCGTGGAGAAGGGACGCCACAGGCAAGGGTTCGGGCCAGGGGTCTCTCATTCCAGCACGGTTCGCCTATTTCATCCCATTCTGACTCTGGACTGAATGGCCAGGGGCCGTAGGTTGGTTCAGTGTCGTCGCACATATGCTGTGCATGTGCATGGGAGTGGTAAGGTCGCCTCCTACAATTTTTTTGAGGGGCAACCACGCAGGGTTTCAATTACGTGCCAGTCGCTGATGATCGCGTTCGGACTGGCGGGCGGGCGACCTTCGGCTATCCAATTACTTAGAAAAGCTAAACTTTAGGGTCGCAAGGTCTCGCGGGAGGGACGGCGCTGGACGGACGGGGACACGGAACGTACCGCGCGAAGGAGAGAGAGTGTTTTTGAGTTCGGTATCCATCCGGACTACTACCCATGTATTCGAACATACGATTCCATCTCGGGACTCCTTTCGAATACCGAAAACCAGTGTTGTGACGCTCCTCCAGCCGCTAATTACCGCCTCGCAGTGCCTCGAGCGGTTGGATGAGCTGTTTAACCCTTGCAGATGAAAACTGGCAAAATCGCTGGTGGGTGATATCTGTTTGCAGCGCCTTGCAGCCTGCGCGCACACGATAGCCTGTGACACACAGCCTGAGCCTTGCCGGGTAGAAGAGGGCGCGAGTTATCCATTTCGGAATGTGGCGAGGGGTCGGCCGACGCGGGCGTGGGATTCCCTTTTCGGCAAGCCGGGCCTGGCTGGGAGGAGCTGACCCCCGTCGCCGCGTCGAAGCAAAGAGGAGCTCGGACGGCATGCCTGTCGAGCAAAACTCGGGAAGATCTGTACGCTGCAAGCATTAGTGTGGGGTATATGGTCTGACCCGCGACACGACAGGGAACTTTGGGAACATCGAGATGGGGGGACAAGGGTAGAGACACGCAGGGAATGGGCCAACCCCTAATTACGTCGCAATCTAAGGTACAGAATCTCGTGTAGCGAACATGTGGTAGCACGTACGATGCAAGGAGGTGAGTGTACCACGGCGGAATTATGCAGTTGTGGCCCCATTTACTTGTGGGAAGTTGGGAGATGATCATTCCTCCGGTCCCAACGACGACTAGAAAGAAAATAACAAATAAACTAAACAAAAAATAAGGGAAGGGGAGGGGCGATGAGAATGGCTGATCACACAGACAGCGAGGGCGTGGCTGCGACGTGCCATCTTCTTGTGCCAATACCACCCAGGCATGTCCGTCGAGTTTGTCATTGGACGTCTCCCCATTGGCAGCCCAGATTTTACAAAATGAGGGGAAGCGACACCAGAAGAAAAAAAAGCAAGACAAGGCGCCGAGAAGCCAGGAGGGCAGACGTACCTAACACTTCGCACACCATTCGTGAAAGTGTGCCAGTTCTTGTCCAGTGACCTGAGACCAATGGTCACAGATCCTACCGCGCACCCCACCACGGTGCACCACGCTATCGCTATACGTGACGCCTGTTATACCTCGATGTTGCAAGGGTGGCCTGAGGTGCAGCGTGGGGGCCCGGCCTCCACCTGTGCTAGGGGTGTCTCGGGTTGTGGCAACGTTGGGTAGGATTACCGTCGGGAATTCGGGGCTTCTTTGGGGGAAAGGGACAACTCTCGGGGGAGGGTGGTGTCGTGGGAAGGCATCTTCCAGGATTTGACATACCCTCCTCACCTTGTGTGTGTGGGTGTGTGATTCTATTTGGGCATATACGTATGCCGTGCAGAGTGCGGAATTCGATCATCAACCCGTTTCATTACGTACCGGCTAACCTCCCAGAAACCTCGAACCTGCACCCGCGATCGAGATGGCTGAGCTAACAGCGTAGCGCATCTCACTACTGCGCAGGGAGATTCTAATCTTGGAATCAGTGACTGCGCTATCGAGGGGGTGAATGATCAGATGCCTGCATCTCAGGGCTTTACTTACCTAGGTCAGCACCAAGGTAGCATCTCCGAGGAGATGAGGTGTGCAACCCCCATTTTTAGATCAGAGACGGCGCACTGAATGTCAGTTCCGAAAAGAAAAAGGAAACGCAAAACTTCCTGGAGAGGCTGGAGATCGTCAGGAGGCTTGTCAGCTTCACAGGCATGTCCTCGCTTCCAAGCTCCCACGAATCGCTCTCATTCGCCCGCCTACGCCCTGGCGTTCCTTAGGTGCACTGCCAGCAACGGGAACGCTGGAGGAGGCTTGCAAATTCACATAGCAGCCGCAAGCCAACTGTTGATCAAGGAGGCAGGAAAACGATGTGCAACCCCCCCCCCCCTGGAACCAACCCTTTTTCCAAATAGCGAGAGAGACGGAGGGCCATGCGCATGCATGCATCTCCAATGTATCATGATGTACATAGCCTCTACTGCAGGGCTTGCAGTAGGGACCCTGCAGCTTGTAGCCTAAGTACGAAAGAGGGGGATTGTCAATTGCGGGCCTTCATTGGCGAAAGAGCCTGGGACGAGTTCAGGCAATTGAGAGCGACTCGTTCCGGGTTCGGAATGCCCCAAGGATCAGTTTGCGCCCTGAATAAGAATTATGTGTCAACGGGGCTGAACGTGGGTGACAGTCGCGGGCACACCGAACCGGGGCCTCTTCATGGGAATGCGCTCGAACTTGGGGTCGCCCGTCGGCTACGATAGCCGTAACTGGAATCGCGGCAATGTAGAGATCCTTCTCCTTGGAGAAGGGTCTTCGCTGTCAAGGGATGACCAAAGGCTGGCTCGGGCCGCAGCGGCGTGTGACATGCGGGGTGATCAGCCATCTTTTTTACTTTCGCTGCGTTGAGTGCCAAGCCGGTCATGGAGGAGGCACACGGTAAACATAGGCAAATCCGCGATGGCTGAGCCGCAGTATGTAACAAGGCGGGGAAGGAATGGGTAGAAAGGTACGCACGCACGCACGTACACAGTTCGCAGAGGTATGTAGGGTCTCGCCGTAGGTGAATTGGGTAATATCAACTCCCGCTTCTTGCTCAAGATCCCCATCTCAAATCTCGCAGCACTGCCTGAATGCATCAATGACGCACCTTGTCTCACGTCCGTTGGGCCAACTACGGCCACCGTTGGACTGCTATCTGCCACACCTCATCGGCGCCGATGGCAAGCGACGTTGACCATGGCACGAGCCTAGACTACCCGGGCTCGCGAGACAACAGCTATGTTTCGCAACACAACAACGCGGCGCTGGCCCTACAGGCGCATGCATCCCTGCCCAAAGCCAGAGAACTGAAGCGTTCGCGCTCGCCACTGGCGTGGTAGCACAACAGGTCCGACGCGCGCTCTACCTTTGGGCCAGTATGGTCATGCATATAAAAAGGCACCGTATCCACTGCCCTGTTCTCGGGTGTGCGAGGAATAGCCCCCTGAGCGCTGCCACAGGCCAGAGCTGTCGGGAGGTGGGGAGTTAGTGGACTCAGGAGCCTCTGGGGCGCTGCACTGCTGCCTCCAGTCCATCTCCCAACGGCGCAACCGGCAAGCATGCAGTTCGGGATGACCACGAAATGATATCATCACGGCGGGAGTCGAATATGGGTGGTCGGCTGGATGATGCGGTCGGCATGAAGCGACTCGCTGGACAGCGCCCCGCGGCCATGCATGTAGACCACACACCTAACCGGTGGGCAGGTTGTGTGTGTGTGTGTGTGTGGTGTAGACAGTGTCCTGCCAAGCCAACAGCTCGCCTGGGATATTATTGTCAGCCGTCCTGACGATCCCGACAGCCACGGCTAGGACGAAAGGAAGAATGAGCTTGGGTTTGGAACTTTCCGGTGCAAGAGTAGCGCTGCATTTCGATCAAACCAAATAAACTGCCTTGATCGACGACTTGCGACTTTGCGATAGCAGGAGCGGAGCGCGCTCTGAGATATCTTCTCAAATACACCAAGCTTTGGATTTCAGCCTCGTCTTGCTTCTCGCTTGCTTCTCGCAAGGTAAGCAGATTTGGAATGTGCAACGGAGGGTACTCGGAGTGTACATCGGCCCAAGCGTCTTGCTTTCTGGAGCGGGCCATGTTGCACGGTCTGGAGCTAGTGGCAGCGTGCATCGACCCTGGTCCCGGCCCAGCTTTCTTGGTCTCAAAGATCCCTGTCAGGCCAATCCACAGAACAGAAGAAAAATATGAGTGGTCCGTGCAGGAACGTAACAGGTATCAAAGTACCAAGGTACCCTGTCGCGTGCAATTTGTAATGTGACTCTGGGGGGGAAGGAGCGAACATAAGATTGCGTCACACTCGAGTACCTCAGAGGGCCTCTGGCGCCTGGGATTGGCTTACCCACGCCTGTTGAGGGACATGAGGGGAACATTCGACCATCCAACAGGTCTCTCTGCCAAGCCTCTAAATCCATTATCACCACTTCCCCCCAGCCAGTCGCGAGCGTGAGCTGGAGATGCCCGTCTTCTCCCCGTTTTTTTATCAGCTTTTCAGATCCCACCCCCACTTCCCTCGAGACATGCTCTGTCATGGACGACGGAAGTTATGTACATGTACCTTCGTCGTATGTGATGCACATCGTAGGTAGATATCGCAGGCCCCTTCGAACACAAGTCCTGCGATTACCCTCATCAGCAAGAGGGCAGACTGATCAAGCAGGAACCAGCAGTGTGTGCTGTGCACGCCATGGAAGAACGAACATTTCTACCACCTGCAGCCAAGGTGAACAGGTGAGGACGCTACTGCTAAAAGCATGCCTTAGACACCAACCTAACACTTCACCGCCCGTCACATATCCCCACGCTTGCGATTAGCTCTCAACACTCGCAGAGGGGCTAGGTGGAGTTACTGATGAGAGATCCCTCCCCATGCGGGTTCCGTATGAACATCTTGTTTTCAAGTTAAACCATGCAACCGTCCCCTGCCAGGGTCCACCCCCGAAGTGTTTGTACATAGTACATGAACCACTCGACCAGGTATAGCCTGCCAGGATAGCCCGTTAGCTCGGTACCCTGGCGTGGGGTTTACCCCAGGACCGTCACTTCCCCTCCCTTTGGTGGCTGGCCGCCCCTGTCCAGACCCCTGCCCGGACCCTTGCCAGGGGTAGATCGCTAACAATTTATGCCATTTAAATGGGCTCGAGACGGGGGGGTTACGTTTCCGCAAAGTATCTCCTGCAAGTACATGGATTTGCAACCTCCCGCATTTCCCGTCATTCAACCAGCGCATCGTCCCCCTCCCTCCCTTCCCCTTCCCACATGCTCGGCGAGGGGCCAAATAATAAGACGGCAAGCCCACCCTTTTCTCTGCGGGTTGCAGAGAGTGCACGATTTGTCTCCCTCGCGGGGTCTCGCTTCTCCCAACGATCAACCGAAGGACCACTCTGGGCCCCCCCGTAGAACCAACCCTCCACAAGCGACGCTACGATCATCCAACCATTCAGTAGCCGTGAACCTTTCCCTTATAACCATCCCACAGCCCGCCCGCCGAGATCGCTGATCGCCCCAACCAGCTATCGCCCACCTCCGTATTTACTCCCGAGGCCCACTTCAGCCGGACCTCCAGTGCCTCGTTGTTTTCTTCTTAAATCCTCGGCCGTCTCCTCCGCCTGCCCGTCCCCCTTCTCACCTAACCCCCCCGGCCATATCACCCCGCCGCTACCCCCCTAAGATACACCCAAATCGTTCCCACCTCGTTGGCATGGTCTCGTTATTGACGAGCTATGGACTGCCCCTTTCCTGCCGTGGCGGATGACGGTGACCTCCCGTGGTCAGACTGCCGTAGCATGGACTCCATGGACTCGGACGATAGCCACTCGATGGCTATACCAAACTCGCCTTTGTGGATGGACCACATCCCGTCCAGCTCGGCTTCCATGTCCGTGTCCTCGACTATCAGCATTTCACACACGGGACAACTCTCACCCATCAGCACCAGCATGGACCTAGCCGGCCCTCTTATTGACCACAGCGCCTCCCTCCCCGGCGCATCGGGGCCGTCCTCGACCCCAAACCTGATCCACTCGGCCTCGTCGACTTGCACCGACTCATGGAGCATCGGATATCCGGACATGGACGAAGCACCAGGGACTGGTGGTGGTAGCAACGACGGTGCCGACATCCACTGGGAGCAGGACTCTGACGATATCTTGACAGTTGCCAAACTAGAGCCCTTGGACGACGATGACATCCGCCTCGATGACCTGAAGGAAGCCCCCCTGTCGGCTCTCCCCGAAGCCACCGATCCCGCGGCCACCCAGCCGAAAGTGAAGCGACCGAGAGGACGCCCGAGGAAGCACCCGCTCACGCCGATTGTGACGACTAACAAAGTCACAAAGGGCCGCTCGAAGACCGGATGTCTGACCTGTCGCAAGCGTAAGAAGAAGTGCGACGAGGCCAAGCCACGATGTAAGCCGCACCTCCTACTCGCAGCCAACCATGACGGGATGGCCCTGACTAATCCGTGTAGGCATGAACTGCGAGAAGAACGCGGTCGTGTGCGAGGGATATCCGGAGAAGCAGATCTGGAAGAGTGGCAAGGAGAGGGCCGAAGAAGGTATTTTACTGCAGTGCCACTCTGACCTCCCGAAGCCCGTATCCTAACCGTGTCCTGCAGAGCGTCTCAAGTCTCAGCTATTCCCGTCCATCACCATGCAGCCCATCTTCCACGGCTTGGAGACCGTCGAAGACCGCATCTTCTGGAAGCACTACAACGAGCAGCTCAGCAACGTACTGACCGTGGAAGGCGAGCACAAGAACGCCTTCAAGGACATGATCGTGCCAATTGCGGTTACTCATGAAGGGCTCATGCACTCTATCCTCTCCCTCGCCAGCAAGCATATCGACTACGATACCCCCTACGGTCTGAACATTCTCCGTAACAATCCGGCAACCAGCCGCGAGGCCCTTCAGGAGCGCTCCGATTTCCACCACGAGACGGCAATGGAAAAGCTGTACGCGGACCTGAACCGCGAACATGACGGGTCGAGTCTCGAGTACAAGGACATCCTCTCAGCTCGATACGGCCAAATGCTCTGCCTTCTACTTGAGTCCATTGCCGAGGGAAACTCTGGAGGAGACCATAGGATCCACCTTCAAGCGTATCGTAATCTGATACAACAATCGCCTCCAGAGGACCCTGCCTTCTTCTCCTTCATCACTGAGTTCTTCCAGTACCACATCTTCGCCGACGAATTGATCTACCTCCCAGACGTCGACACCCACCGGCCAGGCTCCGCAAATTGGCTACCACTCTCGCCTATCCACCCCCCGCGCATGCTCGGCGTCGCCGACGGCTTGTTCAATTACCTCTCTCATATCACGACAATCCGCAACACAATCCGGGCAAACATGGAGAGCCAGATCGACCCCGTCGTCGACTACACGAGCCTTTACCAGGCAGCGGAAATAGATGCGGCCATCCGGGAATGGACGCCGAGTTGGCCGCCTGGTGATAGCCGAGATCGCGTCGGACTTCTCTACAAGCAAATGATGTGGATCTATCTCTTCCGATCCATCTACCCGCCGTCCACTTCATCCTCGTCCTTATCCTCATCTGGAGCTTCCTTATCCATGCTCGCCGGCCCCTCCTGTGTCGGCCGGTCAGTACTTGTCAATACCCCGCCGCATTCGGCGTCGACTAGCACCTGCTCCTCGTCACCGGGGCTCCTGGACTATTCAGACACCAGCAGCGCTTCCAGCCGCTCAGACCCTCGCTCAAACCCACCTTCGCGAAAGTCGAGCTCTGCCAACGCCCCGACCCTAAGGCCCGAGGAGCAACAAGCACAGCAACCTTATGTCAGAGCAGACTCTCCGCAACCCATCCGCCAGCCACCCAACCACGACCCGCGCATTACCATAGCCATCGAGGAATCGCTCACGATTCTAGATAGCTTCAAGCCCAGCGACCCTAGCCAAACCCTCCTTCTTATCCCGTGTCTCGTCATCGGCACCGCCTGCTTCTCGCCCGCACAACAAGATCGTATCCGCGCCGCCGTGCGGACCGTCCGGGGCTATACAGGGCTCCGCAACACAGACCGAGTTACCGAACTCCTCGAGGAGGTCTGGCGCCTGATGGATGCTGGCGACTGGGCCGCCGTCTGGGATTGGCAAACTGTTGCGAGAAACTCTGGCCTCGACTTCCTCTGCGCATGATAGCACGCCCTTCATCCAACCACCTGACATCAACCGTCAAACCACAAATCATCAAACATCAAACCACCAACCCCCCTTGTCACTGCTGACGTTCGCTTCGGTGGCAAAGCTATGCATGATACCCCGTTACCTAGCGTTTACGACACATGCTTTCCCCATATCTCAGGATACATACATGCGCAAACATGCAGTTTAGTCCGAATTCACAGGACATCACCAGCGGTGTATACCTCCTGAAACCTTCGTACCTTCGTTCTACTTCTTGTCTTGTCTTTTTCTTCTTGCCGTTTCGCGACCCACGGGCGCATCAGTTTACGTCGAACCTTGCCTGGTATGGCTCCTATACCCCTCGTCTTGTCTTGTACTCTCTCTGTTAGAAATCTCGGCTCCCCTGGATTTTATTATTTTTATTTTATTCTTTTGCATATTCAAGAGTGCGCCTACGGGTGGACAGTGGAGTTTAGGAAATGGTCTCTATGCATATCAACACCTGGTCCTGGCGAGGAACTCGAAGAGAGGAAGGCATGCGCAGCCCAGACCACATTTATACTATATCATTTCTCTTTCTTTTCTTTTTTTTTTTAACCAACCCCGGCGTTCGTTATTGGGAATAGGCGAGAGAGGACGGATGGACACCAGCCACGGGAAAACACAAGGGTCTGGTTGGATAGGATATGGGAAAGGAAGGGGGGAAGAGAACTCGCCATGGCGTTCCGTCGTTTGGATAACTGGATACCGGATACTATTTTTTCTACATTGGTTGGCATTTTAGGGTATCGGATAGGCCGGACTGGGAGATGGATGTAGTAGTGGCATTTGCCGATCTACTCTGGTGGGGGAGGGGTGGGATCAAAGGCCTAAAGGGGGCCGGGGACCTGGTGCTCTTATATATATCTCTTGGATATTGACCATCACCACTGGGCGGCATGGTAGCTTTGGTCTGCTTGGCCGTAGTCCCGAATACAGAAGCGAGCTTTCATGCTCCGTACCCCTTTCGCGTCTATTCTCTGCTTATCCATCTTGAGCTCTTTCTTCCCAGTTGTTGGAGGAGCCAGGAGAGAGCTCCCTTGTCAAAGCTATGTCTTTACAAACCCGAAATGAAAAGAAGGCTCCTCCCCTGCCCAAAAAAAAAAAATCCTTAAAAGCCAATGGTCACCGTGGTCGCCGTGCAGCCGCTCTCCTCCTGCTTACCCAGCCGGCACCAAAGGGACTTGGACAAGGTCCCAGTGGTGCCACTCCCCTGCCGGCGGCACTCCCCCGCTAGCGACGCTCCCCCGCTGGCGGTGCCCACGGTATGCTAGGCATACCATCACTGTCGTAGCCCGCATATGACTCCTGGTGGTCGGGAAAGGAGCTGAACGTCTTGCTCCGTCCAAATCCTGCACCCAAAATGGTGCTTCTGGTCATGGTGGGGCAGGGACCGCGGCGAGGTCCACGCTGCTGGCTACCGGTGTTGGCAACATAGGCCCCGCCACCACGCGTGGTGGTAGTCGTTGTCGACGGAGAGCCAATCACCTGGTTTGGAGGCGTGTATGGCACCGGGTTGTTGATGCGACCACTAATGTAGGTGCTCCCGGTGGTGGACGCCGGCGGCGCAGCCTGTTCAACCTTGGTCTTTTGCCGAGCTTCGGTAGGATGGCAAAAGAGCTTCTCCTCACCCGAGGGGAAATCGTCCTCAGCCAAGACACGAGAGAGGCGGATCGGCTGTGGTTGGGCCAGCTTTTGAGTGGCCACAGACACCCGGGGCAAGGTTCGGGGGACTGGGACTTGTGTTCCAGCTAAGGTAGGGGCTATGGCTCCTTTGTTGGCGTGAATGGCCGTCTGGTATTGAGATTAATTGTTAGCGCTGAGAACACAGAATAGGCCGGAGGAAGTAGCTCTAACCTCCTCGGTAGGTGCAGTATCGGAGGCATTGCACAGGACAGAGAGGGAGGTGAAGGGACGCCCTGCTGCCTCTGGCTCTGACTGCAAGACTTTCTCAAAGCGGAGCTCGGTTCCGTCCGCCACAGTGGCATATGCCGAGTGGTGCAGTCCGACCTCTCCAAACTTGTTCCATGGGCAGTCCATCATGGCGATCAGGGTAGAACCTCGCGCAATGCCAAATTCACTCTCGGCTAGACGAATTAGAGCTTCGTAGGTCCGCGGCTTGGCGATAAGGCGCCTCGTTTTGCCAAACGCGATGATGATGTGCGCCGGGTTCTCCTCCATGATGTCGATGTCGTTCGGAAACCGTTGACCGGAGTATGGGATCACGGGCTGCGGGTGATATATTAGGCTTTGTCGCCGAGGTTTTTGATCTTGTGAGGTGGGCAGCTCGGATTGTTGGAGTGGCCCGGTTGGTTGGTTATAGAAAGGGAGGTTGGACTGTTGCTTTATGGAGGAGGCAGAAGTGTGGGCGGGCAAAACCCTACGAGTGCTTTGAAGGATATCGAGAAACGGTAGGTTTGGGAGTCAGGTGGTGTTGAGAGGACCGTCGTCTCGTCACTCGAGGGAAGAGGTAGAGTGGGTCGAGCGAGGAAGGACACGGAGAGGTAAGGGGAAGTAAATAGAACCCCTTCCACCAGCCGCCTACCCCATTCACCAACCTCGAGGTGAATATTGTCCAGAGGTCTCTTCCACTACCCAGTATTGTAGGACGGGCACTCGAAGAAGGGAAGTAGGTTCACCTTCACAAGAAAAGAATAACCCGAAGTGAGTCGCCGGGCTCGATACACACGTATACCGACGGCCCCCTCCCGTTCTTATTCCGTTGGAGAGTGGAGATCTCTCCTGGTTGGGAATGGTAAATTTCGCACGATTCCCTTTGGGCCAGCTGAACTGCCGCTGAGTAACGATCTTGGTGAGATAACGAGTGTCCGACTCAATCTCGCAAATATCACATTAAAACTCAAGCAGGTCAAGTAAGCGGCAGGGACGCAGTTCTATGCGAATCTGGGCACTAAAGATACGAACCAATTTGGCATATCTGAAGTCCCCGAGATGTGTACCGTGTTGCAAGTGCTACAAAACTCGGAAATATTGTAGATGGTAACATAATCTCCGTCGTTTGACCTTGACTAACAATAAACACTAGTCTAGTTAGAACTACCTACAGTTTATTAGGACCACATCGACCAAGTCTACTCTCAGAGATCTAGCTGCTCCGAGGCCTGGGATGTGCGAGATAGGGGCTGGTTTGATATTCTCCTCGACACGAGCAGCTAACTTCGTCCCATCCACGGTCGGCATACCATCTCCTGTAGTATGACAATGGTGCATGGAATCCCAGTCTGGCGCGAAGAAATAAGGGGAACCCCATGTCAAACACGTCGCTCCATCCCGACAGTGTTTATCTATCCTGAAGAATTCTAAAGTGGTTCTGGGGAGGATACACATCACATCAAACAAACTAGAGCCGCCAGGCCTTTCACACACAATCAACCCTCTGGTAGTCTGATATCGTTCCCCGACCTTGTCTACAATCAGTTGACCGACTACAAGATCCAAGATTCAGGCAACTCTACCCACTGAGTGTGCCTATAGACCTACTCGGTGTTACCCGCATATCTGGCTCCGCTCCGAGAAGAGCACCGTTTCTACGGTTGCTTCAAAAGTCTAGCTACCAAGTAGTGCCTGGTAAAGAATGGCTCTAGAATGAAATATCTCCCACTTTGCCCATTTTGACAGTTCCTGGGCTAACGTTTTTGACGGGTACTTTTAGGTTCCTACCTTTGTCCATATATTTACCCAACAACTTGTTCAACTGAGTCACCAACATTGCCAACATTGATTGAGTGCCGTGGTGATCCCTGAGACTTAGGCAGACGCTTTAAGCTTTCCCTGTGAAAGGGGTCCCGGACTGACGACAAAGTCTCCAAGCCAGCTCCTTCGCCGGCGGCCGCCTCGAGCATGGAAACTTCTGCCTAGTCCTATGTCCCTGAAGGGTAACTTTCCCTTCTTTGGGACCCTAGTATATCCCACTAGAATCACCGGAACCACACTCGGTGGAATGCGTCGCAAGGATACAAATATCGAACCATGGAGGATTTGCCAAAAGACATATCGATATCAGAAGTGCTGGAAAGTAGGGGTTTCCATATAGGTCTTGTTTTGAGTTGTCGACCTGAAGTCTTGGACCATCGGTTGATCCCGGTTGCATCCGTATCGGAGATAGGCGAGCGCCGGGTCTAGGCCGGCCCACTTGGACCCTTTGTTCGAGAACGCCGGCGATCAGCGGCGGGGGTTTGGGTCAGCACGGGCCACTTCTTGTCGATCCCGAAGGCTCAAATTTTACGTGGAGTCGGTGGGGCGCCCGATATCCGCAGGCCGGGACGGCCGTCGTGCCTCTCCCCTGATAAGAGAGCACCGCTGCTAACGGCTTCTTCTTCCTCGCTAACACAACTCCAGCACCAACAACCAGTGTAGATCTGATCAGACGTACGATCATTGCCCACTAACGAGCATAACTAACACAGATAGAACTCCTATCCTGGGACTACTTGAGGTGCCTGCGCTTGTGGACCATTGGCTTGCAGAGCTTCTCTGGCGAGGACGGTTGGTCTTCTAGCTTTGCTTCCTCTCACCTCTTTCCTGCATCTCCCGTTGTCCTTGGCTATTCAAGCCGGACCTACCGGCCGACTAGACCTGGGATCTACGCTTTCCCCGTTCCTCCCACCTTCCGATCCCAAGAGAGCCCTCCCTTATCAAATCCTTCTCGCAACGCGCCCGGCCTTAGCGATACGCTCGCATTTTGGAGATAGCGTTGTTTTGAGAGACATATTATTGCTTCCTCAAGTCTGATCACCGAGCCAAAGATGGCCACCCCCCTATCCACCACTCTCGAGGCTCTGGTAGTGCTAGTTTCGACCAGAGCTGTGCTCACACTCCCCGACGATTCGTTGCTTCTCACACCTGCATCTATCTCAATTTCGCCTGTTACGGGCAAGATTATTTCTGTTGTTCCTGAAATCCTCCCTGAATCTTCATTTCCTCCCGGGACAACATATGTCGACCATAGCCCGAAGCTCCTACTCCCGGGCCTGGTAGATGCACACGTCCACCTCAACGAACCCGGCCGGACGGAATGGGAGGGCTTCTACACCGGAACTAGAGCCGCCGCCTCGGGCGGAGTCACTACCGTCGTGGACATGCCATTAAATGCTATTCCCCCGACCACCACCCTCGCTGGTTTCAAGGAGAAACTCGCCGCCAGCAAGGGTCAATGTTGGGTTGATGTTGGTTTCTATGGCGGCGTTATTC
>Ga0164242_10001613_pt1 | contig 26757 bp, 27 predicted proteins | sample OricomgcompostMG_FD_108783 | JGI IMG/M metagenome (GOLD analysis project Ga0164242, IMG submission 108783) | Miracle-Growth compost microbial communities from Emeryville, California, USA - Original compost - Miracle growth compost (MG) ...
ACGCCGAGCTCGAGCTTCTTCTGCGACTTGCCCGTGACGATCAGCCAGATGGCGATCGCGCCCAGCGCCACCGCGACCACGAAACCGAGCACGCGCACCGGCGTGGCACGGATCGCGGTGGGGCTTTCAGGGCGTGGCACCGTGCCAGCTTAGTCATCGGTTGGTGAGCCGCCAGGTGGTCTTAGCAGACACTTCAGCGGCAGCGTGCGGGCACCACCACGGCGGCCGGCGAGGGCATCACAACCTGTCGCGACTACCGGGGTCGACCCCGGCCCGCTCGAGCAGCAGGCCTGCCCCGACGAGCAGCGCCGACACCACAGCGAGCAGCGCCCCGACCTTGATGTCGTGCGCGGCGGCGGTGACCGTGCTGGCGTCGGGCAGCGTCCGGGCGACGACGGCCAGCGCGGCGCCGACCATCGCCGACCCCACCAGCGCCGTGGCCTTGCCGAGCGCCACGCACCGGGCGATGGCGATCGCGGTCATCGGGCGGGCATCGGGGTCGTGCCGCACCGCGCCGCGCACCCGCCGGGCCACGACGAACTCGATGACGGCCAGCACGAACAGCGGTAACGCGGCGAAGTACTTCAGCTCCGGGATCGAGTCGTAGGACCAGCGGAGCAGGACGTAGATCGCGATCCCGACGACGAGGAACGGGACGACGAGATCGCCACCGCTCGTGCGTCGCATGCCCCCGCGCTGGTCAGGCATGCAGCCGCTCCGTCACCTGCCGCACGGCCGCCCGTTCCTCGGCGTCGAGGGCGGTGACGAGCTCGACCACCGGGCGTCCGCCGAGCACCGCGGCCGGGTCGGCGTCGGCCCAGGGCACCAGGACGAAGGCCCGCTCGGCCGCGCGCGGATGCGGCAGGGTGAGCGTGGGGTCGTCGCTGACCAGCCCGTCGACGTCCACCACGTCGACGTCCAGCGTCCGCGGGCCCCACCGCACGTCGCGCGTGCGGCCGGCCGCCTGCTCGGCGGCGTGCGCGCGATCGAGCCAGTCGCGCGGCGCGGCGCCCGGGTCGGCGACGATCAGCACGGCGTTGAGGTAGTCGCCCTGCGGCACGGGCCCCCACGGCGGGGTCTCGTAGACGGGCGACACGGTGACCAGCCACGGCGCGAACGCGTCGACCGCGCCTTGCAGCGTGGCCAGCCGGTCGCCGAGGTTGGAGCCGATCGACAGCACCGCCCGGCTCATCGGCCGGTCCCCCAACGCGGTCATGCGGGGCGCTCCCGCCGGACGGTGACCGCGACGTCCGCGAACTGCAGCGGGATCGGCGCCTGCGGCTTGTGCACCGTGACGGTGGCGGCGCTGACCCGCTCGTCGGTCAGGCACTCCTCGGCGAGCCGGACGACGAGCGTCTCGATCAGGTCGAGCGGCGGGCCGGCCACGATCGCCGCCAGCCGCTGCGCGAGGTCGCCGTAGTCGACGGTGTCGCGCAGGTCGTCCGACGCGGCCGCCGCCTCGTGCGAGGTCTCCAGTTCTGCGTCGACGACGAAGTCCTGGCCGTCGCGCTTCTCGTGGTCGAAGACGCCGTGGAAGCCGCGCACGGTGAGCCCGGTCAGCGTGATCCGATCGGTCATGAGCAACCTCCCTCGGCTCCCTCGCGCGATCTTGTTGCTTCACACGCGCTATAGCGGCCGAGGAGCCACAAGATCCGCTGTGCGGGCGTCACGACGAGCCACGCCCCGCGCGCACGGCAGCGGCGGCCAGCGCCGCGTCCACCGACGGCCGGACCTGATGCACCCGCACCCCCCACGCCCCGGCGAGCGCGACCGCCGCGGTCAGGGCGGTGGTGGCGTCCTCCCGCTCGTCGACGGGCCGTGGCGTGCCGGCGGCGTCGGCGAGCAGCGCACCGAGGAAGGACTTGCGCGACGCTGCGACGAGGACGGGCAGGCCGTCGGCGACGAACGACGGCAGCGCGTGCAGCAGCGCCCAGTTGTGTGCGGCGGTCTTGGCGAAGCCGAGCCCGGGGTCGATGACCAGCCGGTCGGCGGACACGCCCGCGGCCAGCGCGGCGTCGACGCGGGCGGCGAGCTCGGCGCGGACGTCGGCCACCACGTCGTCGTAGTGCGCGAGGTCGGCCATCCGGTCGCTGTGTCCGCGCCAGTGCATGAGGATCCACGGGCACCCGGCGGCCCGCACGACGGCGGCCATGTCGGGGTCGGCCAGCCCGCCGGAGACGTCGTTGACAACCTGTGCACCCGCCTCCAGCGCGGCCTCGGCCACCGACGCGCGATAGGTGTCGACCGACAGCGGCACCCCCGCGGCGGCCAGCAGCTCGATCACCGGGCGCACCCGCCGCAGCTCCTCCGCGGCCTCCACCCGCACGGCGCCGGGACGGGTCGACTCGCCGCCGACGTCGATGAGGTCGGCGCCCTCGGCCCGCATCTGCAGCGCGTGTTCGACCGCGGCGTCGAGCGAGGCGTAGCGGCCGCCGTCGGAGAACGAGTCGGGGGTGACGTTGAGGACACCGACCACGCACAGCCGGTCGACGCGGCCGGGAAGCGGCGCCGCGCCCATCAGTGCGCGGTCCTCACTGCCCGAGGATCAGGCTCAACGCCTCGGCCCGGGTGCGCGGGTCGGCCTTGAACGTGCCGCGCACGGCCGAGGTCATGGTCTTCGCGCCCGGCTTGCGGATGCCGCGCATGGCCATGCACAGGTGCTCGGCCTGCACGACGACGATGACGCCGCGCGGCTGTAGCCGGCGCACGAGCGCGTCGGCCACCTGGCTGGTGAGCCGCTCCTGCACCTGCGGCCGGCGGGCGTAGAGGTCGACGACGCGGGCCAGCTTGGACAGTCCGGTGATGCGCCCGTCCAGGCCCGGGATGTAGCCGACGGCCGCCGTGCCGTGCCACGGCACCAGGTGGTGCTCGCAGGTGGAGTACAGCGGGATGTCCTTGACCAGCACGAGCTCGTCGTGGTTCTCGTCGAACGTCGTCTGCAGGACCTCGTCCGGGTCGACGTGCAGCCCACCGAACACCTCGGCGTAGGCGCGCGCCACCCGGCCGGGCGTGGCCTGGAGGCCGTCGCGGTCGGGGTCCTCGCCGATCGCGTACAGCAACTCGCGGACGGCGGCCTCGGCCCGCGCCACGTCCACCTGGCCGGCCCCGGGCAGCGGCTCGCGGCCCGGGTCCAGCGCCCCCTGAGTCATCGGCCTGCCCTCGGGCCGGCCGCCGAGGGGCTACGCACACTCGATCGTGTCGCTCCGCAGCCGTCGCTCAAGCTGGTCCGCCCTGGCCCGGGGGCGGTGGTGGAGGGTAGCCGCCGTACGGCGCGCCCGGGGGCGGCGGGGTGCCCGGGCCGAAGGTGCCACCCGGGGCCGGCGGCTGCGGCGGGCCGCCAGGCACACCGCCCGGAGCCGGCACGCCACCCGGCACGCCACCGGGGGCCGGTGCCGCACCGGGGAACGCGTGCCCGCCCGCACCGTTGCCGTTGCCCGCGGCGCCGTTGCCGTTGCCGTTGGCGCCGCCGTTCGGGCTCGGCTTGCGCAGCGACGGCGGGATCTCGACCGGCGGGCGGTCGCTCGGGGTGCGCTTGCCGAACGCGGTGAACGTGTTGTGCGGCGGGCGCTTGCGCACCGGCGCGAGGATGCGCTCGAGGTCGTCCTTGTTCAGCGTCTCCTTCTCGACGAGCTCGAGCACCATGGCGTCGAGCGCGTCGCGGTACTGCTGCAGGATCTCCCACGCCTCGTCGTGCGCGCCCTCGATCAGGTCGCGCACCTCGGAGTCGATGTCCGCGGCGATGTCCTCGGAGTAGTCACGCTGGCTGCCGTAGTCGCGGCCCATGAACGGCTCGGAGTCGCCGGTGCCGTACTTGACCGCGCCCAGCTTGGTGCTCATGCCGTACTCGGTGACCATCGCGCGGGCCAGCTTGGTGGCCTTCTCGATGTCGTTGGACGCGCCGGTGGTGGGCTCGTGGAAGACGAGCTCCTCCGCGGCGCGGCCCCCCAGGGCGTAGACGAGCTGGTCGAGGATCTCGGCACGCGTCTGCGTGTAGCGGTCCTCCAGCGGCAGCACGAGCGTGTGCCCGAGCGAGCGCCCGCGCGGCAGGATCGTCACCTTGTGCACCGGGTCGAGGTTCGGCATCGCCCAGGCGGTGAGCGCGTGGCCGGCCTCGTGGTAGGCGGTGACGCGCTTCTCCTTGTCGCTCATGGCGCGGGTCTTGCGCTCCGGGCCGGCGATGACGCGGTCGATGGACTCCTCCAGCGCCTGCGTCGTGATCAGCCGGCCGTTGGTGCGCGCGGTGAGCAGCGCGGCCTCGTTGATGACGTTGGCGAGGTCGGCACCGGTGAAGCCGGGGGTGCGGCGGGCGATGACGCCGAGGTCGACGTCGGCGGCGAACGGCTTGCCCTTGGCGTGCACCTTGAGCACGGCCTCGCGGCCGAGGACGTCCGGCGGGCCGACCGCGATCTGCCGGTCGAAGCGGCCGGGCCGCAGCAGCGCGGGGTCGAGGATGTCGGGCCGGTTGGTGGCCGCGATGAGGATGACGCCGCCCTTGACGTCGAAGCCGTCCATCTCGACGAGCAACTGGTTGAGCGTCTGCTCGCGCTCGTCGTGCCCGCCACCGAGGCCCGCGCCGCGGTGCCGGCCGACGGCGTCGATCTCGTCGACGAAGATGATGGCCGGCGCGTTGGCCTTGGCCTGCTCGAACAGGTCACGCACGCGGGAGGCGCCGACGCCGACGAACATCTCGACGAAGTCCGAGCCGGAGATCGAGTAGAACGGCACGCCCGCCTCGCCGGCGACGGCCCGCGCGAGCAGCGTCTTGCCGGTGCCGGGCGGGCCGTAGAGCAGCACGCCCTTGGGGATCTTCGCGCCGATGGCCTGGAACTTGGCGGGGCTGGCGAGGAACTCCTTGATCTCCTCCAGCTCCTCGATGGCCTCGTCCGCGCCGGCCACGTCGGCGAACGTGGTCTTCGGTGTGTCCTTGTTCACCAGCTTGGCCTTGGAGCGGCCGAAGCTCATGACGCGGTTGCCGCCGCCCTGCACCTGGCTCATCACGAACAGCAGGACGCCGACGATGATGATGATCGGCAGCAGGCTGATGAGCAGGGAGAGCCAGGTGTTCTCCTTCGCGACGTGCGTGCGGAAGTTCACCGGGGTGCTCGGCGACGACGTGGGCTTCTCGAGCGCGTCGAAGATGCGGTTCGTGGAGTCCGACGGGTACTGGGCGCTGACCTTGGAGTACTTGCCCTGGTAGGCGTTCTTCAGCGTCAGCTGGACGGTCTGGCCCTTGTCGTCGATGACGGCGCTCTTGACGTTGCCGTCGTTGATCTGCTCGAGCGCCTGCGTCGTGGAGACACCGTGGTAGGTGCCGCCGCCGGAGAACAGCCCATTGAGGGCGAACACGACGAACAGGACCACAATGGCCCACAGCCACCAGGACCGCAGAACTCGCTTGCGATTCATACCGATACCACGAACGGGGAGCCGTCCGCGTTCCTTCCCACTCTGGTAGGGGCACGCTCGGAGGCGCTACGTCCGCGGCGCCTGAGAGGTTGACGGTACACGGAACCCCTCAGGTCAGCCTCCGTAGACGGCGGGCTTGAGACGCCCGATGTAGGGGAGGTCGCGGTAGCGCTCGGCGTAGTCGAGCCCGTATCCGACCACGAACTCGTTCGGGATGTCGAAGCCGACGTAGTTGACGTCGATGTGCACCTTGATCGCGTCGGGCTTGCGCAGCAGCGTGACGATCGAGATCGAGGCGGGGTTGCGGCTGGTCAGGTTCTTGAGCAGCCACGACAGCGTGAGGCCGGAGTCGATGATGTCCTCGACGATCAGCACGTGCTGGCCGGCGATGTCGCGGTCGAGGTCCTTGAGGATGCGCACGACGCCGCTGGTCTGGGTGCCGCTGCCGTAGGAGCTGACGGCCATGAACTCCATCGTCGACGGGCGGTCCAGGGCCCGCGCGAGGTCGGACATGAACATCGCCGCGCCCTTGAGGACGCCCACCAGCACCGGCTCGCGGTCGGCGAAGTCGGCGTCGATGGTCTTCGCGAGCTCGGTGATCTTCTCGCGGATGTCGTCGGCGGACAGCAGGACCGACTCGATGTCGGCGTCGAGTGGTGACACGTCGGGATCCTCGGTCTGGGGTTGGACGCCTCGTGAGCAGGCCGCTGCCGAGTCTGTCAGACGCCGCGGGCGAGGACGAGGCGGCCCGCCACCCGCCGGACCGCCCGCCCGCCGGGCAGCTCCACCGGGCCCTGCCCGTGCCAGCCGGTGACCAGCGCGTCGAGGGCCGCCGTCCGCTCGGTGGTCAGCGGCGGCTCGCCGGACGCGGTGGCCCAGCGGCGCAGGACGCGGGTGCGGACGGCGGCGGGCAGCCCGGCCAGCGCGATCACCTCGAGCTCGTCGGGCCCGTCTCTCCCGTCATGATCAGAGAGAAATGCGGGCCCTGGCCCGTACTTCCCTCTGATCATCTCCGCCGTCGCACCCGCGGCCCACGCGTCGAGCGCGTCGGCGTCCGCGCGCAGCAGGTCGGCCGTGCGGGCCAGCGCCTCGGCCACCCCGCCGCCGAGGACCTCCTCGAGCAGCGGCAGCACCTCGCCGCGCACCCGCACCCGCCGGTACGCGGGGTCGGTGTTGTGCGGGTCGTGCCACACGTCCAGGCCCAGCGCGGCGCAGGCGGCCTCGGTGTCCGCGCGGCGCAGCCCGAGCAGCGGCCGGACGTGCCGCCCCGCGCGGCCCGCCATGCCGGCCAGCGAGCGGGCACCGGAGCCGCGACCGAGCCCGAGCAGGACGGTCTCGGCCTGGTCGTCGAGGGTGTGGCCGAGCAGCAGGTCGGCGTCGTGCGCCGCGGCGACCTCGTCGAGCGCGCGGTAGCGGGCGGCGCGGGCGGCGTTCTCCGGCCCGCCCGCGCGACCGACGTCGACGCGGACGGCGTGCACCGGGTCGAGACCCAGCTCCGCGCCGAGGCCCGCCACCCGCGCGGCCACCTCGGCGGACCCGGCCTGCAGCCCGTGGTCGACGGTGACCAGCCCGGCCCGGCGGCCGGCCTTCGGCGCCTCGAACGCGACGGCGGCGGCCAGCGCCACCGAGTCCGGCCCGCCGGAGCACGCGACCAGGACGTCGGCCGAGCCCTCGGCCAGCGCGGCCCGCGCGGCCGAACGGACCCGGGCGACCGCCGGATGCGGGCCGGCCACGGTCAGGCGTGGACGCGGTCGATCCACCGCTGCGGGTCGGTGATCTCCGCGCGGGTGGGCAGGGTCTCGGGCGACGTCCAGACGGCGTTGAAGTCCGTCACGCCGATGCGGTCGACGACCGTGCTGACGAACACCGAGCCGTCGACGTACTGGCGGGTCTTCGCGTCGAGCCCCAGCAGCCGCCGGAACAGCCGGTCGAGCGGGTTGCCGCCACGCCGGCGCCGGGCGGCGAAGCGCTCCTCGATGGCCTGCTGGCTGGGGATGACGGACGGGGAGACGGCGTTCATGACGTACTCCGCGTGCCCCTCGACGAGCGACATGAACGCGGTGAGCCGCTCCAGCACCACCCGCTGCTCGGGTGAGGTCAGCAAGGCGATGACCCCGTTGCCGTCGCCCTGCCCGCGGATCACCTTCACCAGCTCGCCGACCGCGTCGGTCAGCCGGCCGCGCAGTTCGGTGGGGTCGGCGTCGACCGTGGCGCTGAGCGTGGCGATCTCGTCCTGCAGGTAGCGCCGCAGCCACGGGACGGCGGTGAACTGCACGCGATGCGCCACCTCGTGCAGGCACACCCACAGCCGGAAGTCGCGGGGGTCGACCTGCAGCTGACGCTCGACGGAGACGAGGTTCGGGGCCACCAGCAGCAGCTGCCCGCCAGGGCGGTCGAAGAACTCGAACTGCCCGAGCACCTTGCCGGACAGGAAGCCGAGGACGACGCCCACCTGGGCACCGGTGAACCGGCCGCCGATGCGCTCGGCGACGCGGCCGACGGGGTTCTGCTCGGTGAGCCGATCGACGAGCGGGTCGAGGATCGAGCGCATGCCGCCCGCGTTGGCCGCGATCCACCCGCGCCGGTCGACGACCCGGGTGGCGGCGGTGACCGGCGGCTCGGTGAGCAGGGTCAGCTCGGCGACGTGGTCGGCCGCGTCGGCGGCGAGCCGGTACAGCTCACCGACCGTGTCGTCGGCCTCACGGCGGGAGACCGACGGCGAGGCGGGGCTCAGCCGGGCGGCCGTGCGCAGCGCGACGTCCCAGTCGATGAGTGTCCCCATGGCGTCACGGTACCCAGGTACCTCTGTGAACGCGCCCGACGCTGTCTCGATGATCTTGTTGCAGATACCGTGTCGATCTTGTTGCGCAGGCCGCGCTCCAGCACACCACGCGCAACAAGATCGCCGCCCGCAGCAGATCTTGTTGCGCAGACCACGTCCCAGCGCACCACGCGCAACAAGATCGCGGAGCGGGGCGAGTGCGTCCGGAGTCAGCCGCAGCCGCAGCGCGCGAGGCGGGCGGCGAGGTCGTCCAGCGCGGCATCGGCGGCCGGTGTGGACGCCACCCCGGCGGCCAGGAACGCGAACGCGAGCAGCCGGCCCGACTTGTCGTGGACCAGGCCGGCCAGCGACGAGACGCCGGTGAGCGTGCCGGTCTTGGCCCGCACCACTCCGGCACCGGCGCGCGCCGACCCGGACAGGTAGCGGTCGGCCAGCGTCCCGGACCAGCCAGCCACCGGCAAAGCGGCGACGATGTCGTGCAGCTCCGGGTGCTCAGGCCCGGCGATCAGCCGGACGAGGTCGGCCAGCGTGTGCGCGCTCAGCCGGTCGCCGGCCGCCAGGCCGCTGGCGTCGACCATGCCGGCGCCGGGATCGATCCCGAGGCCGCGCAGCACCGTACGGATGGCCGCCGCCGCGCCGGTGAACGACGCGGGCCGCGACGTCGCGAGCGCCACCTGGCGGCCGAGCACCTCGGCGATGACGTTGTCGGACAGCTGCAGCATCTCGGTCACGAGCGTGCTGACCGGCGCGGAGCGCACGCTCGCGAGCAGCCGCGCACCCTTCGGCGCCGAGCCCCGCGAGACCGGCAGCGAGCTGGTGCCGAGCGCGGCGGCGAGGGCCTCACCGGCCGCGATGTCCGGGGTGGTGGTGAGCTCGCCGTCGGTCGGGTGTGCGCGCCCGCCGTCGACCATCAGCGCCGTGATCGGGCTCGCGTACGTGCTCGGGACGTCGTCGGCCGCCCAGTGCGGGGAGACGCCGGGGCCGGCGAACAGCCCGTCGTCGACGTAGATCCGGGTGGGGTGCACACCGGCGGCGTGCAAGGCGGCGGCGAGGTCGCTGATGCGGGCCGCGCCGCGGTAGTAGCCGGACTTGCCGGCCGCGGCGCCGCTGAGCGTCGGATCGCCGCCGCCGATGATGGTCACGGCCTTGCCCGGCCCGGCGACGACGCGGGTGACGAACGTGTCGAGCGGCCGGTGGACGCTCAGGATCGCGGCGGCCGTCAGCAGCTTGGCGGTGGACGCCGGCGCCACCGCGGTTCCCGCCGAGCGCGTGTACAGCGTGGTGCCGGTGGCGACGTCGGTGACCTGGCCGGCGAGCCGGCCGCCGAGCCCGGGCGCGGTGACGAGGTCGGCGAGCGCCCGGCTGACCCCGGAGGCCGCGGCCGCGGCACCGTTCGACGAGGCGGCGGCCGCCGGTGAGGCCGTGGCGCCGGCCAGCGCGGAGGGAACGCTGGGGGCGTAGGTCGTTCGGGCCGCGGGCTTCGCGTGATGCACCTGGCCGGTGACGGCGTAGCTGCCGAGGCCGGCGCCACCGGCCAGCACCGCGGCGCCGAGGACGGCCGACGCCACGAGCAGCGGACGCCGTGCGCGGGAGCCGTTCACGATGCGCCACACTAGAGTCCGCCGGCCGGAGTTGGCGATGCCGCCTGGTCGCACCGACCGTCACACAGCGTAGAAGTGGGAGGCCCACCGTGGAGTTCGACGTCCTCATCGAGATCCCCCGGGGAAGCCGGAACAAGTACGAGGTCGACCACGAGTCGGGCCGCATGCGCCTGGATCGCACGCTGTTCACGTCGACGCAGTACCCGTCCGACTACGGCTACATCGAGGACACGCTGGGCGAGGACGGCGACCCCCTCGACGCGCTGGTGCTGCTGCAGGGCGATCCGCTGTTCCCGGGCGTGCTCGTCCGCTGCCGGGCCGTCGGCATGTTCCGGATGACCGACGAGAAGGGCGGCGACGACAAGGTCATCGCCGTGCCGTCGACCGACCCCCGCCTGGAGCACCTGCGCGACATCCACCACCTGCCGGAGTTCGACCGGCTGGAGATCCAGCACTTCTTCGAGGTCTACAAGGACCTCGAGCCCGGCAAGAGCGTCGAGGGCGCCAACTGGGTGGGCCGCGCGGCCGCCGAGGCCGAGATCACCCGCTCCTACGAGCGGTTGAAGGCCTCCGGCCACTGACGCGGGGTTATTCGACGCCGGGGCTCAGCCGGGGGTCGCAGGCGTCCTCGGCGGCGCGGGTGGCGAAGTGCAGCGCCACGATGCCGCCGGTGAGGTTGCGCCAGCGGACGTCGACCCAGCCGGCCCCGTCGATGATCGCGGCGAGGTCGTTCTGCGCCGGCCACGCCCGGATCGACTCGGTCAGGTAGACGTACGCCTCCGCGTTCGACGACACCCGGCGCGCCACCCACGGCAGCGCGCGCATCAGGTAACGCAGGTACAGGACGCGGAACGGGCGGAACGTGGGCCGGCTGAACTCGCAGATCACCAGCCGCCCGCCGGGGCGCACCACCCTGGCCAGCTCGCGCAGCGCGCGGGGCACGTCGGAGACGTTGCGCAGGCCGAAGCTGATGACCGCGGCGTCGAAGGCGGCGTCGCGGAACGGCAGCCGGGTGGCGTCACCGGCGACGAACGGCACCCGCCGCCGTGACGAGACCGCCCGGCCCGCCTTGAGCATCCCGAGGGAGAAGTCGCAGGCGATCGCCGACACTCCCGAGCGCGCCAGCTCGGCGGTGGACACCCCGGTGCCCGCGGCGAGGTCGAGCACCCGCTCCCCCGGCTGCAACTGCAGCACCTGCCGGGTGCGGCGGCGCCAGCGGCGGTCCTGGGCGAAGGACAGGACGGTGTTGGTGAGGTCGTAGCGGCGCGCGACTCCGTCGAACATGCGCGCGACATCGCGCGGCTCCTTGTCCAACGTCGCTCGGCTCATGCGGGCTAGTGTCCCATCTCCGCCAGCGCGCGACCGCGAGTGTCGTGCGTCGGAAGTCGTTCATCGCCCGCGGCGCTACACGGTGGCGTCGGCGTCGTGCGGGTTGGCCAGCCGGATGGCACCCGCGACGATGACGACGACCGCCGCGGCGTAGGCGGCCAGGTGCGCGGTGGTGCGCGGGATGCGCTCGTGCAGGACGAGGACGCCGAGCAGCACACCCATGAACGGGTCGACGGCGATGTTGGCAGGCAGCGTGGCGCCGAGCGCGCCGACCTGGAAGGACATCTGGGTCAGCACCATCCCGCCGAGCGCCAGGCAGAGCAGGCAGATGACCGGGACCAGCCCGCGCGAGTGCGTGACCAGCGAGGTGACGCCGTGCTTGCGGGCCTGCTCGGACGCGGCGTCGACCATCACCGCGAGCGTGCCGAAGTAAGCGCCGCCCACGGCGCCGTACATGACACCGCGGACGATCTTGTTGGCGCCGGCCACCACGGCCGCGCAGACGCCACCGATGACCAGCACGAGGATGACGGCGAGCGCGAGCACCCGCGGCCGCGGCACCGCCCCCACGCTGGGCTGCCCGACGAGCGCGAGGAACAGCGCCAGCCCGCCGATCACGCCCAGCACCCCGACGGCGTCGCCGCGCGTCGGCCGGTGCCCGCCCATCAGGTACGCGGCCACCAGCGACACCGGCAGCATGAGCACCACCAGCGGCTGGATGATCACCACCGGCCCGGTGGTCAGCGCGACGACCTGCAGCAGGAAGCCGATCAGGTCGCCGCCGATGGCGAGGATGAAGATCGGGTTGCGGAACAGCCGCAGCAGCCCGCGGGCGCTGGCCTGCCCGTCGTCACCGGCGTGCTGCTGCGCCATCCGGTGCTGGACGACGATCGACGTGCCGTAGATGACCGCCGAACCGACTCCGAACGGGATCGCGACGGTCAGTGACACGTCGGCAGAGTATCGACCCGCCGAGGCAGGTCAGCTGACTGACGCGGCCGGGACCAGCGTGAGCGCGGTGGAGCTGAAGTGCGAGTGGACCCGCTCGTCCACCGGGTCGTCGGCCGGGTCGGTGTGCACGACGAGGTGGTGGTAGAGCGTGTCGCGCTGCGCCGGGATGCGCCCGGCGCCGCGGATCAGCTCGATCAGCTCGGTGCGGTTGGAGCGGTGCTTCGCCCCGGCCGAGGAGACCACGTTCTCCTCCAGCATGACCGAGCCGAGGTCGTCGGCGCCGAAGTGCAGGGTGAGCTGGCCGATGTCCTTGCCGGTGGTCAGCCACGAGCCCTGGAGGTGGTGGACGTTGTCGAAGAACAGCCGGGCCACCGCGATCATCCGCAGGTACTCCAGGCTGGTGGCCTGCGTGCGGCCCTTCAGGTGGTTGTTCTCCGGCTGGTACGTCCACGGGATGAAGCTGCGGAACCCACCCGTACGGTCCTGGACGTCGCGGATCATCCGCAGGTGCTCGATGCGCTCGGCGTTCGTCTCACCCGTACCCATCATGAAGGTGGCGGTGGACTCCAGGCCGAGGCCGTGCGCGGTCTCCATGACGTCCAGCCAGACGTGACCGGGCTCCTTGAGCGGGGCGATGGCCGTGCGCGGCCGGTCGACGAGGATCTCCGCGCCGGCGCCGGCGAAGGAGTCCAGGCCGGCGTCCCGCAGCCGGGCGATGACGGTGGCGTGGTCGAGGCCCGACGTGCGGCCGATGTGCACGACCTCCGACGCGCCGAGGCTGTGCAGCACGAGCTGCGGGTAGTCGCGCTTGATCGCTGCAAACGTCTGCTCGTACCACTCGATGCCGAGCTCGGGGCTGTGCCCGCCCTGCAGCATGATCTGCGTGGCGCCGAGGTCGACGGCCTCCCCGCAGCGCCGCAGGATCTCCTCCAGCGGGTGCGTCCAGCCCTCGGCGTGGTTCGGCGCGCGGTAGAAGGCGCAGAACTTGCAGGCCGTCACGCAGACGTTCGTGTAGTTGATGTTGCGGTCGATGATGTAGGTGGCGATGTTGTCCGGGTAGCGGCGCCGCCGCACCGCGTCGGCCGCCTCGCCGAGGGCGTGCAGCGGGGCCTCGGTGTAGAGCTCGAGCGCCTCCTGCGCGGTGATGCGGCCACCGTCGGCGGCACGGCTCAGCACGGGGTCCAGACGGGTCGCGTTCGCCATGGGGTCAGGGTACGTGGGCCCCGGCTCGCGGCGGCGGGCGCGATCACGCGGCGTCGACCCCGTCACGACCGCGCCAGCCGGCCGACGTAGTGTCGCGCCGTGCCCGCCACCGGAAAGGATCGCTCGCTGACCTGGCTGCCCATCGTCGGCGCCGCGGTCATCGCGCTGATCGGCGTGATCGTCATCGTCGTGGTCGGCAGCGGCAAGGACACCCGCGTCGGGCTGAAGACCGACGACGACGGCGCGCTCGTGTGCCCCGACACGTACACGCTCTCGGCCGTGACCGGCGTGAAGTCCGTGCCGCGGGCGTGGGTGCCGCTGCGGCCCACCGGTGTCGACGGCGGCGCCGACCTCGTACCGGACACCAAGCCCCTGCACGTGACGATCTGCCGCTATCCCGCTACGGGCGTGTCGCTCTCGCACTCGACGAAGATCCGGCTCGGCGGCAGCCGCACCGTCAAGACCAACGTCGCCGCCATGACGAAGTCGCTGTCCAAGGCGGCGCGCTCGTCCCTGGCGTCCGGCACGTGCACCGGCCCGGACACCACGTACATGGTCGGTTTCGTGTTCGCGACCGGCGTCGCGTGGGTGACGCTGCCCGGCACCGGCTGCCAGCACATCACCAACGGCGTCTGGGACACGACGGCCGCCCTCCGCGACCAGGTGGTCGCCGCGTTCGACTCCGGCGCCTGGAGCTGACGCCTGCGCTGGGGAGCGCCGTGCCCATGTCGCGCACGCTGGCGGGCTGGGTCGACGTGCATGACGTGGGCACGGCGGTTGCTCTGACCCGATCTCGCGAGTTGCGGTGTCGAGTCAGAGCGGGTCGAGGCCGAGGAGGCCGCGCAGATCCCCCGCGGCCTGGGCGCTGGCCGCGTCGGCCACGGCCGACACCCCGCCCATCCCGAAGTAGGAGTGGTTGAGCGACGGGTGCTCGCGGGCGACGACCTCGACCCCGGCCGCCCGCAGGTCGTCGCCGAAGAAGTTGCCCTCGGTGCGCAGCACGTCCAGCGTCGACGTGTGGATGACGGCCGGCGCCACGCCGGCCAGGTCGGCCGCGCGCTTGGGCGAGACGCGCCAGTCGGCCGAGTCGGCCTCGTCGACGTAGGTGGTGGCGAAGTTGACCATGCTCTCGAGGGTCAGGCCGAAGCGCTTGTGCCCTGAGCCCCGTGACATGTAACCGTCGTTGACCTGCTCGTTGCCGTAGCGGCCGGCCACGTCGGTGACCGGGTAGAGCAGCAGCTGCGCGTCGAGCGGCTGGCCCGCGTCGCGCCGCGCGATGGCCACCGACGCCGCGAGCTGCCCGCCCACGCTGTCACCGGCCACGACGAGCCGGCCGTCGCCGCCGAACTCACCGAGGCGCTGGGCCACCCACTCGGTGGCGCGCGCGGCGTCGTCGAACGCGGCGGGGAAGCGATGCTCGGGCGCGAGCCGGTACCCCACCGACACCACGACGGCGCGGATCTGCGTGCACAGCCGCTGCGCGTGGCCCAGGTGCGTGTCGAGGTCGCCGACGACCCAACCGCCGCCGTGGAAGTAGACGACGGTGGGGATCGGCTCGGTGACCGGCTCCGAGCCGCCGGGCGTGGTGGCCGGACGCAGGACGCGGATCGGGAGCGCCGGCCCGTCACCCCCGGCGGGGATCTCGGCGTCGACCACCGACGCGGGCGCGAGCAGCGGATCGAGGTGCGACAGCGCCAGCGCGTTGGTCTCGCGGGCGTAGGCCCGGGCCTCCTCGACCGTCGACGGGTCGCGGTCGGGCAGCACGCGGATCAACCACTGCGCGATGTCGGGGTCGAGGTCGGCGTCGATGTCGGTCACGCGGACATTCTGGTCCACCGGGCCGGGCAACCGACGCCGAGGCGGGCCGGGTGTGTGCCCGCAGACTCTCCGCCTATGGATTCGCTCCCGCGCTCACGCCGAGACGAAGACCGGCTCCACCGGCAGTCCGGCGCGCCGGCCGAACTCGGTGAACCCCGCGACCTGCCGCTGGCCGAGGGAGAAGTCGAGGGTGCGGAAGTAGTCGGCCAGCGTGGGCGCGTCGAACACCTCCCAGCGGGCAGCCTGGGCCGCGACCTCGTCGATGTTGGCGAGCGCGTCGTCGCGACTGCGCAGGAAGGCCTCGTGGACGTCCTTGACCAGCCCGGGGCTGGTGGCGAGGTAGTCGCGGCGCGCGGCCCACACGGCGAACACCATCGGCAGGCCGGACCACTCGCGCCACGCCTGCCCGAGGTCGTGCACCGTCAGGCCGTGTGCGCCGTCGCGGTGTTCGTGCGTGGCGCGCAGGGCGGTGTCGCCGATGACGACGGCGGCGTCGGCCTCCAGCATCATCGTCGTGAGGTCCGGCGGGCAGGTGAAGTACTCCGGCCGAACGCCGTGCACCTGCTCGAGCCACATGCGGGCGAGCAGCACGGACGTACGCGACGTCGACCCCAGCGCCACGCGCCGCCCGTCGAGCTCACCGAGCGGCACCTGCGAGACGAGGTCGACCGACAGCACCGGCCCGTCCGAGCCGATCGCGATGCCCGGCAGCACGGCCAGCTGGTCGGCGTTGCGCAGGTACTCGACGAGTGAGATCGGCCCGATGTCGAGGTCGCCGCGCACGAGCGCGTCGTTCAGGTTGTCCGGCGTGTCCTTATACAGATCGATGTCGAGCAGCGTGCCGCCGCGCACCAACCCCCAGTAGATGGGCAGGCAGTTCAGGAACTGGATGTGCCCCACACGGGGTCGCCGGATCGACACGCTCCCGACGCTACGCCCCGTCGCCGGCCGCACGGGCAGCGCTCGCTACCGTCGGTCGTGTGGACGACGCCGAGCTCGCCGAATCCCTCGTCCGCGAGGCCGGCCGCCTCGCCGCCCGGATGCTCGCCGACGGCCTGACGGTCGAGCACAAGACGTCGATCTCCGACGTCGTCTCCGCCGCCGACCGGGCCGCCGAACGCCTCGTCGTGGAGCGGCTGCGCGCCGACCGGCCGGCCGACGCGCTGGTCGGCGAGGAGGGCGCGTCGAGCCCCGGCACGTCCGGCCGTACCTGGTACATCGACCCCGTCGACGGCACGTACAACTTCCTGTCCGGCCTGCCGGTCTGGTGCTCGGCCGTGGCACTGGACCTCGCGGTCGGCGCGGTGCACCACCCGGACGCGGACGAGCTGTGGGTCGGCGGCTCCGCCCTGCCGACGACGCGCAACGGGCAGCCGGTCGAGCGCCTGCGTGACCGCCCGCTCACCGACGTGTCGATCGCCACCTACCTGCACCCGACCACGCTGCCCGACGGCTCGCTGCGTGAGCCGTTGCTGCGCGTGATCCGGGGCGCGGCCACGGTGCGCATGCTCGGCTCGGGGTCGATCGAACTCGCCTCGGTGGCGTCCGGCCGGATCGGCGTGTCGCTGCAGTCGAACTCGCTGCCGTGGGACTGGCTGCCGGGCGCGGCGCTGGTGCTCGGGGCGGGCGGGGCCGCCGAGGTCGTGGAGGCCGGCGGTCAGCGCTGGCACGTGGCGGGCAACCGGCAGACGGTGGCCGAGGCGATCGAGCTGCTCGGCGGGTAGCCGCGACGGCGGTCAGTCGTCGGTCGGCGGGTCCGCGTCCGGGTCCAGCTCGTGGTCGAGCTCGACGCGCTTGGCCTTGCGGGCGTCGACCCGCGCCTCCAGGTTGCGGGTGAACGCGTGTCGCGGCTTGGCCAGCAGCACGTAGGACAGCGGCACCGACAGCACCAGGCCCAGCAGCGCGGCGAACAGCACGCTCAGCCCGACGAGGTAGAGCACGCCCCAGAGCACGAAGAACAGGCCGAAGCGCAGGGTCGTGTACAGCCACATCGACCCCATCCAGCCCCGGAACGTGGGCTGCTTCGGCGTCGGCTCCTCGGGCACAGCCGTGCTCACGCCCACACGGCCTGGGGTTCGGCGCGGCGCTCGGCCAGCGACACCGGGCCGTCGTACTCGCGGATGATCTCGTACTTCGTGTTGCGCTCCTTCGGCGTGAAGCCGGCGTCGCGGATGAGGTCGAGCAGGTCGTCGCGGGTGAGCTTGTCCGGGGTGCCGTAGTTGTCGGCGTCGTGGGTGATCTTGTACTCGACCACCGAACCGTCCATGTCATCGGCGCCGTAGTTGAGTGCGAGCTGACTCGTCGACAACCCGTGCATGACCCAGAAGACCTTGACGTGCGGGAAGTTGTCGAGCATCAGCCGGGCGACCGCGAACGTCTTGAGCACATCGGCGGGCTGGGCCATCGGCAGGTGCGACAACCGGTTGTTGTCGTTGTGGAAGCGCAGCGGGATGAACACCTGGAACCCGCCGGTCTCGTCCTGCAGTTCGCGCAGGCGCAGCATGTGGTCGACGCGGTGCCGCGGCTCCTCGATGTGGCCGTAGAGCATGGTGCTCGGCGTCTTCAGGCCCTTGGCGTGGGCGAGCCGGTGGATGCGCGACCAGTCCTCCCAGTGGGTGTCGTGGTCGACGACCTGCTTGCGGACGTCCCAGTCGAAGATCTCCGCGCCGCCGCCGGTGAGGCTCTCCAGGCCGGCGTCGATGAGCTCGTCGAGGATCTCGTCGGCGGACAGCCCGGAGATCGTCTCGAAGAAGTGCACCTCGGTGGCGGTGAACGCCTTGAGCGCGACGTCGGGCAGCTCGGCCTTGAGCTCGCGCAGCACGCGCGGGTAGTACTTCCACGGCAGCGTCGGGTGCAGGCCGTTGACGATGTGCAGCTCGGTGAGGCCGTCGCCCTTCATCTGGCTGGCGAGCTCGACGGCCTCCTCGACGCGCATGGTGTACGCGTCCTTCTGGCCGGGTTTGCGCTGGAAGCTGCAGTAGGCGCAGGAGGCGGTGCAGACGTTGGTCAGGTTGAGGTGCCGGTTGACGTTGAAGTAGACGGTGCCGCCGTTCTTCTCGGTGCGGACGTCGTGGGCCAGCCGGCCGAGCCAGGCGAGGTCGTCGGTGTCGAAGAGGTCCTCGCCGTCTTGCCGGGTGAGGCGCTCGCGGGCCTCGATCTTCGCGGTGAGCTCGTCCTTGCGGGCCTGCGTCAACGTCATGCGACGAGGGTACGTCGGCCACCGGGCGTCCCCTCGTCGCCCTCCGTCCGGCCGGTGTTCGCTGCCGGACCATCGGTCGAGCGCACCGAGTCCGAGTCGGGACCGTGCCCCTGCGGTTGGCGAGCACAACCGCAGAGTCAGACCGGCCAGCTGAGAGTTGCGTAGCTGTTGCAGGCCACCACGTGCTCCTGGTCCCAGATGAAGTAGCTGCAGGTGACGATCTCGTCGTCTCGAAACGTGCCCGGGATCGCACCGAACCAAAGATTGTCGAATCCTGCTTGACGCTGCACGCCGCTGTACGGGTCATCAAGCCGCGTGAGCGACCATCTGATCACGCGACCGACGAGCTCGGCGTCCGGCGACTCTTGCGCCTTCCACCGGTCGATGCCTTCGCCGAACCCGTCGAGTCGCCAGGACGACGGGACGCTCACTGCAAACGAGCCAGCAGCGATTCAGCGGAGTCCCAAGAGCGTTCGTGGCGCGGTTCAGAGTCCTCAAGCCAGACGTCGACCTGGTGCGGGTCCAGAGGGATGACGCTGTCATCTTCGGCGTCCGGTGCGGCTGCGAAATAGGCGCGGATTGCTTCGGGCTCGATGCGCTGCGTCCGTGATCTCGTCTCTCGGCGTGCGACGTCGGCTTCGATCCAAGGAGCTTCGCCGTGAGTCAGTCGCTCAAGCTCTCCGCCGTTCAAGCGCCCGTAGCGGCTCACTACATAGCCCACGGTGTTCAAGGCTGCCTCGGCCAGCTCGTCGACCATCTCGGCTGGACCGTCCTGGGTCTCGGCGTACCAGAGTTGTCCGACCACCGGACCCATGTCCCACGCGGAGATGGACTCCTTGAACAGCGGCTCACCGAACGTTGCAAGGTGATGACCCTGCGCGTAGTACAGCAACTTGTGGAGCTTCTTGGCGGGCACACCTGGCAAGCGCCGTCGAAGGTCGGCGGCTATGTCTCGTGCCGAGTAAGTCGCCATGCGCCGATGGTAGCCGTCAGACACGCGCCTAACCTCCAGGATGGATGATGTGCGCCGGTCGGCGTGCCGGCGCCTCGACAGCCTAGCATAAATCGAACATATTTTCGGTAGAGCTTCCTGGTCCCTCGTCCCGCATGACGCCGCGCTGTCCACAGACTGCGCCGATCGCCGCGCCAGAGTCGATCGTCACGACGAAACGATCCTCGCCCTGCCGGACACGCCGATCAGGCAGCGTGGACCCATGGCCGCACCGCCGCAATCACCGAGACCTCGGGGGTCCCGGGATCGGCCGGCGGCAGCTGGAAACCAGCCGGAACCGACCAGAAGTCGGCGGGCGTCAGCTGGACGTCACTACCGAGCCGTCGACGCCGCCGCGGTTGCGGGCCGCGAACGCCACCGACCGCGCCGCCACCTCCACCAGCGCCGCCCCCGCGACGCCCACGATCACCGCGACCAGCACGCGCTTCGGGGTCGGGTGCAGCAGGAAGACGTCCGTGGCGAAGGCCGGTACGACCACGATGACGGCGACGATCACCACCATCGCCGCGACGAGCCCGATCTTCCATCCGGCCAACGGGCGGGCCATCACGACCAGCGTCCACAGCGCGCAGATCAACACGACCAGCGTGGCCACCGTGCGCCCGCCGGAGACCCCGGCCGAGGAGTCCAGCGCGCGGATCAGCTTGTAGCCGACGTAGGCGGAGGCAGCCACCACCACGCCGACGGGCACCGCGAGCCGCAGCACCCGCCCGAGAAAGCCCGGGATGTAGCGCCGCTTGTTCGGCCCGAGCGCGAGGAAGAACGCAGGCAGCCCGATCGTCAGGTTCGAGATCAGCGACAGCTGGATCGGCGCCAGCGGGTAGGCCGCCGCGGTCACGACGATGATCATCGCCAGCCCGAGCGAGTACACGTTCTTGACGAGGAACAGCGACGCGGCCCGCTCGATGTTGGCGATCACCCGCCGCCCCTCGGCCACCACGTCCGGCAGGTGCGAGAAGCGACCGTCCAGCAGGACGAGCTGCGCCACTGCCCGCGTCGCCGCCGACCCGTTGCCCATCGCGACACCGATGTCGGCGTCCTTGAGCGCCATCGCGTCGTTGACGCCGTCGCCGGTCATCGCGACCACGTGCCCGCGTGACTGCAGCGCCCCGACGATCGCGCGCTTCTGGTGCGGCGTCACCCGGCCGAACACCGAGTGCGCCTCCAGCACGTCGGCCAGCTCGTCGACGTCGTCCGGCAGGGTGCGGGCGTCGACCGCGTCGTCGGCGCCGCTCACCCCAGGTACGCCCACCTCCGCCGCCACCGCACCGACCGTGCGCGGGTTGTCGCCGGAGATGACCTTCAGCGCCACGCCCTGCTCGGCGAAGTAGCGCATGGTGTCCGGGGCGTCCTCGCGCACCCGTTCGGCCAGCACCACCAGCGCGGCCGGCGCCAGCCCGGCGGGCAGCGACGCGTCGTCCGTCGACCCCGTCAGCTCCGCCGGCGCGGCCGCCAGCAGCAGCACCCGCCGGCCCTGCGCGGCGATCTCGTTGGCCGCGTCGCGCGCCGAGTGCTCGGCGTCCGACGTGGGCGACGGCAGCACCATCTCCGGAGCGCCGAGCACCCACGTGCCGTGCCCGGACGCCGACACCGCCGACCACTTGCGCGCCGAGGAGAACGGGATGGCCCCGCCGAGCTGCCAGGTGGACGACGGGTAGGCGGACTGCAGCGCAATGGCCGTGGCGTTGGCGTCCGACCCGCTCGCCGACAGGCCCAGCGCCTCGCCCACGTCGTCCGACGACGCGCCCGCCAGCACCTGCACCGAGTCGAACACGACGTCGCCGTGGGTGAGCGTGCCGGTCTTGTCCAGGCAGACGACGTCCACCCGCGCGAGCACCTCGACGGCCGGCAGCTCCTGGACCAGGGTCTGCTTCCGGGTCAGCGTGACCGCCGCGATCACGAACGCGAGCGAGGTCAGCAGCACGAGCCCCTCGGGCACCATGCCGACCAGCGCCGCGACCGCGCCGGTGACCGCGTCGCGCCAGCCGTGGTTGTCGTGGCTGCGGAACTGGCTCCACAGCAGCAGCGGCCCGACGACGAGCATCATCACCGAGATCCACCGCAGCAGCTTGTTGGTGCCGGCGACGAGCTCGGAGTGGGTGAGCGTGAACCGCTTGGCCTCGGCAGCAAGGGCGGTGGCGTAGGCCTCGGCGCCGACCGCGGTGGCCTGGAAGCGGCCGGAGCCGGCGACGACGATCGACCCGGAACGCACCTCGTCGCCCGGCACCTTCGGGACCGGGTCGGACTCGCCGGTCAGCAACGACTCGTCGATCTCCAGGCCGCCGGAGACGGTGACGACGCCGTCGGCGCACACCTGGTCGCCCGTGCGCAGCTCCAGCAGCTCGTCGGCGACCACCTCCTCGACGGCGATCTCGGTGACGGCGCCGTCGCGGACCACCCGGGCGCGCGGCGCGTTGAGGACGGCGAGCCGGTCGAGGGTGCGCTTGGCGCGGACCTCCTGGAAGACGCCGATGGCGCTGTTAGCGACGATGACCAGGCCGAACAGCGCGTTCTGGACCCGCCCGGTGAGCAGGATGATCACGAACAGCGTCGCGAGCAGGCCGTTGAACGGCGTGACGACGTTGGCGCGCAGGATCTGACCGACCGAGCGGCCGGTGTCGGCGTCGGCCACGTTGACCCGCCCGGCTGCCACGCGCTCGGCGACTTGGGCTGCGGTGAGTCCGTCGGGGGCGGTGGTGACCGTCATTCTCAGACCCTAGCCAGGTGGGCTGGGCGACCGGGTGAGGCGTGGGTTGACACCACTAACTTAACGAAGATAACTTATCGTCGTTCATACAGCGTCCACCCCGCTTGGGAGCCCGCCATGCTCACCCGACTCGCCGTCCTCGGCACCCGCGCACCGAAGTGGGTGCTCGGCGTCGCCGGTCTCCTCCTCGTGCTGGCCGCCGTCCTCGGCGCTCCGGTCGCGTCGCACCTGTCCTCCGGCGGCTTCGCCGACCCGGGTGCCCAGTCGTCGACGGCGAAAGACCTCCTCGCCCGGACATTCGACGCGGGCGACGCGAACCTGATCATCGCCGTGCAGGCACCGGGCGGTGCGTCGACCGCCGCGGCGCGCACCGCAGGCGCCGGGCTCGTCCGGCACATCAGCGCCTCGCCGTACACCTCGCAGGTCACGTCGTTCTGGACCGCGCCGGCCGACCAGCGCGCGGGGCTGGTCAGCAGCGACGGCTCCACGGCCATCGTGGTGGCCCGGGTGGCCGGCGACGACAACGCCGCGCCCAAACGCGCCGCGGCGCTCGTGGCCGGCGTCACCGGCACCCGCGACGGCGTGCGGATCACCGCCGGCGGCATCGGCGTCACCCTCGACGAGATCAACCACCAGGTGAAGGACGACCTGACGAAGTCGGAGATGATCGCGATCCCGCTCACGGCGGTGGCACTGATCATCATCTTCGGCTCGCTGTTCGCCGCGCTGCTGCCGCTCGCGCTCGGCATCGCGTCGATCATCGGCACGCTGGCGATCCTGCGCGGGCTCAGCGCACTGACCGACGTCTCGGTCTTCGCCCTGAACATGACGACGGCCCTCGGCCTCGCGCTCGCCATCGACTACAGCCTGTTCATCGTCAACCGCTACCGGGAGGAGCTGCGCGCCGGCCGCGAGCCGGCCGACGCCGTCCTGCGCACGATGCGCACGGCGGGCCGCACGGTGCTGTTCTCCGCCATGACGGTCGGGCTGTCGCTGGCGGCGATGCTCGTCTTCCCGCTGTACTTCCTGCGTTCGTTCGCCTACGCCGGTATCGCGGTCGTCGCCCTTGCCACCGTCGCCGCGCTGACCCTGCTCCCCGCCGTGCTCACGCTCATCGGCCCGCGCATCGACGCGCTCGACCTGCGCCACGGGCTGCGCCGGCTGCTCAGGCGCCCGGAGCCCGCGCCGAAGCCGGTGGAGCAGGGCTTCTGGTACCGCTTCGCGCACGGCGTCATGAAGCGCGCACTGCCGGTTGGCGTGCTCGTCGTCGCCGGGCTCGTCGCGCTGGGCCTGCCGTTCCTGCGTGCGCAGTTCGGCTTCCCGGACGAGCGGGTGCTGCCGTCGTCGGCCAGCGCGTACCAGGTCGGCCAGCTGACCCGCACCGGCTTCCCGTCCAACGCCTCAGGCGCGGTGTCGGTCGTGCTGCCGAAGGCCGGCGGCGACCTCGGCGCGTACGCACAGCAGCTCTCCCAGGTCGAGGACGTCACGTCCGTCACCAGCCCGGCCGGTATGTACGCCGACGGCCGGGTCGTCGCGCCCGGCAACCCCGCCATGAGCAAGGACGGCGCCGCCTACCTGACCGTCCAGACCACCGCCCGCCCCAATACGGACGAATCGAGAGCACTGCTCTCTCATCTGCGTGACGTACCCGCACCCGCACACACCCTGTTCGGCGGCACCACGGCGGAGAACCAGGACAGCCTCGACGCCATCGGCGATGCACTCCCCTGGGCGCTGCTCATCATCGCCGTCGCCACGTTCCTCATCCTGTTCCTGTTCACCGGCAGCCTGCTGCTGCCCCTGAAGGCGCTGGTGCTCAACACGCTGTCGCTGTCCGCGACGTTCGGCTCGATGGTCTGGATCTTCCAGGAAGGCCATCTGCACTGGTTGTTCCCCGACTTGACGGTCACCGGCCACCTCGAGGCGACGATGCCGCCGCTGATGTTCTGCCTCGCGTTCGGCCTGTCGATGGACTACGAGGTGTTCCTGCTGTCGCGTATCCGCGAGGCCTGGCTGGACTCCGACCGCACCACCGCGGCCAACTCCGAGGCGGTGGCGCGCGGCCTCGGGCACACCGGCCGCATCGTCACGGCGGCCGCCGCGCTGATGGCGATCGTGTTCGCCGCGATCGCCGGCGGGCGGGTCTCGTTCATGATGACCTTCGGCGCCGGGCTTACGCTCGCGGTGTTGATGGACGCCACCGTGGTGAGAGGAGTGCTCGTGCCCGCCTTCATGCGCCTGGCCGGCCGGTGGAACTGGTGGGCGCCGCGCCCGCTGGCCCGCCTGCACGACCGCATCGGCCTGCACGAGGGCCCGGCCGCGCCCACCGACGCCCCGGCCCGCGATCTCGTGACCGCATGACGTCGGTTCCGGCCCGGCGCAAGCGGTCGCAGCGCGGCAGCGGCGAACTGTTGCGCGACGAGATCGTCGCCGCTGCGCGCGACCTGCTCGCCGAGTCCGGCAGCTCGGACGCGGTGTCCATCCGCAGGGTGGCCGACGCGGTGGGCGTCACCCCGCCGTCGATCTACCTGCACTTCGCCGACAAGTGGGCGCTGCTGGAAGCCGTCGTCAGCACCGTCTTCGAGGAGCTCGACCGGGCGATGCTCGCGGCGGCCGAGGGCATCGAGGACCCCTTGGCCGTGCTGTGCGCGTACGGGCTCGCGTACGTCGACTTCGCCGTCGAGCACCCGGAGCACTACCGGCTGGCGACGATGGAGCGGCACAGCGAGCTGGACGGCATGAGCAACCTCGACCACGCGCTCAGCGACTCGGCGTTCATCCACATGCTCGACGCCGTCAGCGCGTGCATGGCCGCCGGCCTGTACGCGCAGGGCGACCCGCTGCCGCTGGCGATGTCGCTGTGGGCGGCCGCGCACGGCGTCGCGTCGCTGCTGATCACCAAGCCGTTCCTGCCGTGGGGCGACCGGCGCGCGTTCGCCACCCGGGCGCTCGGCTCGGCGGCGATGGGGCTCGCGGTCATCGACATGCACGGCGGCGAGATGACGCCCGAGCAGGGCCGCGCCTGGATCGGCGACGAGTGGGCACGACAACGGTGATCGGGTAAATCGGGTGATCGGCCCGCGCGTGCTGCACCGCTCCGACCGGCCCAGCGCGACCGCGCTCGGCGTCACGGTGTGGCGCGCGCTCGAGGCGTCGCGGCCCGCGGGCGAGCGCATCGTCGACGACCCGTACGCGGCGGCCTTCCTGCCCCGCTCGCTGCAGGCCGCGCTGCCGGGGCTGCTGCGGGCGCGGCCGCTGCTCGACCTGCCCGAGCGCAACGCGCTCACCGGCCTGGGCGCGTACGTCCTGTGCCGGCACGGGTTCGTCGACGAGCACCTGCTGGCCGCGCTGCGCGACGGGGTCGAGCAGGTCGTCGTGCTCGGCGCGGGCTACGACAGCCGCGCCTACCGCTTCGCCGACGCCCTCGCCGGCCGGCCGGTGTTCGAGGTCGACCTGCCGGCGCTGTCCCGGCGCAAGGCCCGCCTGGTCGCGGCCCGCCCGGAGGTGTTCGGGCCGGCCGCCGTCCGCTCCGTCGAGACCGACTTCCGCGCCGACTCGCTCGCGGCACGGCTTGCGGCGGCGGGCTTTCGCGCCGGGCGACCGACGTTCGTCGCGTGGGAGGGGGTCGTGCCGTACCTGTCGCGAGCTGCGGTGGAGGCGACGCTGACCGACCTGCGCGGCCTGCTCGGGCGCGGCTCGACGCTCGCGCTGGACCTGTGGGACGGCGGCGGCTCCGACGCGCTGGCCCCGCTGCGCCGGTTCGGGGCCTGGACGCTGTCGCTGGTCGGCGAGCCGGTGACGTTCGCGGTGCTGCCGCCGGTCGCGTCGCAGCTGCTCGCGTCGTACGGCTTGGACGTCATCGACCTGGCCGAGGCGGCGGAGCTCACGGCGCGGTACGCGACGGCCGGGCGCGTCGCGGCCGCGTCGCTCTACCTGGTCGCCGCCTCCAGGTGAGTGTCCGCTCGTCTTTGCCGCCGGTGTCGTCATGATTCGCGCCCGATTCTGACGACACTGGCGGCAAAGACGGCCAGCGGGGCAGGACCGGCCAGCGGGGGCTCAGCTGTGCAGCTCGCCGGTCCAGCGGGTAATCAGCGTGTGCGGCACGTCGATCGCGTCGAGCACCTTGGCCGCGACGAAGTCGACGAGCTGGTCGACCGACACCGGCTTGGCGTAGAAGCCGGGGCTGGCCGGCAGCACCACCGCGCCGGCGCGGTGCAGCGCGAGCAGATGTTCGAGCGTCGAGCCGGTGAACGGCGTCTCGCGCGGGACGACGACCAGCGGGCGGCGCTCCTTGAGCGTGACGTCGGCGGCGCGTTGAAGCAGGTCCTTGGATAGCCCGATCGCGATGCCGGCGACGGACGCGGTGGACGCCGGCACCACCACCATGCCCCGCGTGCGGTACGAACCGCTGGACGGGCCCGCGGCGAAGTCGCCCGCCGGCCAGTACCGGACGTCACCCGGAGCGCGGCCCAGCCACTGCGCAAGGTCGTCGTGCCAGTGGGCGTCGCGGAAGGCGATGCCGGTCTCGTCGAGGATGGTCAGCCGCGCCGCGCGGGAGACCACGAGATCGACAGCGCAGCCCGCGTCGAACAGGCCCGCGAGCACCGCTCTCGCATACGGGGTGCCGGAGGCGCCGGAGACGCCGACGATCCACGGCACGCGGTCGGGCACACGGGTCACACCGGTCACGCCGTCAGCCCGTTGACGATCAGGTCGGCGAGCGCGAAGCCGAACAGCCCGATGCCGATG